>Ga0207953_10070_pt1 | contig 59547 bp, 52 predicted proteins | sample AntDryMetagUQ313_FD_188091 | JGI IMG/M metagenome (GOLD analysis project Ga0207953, IMG submission 188091) | Polar desert microbial communities from Antarctic Dry Valleys - UQ313 (SPAdes) | ecosystem: Environmental > Terrestrial > Soil > Desert | place: Antarctic Dry Valleys | collected 2008-12-31
AGTCACTGGCATGACCTGCGGCCATTGCGAGGCCTCGGTACGAGAGGAAGTCAGTGCAGTGGCCGGGGTGGCGACAGTCCAAGCGTCCGCGTCGGCGGGAACACTGTCGGTGACAAGCGCCGTAGACCTCGACCCGGCCCAGGTCGTCGCAGCGGTCCGTGAGGCCGGATACACAGCCGAACCGCAACCCGCAGACTCGCGCACTACGTAGCCATCGAACTCGGTGGACGAGAGGACACGCACGATGAACGATCACACACATCCCGGCGTCGACGCCGTGCCAACGGATCAACCCACTCCGGTGTCCCACAGCGGTCATGACGCCGGCCACGAGATGTCCGGTCACAGCACGGCCCCTTCCGGACACGGTGGGCACACGGACCACAGTGGCCATGCAGGGCACGGCGGTAGCGGTCACGCTGGGCACGGTGATCACGTCGGCATGTTCCGCCGCTTGTTCTGGATCATGCTGGTCCTCGCTGTCCCGGTGATCTTCGCCTCCGGCATGTTTCGCGATGCTCGTCGGATACTCGCTACCCGACGCGTCGTGGATCGGCTGGATCTCCCCGGTGCTGGGCACGGTGATGTTCGTTTGGGGAGGTTCGCCGTTCCTGACCGGCGCTGTCAGTGAGATACGTTCACGTGCACCAGGAATGATGCTGCTCATCGCTTTGGCGATCACAGTCGCCTTCCTCGCATCGATGGGAGCGAGCCTCGGCGTTCTCGACCATCAGCTCGACTTCTGGTGGGAGCTGGCATTGCTGATTGTGATCATGCTGCTCGGGCATTGGATCGAAATGCGGTCACTCGCGCAGACGACGTCGGCTCTGGATTCTCTGGCGGCGCTGCTCCCCGACACCGCTGAACGCGTCGACGGCGACGACGTGGTGCAGGTGTCCCCGGACCAGCTGCAGCTCGGTGATGTCGTCGTCGTCCGCCCCGGCGGGCGAGTGCCCGCCGACGGCACCATCGTTTCCGGATCGGCGAGTATGGATGAATCGATGATCACCGGGGAATCGCGCACCGTCCGCCGCAGCGAGGGTGACCAGGTTGTCGCCGGGACGGTGGCCACCGACTCCGGTCTCCGAGTGAAGGTCACCGCGATAGGGGAGGACACCGCTCTCGCCGGGATCGGCCGGTTGGTCGCCGACGCCCAGAACTCGACGTCGCGGGCCCAGCGCATCGCTGACATTGCAGCGGGCTGGTTGTTCTGGTTCGCCCTCGGAGCAGCAGTCATCACTGCCGCTGTGTGGACGCTGCTTGGGATGCCCGACGGAGCCGTCATCCGCACGATCACCGTGCTGGTCATTGCCTGCCCGCATGCCCTCGGCCTGGCCATCCCGCTGGTGGTCTCCATCGCCACCGAACGAGCAGCCCGCGGCGGTGTCCTGGTCAAAGACCGGCTCGCATTGGAGACCATGCGGACAGTGGACACCGTGCTGTTCGACAAGACCGGCACCCTGACCAAGGGCGAACCCACGGTCACCGCGATCGAAGTGACCGGCGGGCGCACCGCCGATGAGGTCCTTGCGTTGGCCGCAGCCGCCGAAACAGATTCCGAGCACCCTCTTGCACGCGCCATCGTCGACGCCGCACGGCACCGGAACCTGACCGTGCCGGCGGCCACCGACTTCCAGTCGTCCCCAGCTGTCGGGGTATCCGCCGACGTCGACGGAACCCGCATCCAGGTCGGCGGGCCCGCGCTGCTTGAGCAGGAGCGTGCGTCCGAACTCGCCGTCGCCGATCGGTGGCGCGGTGAGGGGGCCATCATCCTGCACGTCCTCGCCGGCGGTGCCGTGATCGGTGCGCTCGCGCTCGCCGATGAGATCCGGCCCGAATCACGCGCCGCAATCAACGCACTCCACGAACGCGGAATCACAGTCGTCATGATCACCGGCGACGCCGACGCCGTCGCAAAATCTGTGGCCACCGAACTCGGCGTGGACCGGTACTTCGCCGGAGTCAAACCGGAAGACAAGTCGCACAACGTCGCCCAGCTGCAACAGGAAGGACGCACCGTGGCGATGGTCGGTGACGGAGTCAACGACGCCCCGGCTCTCGCGCAGGCCGATGTCGGGATCGCGATCGGTGCAGGCACCGACGTTGCCATCGCATCGGCAGGAGTCATTCTGGCGAGCGACGACCCGCGATCTGTGTTGTCGGTGATCGAACTCTCGCGCGCGTCGTACCGAAAGATGAAGCAAAACCTCTGGTGGGCAGCGGGATACAACCTCATCTCCGTTCCCCTCGCGGCCGGGGTGTTGGCACCGGTCGGGTTCGTACTGCCGATGTCGATCGGCGCGATCCTGATGTCGCTATCGACGATCATCGTCGCCGCCAACGCACAGTTGCTCCGTCGACTCGATCTGACACCCGACGCCATCACCGGCGCAGTGAGCGATGACCGACGTGGAGCGTAGCCCCGGAGCTCACCGGTGTCGGAAAGCTAAGCCTCGCAACTGGACAGACCTGACCGCCGAATGATCGAAGGCCGCACCCTCTCCAAAGTAGAGGGTGCGGCCTTCCCGTCGATAATGAACCAGGTCAGCCGAGCAGTCGCTGCATGGTCTCGATCTCCTGCTGCTGAGTGGAAACGATCGTGCGGGCCATTTCCTGAGCGTCAGGGTTGGACCCGTCGACGATTTCGGTGTTCGCCATTTCGATCGCACCGGTGTGGTGGGCGATCATCATCGTCAGCCACTGGCGGTCGAACTCGGGCCCCGTGGCCGCCATCAGCGCGTCCATGTCCTGCTGGGTCATCATGCCGCTGTCGGCGCTGTGATCCATTCCGCTCATCTCGCCCATGTCGGCGGAGGGTGCAGGCTGGCCCCATTGGGCGAGCCACGCCGTCAGCTGGTCCATCTCTGGTTGCTGTGCAGCTTCGATTGCCGACGCCAACGACAGCACTTCCGGGTTGTCGGTGCGGCCGTTCGCAATAGCGGCCATCTCGACTGCTTGCGCGTGGTGCGGGTACATCATTTGCGCGAACGTCACGTCGGCGTCGTTGAACTGCGCCGACGTGCTCGCTTGGGCCGAGGACATCGGCGCAGACGAGGTCGAGCCCATGGAATGCCCGTCCATGGGCGAGTCGGTCGAGTTGTCGCTACAGCCGACGACGAGGAATGCGCCGACGGTGGCAGCAGCGAGCGAAGCGACTAGTTTGGTACGCATGTGAAACTCCTTGCAAGAGTGTTGAAAACAGGGAAGTGGATATGTTTCGATCCGCCGGTAGGCCTGATCTACCGGGCTCCCTGTCACACTCGCAAGGTCACCGATCTGTCCAATTCCCACAGGGTCCACGGCGGCGCCCGCCCCCGGGTCGACTCGGTGCGACCACCCATTCCGGACGCAGTTGTCGGCGCGAAGTCGATGTCGACGCTCAACGCCGGGACCGTCAGCGCAGGCCACGACACCGTGGTTCCCACGCAGGGATGCATCATCTGATGCGCCGACGGACAGTCATGCTTCCCGAACGCCACCTGAACCGAACTCTCGACAGCGGACGGCGGCGCCATCGAGGCGTGGCGACCGCTCATCGACGTGGACATCGGGTCAGCCATCGACGTGGTCGGTGTCACCGAGTGCATCAGCAGCACCCCGAAGACCGTCAACACGATCAGCAATCCGGCCGACGAGGCTACGCCCCGTCGAAGCCGCCGGATCACTGAATGCATGTCGTCGACCATACCAAGCTATACCCCCCGGGGGTACATGTGAGGTGGTGGAGGGACGATGGGTTTGCACCTGAAGAGGAACGTCTGTCGGTAAACCGATGCTGGGTTAACACGACACGCGGCCAACCGCGGCTCTGTTTTGCATCGAATGCAATTTCACACCCTTCTTTGTGAATGTTCGAGTGATGCGAGGCTATGGCCCGGACCAGCCAACGCTCCACCTCACGCAATGTCAACGCCGCGGGCCTGTCCGAATCGTGATACCTGAGTCCGCTGGGTTCGAGAAGGTGTTGCGGCAGCAGTGTAGTCGGGTAGGGACTGCAGAACTGCAGTACCGTGTGCCACCGTTCCCCTCAACTCGCCGGGATGACAGCTCCGACTTCACATCGCTGTTGCGGGGTCAGTGCATCTGTACTGCCCAATGGGCTCAGGATGGCGAGACTGTGGGGGCGGGAAGGTAGACAGTGCCGCCGTATCCGAGGAATTGGGCGGATTTCTCCTCCATCCCGGCGATGGCCTCTTGCTGGGCAGCGCTGCCGAACTGGTCGCGGATGTCCTGGGAGATGCGCATGGAACAGAACTTGGGCCCGCACATCGAGCAGAAATGCGCGGTCTTGGCCGGTTCGGCCGGCAACGTCTCGTCGTGGAAGGCCTCGGCGGTATCCGGGTCCAGGGAGAGGGCGAACTGGTCGCGCCAGCGGAACTCGAAGCGGGCCTTCGACAGCGCGTCGTCGCGCTCCGCGGCACCGTGGTGGCCCTTGGCGAGGTCAGCGGCGTGGGCGGCGATTTTATACGTGATGACCCCGGTCTTCACGTCGTCCTTGTTCGGCAGTCCCAGGTGCTCCTTCGGGGTTACATAGCAGAGCATGGCCGTGCCATGCCGGGCGATCTCGGTGGCCCCGATCGCGGAGGTGATGTGGTCGTAACCGGGGGCGATGTCGGTCACCAGGGGCCCCAGTGTGTAGAACGGGGCTCCGTGGCACAGGCGCTGTTGTCGCTCGACGTTCTCCCGCACCAGGTGTAGGGGGATGTGGCCGGGGCCCTCCACCATGACCTGCACGTCGTACGCCCAGGCTCGTGTGGTGAGCTCGGCCAGAGTGTTCAGCTCGGCGAACTGGGCGGCGTCGTTGGCGTCGGCGATCGAGCCGGGACGCAGCCCGTCGCCGAGGGAGAAGGCGACGTCGTAGCGGGCGAAGATCTCGCAGAGCTCGTCGAAGTGGGTGTAGAGGAAGTTCTCTTGGTGGTGGGCCAGGCACCATCCGGCCATGATGGACCCGCCGCGGGAGACAATGCCGGTGACCCGCTCGGCGGTCAGGGGTACATAGCGAAGTAGCACCCCGGCGTGGATCGTCATATAGTCGACGCCCTGCTCGCACTGCTCGATGACAGTGTCGCGGAAGATCTCCCAGGTCAGCTCGTTGGCCTCTCCGTTGACCTTCTCCAGCGCCTGATAGATGGGCACGGTGCCGATGGGCACCGGGGAGTTCCGGATGATCCATTCACGGGTGGTGTGGATGTCGTCACCGGTGGACAGGTCCATCACGGTGTCCGCACCCCACCGGGTGGCCCACTGCATCTTGTCGACCTCCTCGGCGATCGAGCTGGTGACTGCCGAGTTACCGATGTTGGCATTGATCTTGACCATGAATGCTTTGCCGATGATCATCGGCTCCGACTCGGGGTGGTTGATGTTGACTGGGATAATCGCCCGTCCTGCTGCCAACTCGGAACGGACGAGCTCGACGTCGCAGTTTTCTCGCAACGCAACGAATCGCATCTCCTCGGTGATGACTCCGGCGCGGGCGTAGTGAATCTGGGTGACCGTACGACCGTTCATCGATCGCAGCGGCACCGGCCGTTCGCCCTTCCACTCCTGGGACGCTGCGCCACGCCGGATCGCGGAGCGGCCATCGTCGAGCAGTTTTCGCTCCCGGCCCGCGTAAGTCTCGGCATCGCCGCGGCCTGCGATCCAGGACGCCCGCAGAGGCGGCAACCCGACCACCGGGTCGCTGCCGGGCCCAGCTGTGCGATAGATCCGAATCGGCGGATTCGAGACGCCATCGGGGCTGTCGTCCAGGGAGATTTCCGTGACTGGAACACGAATGACCTGCTCCTGGTCAGTGTTATAAGCCAAGACATGCTGGGCAGATGCGCTCATGATGGATCTCCTCTTCCTTCGCCGGCATTACCCGGACAGGTTCAACGGTCGCAGGCTGCATCAGCCCGATCTCAGCCCCTGCAATGGGGCACCCGTGTGGATAGCACCGACCCTAACATCCTGTGACCGCGGAGTTCGCTACTCGAAAGTTCCGTGTGGCCACGGTTTTGGCCTCGACATCGCATTTTCCGCGGTCGGCCAGGTATTCGATCCACTCTTCCTCACGTGCGGGAGTGCACATCGTCTCGAAACGTGCACCGCAGTGACACTGAGTTTTGACGATCCAGAAATTGGCGGTTGATGTACTCGGTGATCACTTCTTCCCTCGGGCCGCACGCGGGAAACGACCCGGGCCGCCCGATGGAGCGGCGATCAAAGGTCGGTGACTGTCCTTCGCCGTTGCGAAGATTGCCGAGCATTATTTACACCTACCGCCGGCGACATCCCCAGCTGCTGCTCCGCATCCGCGACTGCAGCGGGCGCCGGTCGAGCCTCGATTGATCAGCTCCCGGAGCACCGCGGATCGCGATCCTGCCTGCCGGAGAGCCTGGCGAGCTGGTAGTTGCGAAGTCCCCTCGTCGCACCTAGTTATCTCAACCGCGCCGACGAGAACGTAGTTTTGCGTCAATCCGGTTGGCACCACATGGGAGACATCCGATATCTGAACGACGACGGGTTTGTCTACATCGTCGATCGAGACGTAACTTGAGGTGGATTCCGTCGACCCGCAGGTACACACAATCCAAGTTCGAGAGATCACCCTCGGGCTGAAACCCTTCGCCTCGTCCTGCCACTGAGTGGTCAGCCAGGTGATCGCCGACGCCGATAACCCGGCGCGCCGGTACCGAGGAACTGCTCCAACGCCGGCTCGAAATCGTTGGTGGACAAACCATGCAGATACAGCAGCGGCAACACTTCGGCCGTCTGCGGCGACTTGCGCACCAAGGCGGGAGGGATCGTCGACGAGTATCGTTGCCGTTCAACAGTTCCAGGCCGATGCGTTTGTCGTTGACTCGTGGTGCGGTCACCGAGATCACACCCGAAGAGGTCAGCACGTTGCGTTCCCTAGTAAAAGCCGTTGCGGACCACGAGTCACATCCCGGGAAGTTACGCCCACCCGGGATCCACAGGTAAGGAGCGCGCTTCCAAGCTCAACTATTACCGTCGTTCGTCCGGCCCGGATCCACCGTCGAGCCGAACGGCACCCCTTCGGGATACCCCGAGATGTCGCGTTCATCACGGTCACTCGGCCTTGATGCGCCTGGACGCACGGCTGTTCCTCCAACGCAACGTGCGGTCGGTGGCTCGGCCAAGGTATTCGTTGGAATCGGCGTCCAGCGGAGCAGACCTACGTCGCGATCCGTAACACCCGAAGCGCGTTCTTCTTCAAAATGAGTGGCACCACCTCAGGCTTGATATCCAGCGACTCGAAATCGGACATCCACCGATCCACCTGGATCACCGGGAAATCCGAACCGAACAGCATCTTCGTTCCCAGCATCGTGTTGGCGGCACGGACGAGTTGCGGCGGGAAGTACTTCGGCGACCAGCCCGACAAATCGATGTACACGTTCTCCTTGTGAGTGGCGATGGAAATCTGTTCGTCGACCCACGGAACGGAAGGATGAGCCATGATGATCGTGAGGTGCGGGTGATCGGCGGCGACGTCGTCGAGCAGCATCGGATTCGAGTAACGCAGCTTGATTCCGTGGCCGCCGGGCATGCCCGCACCTATGCCGGTCTGTCCGGTGTGGAACAGGGCGGGCACTCCGTGCTGGGCGAGTACCTCGTACAAGGGGTACATGTCACGGTCATTGGGCTCGAAGCCTTGCAGGGAGGGATGGAACTTGAACCCCTTGACACCGTATTCCTCGATGAGGGTGCGTGCGCGGCGAACGGCCGCGCGACCCTGCAGAGGGTCAACGGATCCGAACGGGATGAGTACGTCGTTGTTCGCGGCGGCGACCTCGGCGATCTCCTCGACGGAATTGACTGGATGCCCCGTCGCGGAATTCGCGTCGACGGTGAAGACGACGGCAGCCATGTTCCGTTCGCGGTAAATCTGTGCGATGGTCTGGATCGTCGGAGTGCGATCGGACCCGGACTTGAAGTACTTCTCGGAGGCGGCGATGAGCTCGTCATCGAGGGCCTTGTGGCCGCATCCGTCGATCTCGACGTGGGTATGGAAGTCCAGCGCGGTGATCGCGTCGAAGTCGACGGCGTATTCATAACGGGTGGTCATGAACATCCTTTCGGTGCTTTCGGTGCTTTCGGTGCTTTCGGTGCAGAGTGATCAGATTCAGATCGACTGGCGAGTGCGGCGTCCGCTTACCCGGCGCCCGTATGCCAGCGCGAGCGAACCGACGGTTGCCGAAATGAGCGTGATCACGACGCCGAGCGCCGCCACCACCCCGTAGGTTCCGCTCGTGGACAGGTCGAGCATCACGAACCCGACCACCGGAGTGCGGGGACTGGAAAGCATCGCGGACGCGGTGAGATCGCCCGCGGCTAGCACGAAAACGAGTACCCATCCCGAGATCAGGCCGGGCGACATGAGCGGCAGGACGACCTTGCGGAAGGTCCGTCCTTGGGAGGCCGAGGACATCAAGGATGCCTCCGACATCGTCGGGCCGATCTGTGCAAGAGCGGAACTCGCGGCGACACCCGCTTGGGGGAGATAGATGACTAGGTAACCTAGAAGCAGAAGTACGGCGGTGCCCTGCAACCCGAATGGTGAGCCGGCGAGCGTGACGATCAGGGCTACCGCGATCACAACGTGCGACAGCGCGGCTGGGAGTTTCGTCACTCCATCCGCGAAACGACCGAGGTAGCTCGCGGGACGGCGGTCACCGTAGTAGGCGATGAGTGCGGTGACGATCAGTGCCACCGAAGCAGTGACCACACCGAGCACCAGGCTGTTCTGTAACGCCGCCAGGGTGTTCGATGACGGGGCGAACAATTGTCGGTAATGATCGAGGGAAAGCGTGTCGAGATCGAACTTGCCCGACCAGTAGCTCTGCAGGGAGACGAACACGAGAGCGATCGCCGGTAGCACGATGGCCGAGCAGATGTAGCCGATCATCACCAGTCGCGCGGGCCATTTTATCAGGCCGAGGTCTATTCGGGAAGGGCTGCTTGTCTTTCCGGTGATGGTCGAGTGACGTGAGAGCTTGTTGGCTCGCCGCTGGATCAGCCAGCTCGAGCCGATGAAAAAGACCACGATGAGACCGAGCACCATTGCTTCGTCGAGTGCGGGCGGGTAGACGTTGGCTGTCATGTGCACGATGCGGGCGGTCAAGTTGTCGATGCCGGCCGGTGTGCCGATGAGAAACGGTACGGAGAACAATGCGAATCCTGCGGCGAGGGCGAGCATGGCCCCGCTGATCACGGCGGGTTTGATTGCGGGCATCGTGACCGTCATCAGGGTCCGCAGCGGTCCTGAGCCGTTCATGCGCGCCGCCTCTTCCAGTGCGGGATCGAGGTTTCCCAGCGCCGCGGAGACCACCAGATAAACATGAGGTAGCAGGTTTACCGAGAACAGGAACACGATGCCGGGCCAGCTGAAGATGTTGATCGGCCCCTCTTGTCCCGCATCGATGCCGACCCATCCGAGCACCGCGGTGGCGGTGGTGTTGAGGACGCCGGGGCCAGGGGTACCGAGCAGGACCCATCCGATCGCGCTCGCGAGCGGGGGCATGAACAGCGGCACGACCGGCAACGTCTTGCCGAGCCAGCCCAGGCTTGCGTTGGTGCGTTCGTTGATCCATGCGAACAACATGCCGAGAAACAGAGCTATACCTGCGCCGAGCAGGACCGCAATAAGTGTGTCGGCCAACATCGACCATAACCACGGCTCAGCCCAGACCTTCGAGAACGCGGACAGATCGAGTTTGCCATCTGGGAAGAAGAGCTTGATCACCATGACCGCGAGTGGCCCCACCACCGCCAGCACTGCCAGCACCGACACGATCCGGCTGGACGATAGGAAGGCGCTGATGCCCCCGCCGCGGGAAGAGGTGGCTTCCGGTGTCTCGGTGGCCGGTGTGCGGGTGTCGAGTGCGCTCATTCGTCCCTCCCGAAGATAAGCAGGTCTTCGGGCTGGCAGCGCAGTGCAACCGTGCTCCCCTGTGGGATCTGCTTGCCGTGCGAGGCCAGTACGCGCACGTCGCCCTCGCCCGTCGAGACGACGTACTCCGTGCGTGATCCGACAAGGAACAAAGACGCCTCGATCACGCCCGACAGGTGCTGGGGATCGACGGTTTCGGTCCGCTCAAGCGTCCACCGCTCGGGACGAGCCATGACCACGACATCGTCGGGCAGGTCGGTGCGCGAGGTGGCGACGGGCAGACGCAGACCCGAGGCCGTTTCGACGGCGACCTCTCCTCGCTTGCGCGCCACGATCGTGCCATCGAACTCGTCGACCGTGCCCACGAAGCGTGCCACGTAGGGCGAGGCGGGGTTCTCGTAGATCTCCCGGGGCGGCGCGAGTTGTGCGATACGGCCTTCCTGCAGCACTGCGATGCGGGTGCCGAGTGCCATCGCCTCCTCCTGGTCGTGGGTCACATAGACCGCAGTGAAGCCGAGTTCGCGTTGCATGCGCAGGAGTTCGATGCGTAGCTGGTCGCGTACCTTTGCGTCGACATTCGACAGAGGCTCGTCTAAGAGCAGCAACGACCGGGCGGACACGATGGCGCGTGCTACCGCGACGCGTTGCTGCTGACCGCCCGACAGCTGGGACGGGTGCTGCTTCAACACGGCGGTGATACCAACCATGTCGGCGACTTGCTCGACGCGCGCTGGGATCTCGCTCTTGGGCACCCTGTGGTTGCGCAGCGGGTAGGCAATGTTGTTGAAAACCGTCATGTGCGGCCACAGGCCGTAGGACTGAAAGACCATACCGATCGGTCGGCTTTCCGGCGGGACGGCGCAGTTCGTGGCCGAGTTGAACACCTCGGTCCCATTAACGCTGATTGTGCCGGAGTCCGGCTGGTCGAGGCCCGAAATTGCGCGAAGCAGAGTCGTTTTCCCACAGCCACTGGGGCCCAGCAGAATGAGAAATTCTGCTGGCTCCACGTCGAGCGAGATGTCGTCTACGGCATGGACTTCGGTTCCGTCGGCGCGGGTGAACGACTTTGTCAGGTGACGGATCTGAACGCCGGGTACAGCATCGCCGGTTCGTTTCGCCTGATCGCCGCTGTGAAGCGCACGGCGCTTCGTTGGTGTGGTCATTGTGGTATTCCGTTCCTTCTTGCGGACTGATGCCTACTGCAGACCGAGCAGTGCTATGAGCTCCTTCTCGCTGCCCGACATTTCCGAGGTCGGAATGGTGTGGAAGTCGGCGGGCAGGGGAACCGCTCCGTACTCCTCACCCAGCGGCGAGTAGGCGCGGACGTTCATCGCTCGCTGGCCGTCCGGGCCGAGCATGAAATCCATGAACAAGCGTGCAGCGTTCGGGTTCGCGGAGCCCGCCGAGATCATCGTGCGGAACTCGACGCCGACGGTGGTGTCAGGCTGAGCGAAGCCGATCGGCGCGCCCTTGGTCGCGAGTTCCTCGACGAGCGAATAGGTTCCAGGCAAGACTGCGCGGGTGCCGCCGGCGGCGATAGTCTGGTTCGCGTTCACGATGCTCGGGGCGACCGTCGGGTTCTGGGCGCGTACCCGCGAGAGGAGATCGTCGCCGTACTTCTGCCGCAGGAGGTAGGCAAGCTGCATATACGCGGGCACGTTGCGCGGATCACCGAGTTGCAGCTGGTTGACGTAGTCCGCGGTGAGAAGGTCTTCCCAGTCGCTGGGAGGGGTGTCGACGATGTCGGTGTTGTACGCGATGCCGAGCGGGATGATGCTGACCTTCGCGCTACCTTCGGTGTAGTAAGCATCCGGCCACGACGCGAGGTTAGGAAGTTCGAGCGAGGACTCGAACCAACCCTGCTGGCGGGCGTCGGCCTCGAAGACGTCGTCGCCCGTGGTAACAACATCGGCGGGGACGGCACCGGCGGAGCGCTCCTGGGAGTATCGGGAAGTCAGTTGTCCCGAGGTCAGGCGGAGCAGGTTCACTTGTATGTCAGGGTATCGCGCGTTGAAGGCAGCGATGAAGGACTTCGAGGTCGTGGGATCAAGCGCGGTGTACCAGGTTACCTGGCCCTCTTTCTGGGCGGCCTGGTACGTCGGGTTGTTTTGATCGGCTTCGCTGGCGACTTGCCCCGTCGCGCATCCTGAGGCAACCGCTGCCGTCGCCATCAGACCGGCGACCAGAACTCGCGTCCCACGGCTGAAGTCACTGGCATGACCTGCGGCCATTGCGAGGCCTCGGTACGAGAGGAAGTCAGTGCAGTGGCCGGGGTGGCGACAGTCCAAGCGTCCGCGTCGGCGGGAACACTGTCGGTGACAAGCGCCGTAGACCTCGACCCGGCCCAGGTCGTCGCAGCGGTCCGTGAGGCCGGATACACAGCCGAACCGCAACCCGCAGACTCGCGCACTACGTAGCCATCGAACTCGGTGGACGAGAGGACACGCACGATGAACGATCACACACATCCCGGCGTCGACGCCGTGCCAACGGATCAACCCACTCCGGTGTCCCACAGCGGTCATGACGCCGGCCACGAGATGTCCGGTCACAGCACGGCCCCTTCCGGACACGGTGGGCACACGGACCACAGTGGCCATGCAGGGCACGGCGGTAGCGGTCACGCTGGGCACGGTGATCACGTCGGCATGTTCCGCCGCTTGTTCTGGATCATGCTGGTCCTCGCTGTCCCGGTGATCTTCGCCTCCGGCATGTTTCGCGATGCTCGTCGGATACTCGCTACCCGACGCGTCGTGGATCGGCTGGATCTCCCCGGTGCTGGGCACGGTGATGTTCGTTTGGGGAGGTTCGCCGTTCCTGACCGGCGCTGTCAGTGAGATACGTTCACGTGCACCAGGAATGATGCTGCTCATCGCTTTGGCGATCACAGTCGCCTTCCTCGCATCGATGGGAGCGAGCCTCGGCGTTCTCGACCATCAGCTCGACTTCTGGTGGGAGCTGGCATTGCTGATTGTGATCATGCTGCTCGGGCATTGGATCGAAATGCGGTCACTCGCGCAGACGACGTCGGCTCTGGATTCTCTGGCGGCGCTGCTCCCCGACACCGCTGAACGCGTCGACGGCGACGACGTGGTGCAGGTGTCCCCGGACCAGCTGCAGCTCGGTGATGTCGTCGTCGTCCGCCCCGGCGGGCGAGTGCCCGCCGACGGCACCATCGTTTCCGGATCGGCGAGTATGGATGAATCGATGATCACCGGGGAATCGCGCACCGTCCGCCGCAGCGAGGGTGACCAGGTTGTCGCCGGGACGGTGGCCACCGACTCCGGTCTCCGAGTGAAGGTCACCGCGATAGGGGAGGACACCGCTCTCGCCGGGATCGGCCGGTTGGTCGCCGACGCCCAGAACTCGACGTCGCGGGCCCAGCGCATCGCTGACATTGCAGCGGGCTGGTTGTTCTGGTTCGCCCTCGGAGCAGCAGTCATCACTGCCGCTGTGTGGACGCTGCTTGGGATGCCCGACGGAGCCGTCATCCGCACGATCACCGTGCTGGTCATTGCCTGCCCGCATGCCCTCGGCCTGGCCATCCCGCTGGTGGTCTCCATCGCCACCGAACGAGCAGCCCGCGGCGGTGTCCTGGTCAAAGACCGGCTCGCATTGGAGACCATGCGGACAGTGGACACCGTGCTGTTCGACAAGACCGGCACCCTGACCAAGGGCGAACCCACGGTCACCGCGATCGAAGTGACCGGCGGGCGCACCGCCGATGAGGTCCTTGCGTTGGCCGCAGCCGCCGAAACAGATTCCGAGCACCCTCTTGCACGCGCCATCGTCGACGCCGCACGGCACCGGAACCTGACCGTGCCGGCGGCCACCGACTTCCAGTCGTCCCCAGCTGTCGGGGTATCCGCCGACGTCGACGGAACCCGCATCCAGGTCGGCGGGCCCGCGCTGCTTGAGCAGGAGCGTGCGTCCGAACTCGCCGTCGCCGATCGGTGGCGCGGTGAGGGGGCCATCATCCTGCACGTCCTCGCCGGCGGTGCCGTGATCGGTGCGCTCGCGCTCGCCGATGAGATCCGGCCCGAATCACGCGCCGCAATCAACGCACTCCACGAACGCGGAATCACAGTCGTCATGATCACCGGCGACGCCGACGCCGTCGCAAAATCTGTGGCCACCGAACTCGGCGTGGACCGGTACTTCGCCGGAGTCAAACCGGAAGACAAGTCGCACAACGTCGCCCAGCTGCAACAGGAAGGACGCACCGTGGCGATGGTCGGTGACGGAGTCAACGACGCCCCGGCTCTCGCGCAGGCCGATGTCGGGATCGCGATCGGTGCAGGCACCGACGTTGCCATCGCATCGGCAGGAGTCATTCTGGCGAGCGACGACCCGCGATCTGTGTTGTCGGTGATCGAACTCTCGCGCGCGTCGTACCGAAAGATGAAGCAAAACCTCTGGTGGGCAGCGGGATACAACCTCATCTCCGTTCCCCTCGCGGCCGGGGTGTTGGCACCGGTCGGGTTCGTACTGCCGATGTCGATCGGCGCGATCCTGATGTCGCTATCGACGATCATCGTCGCCGCCAACGCACAGTTGCTCCGTCGACTCGATCTGACACCCGACGCCATCACCGGCGCAGTGAGCGATGACCGACGTGGAGCGTAGCCCCGGAGCTCACCGGTGTCGGAAAGCTAAGCCTCGCAACTGGACAGACCTGACCGCCGAATGATCGAAGGCCGCACCCTCTCCAAAGTAGAGGGTGCGGCCTTCCCGTCGATAATGAACCAGGTCAGCCGAGCAGTCGCTGCATGGTCTCGATCTCCTGCTGCTGAGTGGAAACGATCGTGCGGGCCATTTCCTGAGCGTCAGGGTTGGACCCGTCGACGATTTCGGTGTTCGCCATTTCGATCGCACCGGTGTGGTGGGCGATCATCATCGTCAGCCACTGGCGGTCGAACTCGGGCCCCGTGGCCGCCATCAGCGCGTCCATGTCCTGCTGGGTCATCATGCCGCTGTCGGCGCTGTGATCCATTCCGCTCATCTCGCCCATGTCGGCGGAGGGTGCAGGCTGGCCCCATTGGGCGAGCCACGCCGTCAGCTGGTCCATCTCTGGTTGCTGTGCAGCTTCGATTGCCGACGCCAACGACAGCACTTCCGGGTTGTCGGTGCGGCCGTTCGCAATAGCGGCCATCTCGACTGCTTGCGCGTGGTGCGGGTACATCATTTGCGCGAACGTCACGTCGGCGTCGTTGAACTGCGCCGACGTGCTCGCTTGGGCCGAGGACATCGGCGCAGACGAGGTCGAGCCCATGGAATGCCCGTCCATGGGCGAGTCGGTCGAGTTGTCGCTACAGCCGACGACGAGGAATGCGCCGACGGTGGCAGCAGCGAGCGAAGCGACTAGTTTGGTACGCATGTGAAACTCCTTGCAAGAGTGTTGAAAACAGGGAAGTGGATATGTTTCGATCCGCCGGTAGGCCTGATCTACCGGGCTCCCTGTCACACTCGCAAGGTCACCGATCTGTCCAATTCCCACAGGGTCCACGGCGGCGCCCGCCCCCGGGTCGACTCGGTGCGACCACCCATTCCGGACGCAGTTGTCGGCGCGAAGTCGATGTCGACGCTCAACGCCGGGACCGTCAGCGCAGGCCACGACACCGTGGTTCCCACGCAGGGATGCATCATCTGATGCGCCGACGGACAGTCATGCTTCCCGAACGCCACCTGAACCGAACTCTCGACAGCGGACGGCGGCGCCATCGAGGCGTGGCGACCGCTCATCGACGTGGACATCGGGTCAGCCATCGACGTGGTCGGTGTCACCGAGTGCATCAGCAGCACCCCGAAGACCGTCAACACGATCAGCAATCCGGCCGACGAGGCTACGCCCCGTCGAAGCCGCCGGATCACTGAATGCATGTCGTCGACCATACCAAGCTATACCCCCCGGGGGTACATGTGAGGTGGTGGAGGGACGATGGGTTTGCACCTGAAGAGGAACGTCTGTCGGTAAACCGATGCTGGGTTAACACGACACGCGGCCAACCGCGGCTCTGTTTTGCATCGAATGCAATTTCACACCCTTCTTCAACAACGTCAAGTTGATTTTCTCGCAGGCCCCGGACGCCAGCCAGGTCGCCGGATTCCGCAAGTGGCAAGAACTCGGACGCCAGGTCCGCAAGGGCGAGAAGTCGATCAAGATTTTCGGCTACTCGACCAAGAAGATCACCGAAACCGACACCGAGACGGGCGAGGAAACCACCCGCCGCGCAGCACGGTTCCCGATCCTGTCGGTGTTCGACATCGCCCAAACCGATCCGATCGAAGGACACCCCGCAGCAGCAGCAGAGACCATCACCACTCGACTGCAAGGCGAAGACCCCGCCGCGATACACAGCCGCATCGCGCAGGTGATGACCGAGCAGGGATGGACCGTCACCCGCGAGCACATCGCCGGAGAATCGAACGGCCGAACCAGCCTCGGCGGATCACGCCGCATCATCGTCGACGACACGATCAGCGACGCCCAGGCCGCGAAAACGATGATTCACGAAGCCGCCCATGCGCTCATGCACGCCAGCGGCGACATCGACCCCGCCGAGCTGCACCGAGGCCGCGCCGAAGTGGAAGCCGAATCCGTCGCCTACGTCTTGGCCGGACTGCTCGGACTCGATACCACCGACTACAGCATCGGCTACATCGCCGGATGGGGAGACGGAGACCTCGAGGTCATCACCGACACCGCCCGCGCAGTCCTGGCGACAGTCCACACCCTCGCCGAGGCACTCGAACCCGACGCCGACGAAGCCGAGGACACCGCAGCCGCCTAGACGGCAGCACCCCACGAACGCAGTGCGACACCGGGCGGTAGGAGACCGCCCGGTGTCGCGCTTGGAAGTCTACGAAAGGGCTACGACATGAGCACCACGACAGACGAGCTGCGCGCCGACACGATGTACAGCAACGCCATCGACGCCGCGTATCCCGCGATCACACCCTCAGGAATGGCGGCCGCCGAGATCCTCGAGACGCTGACCGGCAAGATCACCGCCGCTACGAGCGCGTTGGGGATGCAAGCGGAAATCGGGTGGCTCACCTTCGCGCACGAAGTGACCGCCCGCGAAGCCGTCGCCCTGCTCGCCGTCGCGACCCGCCGCGCCTACGACGCCGGACAGATCGCACCCTCACGGGTGAATCGGGTTTACGGCCGAGTCGAGCGCGCCGCCGCACCACACGGAATCCGATTCCGGTGGCAGCGCGCCGAGGGCAGGTGCGGAGGTGGATCCGCAGATGTTCACCGGATGCGTTCTTGCGGGATGCTCGAACATCGTGGCCGAGGACGGAGAAATCTGCTCGCAGTGCCGCCGCATCTTCGGAGACATGATCAGGCCCGTATCCGAGCGCGAGCGCGCCGAGACCACCGAACACCAACGGCCCGCCGCGACCGCAGCGCAGTTGTTGACCCGACGCAATCAACGGTGCTGGCTGTGCGAGCAACGCCGCACCTGTACCCGCGTCGGTGGTCAGTGGGAGTGCCGTGACTGCACGCTCCCGGCACCAGCGTGACACCCAGGACATTCGCCGCTACTAGCGGCGAGCCTGCACCTTCAAATCCGCGAAACCGGACGCACCGAGTGCAAGGCCCACCGTCACCCATAAAGCGGCAGAACCGAGTCCCGAACTGAAATAGGACAACACAGCCGCCACCAGAAAGATTGCGACAGTCGTAGCCCAGAGCAGCTTTCGTGCCTTCAAGCTCACGCGATCCCCCTAAAACAGTGTTCTCGACTCCGACCCTGCGAGCGTATCGCCGCAGTTACGTTGTCGCCTGCCCGGCGGCCGGCCACCTTCGGTGTCCCCCGAAATGAACTCCGCTTCGCTGCGTCCTGATGAAGAGCATCTTTTTGTTCTCCTTCTGGCCTTCCGATTCTCGTCGGCGGTGACCTGCGCGCAACCCCTGGCGGCGCAAGCGCCGGCCGATGGCTCCGAGAAATTTTCGTCACTCGCAAGCTCCCGCCGAAATTTTCTCGGCCCAGGGGTGGCACTCCGGCCCCCTCATACCGACGCGATTCTCCTTTGCCAGCAGGCGAAAAAATTGGCGGGGCACCCGGCCCGGTCACTTTCATCAGCGAGGGGAACGACATGCAGCGTATCCGTTTGAACACCGCCACCGAGGTACTCGCCTCCATCCCCACCATGCTCGGATTCATCCCGACCGCATCGGTCATCGTGATCATGCTCAAAGACGAAATCGTCGACGGCCGAACCACCAAGCAGATTGCCCTTGTCGCGCGGACCGACGCCGCCGCAGGCGAGGGCGCCGAATTCGATCCGGCCCCGTACCTCGAAGCTGCCGCACGCGCCGACACCACCGCCACGATCTGCGTCGCCGTCGCCGAAGACGCCGCCGCAGTCATCGCGCTCGACCAGATCGCGATCCTGCGCCAGGGATTCCGTGACGCCGGAATCCACGACATGCTCGCCCTGCACGTCACCGCCCTCGCCGCCGGAGCGTTGTGGACCGACCTCGACACGTACGCGACCGGACTCACCGAAGACCCGAACGCCTCAACGTTGAGCATTCACAACGCCGTCGAACAAGGTCGCACCACCGCAGCCTCACGCGAGGACATCGCCGCCCGCTACGCCGTCACCGTCGAAGCGGACACCGCACCCGCACACGCAGCGCTGCACGCGCAGGGACCGGACTTCGTTCGCCACGCCGTCACCGAACTCGCGACACTCATCCGCACACGGGGCAACCCGGACGCCGAGCTGGCCGCCCGTGTCGGACTGTGCGCCACCATCAGCCCCACCGCACGCGATGCCCTGATGTTCACCGCCAACGGAAACGAGCACGCAGCCGCCCACGCGTTCGCGACCATCGCCCGCCAGGTACGCGGCAACGCTCGCATCCAGATTCTCACCGTCGCGGCGTACTGCTCATACATCAGCGGCGACGGACCCAGCACCGGCATCGCACTGGAGGCCGCCCAAGCCGCCGTCATCGACGGCAACGGCGAACACGACACCCCGCTGCGCAACTTGCTCGACTTTGCACTCGAGCACGCGGTCTCACCCGCCGCAGTCACCACCCAACTGCACGCGATCAGCGCCGAGGCAGCGCGATCCTTCGGCGTCGACGTCGACAACCTCGACAGCTGAAAAACGGCAGCGGCCCCGACTTCGCGAAGAAGTCGGGGCCGCTGCCGTATGCGGTGGCGGTTGTTCGGGCATCGAGCCCGAACAACCGCTGCGCCAGCTCCCCAGCGCGCCACCCGTGCAATGCGGCGCGCCGAAGATCAATTGAACAAGTGATCCGTGGTTCCCGGCGCGGGAAAAGCGAAATCGATCCGAGCGCGATCAACGACTTCGCCAGTCAAACCTTCGACAACCGCGGCAAGGTCCGCATCGGTGATTACGCGTAGATGCTTCGTGCTCTGATACAGCTCCGACTCCACAGCAGAGCGGGGATCGGCGTTCGAGTTCTGATCGGTCACAACTGACATCCTTTTTCGTGGGTCCGTCTACATCAGACGGACAGCGCCATATCGACCATGATGATTGCGTCGTACACCCCGTGTACGACAATCGCCGGCCACAGCGAACGTGTGTACAGCGCTATCGCTGTGCACACGACACCCATGACCAAGGCGGTGACGAGGTTGCCCTGTCCGAATTCGAGATGGCTGAGTACGAACGCAGTCAAGGCGAGAGCAGCAACCACCGACACCGAGATCCAAGTGCTCGATGCGCGGCGTTGCTCGGCAAGCACGACCGAACGGAAAACAACTTCCTCCGCAAGCCCGGCGGTGAGAAACGCGGCGGTTAGTGCCGTGTAAACGCCGCCGCGAACGATGCTCGCTCTCCGAGCTTCATTGGCCGCAACTTCATCCGGAGATGTGACCGGCCACCGTGCATCGGTGTGGATGCCGTAGGCGAGGAAGAGATAGACGAAAATTCCGAGGAGCGTTGGGACAACGAGCACCCACACCACGATCCGAAATGCGACCGAGCGCGAGGAGTTCGGACGAGGAACAACGAACCCCAGCCACAAAACCGAACGGCGCAGGGTCGCCGATATCCATCGACCAATTCGAACGAACTCGGCACGATCGACACGCTTCTTGCCGTGTCTGTAGCTGCGGTCCAGCACAGCAAAAATGATCGTGAAGAGAACGAACGCCACGGCCGCCGTGATCGAACTGACATTGGGTACATCGACAGCGAATGCAATCGCGGCGATCGTGATCGCGAACACGGCAGTCGTGGAAAAGCGGAAGATCGTCGCTTTGCGTGGCAAATATCGCCGCCGTCGCGGCGACCAAGTGCGGGCGGTCGTGCTCTGGTTCGAGACCAGTGCCGGGTTACGCACTCTGTTCCGATGCCGATTCCTTCGCCGGAATGGAGTCCTTCGCTGTGTTCGCAGGCTTGGTCGTCGTGTTCCTTCTCGTTGCCGACCGGCGAGCCGGCCCCTTCTTGGAAGGAGCGTCGACGCGCCACTGCTTGATCGAGCCTTCTGTGAACCCGACGCGCAACGCTTCGGTCAATGCTGCGTCGAGTTTGCCGACGTTCGCGGCATCCTTGCGGGCGAACTCCTCTCGCGTGTCGAGGAGTTCTTTGTGTGCGGTTGCGACCACGCGGATGATCTTCATCTTCTCTTCGGCTTCCGCCTTGATAGCCGCGTCGAGTGCCTCGAAGTCCGGTGTGTTCGGTGTCGTGTTCATGCGATTCATCGTAGGAGAAATCTCGCCCGACCGTGCGCCACTGAACGTGCGCTAAGCGCAACTCGCGGACACTGCCGGTTGTCCATGGGTGGGTGTCCGGGGCGGCGTTGTGTGCGCACCAGACGCGGAGCGGAGGAATCTGGTGTGTGCCCAATGCCGAGAACCCCGGTGCCCGCCTGTGGGCAACATCAACCACCCGAACTGCGTATCGACGCGCTCCGCGCGGCGCATCTTCTTTTCTCCGAGATTCGACCACAGATCGGGACTGCTCCGATCCTCATGTGGATGCCCGAGATTTCTCTCTCCGCTTCGCTACGTCTCAGGCACCCACAATCGGGACCAGCCCCCAAATGGGGACGAATTCGAGACCGGAGGAACTCGCAGGCTCATCCTGGCGCTTTTGAGATTTCGGGGACGAGACTCAGGACGGAAGTGACTCCGAAATCTTGGCCCCGGCAGAGCAAGATAGTAACTTAGGTGCTCTAAGTTGGGTCAGGTCTTGCCGCTGCGCTCTGGACCTGAGACACTGGCGTGTAGCCCCACGTGGTGGGGGCGCTGCGCTGGGCCGAAGGGAGGCACGACGGACATGAGTGAAGACGAGGTCAGTCGACCCCGCCGGTTCCGTCGTGAACGCCGCAAGAATGTGCCGGGCGGTCGAGCTGGCCGGCACGTGGTGAAGGTGACTCCCGAGGAGGAGTCCGAGTTGCTGCGCCGTGCGCAGGAGGCGCGCATCACGGTGGCGCGGTTGATGGTCGAGTCCGCCCTGTCCGACTCCGGTGAAACTGCCACCGATCGCCGCGATCTTGCCGCCGAGTTGTTCTCCGCGTTCCGGTTGTTGTCCGCGATTTCGATCAACATCAACCAGATGGCGAAAGCCACCAACGCGACCGGTGAGATCCCTGCCGAACTGAACGGCGCACTGGTCAGCGTGCGGCGTTTGGCGGACCGGATTCACGGCACCCTCGACGAGATGTCCGCGCCGTGATCGTCAAGATTTCCCGCGGTGCCAAAGTCACCGGACTGATGTCGTACCTCGCTGGTCCGGGCAAGAGCAACGAGCACACCGACCCGCATTTGGTGGCCGGCGACTACGCGATCATGGCGTGGCACGACGACAACGAACTCAGTGGTGTCGACGCTCTCGCGATCGGTAGGCAGATCGACCAGCCCCGCAAAGTGTTCGGCACCGAAATCAAGATCCCGAACTACCTTCGTGACGATGCCGGCCAGGACGTCCGCGACAGCCACGGCAAGAAAGTCCGCGACCCGATCGACCCGTATCGCGACGGCAATGTCTGGCACTGTTCACTTTCACTCAAAGCCGACGAAGGCGAGCTGACGGACGAGCAGTGGAACAAGATCGCCACCGAGTTCATGGACGAAATGGGTTTCACCGACACCTCCGGGCGCAGTCCCGCAAGGTGGGTCGCCGTCCGACACGGAGTGTCCGCGAAAGGCAACGACCACATTCACATCGCTGCATCCGCCGTGCGCGAGGACGGCACCAAAGTCAATCTCTACCGCGACTGGAAACGGGCGAGCGTCGCGGCCGCCCGCATAGAACGCGAACACGGCCTCGCTGTCATCGAATCCCGTCAAAACGAGACCGGCGAACGCGGCTACCACCGCGCCGAGAACGCGCGCGCAGTACGCAATGGACAGACCGAACTCGACCGCGATCTCCTCGCTCGCCGCGTGCGTGCATGCGCGACATCGTCGAAGTCCGAGGCGGAATTTGTTCGCCGACTTCGCGGGCAAGGTTTGATCGTTCGGCCCCGCTTCGCCTCCGGGCGCGATGACGTCGTAGTCGGCTACAAGGTCGCAGTCAGGTCCGATCGCGATGCAACCGGATCCGATGCAAAGCCGATCTTCTACGGCGGCGGTCACCTGGCTAAAGACTTGACCCTCCCGCGGCTCCGCAAGGAATGGGAAGACACCGCTACGGCATCATCGGAGGCCGTTGACGAATGGCGCAGCGCACGGCGCGAGCGTCCCGCCGCGCGACCCGGACGCGAAGCGAAAATGCTCGACCCGAATCTACTGGAGCGAGCTGCCCGCGACATCGCAGCCTGGAACAAATACTTAGCTTCGATTCCCGTCACCGACCGAGCGCAATGGGCACGCGCGGCAGGACGCACGGCCGGCGTTTTCGACGCATGGTCAGTCCGGACCGAAGCCACACCCGGGCCCCTCGCTCACGCTGCGAAACAACTCGCCCGATCCTCACAGATCCCCGCACATCAGCACGCACCGAAGAACGCGGGCATTGTCTCCGCCGGCGGTGCGGCCCTGATCTTGATGCAGACCAGCCCACAGCTCGGCAAGGCCGCGTCGTATGCGTTGCTGATGCGCCAACTGATCAAGTCAGTTGAAGCGATCGCCGCCGCACATCGTGCAGCCGGCGACTTGAGCCGGGCACGCGACCTCGAGATGACCGCGCGCGTGGAACTCGAAGCGATTCATCGGCAGATGCCCCAACAGATGCCCCAACCTCGCGCCGGTGTCGAGCAGGTCGAATCCGAGGGCAACGTCGCAGTGCTCGAACGGCCGGTGACGGAGGAGAAGACAACGGCGGAACCAATGCCGTCGCCGGAACATGCAGGCAGCGATGCAGCAACGCTTGCCGCCGGTGACTTCCCGGTTTCCGCCCGCGAAGCAGCAAAGCGCGGCCCGTCTCCAATCCCCTCGAAACTCGATCCCCAACGAGAACAGACCCGAACGGGAAGAAACAGGGACCACGGCCCTCAGCGCTGATGCTTAAGCAGAAGCCCCGGAATCATCTTGGGCACGGCGATCGGTGGTCCTATCTCAATAGGTTTGGCAGCGCCTTGTCGATTTCCCGTGCGAACGACTCGTCCGGATCGAAGGGCCACCCGTTGTAGCGGTAAGTGAGCGACAGGCCGTTGTAGATCGCCATCACCGCCAGTTGGGTAAGCGAGGAGAGGAAACCAGGATCCATGATCAGCGTCGATCTTCTGATCGGGCCATTTCCGATTCCTTCGAATCGACGGAGCATCCGCAGTCTGTAGAGCGTCGGGTGAGTACCGTTGGACAGTAGATCGTAATAGCCGTCTTTCTGCTTGGGGCCGCTAAATCCAACAGCGCCGTTGTCCTCCCACAGAGTGAACAACTGCACCACAGCGTCGGTCGGCCCCACTCGTTGCTCACCGTGGATGACTCGGCGATTGAGATCGTGATCATCCGCGAAGTTGTTTTTGATCTCCGCACGGACCCGTTTGAAACGGTCCGTTGCAGTTACGGTGTAAGGCGAATTTTTCCTCATGAGTCTGCCTGCCACCTTTTTCTGCTCTTCGTTGCTCAGATCCTCCTCGAGGTACGCCCGCGCCAGTCGCTTTTGCGGGGTCGGCCCCGATTGAACCCAAGCAGCGCGAGCACAGCACTCGACCACCGCCCGCACCAGCATGTCGCCAGACATGAGTACCTCACTGGATTCGCACAATGCTGCGAGGGCAGCGCAATGGTGCCCAGCCATGTCGAGGTACGTCGCGACAACCTCGTTGACCCAGACAGATGGGCGGGTGGAGTAGGTGGCACTCGCGCTGATGTCACTCTCACCCCGAGAATCGGGAACCGGAGTCCACTGATGGGTCGCAACAACGCCATGGATCTGTTCGCGACATTGACTCAATAGTGCCGCGTGGGCAGCAAGTTGCACCTTGGTCTCCGGCGCGGAGGTTATCGAATATGGCATAGACAGAATGTAAAGCGACTACCGATGCGAGCAAAGCGGTTCCGGATCCTCAGGGATGCGTGAGGAAATGCCGCTCGGTGGTCGAGCCGCCATATATCGATTAGCTACTCCCCCGACGAGGTAGCAATCGGAGCGGGAGTCAGTCGTGCACATCTGTTCCCAATCGCCGTCGATCCGTCAGGCGTGAAACAGTATGATCGGTCGGTGCTGAACACGCCCAATGATGGCTCGGGATTCGATGAGTCCGCCGTGGTTGCTACCTCGGACCGCAAAGTCTTCATCAGCTGGGCCCACAGCAACGTCGATTGGAACGACGAGCAAGAGCAACAGTGGACAGCCCAGGCACACGCTTTCGCTGAGCTGTTAGTCCACAACGGGTTTCCGAACACCGAAATTGACCTGTGGCATCTCGACAGCCCAGAACCGGTCTGGACTCGGTGGGGACCACAGCAGATCGAAATTGCAGATTTCGTGGTCGTTTTACTCAGCAATGCATGGAAGGAACGCTGGGAAGGGACGAACGACCCCACAGTCGGCGCAGGTGCCGCCGGGGAAGCCAATACTCTGCGAGGGATATTCCAACGGAACCAGCAGGAGTTCCAGCGCAAGGTGGTACTTGTTGCGCTACCTCCAATAGACGGTCTACCGGGCGTGGGTGCCCGTGCTCTCCCTGATGAACTACGTGGAGCATCACGGAGATATGTCAGTGAACTGACAGGCAGTGGGATCGGTGAAATCCTACGACTTTTTACGGGCCAGCCCAGATACACGAAACCGACGGCCGGCCCGGTACCGGTCTTACCTCCCATTCAAGCGCCGGCCCTCTCCACGGCGACGGGGTCGGTCCCAGGGTTGATCGAGGAGGCCCCAGCAACAGCACCAACAAACGGCCCAGTGAATGTGTCCGGAAGCGGTAACACCGTGATGATCGGAAACAACCACGTTCATCAGCCGACGATTTCTCAGACCGCATACGAACTGATCGGCCGGCCAGACTATCTAGCCGGATCCATGAGCGCCTCAACCAGCCGTCGGCGCCGATTGCGGTTCGGCGCAGGGCTGGACGAACAGCAAGTTGAGCGTTCACTTCGAAATCGAGTGGCCGTTCCTCCCCAGGTTGATGAAACCGGACCAGGCGAGATACGCGTTTTGACCGGGCCGCTAGGTTCCGGGAAGTCGGAAATAGCCGAGGAGTGGTTCAGAGCAAGCATCACACGGGCTCAAAACGACAACCTTGCTCCGGTGCCGATATTCATCTCAGCTAAGGAATTGAACGAGACAATAGACGCCCGAGTGAGCCGCGAGATCGGTTCAGCCACGGTATTGCTGTGCGGCGTCGACATCGTGATCGACGGACTCGACGAACGTACGGACTTGGCTTCCACAAAAGTGCAAGAGGCATCGGGATTCGTCGCACGCTGGCCCAAATCCCGTGTGGTGTTGACTACTCGAAATCCCGATTTACGCGACAAGTCAGTACAGGTCGCAATGAGTGACATGACCGATGGACAGGCGGCAGCGCTGATGAGTGCAGTCGCCGGCCGCCCGATGCCACCGCTCGGTCCCCAACTGACAAAATCAGTCAAACGTCCCCTATTCGCAGTGCTGACGGCATCGCACGCGACCGCGAACGACGGAGTGACAGGCACCTCCGAACTCATCGACCGCGTCGTCGAACAAATCGTGGATTCGGAAGGAGCGGAACTGATCCCCTATCTGATGGAACTCGCAATCGAAACCGTCAGCACAGGGAAAGCCGTAGACCCCACCAGATTTGCCTCACTCGAGATCGCCTCGAAGATTCGAAAATCGCCCCTGGTCACCGGCGCAGGAAAGACATGCGCCTTTTCCTTGGCCACGTTCGAGCAGTGGTTCGCCGCGCAAGCGATACTCGACGGCAAAATCGACGTAGTACCTCTGCTGTCCTCGATGCGCTCTTTCGACAGGTGGAAGTATGTCTTCTCGATCCTGCTCGCAGCCGGGGAACCCACCAAAGTTGATCCAGTCATGGCCCAAATCGCTCGTTGGAATCCAGGTGCAGCCGCCTGGATCATCAAGGAGACCGAGAGCGGCGGACTTACTCGGCATATTTCGGAACTCGAAGAATCCGACTGGGAAAGCGCAGGACATCGCATCCGCTACGCCCAAGCGGCGTGGCTTGCGGGGCTCGGTCCGCTCGGACACGCTTTCTTCTCCCCTTTCGCGAGAGTCGCATCAGGGTTGGACGACATCGCACTGTCGGTCCGCATCGGGCGGAGCAAGATCGCTGTCTCGTGGATCGCACCTCGAGACGGGGAACCGGGGAACCTGCCCGAGGTCATCAAAGCAGGGCACGACTTCGGAAACCGCGCGATGAAAATGAAGCAGCACGCCCTCCCCACGGGCGTCAACTGGGTCTGGGCGCTGACACAGTCGCACTTGCGTAGCGACATCTCAAGCTCCTTTAAAGGATTGATCTTTCGCACGGCAACGGAACCAGGAATCGTTCGGGACGAGCTGAACTCCGGAGGTCCTGAGACCATCGGAACCTGGGGCTCTCCGAGGGTAACGCCCCCGATGTACCCCGGCCCCGACATTCCACCGTCAGACAAAGATCCTTGGGGAAATTTCACTGCCCGCCGCATGCACGAACGGGTTTGTGCGATCGCCACAGCAGCCCTTCAGTGCTACCAGGAGTTGGTGGAACGGATCGTTCCGAACTTCACAGGCACGCTTGGCACCCAAGGACTCTTTCCTGTCGAGTTCTTTGGAGACGTCAATTTCACCCCAGGAGAAGACCGAGGGGCTTTTAGCTTCGGCCCCCCGGAGGCAGGCCTCGGATGGACACTTCGCGCGAGGGCATCAAGTCCATTCGACGAGGCCACGACCCTATCCAACACGGTGAATCTCACCCTCAACGACGAGAAAAGATCCGCAGAAGTTGACGACGACAGGGACGTGCACTACGCCCAGTTTCAGGCGTACATGGCCGGAAGCCCTGAATTCGCTGAGTTCGCACCAACTTTCAGTACGGTTGGCCAGCGAATTTCACCGACTGAATCGACGCCGGCGACGGACTTTGCGTCGAGCTTGCTTTGGGACGATCTCGAAAAACTCAACTGGGTGTCCGGGCAACGACCACGGTTGTGATGACTCGACTGCATGCCGCGTAGTTACGAGAGGGTTCGAAATAGCTTTCGCAGAAAACGATTTTGATCAACGCTGTGCTTCGATTGACGGTCGCAGTCATAAAATTGGGTATCACTAATATTCGCGAATATTAGTAGTCCTAGACGTCGGGCCGGATGGACCGTTGCCTCAGCTTCGACAGGATATCCCCCTGCTCTCGAATGCCGATTCGCATCGACGGCGAGGTAAGCATCCGCAGTCAACTGCGAAATCTGCTCACGAGTTGGGAGAGAAGACACGAAAATGGGCACGGTTCCATTTACTGAAAGGTGCCCATTTTCGCTACTTGCTGTCTTAAAGTATGACTACTTCCCGCAGGCGGTCTGTGCCGCCGACGTTCTCTACGACAGCGATCTTATTTCCCTTTGCGTGTTCATTCTCTAAGAAATTCCACACTGCGATCGCGCGCCGGACAGCTTCAGTTACGTTGATGCGCTTGCTTTTTGCCAAGCTCTTTAGGACATGCGCGACGTCTGGTGCCAGGTTTATCGAGAGCCGCACCACATCTTGCGCATCTGCATTCGGAGCGGTCTGTCCGACCGACGATCCTCCTGCTGTGGTCTGGGGGTGGGTATCGGTGGCTGCCATTACATTCGCCCTGCCTCATCATTAGCCGCGAAAGAGTGCATCACAAATTAGGCCTTTCGAAAGTCGAAAGGCTGTGATGCGTTCGATGCAAGCGGATGGTCATTCGTATTATTTCAGGATGGTGGAGCGCGGTGAGATCATCAGCCTCGCCGCCGGAACACTCTCGTTCAAAAATACCCTTCAAGGGAGGGTTCTTGAACGGATCGGGCTCTGTCCCGTGTGTCCATATGGGGTGGGTGCGAACCCTTGTCTGTGAGGTCGAAGGTTGCGTCCATGTCACCGAATGTAGCCGCCTTTGCGCATCGGCGCAACATTTTGCACGCTTGGCTTGCATAACGGATCTGCATCAGTTACGTATGGAGTGCGTATTTCAAGCGTGTTGTTTGCGTGTACAAGACGTACTGGGTGCGGTACGGTGAAGTCTGCTTCTGTTCGTCCACTTGCCCTGATAGAGGTTCCGATGGCTTCCAGCGAAAACCGTGTCCATAAGGTCCTCTTTGGAGAGGACAGGCTCTACGCTGTACCGATGGACACGGGTGCCGCGGGCACGGGCATGGGGGGTCGCACGAAGGTGATCGAAGAGATCAACGAGGATTTCGCTCCTGGGAGCGGCACGGACAACGTAATTGAGATGTGTTTGCCGTTGGCCTGCGGATCGTGCGGGTACGAGACCTCGTATTGTTGTCCGCGCTGTACCGGGCATCAGGCCTGCTGACGTGTCTGGTTCAGGGACTGATGACCCGAAAGACGCGGAGGGCAGTGGGGTCTCGGGAGCCGACCCCATCTTCTTTGAGATCTCTGAGGATGAGAATCCCGTGATAGGCAGTAGCCCTGCCTCTTTCCAAGGGAATGTCGTTGGCGAGATTGACGAATTCGACCGCCCGGACGCTAGCCTGACGGTCCGCACTAAGACACTATCCCTTCCTGAACAGCGCTACCGTCTGGCCAAGTACATGCTTGCTTTGGTAGGTCTGTTGGGATTTATGATTATTGGATCTGCGTTCTTTGCCTCGGATGAGAGCTACGCCCAGGTCAAGGAGCTTGCGCCGATTATCTTTTCGCCTTTGGTGACATTGCTCGGGACTTGCGTTGCGTGGTACTACGCCTCCAACAAGAAAGATTGACTGGCGCGGTTGGAAGCTGAGCCGGTAAATCCTCTCAGCTGCGCAAGCAGGCCTCATACTCCGCCGCCCGAGTATGAGGCCTTAGCTCTATGCATTGTCAGCGGCCAGTGTGCTGGCGTTCCTGGCTGCGCTCCTTGCTCGGACGTCCTTTCCTTGCGACCGGCGGTTTACCAGTCCCGGTCTGCACCGCTCCTCGGGGATGCTTGGCCTGGTCGAGGTCGGCCGTCATCCGGGCCCCAATCGTTTCCTTGTCCACTCCTCCGGCGTTCATGTCGGCGGCGAGGGCATCACGCCGTTCAGCCGAGTCGTACTCGGCTTCCGCGGCCGCCCGATGAGCGTCTGCGTCTTCGGCGATTTCAGTTTCGGCCGGCGTACCTTCGGCTTCCGTCGCCGTCTTGTCGAGCCGATCGGCTTCGGCCATCAACTCGGAGGCCTTCACGTTCTCGCGTTCGGCGAGTTCCTGTTCGGCGGCAGCGGCCCGCTTGGCTTCTTCGACTGCTTGGAGCAGGTTCTCGATTTCTCGTGGGTCGATCCCGGGGGCGCCCGCGTCGATTCCGTACCGGGTCTGGATTTCCTTGCGGATGCGATCTGCGGCGTCGGCCGCGGGCTGCGAGTGGTCCTGCCAACCGCGTGCCTGCTGCCAGCTGTCGGCGATCTGCGCGTGGGTAGCGTCCTCCCACCAGCGGTCCGTCATCACCGGACGTAGCTGCGCCTCGATCGCGCTGCGTTCGGCGACGAGCCGTTCGCGCAGTTCGCGGGCCGCCTGCACGCTTTTGGCTTCGGCGTCGCGGATCTGCTTCTCCCGTGCGCGACCCATCTGCTCTGCGAGACGGGACGCAGACTGCAAGCCGACCCGGAACATGCGCGTGAGTTCTTGATTGACCTCACCGATTTCGTCGTGCTCTGACATCAGTTGTTGCCTTCCTTGTGGGGTGACGCCGCTGTGGGCGCGGATTCAGGGGAGAGACGCATGTCGGGGAACATCGACGACGGTGCGGGTTCAGTCGGCAAGGGCACGATCGCGAAGTCGCCGCCGGCATGACCGCTTCGGACCGAGCACGCTTTGAACGTGCCCTCTGGATCGAAAAGCTGTGCCATGTGGTGGTCGGCGTGATCGCGCCACCACACACTCATCCCGGTCGAGGGATCCAGGCGCAGCCGCTCCCATGCTCGCCACAGGGCCTCCAACCGGGAGATAGCTTCGGCATGTTTCCACCACTGCGTGCACCAGTTCCTTGACGTCCCCTCGATCACCTCACGCCGATAGACAGGGGCGATGCGTTCGCGCACGAACTCCTCCACCGATCCGAACACCAGTTCCGGTTCTGCCGGCTGCTCCGGCTCCGGCTCCGGTTCCGGATTGGCGAGTGAAATCTCGAGCTGCGCCAGCAACCGGGCCGCCGCCGCGGCTTCGAGTCGCGCGTACAGCTCCGGAGTGAGGATTTCCGCCCACTTCGCTTCGGCGATCGCGTCGGCTTCCTTCTGGATGCGTTTGAGAACTGCCTTGCCGACCATCGCCTCGAGGTTCTCGCTCAGCGGCGCTTCGACGCTCGGTTCATCTCCCCCGCTGAGGGGCGTGTACGCGGATGGGGGTGGATAGTCCGCATCTTCCGGCGGCAGATAGTCAGCCTCACCCGGATCGAAATCGTCCTCCGGTGGCGGCTCGAACGGCGCGTTCACAGCGACACCGCCTCACGCGCAGCTCCCGCGTGGTCTGGCTTGAGCCATTCGGACAGGCCTTCTTCTGCTTCCGCCAACGTCGCCGGGGCTGCCGGATCGTGGGCTTCGATTGATGCTCTGATCCGGTCGGCGTGCGGGCCGGCCATCCACGGCGCCGTCCGTACGATCACAGGCCGGTTACCGGAGGAACGTACGATCGCTCGGCCACGCGGCAGTGCTTCGAGTTCGGATTCGGTGAACGTACGAACCTTGGTGCGCTGCTTGGAAGTGGATCGGCCTTGCGAGGAGGCTGTGACCGACCCGGTGATCTCCCAATGGTCACCGATCGCGGTGGACATGTCCCGAAGGAACACCCCGTCATCGACGGCGACACCGCCGCCGTAGACCTTGACGTTCGCCGCCGACCACAGTTTTTTCATCCCGCGTTCGCCCCACACCTCCACACCCTGTGACCAGGACTGCAAGATCGCCATGATGATGATTCCGCGTGAACCGTAGTGGCTGTAGAGGCTAGGCAGTTTGGACCAGCGCACGACGTTGGCGACCTCGTCGAGAGGAGCGACGAGAGGAACAGGCAGACGTCCCTTCGGTGAGGTGGTGGCGATTTCTTCGGCTGCGTCGATCACGGCGACGGTCAACGCCGTCACGAGCGGGCCGGCAGAACCGTTGCCCTCGCGGGAGAGGCTGTAGAGCGTGCCTCCGGAACGAACGAATTCACGAGGATCGAAATGCGGCCGCGGATCGGACGAACCGTCCGACGTCACCCAGGGATGAATCGTCCTGATCTTGAGCGAGCGGATCATCTTCTTGGCAGTACCGAACACACCGCCGCGTTGTTTGTCGGGTGCGTTGTACTGCCCGGCCAGGCCGTCGGCCTGCAATCCGTACCCATGTTGGCGAAGGATCTTCACCGCTTCCTGGTTCTGCACGTCCGTGACCCACGTATATGCCTGTGTGATCGGGCGGCGATCGAGTGCCGCCGCCAGGAACAGTGCAGCCAGCAAGTCCTTTCCTTCCGGATCGAAGAACGCGTCCGTCTTCGCTTCGAGTCCGTCGTCACCGGAGGCGAAATGATCGGCCAGGTCGGCGGCCCTGACTTCGTCGGTCACCCACGTGAGCGGATTCCACCACCAGCTCGGTTCCTCATTGGCGACCCTCTGCGGATCGAACACCCAGACTTGCGAGCCCATTGCCGCTCGAACGTCGCGGGTCGCGTCGACGACATCGCGTTTGTTCGAGGTCGTCAGTACCGCGCCGGGAGCATCGAGAACTGCGGGGATGACGCGACTGGTCGACTTACCGGTGCGAGGACCCCAAATATCGACGTGCAGGTCCTCCCAGCTGCCGCGCAACATCGGGGCCGACCCGAACACCGGCTTGCTCGGCAGCAACAGGTACCCGAGCTGGATGCCGACAACGTCGTCGGGACGGAGCCGCACCTGCAAGGATTCGGCTTTTGCCCGGCATGCCTGTTCCGTCAACGAAACGATGTCGCGACCGCGGCCCATGTACTTGGCCAGCTCGTCGACGCGGGTGCTGTCCCGCTTGCGCAGGATCAACAACCACATGCCCACCGCAACCAGCACGATCAACGCCAAGGCGAAGGCAATCGCCACTACGCTCGCGCCGGACTCCCACACGAGATCGCCCTTGATCAGGCCGGCGACCATTGCCATCGGATTGACCGGAACATCCTGCTCGGTGCCGAACTGCATCGCGACGGAGGCGCCGACGACGCCGGCAACCGCGATCCCGGCGCACACACCGAGCACCTCGAACGCCACGTCACCTTGACTGGGATCACGCACGGAACCCTTACTCATGATTTACCTCCTGCGGTGTCGGAAACTGTTTACAGAGAAGAACTTCGGCGGAAAATTGTCGGGCACAGCTGTGGGTTGATTACTTCGGTCAGGACATGAGGAGCAGAAGGACGACGAGGGCGACTGCGGTCAGTGAAAAGACGATCAGGCGGAGGCCGTTGACGTTCGGTGATATGCGCGGTTTCCGGCCGGTCTTGCGGACGTACGCGGCGTCGGCGATCGCGGCTAGTCCGAACAGCACACTGACTGCTGCGATCACGAAAACGGCTATGGTCAGGCCAGTGATGACGCTCTCCAAAAGCGCACCAGCTTGCCCGTCACTCGGGCCACTCGCGGATCGTCCAAACATGATGTTGTTTCCCAACTGTCGGATTTACGTGTTGTCCGTCGGTATCTCGACGACGGTGGTCAACGTGACGGCGTAACCGGCACGTGGTCTGCCCGTCAACGATGTTCCCGTTACTTGAGCGGGGATGACGGTGTGTGAATGTCCTTGTACTGCAACGAATCGGTGTTTCGTTTCGAGGTCGGCGACCAGGTCGTGCATCTTCTGTACTGCACTCTGCAATGCGGCCGACGGCTCACCGACTTCGGTGGCGGTGCTGTAAAGGAAGATATGCGTCATTTACAGGCCTCTGTTCGCGGCGATCAGTCCACGGTTCACTTCGCGTAGCGCTTCGAGTTCGACGCGGAGGGAATGTATTTCGGAATCCGGGGCGCACGGTTGCGGTTTCACGGCGTCCGCGCCTTCCCGCTGCCGCCACCATGCCCGCACGGTGGAGGTGTGGATCCCGGTATCGGCGGAGACACGCTCGATGGTCGCCCACAGAGACGGATACTGAGGGCGCAGCTTGTCGACCAAAATTACTGTGGCACCGCGCACCTCTGCTCCGTAGCGGTTGCCGCGGGTGCTGCGTTTGCCGCTCATGCCGCATTGTCCTTCGCTGTCTGTGCCGCGTATCCGGCGTCGGTGGCGTCGACGAACCGACTGTCGGTGTCGTGCCACTGGTATTTCAGTTCCGTGGGGGTCAGGACGGTCTCGAAACGGTGCCCCGGAATGCGTTCGGTGCCCTGTTTGAGCAGGAAAAACCCTCGGCCTGGGGGTGGTCCTGGCTTTTCGAGTTGGGCGTCGTAGCCGGCTGGGGACGACAGCGCGGAGACCCATGCCTTGTCTGCGCGGGTGAACGGAATGATGGAGTCGAGTTTGTCCATCTCGTCCGAGGTCAGGGCTCCCACGATCAACGCTCCGGCGCGTTCGATGAAGCCCTTGGCCTTCATGATGTCGAAGTCCATTTCGAGCGATTCGAGGTCCTTGACGGTGTGGGTGATCATCACCAGCGCCGTTCCGACGGTGCGGGTCAGGCGGGTGAGGGCGTCGACGCGGCTGACCATTCCAGGGCCGGCGAGGACTCGCCAGAATTCGTCGAGCACCGCCAGGAAGAGCAACCGGTCGCGAAGTCCGCAATCGGCGAGGACGTGTGCGGCTTCGATGGCGCCGAATCCGTCCTCCCAGCATGCGGCCATCACCGCAGCTTCGAGCTTGGTGTCACCGTGGCTGAGCGCTGAAATGTCCACGCACACCCCGGTCGGTCGATCCTCGCCGGTGAAGTCGATCGGGGTGGTCGTCTGCTGGGAGAACACCTCACCGAGATCGCCGTCGAGCAGCGCGGACAATGTCTCGAGGAGGGATTCGACCTTGGCGAGGTACTTGTCCTTGTCGCGGGTGTACGCCTTGCGCATCAACTCTTCCGGCGGGTTCTCGATCAACGTGAGCAGATCCGAGATCAGCGGCGGGTTGTCGTATCCGAAACGGGGGTCCTTTTCGAGTAGGCGCAGCGCCGCGGTGATGATGTTGCGTTCGGCCTGTGTCAGCGCTGTTCCGCGCTCGATTTCGCACAGTGACTGCATCACTCGCTTGCGGCGTTGGTGAACCTGTTTGATCACTTTCTTCTGCAAGTCGGGGAAGTCCGCGAGCAGCGGAATCACCGACCCGAGAGCTCCGATCGCGAGCGGGTTGAGGTACCCCTCGCCGTGTCCCAGGCGCACGATCTTGCCGCGATCGCCGCAGATGATTTCGATTTCCTTGGTGAAGTCGGGTTTGGTGTCGGCGAACACGAACGGGATGTGACCTTGGGCGATGCCGCCGCTGACGAGTTTGCGGCCCACCGTGGACTTGCCGTTACTGGGGAGGGCGAGCATGAACACGCTGGGGGTGTTCTGTCGGCGTGAACGGTAGGTGGCGGTGATCGGGTCGTAGTGGAACGAGATGCCGTCGGGATCTTTCCCGAGTGGGGTTCCGACCATTGGATAGGTGCTGCCTACGACCCACGGGGAGAGCCCACATGCCTGCACGCTGGTGCCGCGGAACTCCGGCGGCTTGGGTATGACGCCCATCTTGCCGCCGCCGTGGCCGGCGAAACCGCGGTCGGTGAGTTTGGGGGCGCGGCGCCATTTCGGTTCGGTTCGGGAAGGGTCGCGTGCGAGTTCGGCGGCTTTCGCTGCTGCCTTCTCGTCTGCGATGCGTTGTTTTTCCTCTGCCTGGCGGCGTTTGCGTGCCGCTGCCATCGGATCGCGTAGGGAAGCATTCTGCTTCTTGCGTCCGGGTTCGTACGTGCCGGTCAGGTCTGCGATCCGGCGGCGCAACATCAAACTCATCGTTTTCTCCTTCTCGGTGGTGGTCGGCCGGTTCAGGCCTGCAAGGTTTTCGCCGTCGTTGCGTGGTCTTGGAGATAGACCCCGACTCCGACGCCCGAGAGAAATGCCGCTGCCTGGTATCGCCATGCGGGCCGTACTTTCGTCGAGCACCCGGCGACCAGGGATTCGATCGTGTCGGCCTGAATGTCGAGCTGGGCTTCGGTACTTGCCGACGCGGTGACGATCAGCGAGACCGCTGTCGCGCCGGCACCGTTGCCGACCTCGACGCGAGTACGGTCTGCTGCCTTGACCTTGAGGTCTGCGCGGACCGATCCGATACCGCGTTGGGCATTGCGTTCACCGACTGCGTAGACGTAGCCGCTTTCGACTGCGTTCACGGCGTCGGCCGGGGACATCGGCCGGTGAATCAGTGTCACGCGCTTGCGCGGGACGTCGCCGTGACCTTCGAGAAGTGCTTTGAGGATCCGTTCGTTGCGGGCACCGGACGGGGGTGCGTTCATCACCCAGGTCCGCGAGGCCGCGCCTTCGTGGAAGTAGGTGTTTTTGGTTTCCTCGGCCGTCATCGGGCCGGCATCGAGCCAGTCGACGTACATCTCTCCGCTGCGCAGTGACGATTCCACCTCGGCTTCGACAACCGGGCGGGGATCGTATGCGCGGCGCACGACTGCGGAGATTTCGTGATCGGACATCGGGACAGCGGTCACGCGGAATGTGCCGAGGTTCGCGCAGATCGACGGAAGACGTTCTGCTAGATCGGCAATCATCGCCATCGGATCCTTGCGTTTGGCTTCCGTGTTCGCGGTGAAGGTGAGCGCCATGTGGGTGTGCAACTGGATTCCGTGACGTACGCCGGTGCCCGATTCGCGGACCACCGCTTGTGCGAGTTCAGAGGTGCCGGGTTTGCACAGTCGCGTGATTTCCGCGTCTTGCCGCGCCCCTGTCTCTGGGAGGGTTTCGATGATGGTGGCGATCGCTTCGATGTCCGGCGTCTGTCCGCTGAGGTTGATGAACTCGCCCCAGTTGGCGACGTCGAGGTCGACCTGACCCTGTTCGACACCTTTGTATCCGGGCACAGAGCAACGCAGCCTGATCGTGTACTGATGCAGTTTCGGTAGATGACTCATTCCGAATCGTCGGCCCAGTTTGTCGATTCCCCACCACATTTCGATCGGAGCGCCGATTCCCGGGACTCGGGTTCGGCCTCCGGGCGCGTTCGAGAGAGAACCAGCGCGCAGGATGTGCTGGCCGCGCCGACGTTGCTTGCTCCACCCGGTGAGTTCAGTGGCGAATTCGTACCCTGACTTGCCGCCGATGCGTGCAGCGAGCGGCGCCCAGGTCAGCACCACTACGCCGAGGATCACCGCTCCTGAGATGAAGAACCCGGCGAGCAGTGCAACGATGCCGGCCACGATGCCCGAGGCGAAGACGTAGAACATTTTCTTCGACACACCGAACAGGTACGTCGAGGGGGCTTCGTGAAGACCGCCGTAGGTGTTGGGGCGGGCCGGTGCTTCGGTGCTCATAGCTGCTCCTTGAGGATGGAATCAATGAGGTCGAACGGTGCGGTGCGGTGTGCGCTCATCCGGACCGCCCACCTTGCGGCTCGTCCGGGACGTCCGCTCCCCCACTTGCTCCGGAGGCGCTGTCGCCGATCGTCGATGCGACGGCGCCCATAGCGCTGCTGATCCGGTCGGAGACTTCTTGCCCGACGGCGACGGCCGCGCCGACCGGACCAGCGGCCGCGGCCGCGCCGGAAGCTGCGCCGCCGGATGCTGCTCCGGACGCGCCGCCGGATGCTGCTCCGGACGGACCGCTCGCGGTCGCTGCTCCGGACGGACCGCTCGATGCGGCTTCTGTGCCACCGCCCGAGGGCGCCGGTGAGCTCGATCCTGATGAGGGGGTGCTGGAGCCGGTCGGTTCCGTACTCGGGCCGCCTTGAACGCTCGACGACGAGGAGGACCCGGAATCCTGTTCAGCCGAGGAGGACATCGACTGGATCATCGAAGCGCCCATACTTGCGCCGGTCGCGGCGAGCATTCCGCCCAGCACCGCGCCGCCGTTGCCGCCGGCCATCGAACCCATCGCCGGAACGATCAGTCTCGCCAACGCCGGCATCGTCAGGCACGAGAGTGTCAGCAGGATCATTCCGGCGAAGACACCTTGTGCGTCGGTAGCACCGGCGGCCGAGAGGAAAGCGATCCCGTACACGCTGGAAGCGACGAACGGGAACAGTGCGAACACCACCGCCCAATTCCGTAGCTTGGTCCAGGCCTGCATTCCGGCGCTGCCGATTCCTGATGCGGCGGCCGCGATCGGTGCCCATCCGAGGACGAGGCGCAGCATCGCGATCTGCATCATGATGAACACCGCTTGCACGGCGGTTCCGACGATGCCCAAGATTGCGAAGACGAAAATCAAGCCCGGACCCAGGAGAGGGCCGACTTCGGCGACGGCGAGGAGTTTGTTCGCTGCTTCGTCGATGTTCTCTCCGACCATCGCTTGAACCAGCCACACACCGGCTGCTCGGGAGAGTTCGTCGCCGGCGAGGATGAGCGGAACCAGAGTCCAGGACGCGAACACTGTGCGGGTCAACATCATTGCCGTTTCTTCGGCATGTTGCTGTGCCAGACGCGATTTGGCCCAGGCGAGTTTGAGGGCGGAGATCCCGACCGAGATCATGAACGCCGCTATCTGGAATATTCGCAAGAATTGGTGCACTTGCCAGACTGTGTTCTCGGTGTCACTGTTTCCGACCGCGCCGGTGACCGAGTTGGTCATCCACCACGTCAGCATGAAAGTGATGCCCTTTTTCCAACCGTCGAGGAACACTTCGGCGGCCTTGCCGACGCCCGATTTCCACATCCCGTCGGCGAACTCGCCGGCCGCGTCCTGTGGATTGGCAACAGCAGTGCCCAAGTCGCAGAACCGCTCGAGGAACCCACCGACGACCGGTACGGAGTCACCGACGTCGCGGCAACCGGCATACATGTCGTCGTCAGCCGGCGGTTGTCCGGTTTCCGAAGTGCCCGGATCATCTGCTGTGGGCTGGGCATGCCCGAGCGCGACCGGCCCGAAGACCAGCACGGCCAGGAGCAGAGCCGCGATCGCAGCCAGACGCTTCACCATTGGGTCCACCCCGTCAGCGAAGTGATCGTCTGCGGCGGTAGTTGGGTGGAAGGGCGACGGATCTTCCAATCACCGTCCTGCCAGACGACCTCGAAGCGAGTGGTGAACCAGGAGCCCGGAGTCTTGTCGCGGGCCGCGACCTCCACGACTGCGAACGAGTTGTCAGCGCTCCAACCGGAAATCTTGAATGCCGCCGGGATGTACTGAGGGGGCAGCTGGCTCCAGTCGATCCACTTCTTCGGCGCCCACGACGCCTTGTTCCCCCGGGTCGAGGGTTCGATCTGGTTGTCGAAGACCGCATCGAGTGATTCCTGGTCGATGACCGTCCGCATGCTGATCTGCCAGGCAGCGAGCGCAGCGCCCTGAGGGGTGCGAGCGAAACCCGTGGCCAATGGGCCATCTACTCGAGTGGGACCGTCGGAGGTCGAGAACGGCAGGATGAACGGACCGACTTGCTGCCACATCAATCCCTCCGGAGCGGGGACCGGGTCACCTTCCTTGAACGAGGGGCGATCTGCCGGCGACTGCGGCAATGCCTGACCACGCGGGTTGACGGGGTTGGCGATCACGCGGCCGAACAGATCCGCCGACGGAACGCCGAATGCGGTGCCGCTGTCGGGTTTTGCTGGTGCCGTCGCGGGCGGCTGGGTGGCAGTGGGGGCGCCGCTGCCGGCGGAATCGTCGTCGCGGGTGACGGCGATGAACACGGCGACGGCCACGACCACCGCGAGAAGCGCGCAGAACACGGCAGCGGCGATCCCGGTCGTGCGGCTGGTCGCCAACCACTCGCCGGTGCGGCGAAGGCGCGATCCTTCTGTGGTCTCGCGGGGTTCGGTGCGGTTACTCACGGGTGGCTCCTGAAAAGTCGGGGGAAGATCAGTCGGCGTAGGAGAAGGCGGTGTATCCGTCGAGCGAGGTCAACGGCACTGGATCGGTGGGCGCAGCTTCGGAGGTCTCGGGCTGCGGATCAGGGAGAGTGATCTTCCAATCGCCGTTTTGCCAGATCAGCGAGGTCGGCGACGCGGACAGTGCAGCGTCCGGCATCCGTGTGGCCAGCCACACCACGGCTTCGTCTGGGCTGTAGTCCTCGATGCGGAATCCGGCGAACTGGGCTGTCTGAGCAGGATCGGCTTCGGTGGTGATGGAGGTCATCACCCGCGCCACGGCGTACGCGTCACGGCCCCGGCCAGGGGCGGTCAGCAGTTGTGCGGTCTGCGCCCAGGTCTCGTCTGGTGCGAGTGCGAGACGGCTCTGGCCCTGAATGGCGGCCATCACCACCCCTTGGGGTGTTCGGCTGTATCCGAACGGGATCTTCGCCGAAACGCTCGTCGGTCCGTCGACAGCGGAGACAGGGACAGCGACACCGCGGTAGCTCTCCCACTGCACCTGCTGCGGCGCTGCGCTGGTGTCGACCGCCGCGGTGCCGGTTCCGGGGTCCTCCTGCGACGATCCGCACGCGGTGGCCACCGACAGCGCGAGAGCTGCGGCCGCGAGGGCGCCGACGAGGCGGTAACGGTGAATTGCCATGATTTCCTTCTTTTTTCGCAAAGTGAGTAGTGGAATCGAGACGGGCTAGATGAGGAGCCATCCCGCCCACGTGATTGCGGAGGCGGTGACGATGGCGCCGATGGCGATCGAGATCAACCGCCGGATTCCGGGGCCGGTGACTTCGCCGTCGTCGAAGCGGTGCGCGACTTCGACACCGGCGCGCATCGCGGCGACGATCAGACCGGCTGCGACGAACCACAGGAACACCCCGAGCATCTGCCCGAGCGGGACCAGGACGTCTTCGCCGGGCATCTTGATGCCGCCGCCTGCGGCCAGTATCGAAGTACTCACTCCATGAACCAGGTGACGTACGAGGCGGCGGAGGACGTGATGATCGCGCCGACGGCGACACCGACCACCATCATCTTTTCGCCGCGTCCGGCGGTGCCGTCGGCGAACGACTGGGCGAACTTGACGCCGGCCATCATTCCCAGTCCGATCAGGAAAGCTGTTGCCGCCCAAAGGCCGACGCCGAGCAGGATCTGAAACTTGTCGCCTGACGGCGGAGTGGTCATCTGAACGTCGATCACGTCCCCGCCCTGTCCAGGCGAGGGGAAGGGCGCGGGCTGCTGAGCGAGGATGTAGGTGTTGATGGTGTGGAGTGCGTTCATGAGAAGGTGCCTTTCGAGTTATGTTGCGGAAGAACTGATTTCCTTCACCCGAGCTGCTGCTGCGACTCGGATCTGGTCGTGGAGAGCGATCACCGGGGCGACGGGGTATTTCGTCGGGTCACGCGCCGCTTTCTTGTCGGCCGGCAACGTCGAGGACGGAGACCACTCGGGAAGCTCACGAGGAGGCATGACCCGCCAAGGTTCGAGCCACGGCACGTCCCAGCAGTGACCGGCCAGCGAGCGCGCCAGCGACTCGACGACGGCTAGACGGTTCCGGACCGGCTTGGACAGTGGGCGATCACTGTCGGCGACGGACACGACGCCGAGGATGTGTGTTCCTTCCGGAGTGCCACCGGCGGCGTGTTGCAGAAGCAGTGAATGAGCACGCTCTACGCCGTGCATCGTCGTGCGAAAAACGAGCACCACCAGCGGCGAGTCCGCGCCCGGTAGGTCACCGATATATCCGGGCCAGCCGCGCTGGCAGTCCCCCGCGTATGCGAGGGAACGCGTCAGCGAGGAGACTCCGGCACCTCCGGTAGCTCCGAGAAACCAGACAAGCGGCCGGGCCGGGGTCAGAGCCTCACGTTCGATTGGGCCTTCCCAGATCGGAGCGGATTCATCGGTCCCGGGCATCACAGCCCCCGCGATGCGTGGACCGCTCGGCATCGGAGCACCGCGGCGCGGAACATCGGCATATGCGCTGGTCATCGGACCATCACCGCGCTCACGCGCCACACACCGAGCTTGGTGGCGGTCATGTACGCAGCGAACGGAACCCGATCAATCTCCCGGCCGCCGGCATCGACGGCGGTCACCGTCACTGCCACGACTCGTGAGACCTTTGCGGGCTTGTCCTCGGGGTGATTGTCGGCGGTCACCGTCGCCGTGGCCGTGGCCACCGCGTTCTGCTCACGCCAGGACTCCCATTGGCGACCGGTGATCGGTGCCAAAGCAATGAAGGACGACGCGTTGTCGGTGTAGTACCGCTCGTCGAGCAACGGTGCTGCCCGGTTCGCGGCGTCGATCTGGTTGGTGTCCGCCCCGGGGGTGTACGAGAACAGAGCTTGCGCGGCCGCGACCATCACGGCTTCCGGATCGCTTTGATCGACCGAGGAAAACGGTTCCGGCAGAGTTGGATCGGCGGGAACAGTCAAGGATTGGGTGGGGCCGCCCTCTTCCATCGGGTGGTCGTGGTCATTGCTGCGGCCGCATCCGACAAGTGCGAGAACAGCGAAGGTCATGGCTGCGAATGCGGTCAACCTCATCGGTCTGCGGTCAGTCCGGTTTGTCATCGTGCCTCCTGCGGTTGCGGTTGTGATGCGCCGAAGCGGCGGACGTGCATTTGTTCTCCCGACATCCCTGACAACGGAGCAATGGTGACGGTCTGGCCTTCCGTCGGAGCGTGAAGCAACATTTCTTCGCCGTTCTCGAGGCCGTAGTAGATGCCGACGTGGTGCGTGTTCGAGGCGGGGCCGAAGAAGATCAGGTCGCCGGGTTGTTTCTGGTCGATGGGGACTTCTGCGCCGCGTGAGTCGTAGAGCTGTCCGGGATCTGCGGTCGATCCGGTGAAGTGCGGCAGGCTGATTCGTCCGCCGGATGCCTGGTAGACCGCGTACAGCGTCAGACCTGAGCAGTCGAATCCGCCGCCGGTGGGGCCGTTCGTGTCGCCACCGCCCCAGACGTACGGGGTACCGATCCAGCGCGAGGCAGCCAGGATGATGGCTCGTCCGAACTCGCTGGCCGGACCCTCGCCGCCGCCGCTACCGGGTGCGGGCTGCTGATCATTGCAGGCAGCGCTGCCGCCGTCGGCGACGGCGATGGCTCCACCAGCGGCGATGGATGCGAGGTCGGCTTCGGACATGTTCGCCCCGGCGCCCTTGAACTTGGCCGCCAACGTGGTGGCGATCGGCTCGTCGTCGGCGTACGCGTCCGGGTACAGCGATCCCTGAACGTTCTGTGCTGCGACGGTAATCGGTAGCGATTCCCACCCGCTCTGCTTGGCCAACGCTTCGTAGAATTTGCGTGATGCAGTGGCAGAGTTCATCAGTTCTTCGAGCGTTCCCCACCACGGGTACTGCTGTTGAAACTGATTGACGGAGCCGTGATCTCGTCCGACAGCATCGTGTGGGAAGTCCAGGGATCGGCCCACGTCCTTCTGATCGGCTTCGAGGCGAGGATCGGTGCCGTCATTGGCGTACATGCGAAAGCCGGATTCCTGGCTTGCGGTTGCGAGCGCGACGATGACGCCGCGATCTGGAATGTCCATGACTTCACCGACCGCGACGATCTGCTTCGCGATCGCCAACTGTCGGCCGTCCAAACCTCCGAACCCGGAACCTTCATCACCCGCATCGCCCGAGCCCGGGGAAGTCGGTGCCGGCGCAGTGGGAGCCTCGCCGGGCTCGGCGGCCTTGTCGATCCACGGCCCTGGATCCACCGCGGTACCGGCGCCGTCGGGTAGACGACCGCCGTCCCACACCTCGAAATGAAGGTGCGGCCCGGTCGAGCCGCCGGCATTGCCGATCGCCCCGATCTGCTGACCGCCGCGGACCTGCTCTCCGGCGCGGACCATCACACCGTCGTCGAACATGTGCCCGTAAACGCTGCTGTATACGTGGCCCTCGATTTCGTGATCGACGATGATCCAGTTCCCGAAGCCGTCAGCGGGACCGGCTTCCCGAACGCGGCCGTCGGTGAACGCGTAGATCGGGGTACCGACAGGACCTGCACGGTCGAGTCCTTTGTGTTCGGTGCCCCATCGCGGACCGAACGGAGAGGTGTCCGTTGTTTCGGACGAATTGGTGGGTTTGACCAGCGAACCGGCAGCGGCGACCTGGCCGCCCCCGTTTTCGACGGGAGCGCACTCTTCGTCTTCGGAAACGAGAACGACCACCACGGCCATGATCATCAGAAGGAACGCGACGGCTGCGGCACCGACAACGGCGATGGCGCCGCCGACGCCTCCGCTGCTGCTGTCATCTGACACGAGATGGTCCCTTCGGTTGGAGTGGGACGTCGATGCGTCCCGGGGTTTGCTGGGCGGCGGCGCAGCAGAGGAGTTCCGTGCGCCGCCGACCGATCACTGCGCGGGCGGTGCGGCGGCAGGCGCCTGGGTGGGAGTCGGGATCTGGGCAGGCGCGAACGCGCCGCCCGGCCCGACGATTTCAGGAGAAACCGCCGAGGTCGTGGCGGACACCGAGCTGGTCAGCGGCGTCGACGACGAGGGGGCCGCAGAGGGCGTCCCGCTCGGACGGGTCGTCGGCGAGGCTGTTTTCGTGGTGCTCGCCCCGGCCGACGTGGATCCGGACGAGAGTTCTTTCGCGAGGGTGGAGAACCACTCGACGGTGAACTTCGCCGGGGTCTGTCCCTGTCCTCCCACGGGAATCGAGTCGTAGGTGCCGTGGTTGCGGGCCGTGTCCCAGTACTTGACCTGCGTTGCCATCTTCAGCAGGTCCTTGTTGTCGGAAATGCCGCGCTGGACTTCGTTGTAGATGTACTTCTGGATCTGGGTGCCGGTGGACGGCGGGAACAGACTCATTGCCGCATCCCCGACTTTCGCTGCCAAGATGCCCAGTGCAGCAGGGGGATTGGCCATGCCGACGGTGGCGAGGGCGCCGATCGTGTCCAGTGTGAGGACTTTCTTCGCGACCGCGATGCCCGCTTGCAATCCCATGACACCGGTTTTGATGACTGCCCGGATGACATCGGCGTCCGCGTCCGGAGTGGCGGAGCGCGGATCGGAATTCGTGGACAGGCGCCCGAGGATGGTCTTTCCGGACGACTGCACGGTGAACCGACCGTTGGAGAAGTTGATGTCGTCGTTGACGACGTCGGCGGCGGTACGAATTGTCGCCCCACCCAATGCGCCCGCGAGGTCGACCAGAGTTTTCTGCGGATCCTGCTGCTCGAGGTGCAGCTGCCCAGCGATATTGGTGACCGTGCGGGCCAGCGTCGCATCTTGTGGTGTCGCGCATGCGAGGTCGCCGTCGGTGCAGAACGAAGCGACACGGCCGGCAACAGAGCCGTACCCGGACGAGGCGGCGTAGTTCGGGGCTATGCCGCCGCCGTCAGCAGGGGTCGGGGTGGTCACCGTCAGATCCGACAAGGCAGAGGTGGCAACGCCCTTGGGCGGTGTCGGTGAACTCTGTCCGGACGAGCCTCCGGGGAAGGTACTGGCACCTTGCGGGCGATTCGGGGACGAGAACAATGCACCGGCGGCGAGTTTGTCCGCTGTGATCGGGCCTTTGCCGCTGCCGATATTGCGGATGACGGTGTCCGCTATCTGTGCGCCTTGCGAATATCCGGTCACGGCGATCATCGACGAGGGGCACCGATCGGCGTAATCGGCGATCGCTTGGCTGGTCTTGTCGACCCCCTCGGTCATCGACTGCTCGTACGTCGCTCCCCGCCAACCGAAGTCGGCGGCGTACGGGACGAGCATCCGTGAGACCTCACCGGCAGCGGACTGGAGCAACGGCACCATCACCGACATGCCGAGGAAGCCGCTGTCGATGGTGGGGTCGGCATCCGGAGCGGACTGGTTGGTCCCCTGAACGCCGAAGACTCCCAGGGCGGTGCAGGGCATCGGTGCGGAGTCGCCTGAGGTGGGTGCGGCGTTCGCCAGACTGGTTCCTGCCAGCGCGAGGACGACCGTGGCCGTCACCGCTGTGGTGATCCCTCTCGCATATCTCATGCGGATTTCCCTTCGGATGTGTTTGTTCACTGCGTCGGCGCGGCTGCACCGAGGTTTCGTACGTCGGCGGCGAGAGCGGTGAAGTCCTGCTCGACACCGCTGCCCATCGCCGAGGTCACGATTGGTCCTCCTGCGGCCAACGACCGGTCGTGACCGATCAGGCGCACCGCTCCGATCCGGCCCGCCATATGGGCACTGAGGTGATCGGCCACCGGCGTCGAGCCGGGACGGACCTCGACGACGGCCACGACGACCGATGCCAACGTGTGTGCGCCGAGGGTGCTCTCGATCCATTCCAGGACGGAGGGAAGACGGTTCACGGAGTCGCCGCGACTGGACACCACCAGGACGATCACGACCGACGCATCGGCCAGGAGTGGCGCGAGATGCTGTGCACGCAAGGGGTTTCCGGCGTCGTAGATCGGAAAATGGCCGGACGCGGTCAGGAGTGAGTGAACGGACTCGAGTGCCGCAGCGTCGCCGCTCAGTTCCCCGAGCGTGCGGCGACCCCACAGCACCCCGTGCTCGGAGACCCATTGGCCGGGGTTCAGCTCGCGCCCGCAGCCACGCTCGGACAGGTCACCGCCGGCGGGGGTCGTATCCACGGCGGCAGCAGTGACGAGTTCGGTGTGCAATGCACTCGCCAGGCCGACCGCTGTCGTGGTGGCTCCGACTCCACCGGCAACCCCGGCGATCAGCACAGCAGAAGGCGGTGCCAGCGGAATCAGTGCATCTTCTGGCTCGGGCACTTCATCGACCGGGGCTTCTGCCTCGGACCCGGGCACGAGCGGCGGTGCGGTGTCGTCGACCGGTGCGGACGGCTTCTCGTCGGATTCGTTGTCTTCTGTCGGCTCGCCGCCCAGCCAGTCCCCTGCCCACGTCACGGCGTGCCTACGCTCTCGTTGATGGCCGCGATCAGCGTCTTTCCGTCACGCACGGTCGTGCTGATGGTTTGCGCGTATCGCACGATCGCGCCGTCCGCGGCTTTTTGGACCATCTCTACGGCGAAGACACCCGGCTGACCGGACGGGCGGATCAGAACGCAATGCTCGGTGCCGACCGGGACGCCGTCGTCGATGCCGGCTTGCAAGGTCGCCAGTTGGGTGGCCGCAGCTTCCGGAGTGGCGAAGCCTCGCGCTTTGTCCGCATTGCGATCGACGTAGAAGGCGTGCTGAAATCCGAGGATCGCATCAGGGCCAGATCCGGTACCGCCAGGTCCATTCCCGCTGATGACGTCACCCTTGACGCTGCTCGGGCACCAGGACGAGGCGGCCTGAGCCCCGGCGACAGACGTCCCCGCCGCCGGCGGGGCCGTAGTGGTTCCAGGTACTTCGAGGGAGGCTGGAGCGTCCGGTTCGTCGGAACCGGAGGCCAGCGCGATTGCGGTTCCGCCGACGAGGACGGCCAGCACGGCCGCAGCGGCTCCCCCGACAGCGGCTTTCGTGCGGCGGCTCCGGCCACGCGCCCGGTCGGATCCTGGGAGAGGTTCGGGGATTCCGATCCGCTCTCCCGCATCCGGGGTGGTCGGTGTCGGTTCCGGATCGGTGGCTGGAAGCTCCCATTCCGATGCCCAATCCGGTTGTGTATTGAGGTCATTGACAGCGAGGGTGACGACCGGGAGCGTGCGGACAACACCGACGGACCCGGCGATCGGATCGGTCGCCGGTCCGGTCTCGTCCTCATCTGCGAGTTCGAATGTGGGAGTGAGGTGTTGGGTGGGTCGGCTCACCGCAGCGACAACGGTCTCGTCTACCGAGGGAGCGTTGCCGGTGGAAACCGGTTCGCTCTCAACAGTTTCGGCATGGTCGAGTAGGGAGTCGGGTTCTGATTCCTCATCGGGGTTTTCGGACTCGGGCTCGGAATGTACGTCGGTGTCTGGGGTTTGCTCTCCCGTGTCCACTTCGTCGGCGAACTCGGTCGGGTCCAACGGTGGAAACCAGTTCTGACCTGACATGTCGATATTTCCTCTCGTGCAAAGAAAAAGAACTTCGACTAACACCGCCGGGGCCGAAGCCCCGACCCCGGCGGCGGTAGTGATTACGCGGGGGTCACTCCAGCGGCAGCAGCGCCGAGGGCCTGGCCGATCAGATCGGCGGTAGGTCCGAAGGCGTAATTCGCTTCGACGGCCGCGTTGTCGAGTGCGGCGATGACCTGATCGCCACCGGGCTGAGCGAGGACACCTTCACGTGCAGTAGTGAGCTGCGCGTTGATGTTCTCGGTGATCTGCGGAACGGACGCCACAGCATCGGTGACAACCTGGGCGACCTGCGGGGTCTGTGCCGCCAGCGCGTCACTGGTCTGCGAGGTGATCGCAGGTGCGTCCGGCTCAGGAAGATTCGGCACGTCGATGTGGCGAGGCTCGGCATCGGTGTCGCCGGCCCCGATTGCTCCCGCCGTCAGACCGCCCACCACAGCGCCGCCCACGGCACTGGGAATCCCGAGAAGCAAGCCACCTGCACCGGCACCGATCGCCGTGCCGACGACGCCTGTCGTCGCTTCCGGCAGTGGCGGCGGGAGCGGAACCAGACCGCCCATACCGGCCCCGATCAAACCGCCCACTGTGCCGCCACCCAATGCGCCCACTGTGAACCCTGCGGTTCCGGCAGCCAAGGCACCTGCTGCGGCTCCGCCGAAGGTTGCAGCCGAGACACGCTGTGAACGATCGACGTCGACGCCGACACTGGACCAGAATGTCGCGAACTGTGAAACACCGACAGATGCAGTGTTATTGGTGCGTTCGAGATACTCGTCGGACATCCAATTGGGCTTCGGCCCGACGTAATCACCCAGCTGCAACATCTGGGGCGGTGCTTCGATCGGCGCGATGATCTCGACTTCGGTCGGGAGATGGAGTGTCCCCACGTCGATCGGGTCACCGTAATACGCCGGCGCAACGTAGTTCCCGCTGCTATCGCCTGCATTGTTCGGGGACGACTGCTGCGTCGACGGAGAAGGCTTCCACTGAATGTTGTCGTACTCAGCCGGAGGCGGAGTCCAGTACGAACGATCGGACGTCGGCGCAGGAACCTCAGGGGCAGTAGTAATACCCGGCTGCTCCGACGCAGGCGGAGGCGTCGTAATGCCCGGCTGCGACGGAGCGGTAATGCCCGGCTGGGTCGGCGCTGCGATCGCAACTCCGGCATTGACGAAGGCGGCTCCGACCATCGCCGCCAACGTCACGGCTGCGACCGCACCCGTCGACGGTGACCGATGGCGGCCACCGGACCGTGGTTTCTTGAACTGCTTCATGACATCCCTTCAATCGTGTTGTTTTGCAAACACTTAGGTGGATTCGTGGACGGGCCGGCCGCGAGAGTTGTGATCTCGGGGCCATTAATCCCGGTAGGACGTACCGGGAAGCTGATGCGCGGCAGAGATCACGCCGTCGGCCGCGAAGCGTTTGAAGAAGCTGGACGTGGTCGGGAGTTGGGTGTGTCCGAGTGGGCACCGGTGGAAGAAGCCGGGAATCGGAAGGCTCACACAAACGCTGCCCGGACTGCGCCCCATGCAGTGGACGACGTTGGCGAATAGAGGAATGCAGCGTGCACGAAAAGGCGCACCCACCCGGTCCTCGGGCGGGAGGAGCGGGGTGGGTGCTTCACGGACCGTGTTGCCGAGCACCACGAAGGGCGAGACACGACGGACCGGGATCCGGGTGGCATGGCCGCATGCAGGGTTCACAGTGCGCCCGAGTTCGTGGTCAGCGAATCCGAGTTTGAGAGGGTCCTGTTCTACCCAGCTGGAATAGGTATTTTGCGCAGAGTTGTTCCCCACGACTGCCTCCGGCTAGTTGCGTTTTCAACTTCACCGCATAGGCTCGAAGGCCTGCGGTCTGGTCGCCTTGGTGCGTGCAGCACCGCAGACATGAAAAAACCCCAGGTGCGTGAGGGGACGCCAATCACCAACGCACCTGGGGCTTTCGAGACAGCACGACGCTCGGCAGAAGCCGAAGTCCTTGTGTTCGTGCTTGAAGTAGAACGGTCACTGAGAGTGACCTGGGATGTTGCATCGCGCACTGCGTGAAACCAGTTCATCCAAATCGCCTGCCCGTACTCAGAAGGCACACGCAGACAGACGTGTGCAAATTCTTCTGCGCTACAAGCGATACCGACGTCGACAAGTACCGAGGAATCCCAGGCTGGGCACGCCGTTGCAGGGTAGACCGCGCGGTTTGTGTTCGGCAACTCATTCAATCGCCTCACGGCCCCCCATTTTCCGCCTATAGGTCCCTTGACCTCGACTCTTTCTTGGTAACCTTTTATGCGAAACCAATATAACACCCTATTATTCTAAACACTAGTGCGAGTTGGTGGGGTAAAGGAGCGACACAATGACTCACGGGGATGGTTCTCGAGAGCTTGGAGTAGGCGTGTCGCGGAGTGCTGTTCGAGGCTTTAGTGCTGCCAGGTTGCGGCGCTATCGACTGGCGCGCAAGGCGAATATTGCAGACCTGGCTGACGCCGCTGGTGTCTCCGAGCAGACCGTCTCTGCATGGGAAACGGGTCGTGCGGCACCAACACCCGAGCTGCTAGCCAAGGTTGCGGCCGAATTGCGGCTTACCGTTGCAGACCTTGTGCCGATTCCGAATGACCAGCTTGGCCTCAGTGATCTGCGCGCCCAAGCCGGCATGACTCAAGGGCGAGCTGCCGAAGCTCTCGGAATTTCGGCGACGCTTCTCGGCCGAATTGAAAAAGGGCGCAAAGAGTACGACGAGGCTAGGGCTGCGCAGCTTGCGGAGCTGTATAAGGTCACGCCCGAGCTGGTCGCTGAGGTCTGGCAGCGCGATCGTGACAGCCGTCAAGCGCGTGCGACACGCTTCCGCGATTCTTAAAAAATCTCCCCATAATTCCACCCAAACATCGAAGTTCGGTTCTTCTTCGGCGTGTCACCGTGACGATTGTGTGATCTTGGCACAGGATGAACGGGAACCTGGCACTGCATCGCTAGGAGCAAGGTCGGGCCGAAGGGAGAAGAGCATGCCCACACCAAGCAAGGGTGATCGAACCCGGGTTGTGAGTCGCGTTCCAGATCCGGTGTACGCAGAGCTGGAAAAGCGGCGGAAGGCGGCCGGAGTCAGCTCCGTCAGCCAGTACGTCGCAGATCTGCTGGCGGCCACCACTGGCCATAAGAATCTTGTCGTCGAACTCGACCAGGAGGTTTTGCAGCTCACCGCGTAACGAACGTCGCGTAGACGGCAAACCCGGGCGGGGGATGCCGTGACAACCACACATCGTTAGCTGTAGCGCACCGACTGCAACAAAAAACCCCCGAACCGGGCGGGGTCGAGGGTTTTTCGAAGTTGGTGAGATTCGAGTTAGACGCTCGTTTCTCAGCGGTACTGCTATATCCCCGAAGGGACTGTCTTGGCGGACAGGTCTCAGGCTACATCGTGGCCTGATGAAGTTTCAATGATTCCTGCGCGTGTCGCTGTTCACGAACACGCACCTACATCCGTACTGCGCCCGTACTGCGGTAGCAGCCCCATGCGGCGTCGGTACGGCACAGCTCGTACGCCTCGCGCTGTATCTGGCCATGTGCACGGGCACCAATGCCATTCCCTGACCCCGATGTTCGTCAACGCGCTCGGTGGCCCAGAGGCAGCTTGCCGAAGGTACTGCCAGGTCACGCTCGAATTGGAGCCCGGCGCATACGGCGGTATCGCCTTATGGCGTGGAGCCCAGCACTGGGTCGAGATCGTCGTCCGCTGCGCCTACACCGCGGAGTACAACCGCATCCGCCCCGAGCTCGTCAAGACGTCGAAGGCAGGCAGTGTCGCCGGCGGAGGGATCAGTCTTAAGTCGTTGTTGGCGGTCGCGAAAGTCATGGCCGGTGCTGCTGATTTCGATTCCGGCCGCAGCTCGCGTCTATCCATTGCCACACTCGTCGAGCGAACAGGGCTCGGAGAGCGGACCGTTCAGCGAGCCCGTCAAACGCTCAAACTACTTCGGGTAGCCACGGAGGTATTGCGTGGCCGACTACGCCGCAAAGGCGAACGTATGGCGTCGTGGAGATTTGATGACAAGTCGCGTGGCTGGGCATCGGTGTGGGCGCTGCACCCGCGTAAGCCTGTGGATAAAACTCGCATGTCAGTCGCAGGATCTATACAGATGGCACCCCACCCCCGCAGGGGTCAGTTTTCTATCCCTACCTCTCGTAGAGAGGTACTTAATACAAAACGATCTGTGGATAAACGAGCCGCTTCGCGGCGCAAGGAGTCCAGGTCCGAGGTCGAGAAGGCTGACGGCATCCGGAAAGGCCTGTTGCTCGCATCCAAGTGGCTCGGTAATCCGAGAACGCCTACGTGGGCACGTCAACACACCCCCCGAGGTTGGGCGCCTGCGCTGGCCGAAACAGCGGCGCACGGCTGGACCGCTGACGATCTCAACTCCACCATCGACGCGTGGGCCGAGGCACGGAAGATGACACCGGACCCAAAGCATCCGATTGCGTTTATCCGTTGGCTCATGAAGGAGCAGGATCTGGCCTTCTCACCGCATGTTCTCGCTCAAATTGCCGCTGAGCAGGCAAAAGCTGGACGTGAACGACAGTCCTCGCAGTTCGAGGCCGAACGTGCGCGTTACGCAATGGCCGCGACTGAGGACTCCCCCGGCCGCCGGGCAGCGATGGCAGCTGTTCCGGATGCTGCGGAAGTCCGCCGCCGCAGACAGATTGCTGAGCGGAGGACTGCCGCTGACGCGCGCGCAGAACTGTGCGCGCGTCAGCGCGGCATCGACAACTGGTGAAAAGCTACGAATCCGCAGCAGCGCGGACCATGACCAGGCCGGCGGTGGTGTGCTGGTCGAGCATCATCAATGTCGCTCGCACATCACAGGCTTTCCACTTCCCGTCGAGCTGTCTGAACCGGACGGTGCCTTGCGTTTTGCCCCGCGCCAAACCCGCAGACATCTCTAGCGCCACAGGCAAGTCCTCGGGATGCATACCAGGTTTAACCTGGTCATCCACTGATTCCCACGCCAAGTCTGGCATCGGATCGCCTACCCATCGAATGAGTTGCAGCGTCTTGAGATTGACGATCGCTCGGTACTCCCCCTCCTCCGTCGCAGCCTCGAGGACCCGGTATTCAAGAACCACAGGGGGCGGAGCCGCCGCAACGTCGATCGCGGGGCCGATGTCTTGCGTTATTCCTCGCAAAATGACCTCTGACCTGCCGGTCGCAGGATCGATTTCTTCAAGCATTCGGCACGAAAAGTGGGCGGCACGCAGCTCGTCGTCATCTCGCCTCACTGTCCACACCGCTTGGTGAATGGTTCCGGGAGCCGAGTGGATGATCTTCGACAAAGCCTCGCCCTCATCGCGATTGGTCACGAGACGGGTGAAGGCGCCGGCCATTGCTTTCTCGGTATGTCGCTCATCCTCCGGAACGCCGTACAAGTCGAGCAGATCGCTGCTTCCGCTGGCTTTGCTCGCCGTCAGGTTGAACAACCAAGCTCCGGCCGGGTCCCTGTCGGGAACGACTTCGTCTGGTCCGCCAGTCCATAGGTACATGCCATGCAGACGTCCTGAGAACGTCACCAACGGCTCCACAACGACACGCCGGCTGCCATCAGCCGTGACCCTGTCTACGCGGTCAGGCGACGCCATGACCTCGGTAATCACGCTGTAAACCTCGTCGAGGGAATCCTTGCTTTTGAAGAATTTGTCCAACGGTGTGAACTTTCGAGGAGTACTCCCCAGACCGATGATCGACGGTGTAGCGCCGCCGATCGACTCAATCAACAACCACTTTGTTGCCACTGCGTAGTTCCTCTCCCCGCGGATGCGAACAGAGGAACCCTACCCGACAAAACAGACTTAATGTTACTGCCCGTTACAGGTATTTAGTCCTTCAGTGGACGGCGCTGACCTGGGCATCCGCCAAAAGTACTAGCCGGACTTCAGTGCTGGAATGATCCGTTGGTAGCCCGAACTGGCAGTCCTAGTTAGTAGGTCAACGATGCGGGCATCTTTACCGATCAGCACTCGAGGTCGGCGCCGTTCCACACCGCGCAAAATCGTTTTGGCAGCGGCCGCTGGATCCGTTCTCGCGATGGAACCCTCGAAGGATTCGACGACTTCCGAATGGTCGAGAGTTGTCGCCACACGCGCTGTACGTGCAATTGAAGTCTTGATTCCTCCGGGAAACACACAAATCACAGCTACCTGCCGGTGATGAAGAAGCATCTCCTGGCGGAGCGATTCGGTGAACCCGCGGACCGCGAACTTCGCGGAGTTGTAGGCCGAGTAACCAGGCGCGGCCATGAGACCGAAGGCCGATGAGATGTTGACGATGGACCCACGATCCGACGCAATAATGTACGGCAAGAAGGCTTTCGACCCATTAACCACGCCCCAGAAGTCGACATTCATCACGTGCTCGATGTCTGCGTAGTCGGAATCCTCCACGGTTCCGGAATACAGAACGCCAGCGTTATTGAAGATCGCATCAACATGCCCGAACTGGGCCAGCGTTGCCGCCGCACACTCCCCCATCGCTTCTCGGTCCGTGACATCCGTCGCCGAGATCATCACCGAGTCGGCGCTGATTCCAGCCAGCTCGACCGTTTCCTCTAGGCCACCTTGGTCGACGTCGATTAGTGCGAGCTTTGCGCCTTGGGCGGCCAGTTGGATGCTTAGTTGCCGCCCGATTCCCGCTCCGGCGCCGGTAACGACCACAACGCGTCCTATGAAATACCCCATGCCGCAAGTATTCCTCGTGAGAACGGTGGTTTCGCGGAACGGGCTTAGTTGGGTGGGTGCGCAAAATTGACTCATGCTGACGTTGCTCGATTGAGATGTCGAGTGAGAGGTGCGGCCTACGTGCGGGGCGTCAGGTGCGGTCGAACGGGTGACGTAGTCGTCGAGCCGTGGCGTTCTCCCTCACGTCCAGGCATTTTGCGCCATTGCGCCAAACTGAAGAAATGCCAGCATTACTGTCAATAGCAGTAAAGAGTTGAGGGCGAGATCCGGGAGACCTGTAATCCCAGTAACGCCAGTAACACCAGTAACACCAGTAATGCTGTCAATGTTGGTGTGGCAGTCTCGGCTTGTTTCGATTTTCTGCGAACCCCGCCTGCCGTAATGCCAGTAATACTGCTATTGAAAACATGCAGGTCAAGGTGCCGAAACGGCGAAACTGTGCGATATGCCAGCATTGCTGCCATTACTGGTTTTGAGGCCAGGTGTGTTGCTACGACCTGGCCGATGGCCGATAGCAGCAATACTGGCATTACGCGAGAACGGTGGTTTCGCGGAACGGGCTTAGTTGGGTGGGTGCGCAAAATTGACTCATGCTGACGTTGCTCGATCGAGATGTCGAGTGAGAGGTGCGGCCTACGTGCGGGGCGTCAGGTGCGGTCGAACGGGTGACGTAGTCGTCGAGCCGTGACGTTCTCCCTCACGTCCAGGCATTTTGCGCCATTGCGCCAAACTGAAGAAATGCCAGCATTACTGTCAATAGCAGTAAAGAGTTGAGGGCGAGATCCGGGAGACCTGTAATCCCAGTAGCACCAGTAATACCGTCAATGTTGGTGTGGCAGTCTCGGCTTGTTTCGATTCTCTGCGAACCCCGCCTGCCGTAATGCCAGTAATACTGTCATTGTAAACATGCAGTTCAAGGCGCTGAAACGGCGAAACTGTGCGATATGCCAGCATTGCTGCCATTACTGGTTTTGAGGCCAGGTGTGTTGCTACGACCTGGCCGATGGCCGACAGCAGAAATACTGGCATTACTGCTATTGATTGCATTGCTGTCGATGTCGTGGAATGCTGGTAATACCGTCAAATGTGCCAGCGCTGTCGAGGGAGAGCAATGCAGACCGACTTTCACGAAACACGCAAAAGGGTGATCGCCGTAATCAACGGCAAGGGTGGTGTCTTAAAGACGACCCTGACAGCTAACGTCGGTGGAGAACTGGCAGCGTCGGGGCAGAAAATTCTGCTCGTCGACCTCGATCCTCAGGGGAACCTCGCCGAAGACCTCGGGTACACCAGTGAAACCGGCGATGACCAGGGAAGGTCGCTTGCTAGCGCAATCGCTTTCGGCGGTGACGCAAAACCCATCGAAAATGTTCGCGCTAATCTCGATGTTCTCCCTGGGGGAGTTCACCTCGAACAAGCAACAGCAGCGCTTGCCGCTATGGCATCCAAAGATCCCGATGGCGCAAAACTTGCCCTCGCGAGGGTCCTTGCTCCAATGGCGCCCGCATACGACATGATCCTCATCGACTGCCCCCCCGGCGACGAAACCTTGCAGACAGCAGCGCTAGCCGCCGCAAAATGGGCATTCGTGCCAGTCAAATCCGATGCGTCCAGCCGAAAAGGGATGGCAGCCGTTGCACTACGCATCGACGCCGTCGCTGCAATCAACCCCGACCTCGACCTACTGGGCGTCGTTCTCGTAGCCGTCGGTACATCAGCGAAAACCGTGCTCAAGCAAGCCAGGTCTGCAATTGCAGAGGCGTTCGGCAACGACGACGTCGTTTTCACTGCCACCGTTCGTCACTCAGAAGCGACAGCCCAAGCAACACGCGAGCGAGGCATGCTCGCAGCCGAACTCGACGCAGTCGTCCGAAGCGGCCCGAAATGGTACGACGTCATCAAAGGCAACGCCGAGCCTCAGACTCTCGCACCGAAATCGTCCAAATCCGTTGCAGACGACCTCTTTGCAGTTGCGCAAGAAGTTGTCACCCGCGTTGCAACAGCGGAAAGAGAGGAAGCACGGGTATGAATGACCGGCCCGAACGAAAGCTCACAGCGCTACCTCCGCGGAACGTGACTGGTGACCTGTCTCGAATGCAGAGGTCCAACCGCACGGCCGCACAGGTCCCGCCGCCTCCACAGCCCACGCCGACAGCTGTGGAAAAGCCCAAGCCCAAGCGTATTACGGTCTACGTCGATCAAGTCGTATTCAGTCGCGCCCGAGGTGCTTACCGAAACACCAGCCACCTTGAGGACGACAAATCCTGGTCGCAATTCGTAGAGAAAGCACTAGCGGCAGAGGCAGAACGCCGGGAAACCGCGCACAACAGCGGAAACCAGTACGAAGCAGAGACCGGCGCACTTCCCAGCGGGCGCCCCATCTCAGACGACTGACCCACACATCGAAGGAGCCTCGCCGGTTGCACCCGACGAGGCTCCAGACCGGGAAACCCCTGGAAGGAAAGAACCCAGTCATGACCGACTTTAGCCTTCGGGCAGCTCGTATTCAGCTAGGCGCATTGCTCGCCGCACTGGCACTCGCGATCGTCATTGCGCTCGGTATCACCACCGGCGCATTCGTACTTTCCTTCGCCGTGCAACGCGACCTCGCACGGCAAGCACTGATCCCCGAACACCTGACTTGGATCTTCCCGGCGATCGTCGACAGCGCCATCCTCGGCGCCACCATCGCCATCGTCATCATCAGCAAGCTCAACATGAACAAGCGCGACCGAGGCTTCTACATCGCACTCGCCGTCAGCGTCGTCGTGATCAGCATCCTCGGAAACGCCTATCACGCCTATCACGCAGCAATCGCTGCACAGGAGTCGATCGATGGTGGGGGAGACCTTGGTTTCATTCCACTGGCGCCGGCCATTGCAGCGGCGATAGCGATCATTCCGCCGGCCCTGGTCTTGGCGTTCACGCACGGAATCACAATCCTGGTGAAGGCACTCGGAATGGCGTACGCCGCTTACCGTGCGATCGTCGAAAGTGCCACCGACAGTGAGGATGCAACGAGTATTGCATCTGACCTCACCGTAGGCCGGGGACCGATCCGCGTCCCTCAGCCCCGCGAGAAGTTCGCCCACAATATTGCGGAGTCGGAGGAAGAGGATCTAGACGTAGACGCCACAACGGTGGATGCGAAGGCCGGCAACGAGGACGCTTTTGCGGACTTTGCGGAGCCGTTTTTCGTGGACGAAATGGCGAATGAAGGCCTCGACGAAATCCTCGATCCCCAAGACACAGCTACGGAGTTCCCAGACCGCCGCGCCGCCGAAGAAGCACAGGCCGACACGGATGCCGACATAGACGAACTCATGGCCTTCATCGCCCGGTCGAATCTCGCGAAGAACGTCAAAGACACAGCAGTCCGCAAGCTGACAAACCCGAACCTCACGTGGGAGACCATCGCTTTGGAATCGAAGCCGCCTGTTGCGACATCGACCGCATGGCGCCGGTACGAGAAGTTCGATACCGCAGCCCGAGAAGCAGGCTTCGACAGTCCACCATTGCCCGACCTGCGAGCCGCCGACAACCCGATGCGGAGCGAACTCACCACCGTTTGACCCACACCCACCAATAAAGGGGTGGCCCCGACAGCGCTGTAACACCGTCAGGGCCGATGACCACAGAAAGCACCTGTGACCATGAACAATCATACCGACCGCTCCGAAGGCATCGACCACGGCAAAACCGGCCGACCACCTATGCAGCCACGAGCGAAAATCACCCGAGAAGCGATCCTCGAGGCGTCCGCAATCCTGTTCAGCCGAACCGGGTACGCGGGCACCACCATCGACGACATCGTTACACTCGCCCCGGTCACCAAGGGAGCGATGTACTTCCACTTCTCGAAGAAGGAATCCATCGCGAGGGAGATGCTTGGCCGCTGGTCCGACGCAGTCACCGCGACAGTCGGGAAAGCGATCGCAACCGGTCAACCCGCCGACCGGCAAGTACTGATGATCTACCGCGAACTCGCCCGCCGCACCCAAAACGAGGCGATCATCCGCGCCGGCCTCATCCTGTCCGTCGATCAGTCGCTCAGCGGCGCCCGCGCCACCTACGAAGCGTGGACCGCTGCGATCGAACCGATCGTCGTCGACGCGAGTCGTTCCGGCGCCCTCGACTGCGCGAAAAGCATGTCCAGGCTCGCAGACACACTCTGTGCCGGATTCGTCGGCGCTGTGCAGGTTGCCGCCAGCCTCGATGAAAACCACACCATGGGCAGACGAGTCGACGATCTGCTGCTGATGTGGCGCGGAACCGCCCCGGCCGCCGTACGCATGGTCGAAGGAGCATCCCTGTGAACAGCCCCAACGAACCGGCAGCCACTCCGGAAAGCACTGCCGCCACGCCAACCCGACCTCGGATCGGGCGCATCCCCGGCAGCAAGAACTCGGCAATGCAGGACCGCGCAGTGCGAACACGCGAAGCGATCATCACCGTCGCCGCCCGTCATTTCGACACCGACGGATACGGCCACACCAGCATGAACACCATCACCCACACCGGAAAATTCGCCAAAGGCGCGATGTACTACCACTTCCCATCCAAAGAAGCGATCGCCGAACACCTCATCTCGGACTGGAACCACACCCTCGCCGAAACCATCAGCGAAGCATCGTTGCCCGGTTCGAGCAGCACGGCAGGGGAGAAGCTCGCAGCGATCTTCATCTCCCTCGCACGTCAGGTCACCGAGAACACCAACCTGCGAGCCGGCATGAAACTCACCTGCGAACCCACCATCAACAACGGCGCAGCATTCGCACACTGGGTCGACGCCATCAGCGACATCATCGAAACAGCCATCACCGACGGCGAATTTAACGACACCCCCACCACGCACCGCCTCGCATGGACCCTGTGCGCTGGCACCCTCGGAGCTGCCCACGCATCCGCCTCCCTACGCGAAGATATCGACCTCGCAACCCGCATCGAAGACACCGCCACAGCCCATATAAGGGCTGCAACCCATCTTGATTGCGATCTATAGCTCGGAGACAACGCGAAGGGCGCCATCCTGAATGGGACCGCCCTTAAGGAGTTCCGTGTGACAGGAGAGCCGTCTGGTTGAGTTCTTCAATACGGCTCGTGCCGACGCAGGCGACACGGCACCTGATCAGGTCAAAGAGCTCTCGAGTGTCGAATCATTAATAGACTGAATTGCACCCAGTTTCTTACGTAGTCCAGCGCTCTCGGTAATGGAAGCGACCCTGTCAACGATAGTTCTTACATCGAGACCGGCAGCACCTGCACCAGACAAGGGGTCGAGCTATCGGAACACCCAGAGCTTCAGGAGAAGACAATGGGACTACGTCGTAAAGCATTGAGTCTCAGCTCATTCGGAATCTTCCCGTACCGGTGTCAATGGCCACGAAGTTCTCCCCGTTGACGGCCAGTAGTTCTCCCCGCTGGTGGCCACGGGTTCTCCCCGGTGGCGGCCAGTTGTTTTTCCCCACCCGCTTTCTGATTTGGGTTAGCTGAAGGGCTTCACCCCCTTGCCGGTGGTGGCTTCGGTGAGGCGGAA
>Ga0207953_10071_pt1 | contig 58853 bp, 52 predicted proteins | sample AntDryMetagUQ313_FD_188091 | JGI IMG/M metagenome (GOLD analysis project Ga0207953, IMG submission 188091) | Polar desert microbial communities from Antarctic Dry Valleys - UQ313 (SPAdes) | ecosystem: Environmental > Terrestrial > Soil > Desert | place: Antarctic Dry Valleys | collected 2008-12-31
CGCCCCGGGTCAGCGTCCGGGTCCCGAACAGCACCGCCGGCCGTTCGGGCTCGGCGGCGGCGAGACGGGCGAGCCGGGCCGGGACGCTCTCGCGGTCGGCGTCGGGGGCGAGCGCCGAGGCGGGGGTGGCTTCGGGGGTGGCTGCGGGGGCGGCTTCGGTCACCCGCGCCGGATCCGCGATCCAGTCCCGGGCCGCCGCGATCCCGCAGGGGCCGTACGCCAGGGTCCAGCCGGCGGGCAGCGCCCGGCCCGCCGGCCAGAAGGCGCCGTGCCCGGCCCGGTCGAAGGCCACCACCACCGGCTCGAAGGTCCAGTCCGCGGCCGGTTCCGCGGCCGGTTCCGCGGCCGTGCCCGCGATGGTGCCCACCATCGCGCCCGCAACAGCGCCCGCGCCCGCCTCTGCGCTCGCCTCCTGGCCGGCCTGCTGGTCCATCCGCTCGCTCCTGCGCCGCTCCGGGCTTCGACGGAGTGACGGTTGAGGCAGGGGGCCGTTCACGGCCGCGCCTCGGGGCCGCCGGGACGCGACCGCGCGAAACGTCTGAACGCCGGGCGGCCCCATCCGTCAGGGAGGTGCCGACGACGTGCGGAGGACGGATGACGGACGCTTCGAGCCCAGCGATGCGCGACCCGGGGGCGCACCCCGCGAGCATCCACGATGAGGGGGCGCAGGTGAGCGCGCCGGTGAGCGCGCCGGCGACCGTGCCGGTGCCCCTCACCCTGGACGGAACCCGGGAGGCGCCGGTCATCCGCCTCGCCGAGCCGGCCGCGCCGGCCGCGGCCGCGGAGGCGATCCTGGCGCGCGCCGAGGCTCTGACCGCCCAGGACACGCAGGTCCTGCGCATCGTCGTCGCGGCCGATCCGGCGACGTCCGGACGGCTGCTCGACCTCGGCGCGGCCCGGCCCGTCGGCGACGGGGTCGAGATCCTGCCGGGTCTCCTCTGGCAATGCGCCGCCCGCTGGCTCCCGAAGGCCCGTCCGCCCTTCCCCGAGCTGTTCACCGCCACGGCCGGCCGCCGCCACCCGCTGCGGCCCGGGACGCCCTCCGGCGCGGTCTACGCGCGGACGATCCCCTGGCTCGACCGGCGCCTGAGCTTCCGCACGATGACGGAGCCCGGCGACGTCGCCCTGTTCTCGGCCTGGATGAACGATCCCCGGGTCGCCGCGGTCTGGCAGGAGACCGGCACCCTGGAGGCGCACGCCGCCTACATCGCCGGGCTCCAGGCCGACCCCGCCACCCTGCCGCTGTTCGGCTGCCTCGACGGCAGGCCCTTCGGCTATTTCGAGCTGTACTGGGCGCGGGAGAGCCGGCTCGGGCCGCTCTACGAGTCCGGCCCCTACGACCGCGGCTGGCACGTGGCGATCGGCGACGCGTCCGTGCGCGGGCGGCCCGCCCTCTCGGCCTGGCTGCCGTCGCTGATGCACTACCTGTTCCTCGACGAGCCGCGCACGCAGCGCGTCGTGGGCGAGCCGCGGGCCGATCACGCCCAGCAGATCCGGAACCTCCACGCCTCCGGCTTCGCGACGATCGCCACCGTCGACTTCCCCCACAAGCGCGCGGCCCTGGTCGCCCTGTCGCGCGAGCACTTCGTCCGTGACCGGCTCTGGGTGCCGGGCGCGGCCGCCGCCGACGCGGCGCCGCGGCCCCCTGCCGTGCCGGCCTAGACCGCCCTTCGAGCGAGCGAGATGCGAGCGATGACGGATCACCCCGCGACCGACGACATCATCGGGATCGGCTTCGGCCCGGCCAACCTGTCGCTGGCCATCGCCCTCCGGGACGCGATGGGCGACGGACCGCCGCGGCCGTCCCTGCGGTTCATCGAGCGGCAGGAGCGGTTCGGCTGGCACCGGGCGATGATGCTGCCCGGCGCCGACATGCAGATCAGCTTCGTGAAGGACCTCGTGTCCCTGCGCGACCCGACGAGCCCGTTCAGCTTCCTCAACTACCTGCACGTGAAGGGGCGGCTCAGCACCTTCCTCAACCTCAAGACGTTCAATCCGTCGCGGGTCGAGTACAACGACTACCTCGCCTGGGCGGCGGACCAGTTCTCGGACGTGGTCGCGTACGGCGAGATCGTGGACTCCGTGCGGCCCGAGACCCGCGACGGCCGGCTCGCCGCCTTCGTGGTGGAGGCCCGGGGCGATGCCGGGTCGCGCCGCCTGCGCCGCTGCCGTCACCTCGTCGTCGCGGCGGGCGGCGACCCGGCGATCCCCGCCCCCTTCGCGGCCCACGCGCGGGACCGGCGGCTGATCCACTCCTCCTGGTACCTGCCGGGGATCGCGCAGGCCCTCGGGGCGCCGCGCCTGGACGGGCCGGAGCCCCGCATCCTGGTGGTGGGCGGCGGCCAGAGCGCCGTGGAGATCGTCACCGATCTCGGCGCGCGCTACCCGCGGGCGCTCGTCGATCTCGCGATCCGCGGGCCCGCCCTGAAGCCCGCCGACGACAGCCCCTTCGTGAACGAGATCTTCGACCCGGCCTCCGTCGATCGGATCCACAGCGCCGCGGCGCCGGTGCGGGCGGAGCTGATCGCCGCCCACCGCGCCACCAACTACGCGGTGGTCGATGCCGACCTGATCCAGGACTTCTACGCCACGCTCTACGAGCAGACGGTGAGCGGGGTGACCCGCTACCGGCTGCGGCGCAGCACCCGGGTGGAGGCGCTGGAGCCGGTAGCGGACGGCCTGCGCGCGACCCTGCGCGACGACGTCGACGGCACCACGGAGCGGCAGAGCTACGCGGCCGTGATCTGCGCGACCGGCTACCAGCGCGCCGCCCTGCCGGCGATCCTCGAGCCCGTGCGGCCGTTCCTCGCCGGCGACACCGCGGACCGGCATTACCGCCTGCCGCTGGAGCGCGCCGAGCCCCGGGTGAGCCTGCATCTCCAGGGCTTCAGCGAGCCGACCCACGGGCTGACCGAGACGCTGCTGTCGATCCTGCCCGTGCGGGCCGGCGCCATCGCGCAGACCATCCTCGCCGAGGAGCGGGCCGCCCGCGCGGCGATCCGCTCGGCCGCCTCGATCCCGTGAGGCGGCCGGTCGACCTCGACCAGGACCGGGTCGTCGGCCTGGTCCTCCGGCTGTCCGGGCCGGCGATCCTCGGCATCTCGGCGCACGCGCTGCAGATGCTGGTCAACGCGTGGTTCGTGGCCGATCTCGGCGCCGCCGCGATCGCCACCATCGCCCTGGCGTACCCGGTGACGCTGCTGGTCGCGGCGCTCGGCTACGGGGCCGGGATCGCGGCGGCCTCGCAGGTCTCCCGCGCCCTCGGGTCGGGGGACCGCGACCGGGCCGCGGCCGCCGCCGGCCTGGGCTTCTGGCTGAGCCTGCCGGCGGGGCTCGCCGTGACGGCCGCGATCGTGGCCGACACGCCGTTCTGGCTCCGCCTCCTCGGCGCCGATGCCGCCCTCGCCGCGGAGGCCGCGCCCTACACGGCGCTCGCCACGGTCGGCACGGCCCTGATGCTGGTGATGATCGTCGGCGGCTTCGTCGTGCGCGGCCAGGGCCACGCGCGCCTCAGCGGCGCCGTCATGGTCGGCAGCTTCGGCCTCAACATCCTGCTCGACGCGGTGCTGATCCGGGTCTGCGGCCTCGGCACCGTCGGCGCCGGCTGGGCGGCGATCGGCGCGCAGCTCGCGGGCGCGGCCGCCTACGGCCTGCACTTCGCCCGGGCGCGGGGGGCGGATCGGGTGTCGCTCCGGTGGCCCGGCGGCCGGATCGGGCGCGGGGCCCTCGCCGAGGCCCTGACGCTCGCGCTGCCCGCCACCGGCTCCAGCCTGCTCGCGGCCGTCGCGATGGCGCTGTTCGTGGAGGCGGCCGCGCCCTACGGCGACGCCGCGGTCGCCGCGCAGGGCATCGCCCTGCGCCTGACCCTGGTGGCGGCGCTGCCGCTCCTCGGGACGATGGCGGGCGCCCAGGCGGTGCTCGGCCACGCCGCCGGCGCCGGCCGCCGGGACCGGCTGCACCGCGCCCTCGCCTTCGTGCTCGCCGCCGCCCTCGCCTACGGCCTCGTCGTCGGCGGCCTGATGATCGCCTGCGCCGAGCCCCTCGCGGGCCTGTTCGCGCAGGATCCCGCGACCGCCCGCGCGGGCGCGCGCGCCACCGCGCTCTTCGCCGTCGCCTTCATGCCGGTGGGCCTACAGCTCACGGCCGCGACCCTGTTCCAGGCGATCGGCGCGCCGCGCCGGGCCGCCGCCGTGTCGCTGGCGGCGCAGGGGCTGGCGCTGATCCCGCCGCTCCTGATCCTGCCGCCGCTCCTCGGCTACGCGGGGGTGCTCGCCAGCCGGGTCGCGGCCGAGTTCCTGGCCGACGGGCTCGGCCTGGCGCTGCTGCTGGCCTGGGGCCTGGACGCGCGCCGGGCAGGCGGCGCAGCGCCGGTCGAGGGCCGCGAGGCAGTGCAGGTGGCCGCGGCGCACGAGACCGCACACCAGGGCGCGTGAGACCCCGAGCCGGGCCGCGATCTCGACCTGCGGCACGCCCTCGACCCGGTGGAGCTGGAAGGCCGTGCGCACCGGCTCCGGCAGCTCGGCCACCGCGGCCTCCACCTGCCGCAGGGATTCCCGCGACGCCGCGGCCGCCTCGGGGGTCCCCGTGCCGAGATCGGCCGGGTCCGGGGCGGCGTCGAGATCGGTGAACAGGCGCCGCTCGAAGCCCTGCCGCCGGGCCCGGTCGAGGGCGAGGTTGCGCACCATCCGCCCGATATAGGCGGCCTGGATCACGGTCTCGGCCGGGGGCGGATCGGCGATCAGCCGGAGCAGCACGTCCTGGACCACGTCCTCCGCCTGGGCCGGGCAGCCGAGGATGCGGCGTGCCCGCGCGAGATAGGTGGCGCGATGGCGCTCGAACGCCGCGAGGTTCCAGGATCCGCCGGGCGGCGGCCGGCCGGGCCGGCCCGGCGGGGCCGCGGCGATCCCCTGGCCAGAGAAGCCGGCGTCGCAGTTCCAGGTCGCCACTGTCCCGCTCACGATGTCCCATCGGTACGGCTCATGCGGGTCGGACGGGTATCACGCGGCTGTTCTGTGGAACAACGTCTATCTTTGTTGATTGGAATTATTAAAACTTGCCGCCCCGCGAGGTTCTCAAGGGAATAGATGGAATGTCTCGTCGATCGCACCGCCGGAGGACGAAACATCGGTCTGGATCCTGAATTCTACGCCGGAACTTCTCGGAACGAGCCGGCGTGACGCGCTGGATCTCGGCCCGCGCCAGGCTCGGTCGGCGCGTGTATGCTGGCGCTTCCTCGATTCGGGGCGCGGTGCGCGCTGCCGAACCCTTCCCCGCAGGATCGCGGCAGGAGAGCCAGGGCCGCGATGCCGTCCGCCGATACGCTCGTCCCGGTGGGTGCCTTCGCGCTGCTGGTCCTGGCGTTCGCCGTGAAGCACCTCGCGGCGGACTTCTTCCTTCAGACCAACTGGATGGCGCAGGGCAAGCAGCGGTCCTCGGCCTGGCTCGGCCCCCTCTGCGCCCATACCGGCCTGCACGGCCTCGGCACGCTGGCGATCGCGCTCGCGGTGAAGCCGGCCCTGTGGTGGCTGGCGCTCGTCGATTTCGCGATCCACACGGGGATCGACCGCGGCAAGGTGCTGGTCGGCCAGCGGACCCGCCTGCCGACCACCGACGCCCGGTTCTGGTGGCTGATGGGCATCGACCAGTTCCTGCACCACGTCACCCATCTCGGGCTCGCCGTGGTGCTGGCGGCGGCCTGACGCGCGATCGGGACGGCGCGCGCCGCCGGGCGCCTCACTGCATCTCCGCCTCGAGCAGCCGGTTCGTGTCGGAGACCTTGCCGGCCAGTTCCAGGATCAGGAAGCGCTGGAAGGCGAGCGCGAGGTCCGGGCGCTCCCGCTCCATCCGGGCGAGGGCGGCGCGGTCGATGCCGACCACCCGGCAGGGGCTCTCGGCGACGGCGGTGGCGGTGCGCCGCCCGCCCTGGACCAGCGCGATCTCGCCGATCACCGTGCCGGCCGTGGTGGTGCGCAGACGCAGGTTGCCGCGGCCGGGTACCTCCATCTCGACGGAGACGACGCCCTGCTCCAGGAAGTAGAGGGCGTCGGCCGCCTCCCCCTGGCGCATCAGCGCCGCGCCCGCCGCGAGTTCGCGGACCGTCAGGTAGGGCGCGAAGTCGTCCGGCCCGAACGCGCTGCCCAGCCGGTCGGCCATGTGCCGGGCGAACAGGGCGACCTCCCCCGGGCCGGCGCCGCCGGCCTCGGCCAGGAGCGTGGCCTCGGCGGCGCGCAGGGCCTCGTCCAGCGTGTCGAGGATCCGGACGCGCGGGTCGGCGGTGAGCCCGTTGCGGGTGATCAGCAGCCGCGCCGCCGGATCCACGTGGACCAGCAGCACGTCGAAGCGCCGCTGCTCGGCGAGCTGGCCGACCTTGCGGAACGCGATCAGCGCCGAGCTGTCGAGCCCCACGGTCTCGCGGAAATCCAGGATCAGGACGCGCAGGTCGCCGGCCTCCGCGGCGGCCCGGCGGTGGATCGCCTGCGCGTTGAGGAAGAACAGGTAGCCCTGCAGGGTGTAGATCCGGGTCCGGCCGCCGGCCGCCGCGAGCCGCGCGGCGGCGTCGGGACCGCGGATGACGCTGCTGCGCCGCTCCGCCCCGGAGAGCGACCGGCGGATCGCGCCGATCTGCCCGTACTGAACCCCGAAGATCAGGATCGCCAGCAGGACGCCGACGAGGAAGCCCGTGGTCGCCCCGAAGAACGCGGTGGCGGCGCACACGACCAGCGCGATGGCGATCTCCCACCCCGGCAGGGTCCGGCTGGCGAGGCCGAGGTTGAACAGGAGCCCGATGCCGATGGCGATCAGCGCGCCGCCGGCCAGCGGGCGGGGCAGCAGCGCCAGGGGACTCGCGCCGACGATGAGCAGGGCCGCCATGACCGCGAGGGTCAGCCACCAGCCGAGCCAGTGGCCGCCGCCAATATTGTGCAGCAGCAGCGTCGAGGTCCGGCCGAAGCCCATCGCGGAGCTGCCGAACACGCTGCCGACCAGGTTGGTGGCGCCCGAGGCCACGAACATCCGGTCGATGTCGAGGTCGCGCCGGATCTCCAGCTCGACGCTGACCACGTAGAGGATCTGGATGATGACCGCCACGACGACCAGGGTGGCGATCTTGGGCCAGATCGGCAGGAGCAGGCGCGGATCGAAGGCCATCAGGCTGCCGATGGCGGGCGGGCGCAGCAGCGTGCCCGTCGGCAGCGGCTCGATCAGCCATCCCGAGGCCTGCCCGGCGGCGACGCTGGTGCCCGTCCAGGCCAGCCCGAGATGGACCACCGCGAGGCTCGACAGGATCACCGCGGGGTAGGTCCCCCAGTGCCGGACGATCCGGGGCAGGTAGAAGGCGCAGAACCCGATGGCGAGGGTCAGGGCGATGCGGGCGAGCGCCCCGGCATCGATCCGGCCCGGATCGAGGTTGGCCGGATCGACGGTGCGGAGCAGCGCCGCGACCGGATCGTCGACATGGCCGCCGATCTGCACGCCGCTGCGCAGGAACAGCAGCCCGACGCCGCCGAGGAAGCCGGCGAGCACCGGGTAGGGCAGCAGCTGCACCAGCAGGGAGGCCCGCAGGGTGCCGAGCAGCGCGAAGATCACGCCGGTGGCGAAGGTCGAGACGCCGCAGGCCACGAGGACGAGCTGGCCGACCGTCTCCGGATCGGTGATGCCCGCGGCCTCGAGCTGCCCGGCGACCGCCGCGGCGATCGCCGCCTGCACGATCGCGGCCGCGCCGATGAAGGACAGCGAGATCCGCGCGGTCCGGCGGGTGGCGATGAAGACGAGGCTGCCCAGCACGTAGGCCGCGAGCAGCGCCGACAGGCCGGCCGCGCGGCTCTCCGCCAGCGGACCCGAGAAGATGAGCTGGGAGTAGCTGATGAGGTCGAGCAGCAGCACCATCACGGTGACGGCCGCGGCCGCCACGATGCGGGCCCCGCGCAGCATCGCCGCGCGGCCGCCGGCCGGGGATGCGGTCCCGGCGGACGTCAGGTCGGTTGTCGTCATCGGCACGGTACCCGCGTCTCGAAATCCCGACGGGCGCGGAGCTCGCAGATCCCCGGGCAGATCCCGCGCAATCACGCGCGCGGATCATCGCCGAATCGCAGGACCTGACCTTGGCCACGCCAGTTCTCAACCGATGGCAGGTGCCGGCTTAAATTATCGTGCAGGCCGCTCCGGCGCGGCAGCATTGTGGCGATTGCTGCGGTGGATCGCGCCGCGTCGGCCGATCCGCGGCCCCGGCGCGGTGCCGGCGGGCGTCGCCCGTGAAGATCCGGCCTGTCCGATCGCGGCGCGCCCTGCGCCAGGACAGGCGCGGATCTCCCGGGCCCACGCGGGCGGAGCCCGGGATCCGGACACGCGGAAACGCCCGGGTCCCGCGCCGGCGACGGCTCCGGGTTGCCCGCCTTCGGGCTCCCCCGGGAAAGGACTTGCCCGCGGCGCTTGGGCAAGACGGGGCGGATCAGCGGGCGTGAGCCGGCGCGGCGTCGGCGACGGTGCTGGCGCGACGTGCCGAGCCCGCACGGAGGAGCGGCGCGCGCTGCCGGGGGCTCCCGGGTCGCGGACGCCGGCGGGACGGGCGTTCGGCCCTCAGCGCGCCTCGCTGACGCGCTTGGTCGCCCGCTGCTCCTTCTTGTAGGCGGTGATCGCCGCCGAGCAGTTCGGGGAGAGCTTCTTGAGATTGGCCTTGAAGCAGGCCTCGACCTCCGGACCGCCCGGCGCGTAGGCGCTGCAGAAATCCATGTAGTCGCCGGTGCAGTACTGCTTGAGGGCTTCCCGGGCCGGGGATTGCTCCGCAAAGGCCGCGGCGGGGCCGAGGCACAGACCGATGGCCAGGAGGGCCGTCTTGGTCGAAGTCATCGAAATCCTTCGCTCGTCCAGGCCGCGCGAGCGGGTCGCGCGGCGATGGGCGGTGCGGATGGGCGCCAAGGATGGCATGACCGTGACGCCCGGGCTGTCCGAATGCAGATCAGCCATGCCCCGTGCCGGCGGGGCCGCCGGTCAGTGCGCGCCGACGCGGCGGGTCGGCACGAGGTCGTTGGCGATGATCTCGCCGAACGGGCCGTCGTTGCGGGCGTTGCTGGCCGGCCGCCCGGTGGTGGCGCGCAGCGGCAGCTTCGGGAAGACCAGCTCGGCGAACCGGTAGGCTTCCTCCAGGTGCGGGTAGCCCGAGAGGATGAAGCGGTCGATCCCGAGATCGATATACGCCTTCATCCGGTCGGCGACCTGGTCGGCCGAGCCGACCAGCGCCGTCCCGGCGCCGCCGCGGACGAGGCCGACGCCGGCCCAGAGGTTCGGCGCCACCACGAGCTTGTCGCGGCTGCCGCCGTGGAGCGCCATCATGCGGCTCTGGCCGACGGAATCCTGCCGCTTCAGAGTCTCCTGCGCCTTGGCGATGGTGGCGTCGTCGAGCTTCGAGATCAGCTGCTCGGCGGCCTCCCAGGCCGCGGCCTCGGTCTCGCGGGCGATGACGTGCAGGCGGATGCCGTACGAGAAGGTCTTGCCCTTCACCTCGGCGGCCTGCCGGGCGGCGGCGATCTTCTCCGCGACCTGGGCCGGGGGCTCGCCCCAGGTGAGGTAGACGTCGCAATGCTCGGCCGCGACCGCCATGCCGGCCGCCGACGAGCCGCCGAAGTAGAGCGGCGGATAGGGCTTCTGCACCGGCGGGAAGATCAGCCGGCCGTTCTCGGTGCGCAGGTGATCGCCCTGGAAGGTCACGGTCTCGCCCGCGAGCAGGCCGCGCCAGATCGTCAGGAACTCGTCGGTGACGGCGTAGCGCGCGTCGTGGGACAGGAATACGCCGTCGCCGGCGAGTTCCACCGGGTCGCCGCCGGTGACGACGTTGATCAGGAGGCGCCCGTCCGAGATCCGGTCTAGGGTCGCGGTCATGCGGGCCGCCGCGGAGGGCTCCATCAGGCCCGGCCGCACCGCCACGAGGAAACGCAGCTGCTTGGTCAGCGGCGCCAGCGCGGAGGCGACGATCCAGGAATCCTCGCAGGAGCGCCCGGTGGGCAGCAGCACGCCGTAATAGCCGAGCTCGTCCGCCCCCTGCGCGATCTGCCGGAGATAGCTGAGCGAGACATCCCGGGCCCCCTCCCGCGCACCGAGATAGCGGCCGTCGCCGTGGGTCGGCAGGAACCAGAGGACGTCGGCGCGCCCGTCATTGGCTGCGTGCATCGGAATCTCCTGTGCGGCCCGGTGGCCGGATGCGGAAAAGCCGGATCCGACTGCGCGCATCCGGTGATCGTCGAGAGCTAGGGCGGGCCGCCGCCTCCGGGAAACGGCGGCCCCGCGTTCAGGCGGTCGGCTGCGATCCGAGCAGGTGATCGAGGATGCGGCCCTCGAGGCGGGCGAGGTCCGGGTCCCCGCGCCGGCGCGGCCGCGGAACGTCGACCCGCAGGTCGAGGGCGATCCGCCCTTCATCGACGACGAGGATGCGGTCGGCCAGCGCCACCGCCTCGGTGACGTCGTGCGTGACGAGGAGCGCGGTGAACCCCTGCGCCCGCCAGATCCGCTCGATCAGGTCCTGCATGCCGATCCGGGTCAGGGCGTCGAGGGCGCCCAGCGGCTCGTCGAGGGCGAGCAGGCCCGGCCGGCTCACCAGCGCCCGGGCCAGGGCCACGCGCTGGCGCTGGCCGCCCGACAGGGTGGCGGGCCACTGCCCGGCCTTGTCGGCGAGGCCGACCTCGGCGAGCGCGGCGAGCGCCCGCTCCCGGCGCTCGGCCCGGGAGCCGTGCCCCGACAGGCCGACCGCGACGTTGTCGACGACCCGCGCCCAGGGAAGCAGCCGCGGCTCCTGGAACATGATCCGCTTCGGCGGCTCGGACCGGCGCGGGGTGGCGGCCGGCCCCTCGAGGTCGATCCGGCCGCCGGTGGGCGTGTCGAGCCCGAGGATGAGGCGCAGCAGGGTGCTCTTGCCGCAGCCGGAGCGGCCGACCACCGCGGTGAACCCCCCGGCCGGCAGGAACAGGTTCAGGCCCTCGATGACGGCGTTGCCGTCGAAGCTCTTGTGCAGGTCGCGGACGGTGACGGCGATCCCGCGGGCCGGCGGCTCCGCGGGCGCGCGCGCCGGCGCGGCGGCGGCCGCCTGCCGGGGATCGGTGCCGAGGTCGGGAAGCGCCTCGCGGCGGACGGCGTCGAGCAGCATCAGGCGCTCCTGTAGGCGGGGTTCCAGGCGAGGCAGGCGCGCTCGAGCTGGCGGGTCAGGGCGTCGGCGAGCTTGCCGAGGGCGGCGTAGATCAGGATCGCCAGCACGACGACGTCGACCAGCATGAACTCCCGGGCCTGCATGGCCATGTAGCCGAGCCCCGACGAGGCCGAGATCGTCTCGGCGACGATCAGCGTCAGCCACATGATGCCGAGCGCGTAGCGCAGGCCGACGAAGATCGACGGCAGGGCGCCGGGCAGCACCACGCGGCTGAACAGCTCGGTGCGGGACATGCCGTAGACCCGGCCCATCTCCACGAGGCCCGGATCCACCGAGCGGATGCCGTGCAGGGTGTTGGCGTAGATCGGGAAGAACACGCCGAGCGCCACGAGGAACAGCTTGGCCTCCTCGCCGATGCCGAACCACAGGATCACCAGCGGGATCAGCGAGAGGTGGGGCACGTTGCGCACCATCTGCACCGAGGTGTCGGTCAGCCGCTCCGACAGGCGCGACAGGCCGTTGGCGAGGCCGAGCGCGAAGCCGATGCCGCCGCCGATCACGAAGCCCGCCAGAGCCCGCAGGGTGCTGACGCCGAGGTTGGTCCAGAGTTCCCCGGTCCGCCCGGCCTCCCAGCCGGCCCGGACCACGTCGAGGGGCGCCGGCATGAAGCGGTTGGAGACGAGCCCGGCCGAGACCGCGGCCTGCCAGCCGAGCAGGATGGCGGCCGGCAGCAGCCAGGGCACCGCGGAGTCGCGCAGGCGATCGAGCTTGGAGGGGCGCATCAGCGGTTCTCCGTCCGCTTCTCGGACTTGACGGCGTCCGCGGGTTCGGGCGCCGTCCAGACCGCGTCGGCGACCCGGACGGGCTTCGGCAGGAGCCCGAGGCCGTGGAAGGCGTCGGCGACCTTCTGCTGGTCGGCGATCGCGGTCGCATCCAGGGGCGCGACGCCGTAGGACAGGCGGCCGAGCGCCACGGCCAGGACCGGCGCGGGGATGCCGACCGAGGGCGCCAGTTCCGCCGCCACGGCGTCGGCATGGCCCGCGGCCCAGGCGTCGACCTCCCCGATCGCCTTCAGCACGGCCGAGACGATCGCGGGGCTCGTGTCGGTGAAGCCGCGCCGGGACAGGTAGAACTGGCGGTTCGGGGCGAGCGCGTGCCCGTCGACCCCGCGCCCGTCGACCAGGACCCGGGCGCCCGTGGCGCGCTCGGCGGCGGCCTGGAACGGGTCCCAGATCACCCAGGCGTCGACGGAGCCGCGCACGAAGGCGGCGTTGGCGTCGGCCGGTGCCAGGAAGGCGAGCTTCACCGCGTCGTAGGGGACGCCGGCCTGCTCCAGGGCGCGCACCAGCAGGTAATGGACGTTCGAGCCCTTGTTGAGCGCGATGGTCCTGCCGCGCAGCTCGGCGACGCTGCGGATCGGGCTGTCCCTGGGCACGAGGATCGCCTCGCCCCGCGGCGCCGGCGGCTCGGCGGCGACGTAGCGCAGCTCCGGGCTCGCGGCCTGGGCGAAGATCGGCGGCGCTTCGCCCGCCGAGCCGAAGTCGATCGCCCCGGCATTCAGCGCCTCCAGCAGCGGCGGCCCGGACGGGAATTCCGACCACGCCACCGTGGTGCCGAGGGGCTGGAGGGCCCGCTCCAGGGTGCCGCGGCCCTTCAGCAGCACGAGCGACCCGTATTTCTGGTAGCCGATCCGGATGCTGCCGGCCGCGCGGGCCGGCCGCAGCAGCGCGGTCGCCGCGAGGCCGAGCCCGGCGGACAGGAGGAGGCGCCGGTTCGGGGCGGGGCCGCTGGCGGGCGACAGGGACGGCGCGCGGGGCGATCGGTCGGTCATGGCTCTCTGCGGTCGGTCTCAGCCGTTGCGGGCGGGGGGCGTCCAGACCGCGTCGGCGATGCGGATCGGCTTGGGGATCAGTCTCAGCGCGTGGAAGCGGTCGGCGATCCGCTGCTGCTCGGCGGCGACGCGGTCGGTCATGGGACCGATCACGTAGTCGGTCCGATCCACCGCCCGCCGGGTCGCGGCCAGCGGCACGCCCGTGCCCTGCGACAGGAGTTCCGCCACCGCGCCGCGATTCTGCGTGCACCAGGCCGCCACCTCGCCCAGGGCGTCGATCACCGCGGTGAGGACCGGGGCCCGGCTCTCCGCGAAGGGCCGGCTCGCCAGGAAGAAGTTGTTCTGCGGGGTGACGTCGGTGGCCCGCACCAGCACGCGCACGCCCTCCCCCTGCTCGGCGATGGCGAAGTACGGGTCCCAGATCGTCCAGGCGTCGATGCTGCCGCGGGCGAAGGCGGCCGCGGCATCGGCGGGCGCCAGCGTCACCGGCTCGATGTCGGCGTAGCTCAGGCCGGCCTTCTCCAGGGCCGCGATGGTCAGGTTGTGGGAGCTCGATGCCTTGGCGAAGGCGACGCGCCTGCCCCTGAGCTCGGCGAGGCTGCGGATCTCGGAGCCCTTCGGCAGCAGGATGCCGGCGCCGGAGCCGCCGGCCTCCTGGGCGGCCGCGTAGACGAGGTTGGAGCGCGCGGCCTGGGCGAAGATCGGCGGGGCATCGCCGGTCTGGCCGAGATCGATCCCGTCCAGCGACAGGGCCTCCAGCAGCGGCGGTCCGAAGGAGAACTCGACCCAGCGCACCGCGTATCCGAGAGGCTCCAGACGCTTCTCGATGATCTTCTGCTGCTTGGCGACGACCAGGATGCCGTTCTTCTGGTAGCCGATCCGCAGCACGCCGGGCTCGGCCGCCCGGGCGCCCGGGGCGAGCGCCGGCGCGAGGGGCAGGGCCGCGAGGGCGGCCAGCAGGGCGCGACGGTCGAGCATCGGGCGCCTCACTCGGCGGCGGCGAGGGCCGGCCGAGCCGCCGCGGCCCGGTGCACGAGCAGCGCGGCGAGCTGCCCGCCGGCCTCGCGGGCGCGGGCGCGCACGCCGGTCTCGGTCAGCACGCCGTCGCTGAAATCGGGATCGGAGGCGTAGACCGCGGTCGGGATCTGGAGCGCCCCGAAGAAGCCGAAGAGCGGCCGGAAGGCGTGCTCGACCACGAGGGCGTGGCGCGCGCCGCCGCCCGTGGCCACGATCGCCACCGGCTTTCCCGCGAGCGCGCCCGGATCGACCAGGTCGAACAGGTGCTTGAACAGGCCGGTATAGGCGCCCTTGTAGACCGGCGAGCCGACGACGAGCCCGTCCGCCTCCTCGATGGCCGCGAGCACGCTGCGCGCGGCCGGCGCGAGCTGGTCGCGGGTCCAGGCGGCACCGAGGCCGGTCCCGGCATCGACGAAGTCGAGGATCTGCGCGTCGAGGGGAGCCTGGGCGCTGGCCTCGCGGAGCACGGCATCCACCAGCGTGCGGGTCTTGGAGGGCCGCTGCACGTTGGCGCTCAGCCCGACGAGTCTCGGTCGTGTCATTCCGGATGCCTTGCTGTGAGACGGGATGACGGACCGCCCCGACTCCGAAGAGCGGAGGTTGCGCGGCCGGACATCCGAACAGGCCGCTAGAATTGATGGCCGCGACATCCGCCGTCAATGAAACGGCGTTCCCAATTCCCCGGTAAAGGAAAAAAGTTCTCCTCGAAAACGGGCGTGGAATATGGAACTTCATCTCGCCAGCCACGCAGGGCGGCGGAGAGATCTTGCGTCCTCGCGGCTCAGGCGCGCGGAAATCGGAGGTTCAGTCTCCCGATGTGCCTGAGGGGAGAAGTGTCTTCTCGAAACGGGAGCGGGCTTGGAACCGAATCGCCGAGCGCGCTCGCCGCAACGGCGCCGGATGCCGGCGCGGCCGGCGACCCTTCCGCGGTGTCATCCGGGCCGGCGTCAGCGTCGCCGTCGCCACGGTCGCCGCCACCGTCGCCGCGACCAACATCGGCGGCGCACCGGCGAGAGCCCTCATCGGCGGACGCGTTCCTACTTGCGGGCGAGGAGATGCTGCACGGTGCCGTCGTCGCCGTACTTGGTCCACATCTGCGCGCAGGCCTCCTCGGGACGCGCGCGGAACTGCGCCAGCTCCGCGTCGAGGTCGTGCTGCAGGGCGACCGAGCGCTTCTTCGTGAAGAAGTCCGCGTGATTCAGATGGTTCTCGCGCGAGAACTGACGGAAGCGCTCCGTGTCGATCCGGACGGCCGGACAGTGTCTCGCGGCCAGATCGGCCTCGATCCCCGGACGGAGCGCCGGCATGTCCTTCTGCAAGGCCGAGCGGCGGGCTTCGGCCCAGGTACCGAACACGGCCCAGGCCAGTGCGGCCGCCACGAGAGGAGCAAACTTATTCATCGCAAGACGTATCGCTGTGCTGCGACATCCCAAATCTCGCACCTGCGATAAGTTCGGTCAGGGCCGCGGAACGCAAGACACTTCTGTGTGAAAGCGCACGCCCCGCGACCGGCGCGGCGCCGGGTCCGGAACCCGGACGGCCTCAGTAGGCCGGGACGACGCGCGTCTCGGGCAGAGGCGCCCGCATGGTGAAGTGCAGCCCGGCCGGCTGGAAATCGAAGGCGATCTCCGCCTGGCACTGGACCTTCAGGACGCGCTGCAGCAGCGTCGAGCCGAAGCCCTTCCGCGTCGGCGCCGCCGTGGCCGGACCGCCCCGCTCGGTCCAGTCCAGGTGGAGCAGGCGGGCGGCGGGCGTCTGCTCGATATCCCAGCGGACCGCGATCCGGCCCTCCGGGACCGACAGCGCGCCGTGCTTGGCCGCGTTGGTCGTCAGCTCGTGGATGGCCATGCCGGTCGGGACCGCGAGGTCGCCCATCAGGTCGATCGCGGGGCCGTCGAGCTGGATGCGGGCGCCCTCGACGTCGTTGTAGGGGCCGAGCTCGTTCATCAGCATGTCGCGCAGGGGCGCCTGCTGCCAGTAATCCTCGGTCAGGAGATTGTGGGTCTTGGCCAGCGAGATCACCCGCGCCGAGAACGACGCGTAGAACGCGTCGACGCTGGTGGCGGAGCGGGCCGAGGCCCCGAGCAGCGCCTGCACGGTCGCCAGCGTGTTCTTTACCCGGTGATGCAGCTCGCGGATCAGGAGCGCCTGCCGCTCGGTCGTGCGCTCGCGCTCCTCGAGATAGGCCCGCGCCTCGAGCTGCCGGCGCTTGGCGCGATGGGCGGAGCGGGCCGCCATGACCAGCGTCGCCGGATGGAACGGGCGTTCCAGCACGCTGACGTTGCCGAGCATGTCGGTCAGCTGCGCGATGGGCTCGGCGCCCCGCAGCCGCAGGAGGATGAACGGGAAGTCGGACCAGGGCGGCTGCGCGGCGATCCAGTCCGCCAGGGCCTGGCGGTTCGAGGACAGCAGCGCCTCCTCGGTGAGCACCGCGCAGGCGGCCGTGTCGAGCCGGGAGACCACGTCCGCGAGGCTGGCGCACACCTGTATCGCGATCCCCGCCTCGCCGAGGATCGCCGCGGCGACGGCGGCGTCGCGGCCACCGGGCGTGAAGATGAGAACCGGCGGTTCAGCCTCGGTCATCAGCCGCGCGGGTCGGCAGGAGCGACGACCGCTCACCCTCGAATGTCGGAACGCCGGTCATGATACCTCGGAACGCGCTGAGCGGTTCGCCAACGCGGATCCCGCCGGAGTCGATCCGCAATTCGCGGATCGCGTCCTCGTGGCTGCCGGTGCGCTTCTTCACGACCGAGATCGCGCGCCGCAGCCGCCCCTCGGCCTCGAAGGTGCGGAACAGCAGGATCGTGTCGCTGAGGTAGGTGAGATCCACGTTCGTGCCCATCGCCCCGATCATCCCGTGCTGGGCCAGGACGAGGAGCGTGATGACGCCCTGCTGGTTCAGGTAGGTCAGCAGCTCGTGCATCTGCAGGAGCAGGTAATTCTCCTCCGGCATGGCGTTGTGATAGCCGGTCAGGGAGTCGATCACGACCGTCGTCACGCCCCGGTGCTCGACCGCGTTCTGGACGATGTCGGCGAGTTCACCGGGCGAGACCTCGGCCGGGTCGATCTGCTCGACGATGAGGGATCCGGCGGCGATCGCGTCGTCGATCGGCATGGCGAGGCCGCGGGCCCTGCGCGTGAGGACGCCGGTGGTCTCGTCGAAGCTGAGGATCAGCGCCCGCTCGCCGCGGGCGATCGCCGCGGTGACGCAGGTGAGCGCCACCGTGGACTTGCCGACGCCGGACGGGCCGATCAGCATCGTGCTGGTGCCCCGGTCGAGGCCGCCGCCGAGCAGCTTGTCCAGTTCGGGGCTGCCGGTGCCGCACTGGTCGTCGGAGGAGGTGCCGAGATGCTCGGCCGCGACGAGGCGCGGGAACACCGTGAGGCCGCCGCGCCGGATGACGTAGTCGTGGAACCCGCCCCGGAACGGCGTGCCGCGCATCTTGATCACGCGCAGGCGCCGGCGCTCGCCGCCGTACAGGGGCGCGAGCTGCTCCAGCCGGATCACGGCATGGCTGAGGCTGTGCAGATTCAGGTCGTCCGTCTCGGCGGTGAGATCGTCGAGGAGCAGCGCCGTGGTGTTCTGGATGAGCAGGAAGCTGCGCAGGGCGTGGACCTGCCTGCGGTAGCGCAGCGATCCCTGCGAGAGCAGCCGAATCTCCGACAGGCTGTCGAACACCACGCGCTGCGGCTTGAGCCGCTCGATCTCGGCGATCGCCATGCGGACGGTCTCGCCGAGTTCCAGGTCCGACGAGTGGACCAGGCTCTGCTGCTGCCCGGGATCGAGGCTGAGTTCCGGCGCGACGAGCTCGCAGATCTCGATGCCGTCGAGGGACCAGCCGTGGCGCTCCGCGACGTTCAGGAGCTCGCGCCGGCTCTCCGAGAGCGTGATGTACAGGCAGCGCTCGCCCCGCCTCACGCCGTCGAGCAGGAACTGCATCGCCAGCGTCGTCTTGCCGGAGCCGGGCCGCCCCTCGATGAGGTGCGAGCGTTGGGACGCGTAGCCGCCGGCCAGGATGTGGTCGAGGCCGGTCACCCCGGTGGAGACCGGCGCCGCGTCGTGATCGGTCACTGCCATGTCCAGCTTCCTGCCGTCGTCCCACGGGCGGGCGGCCCGTCGACCGCCCGACGGAACGCGGAGCCCGGTCTCGTACACGAAGGCGCGCGCAGCGCGAAACGCCGCCGCGCGGCGGGCACGGCGATCCTGCCCGGCGGGCGCGCGAACCGGTGTGCCCGGGCCGCGCGGTCGCGGGACGGCCCCTCCCCCGGCCGGGTCCGGAGGCCCGGCGCCCGCAGGGAGCGGGCGCCGGGGTGTCGGGGCGTTACTGGCTGCCCGGGCCCTTCGCGAGGCCGGCCAGGGTGAACAGGTCCACCGACAGCTTCGCGCCGATCACGAAGGCGTCCGGGATCGGCTTCGGGCGGAACGGGAAGCGGGTCTGGTCCGGGTCGATCACGTATTGCAGGTTCGGCATCAGCCGCACCGCCGGGGTCAGCTGGATGCCGTAGCTCAGCTCCAGGATGGTCTGCAGGGACTCGACGTTCCGGGTGCCGAGCCCCAGCGACGCGCGCGCCGCCCGGATGTTGGCCGTGCCCAGCGGCGAGAGCTTCTCCATGGCGAGGACGAGGCCGAGGGTGTCGTAGGGCCGGCCCGGGAAGGTGCCGGTCAGGACGGCGCCGCCCTCCAGGAAGTAGTCCTGGGTCTGCCGGCCGCCGGTGCCGCCGATCGCGACGCCGAACACCGACAGGCCCTGGACGCCGTTCGGATCCGGCCGCCAGACCATCTGGTCGAAGCGGGCGTAGACCGCGGACCGTCCGAACCGGGTCAGCGGATCGAGGCCGCTGAAGACCTGCGCGCCGCCCCGCCGGTCGCGCACGGGATCCGCGTAGTCCGACCGGTCGAACACGGCGCCCAGGCTGTAGTTGCGCGGCAGCGGGTCGTTGCCGAAATTGGTCGTGTAGCCGACCTCGACCGGCACCAGGAATCCCGTGGCGCCGTTGGTCGATCAGTCGACGCCGTTCCGGGTCGGCAGCTGGTCGCGCGGGTTCACCTCGTAGATGCCGGCGTGCAGGAACACCGTGTCGGTGACCCAGGCCTTGGCGTGGCCACCCCAGGTGGCGATCGGCCAGTAGGTGAAGTTCGTCAGCTTGAAGATGGACTTGGGCGCGCCGCAGGTCGCGTTGTTCTGGAAGTTGCAGTAGAGCGGCGAGGCCAGGAAGTTGGGGTTGGCGAGCAGGCGGCCGACCTCGATGTCGAGGCGGTTGTCGAGCAGCTTCTGCTCGTAGGACAGCAGCGTCAGGTGGGCGGTCTGGCCGCCGCCGTAGATCTCCTGCACGCTGCCGTTGAAGCCGATATCGTCCTGCGCCAGGCTCCGGCCGTGGCGCTGGGTGACGATCGTGTGCACCGAGCCGCCGTCGATGCCGGCGAGGCGGCCGAGATCGGCGTCGAGGCCGAACGCGATCTGGCCCGCGTAGGCCGATCCCTGCCGGATCCCGCCGGACGGGTTGGCGGCGAACTCGCCCGTGTAGTTCAGGATCATGCTGATCCCGTTGCCGAGATCGAGGGTGCCCGGCGGCAGGCTGGGCGGCGTCGCGCTGCTGCCCTGCACGTCGAGGCTGGCCGCGGCGCTGCTGGCGCCCGAGAAGCTCCGCGCCTCCCGGATGACCCGCCGCCGGGCGCGGTTCGCCCGATATCTCGCCTTCTGCGCCGGGCTCGCCTCCGGCCCCGGATTCACCAGGGACGGTCCCCCGTCCGGGGCGGTCGCCTCGACCTGCGCGACCGCCGGGCCCGCCGTGACCGCCGCGGCGCAGAACGCGAGCGCGGCCCATCGCCGATGCTGTCCCCTATGCTTTCCCATGTGTGACTCCCCCTTAACCGCGCGGCCTTGCCTGGCTCTGTCGCGTTCGTGTCCCGCAGGGGCCCTCCCGGGCAGTCCGTGTCCGGTCAGTCCGTGAAGGCCTCCACCGTGCGGCGCTCGCCGCGCATGAAGGCGTCGGCGGCGTGGATCAGCGGATTCAGGTCGACGTCGCTGGCGCCGGAGCGGACCAGGGCGGCGAAGCGGTCGTAGAGGCCGCGGTACTCCGCCTCGGGCGGGAGCGGCCGGTCGCGGCCGGCGATCGACAGGGCGGCCCCGCCCCGCGACAGGACCAGGGGGCCGTCGTCGGTCTCGACGCGGATGTCCCAGGTCTGCGGCCCGGTCTGGCGCCAGTCGAACCGGGCGCGGATCGGGGTGCCGGCGGCGTCCGCGAAGTGCAGGTCGGCGGCGATCGGCGCCTGCCGGTTCGCCGGCACCGACAGGGTCGCGCCGGTGAGGAAGAACGGCGGCAGGATGTGGGTGGCGATCGACAGGGCGTTGATCCCCGGATCGAACACTCCCATCCCGCCCGCGTCCCAGATCCAGTCCTGGCCCGGGTGCCAGTGCCGGACATCCTCCAGCCAGGCGATCGCCACCGACCGGATCCTGCGGCCCGACAGCCAGCGGCGGGCGGGCTCCACCCCCGGCGCGTAGCGGGAGTGCCAGCTCGCGAACAGGCTCACGCCCCGGTCCCGCGCGGCCGCGACCAGGAGCCCGACCTCGGCCAGCGTCGCGCCGGGGGGCTTCTCGAGGAAGACGTGGCGGCCCGCCGCGATCCCCGCCAGGGCCGCCGCGAACCGCGCCTGCGGCGGCTGGCACAGGGCGACGGCGTCGAGGTCGCCGTGCGCCGCCAGCATCGCCTCCAGCGTGGCGTAGCTCGGCACCCCGTCGAGGCCGCCGTGCGGGCTCGCCACCGCCACGAGCGCGTAGTCCGGCGAGGCGGCGAGGACCGGCAGGTGCTGGTCGCGGGCGATCTTGCCGACGCCCACGAGGCCGATGCGGATCGGGGACGCCATCTCAGAGCACCCGCACGGACGGTGCGCCCGCCGGCGCGATCGCCAGCGGGTTGCGCAGGGGCAGCGTGAACGGCGCCGCCGCGATCTCGAAGACGTCGCCCGGCCGGGTCGCGACGCCGTCGCTGAACGACAGGGTCGCGGTCCCGAAGAAGTGGACGTGCACGTCGCCGGGCCGCCGGAACGGCCCGTACTTGAAGTGGTGTTGCTCCAGGTTGGCGATGCTGTGGGACATGTTGGCCTCGCCGGAGAGGAACGGCTTCTCCCAGAGCACGGCGCCGTCGCGCAGGATGCGGCTGGTGCCGCGCACGTCCGGCGGCAGGGCGCCGAGCCACAGCTCCGGGCCGAGGGCGGCCGGGCGGAGCTTGGAATGGGCGAGCCAAAGGTAGTTGCCGCGCTCGGTCACGTGGTCCGAGAACTCGTTCGCCAGGGCGAAGCCGAGGCGCACCGGGGCTCCGTCGGCGTCGATCAGGTAGATCCCGGCGATCTCCGGCTCCTCGCCGCCGTCGCGCGCGAAGGCGGGCGAGACCAGCGGCTCCCCGGAGGCGACGAGGCCGGAGCCGTCGCCCTTGTAGAACCATTCGGGCTGCACGCCGGCCTCGCCCGGCGCCGGCTTGCCGCCCTCGATGCCCATCCGGAACATCCGCATCGAGTCGGTCGGGGCCGGGTCGGCGGCCGCCGCGCGGTGCATCGCGTCGCGGCCCTCCGCGGAGCCGAGATGCGTCAGGCCGGTGCCGCTCAGCAGCAGGTGGGCGGGGTCGGCGTGGTCGATCGGCGGCAGGAGCCGGACCGCGTCGAGATCGACGGGCGCGCCGAGCCCCGCCCGCTCCGCCGTCGCGGCCAGATCGTCCCCCGCCGCGAGGGCCCTCTGCGCCAGGGCGAGCACGCTGTCGCCGCCGAGCACCCGCCGCGCCCGGCCGTCGGCGAGCAGCGCGAGGCCCCGCTGCCCGTCGGCGGCGCGGAATTGTAGGAGTGATTGTCCCATCTGGTCCTCCCGGGGACGACCGCTCCGGGGCGTCCCGAACGCGCGGCCGTCGAGGGTCGCGCGGCGGCCTGTCAGCGGCCGGGTTGCGGGGCGAGAGCGCCATCGATCCGGCGCGCGAGGTGCCAGGGATCGTCCGGGCGCAGGGGCGGCGGCGGCAGCGCGTCGGGCAGGTCCCGGTAGCAGACCGGCCGCAGGAACCGCTCGATCGCCAGCGGTCCGACCGCGCTGCTACGGCCGTCCGAGGTCGCCCGGAACGGGCCGCCATGCCCCATCGCGGGGGCGACCTCCACGCCGGTCGGCCAGCCGTTCGCCAGGACCCGGCCGACCCTTCGGGCCGACCGGACCGGATCCGCCAACAGGTGCAGCTGCTCGACCGTGCCGGCGCGCTCGTCCTCGGGCCGCGCGCGCGGCAGGCCCGTCTCGCCCATCGCCCGCGCGACGAGCGGCGCGGCGAGTTCGGCGATGCCGTCGGCGACAGCCTCGAGACAGCGCGCGCGTGTTGCTAGGGGCCTCTCGGAGGCGTGCGGCGATGCCGCCGCCAGCGCGCAGGCGGCCTCGACCTCCGCCGGGCCGGCGGCCGAGAAGGCCGGCTCCAGGGCCGCGCCGGTAGCGGGACCGACGGCCCGGAAGACCTGTACCGTGGCCACGTCGGCGGCGCCGATGAGGACGCTGCCGCGGATCGTGGCGGACCCTGGCGGTTCACTACTCATACAATTAAGCTAGGGCAGTTCGCCTCCGCCCGCAAGCGCGACCGCGATCCCGGTGCGGCGGGCGCTCCCCTTTCCGCTCCTACAACTTCAGGATACGATCGCGCCGTTCCTGCCCCGATCCGGTGGCCCGGACCGGAGGTGGACGAGGTGAGGCAGGAGCGCGGCCCGGAGAACATCACGCTGCCCCTCGCCACGGGGACGCGCCGCATCCACGGCTCGGTCGCCCGCGATCTCGGTGTGGCGATCCTGGGCGGCCGCTACGCGCCCGGGGACGTGCTGCCCGGGGAGATCGAATTCTCTGAGAAATTGAACGTCTCGCGCACCGCCTATCGCGAGGCGATCCGCATCCTGAGCGCCAAGGGGCTCGTCGAGAGCCGCCCGCGCACCGGCACCCGCGTCAGCCAGCGCAGCCGCTGGAACCTGCTCGATCCCGACATCCTCGCCTGGGCCTTCGAGTCGGAGCCGAGCGAGTCCTTCATCCGCGACCTGTTCGAGCTGCGGATGATCGTCGAGCCGGCCGCGGCCGCGCTCGCGGCCGAGCGGCGCTCGGGCCTCGACATCGCCCGGATGGGCCACGCCCTGGAGGAGATGGGTCGCCACGGCCTCGCCACCGAGGCCGGGCGGGCCGCCGACCAGGCCTTCCACAACACGATCCTGGAAGCGGCCCGCAACGGGGCGCTGATGGCCCTGTCGAGCTCCATCGCCGCCGCGGTCACGTGGACGACGATCTTCAAGCACCGCCGCCAGGGCCTGCCCCGGGACCCGATGCCGGATCACCGCGCCCTCTACGACGCGATCGTGGCGGGCGACCCGGACGCCGCCCGCGCGACCATGACCGAGCTGGTCCGCCTCGCCCTCGCCGACACGGAGCTGGCGATGCGGCCCTGACGGTGCCGGCGGCGGGGTGCCGCCGGCCCGGACAGCGGCCGAGTGGCCTCAGGGGCCTCAGCGGCCTCAGTGGTTGTCGCGCGGCACGCCCCGCGTCTGCGCGATGCGCTGGAACGCCTCGGCGCCCTCCAGGATGGCCCCGGTGTGCATCTGCCCCACCGCGGCGCGCTGCATCGCCTGCCAGGGCGTCTGCGACGCCGGATAGGCGTAGCCGCCCGCCGCCTCCAGGGCCTCGCGCCGGCGCGCGATCTCGTCGGCGTCGACCAGCATGTCGGCGGTGCCGCGGCGCAGGTCGATCCGCACCCGGTCGCCGGTGCGCAGGAGCGCGAGGCCGCCGCCGGCCGCCGCCTCGGGCGAGGCGTTGAGGATCGACGGCGACCCGGAGGTGCCGGACTGGCGCCCGTCGCCGAGGCAGGGCAGCGCGTGCACGCCGGCCCGGATCAGCTGCGCGGGCGGGCGCATGTTCACCACCTCGGCAGCCCCCGGGTAGCCCACGGGCCCGGCCCCGCGCATGACCAGGAGGGTCTCCTCGGTGATGCCGAGGCTCGGGTCGTCGATCCGGGCGTGGTAATCCTCCGGCCCGTCGAACACCACGACGGGACCCTCGAAGGCGTCCGGATCCTCCGGGTTCGACAGGTAGCGGCTGCGGAACTCCGCGCCGATGACGCTGGTCTTCATGACCGCGGCGTCGAACAGGTTGCCGCGCAGGACCAGGAAGCCCGCCGCCTCCTTGAGCGGCCGGTCGATCGGCCGGATCACGTCCTCGTCCTCGATCGCGGCGCCCCGGCAATTGTCGCCGAGGGTGCGCCCGTTCACCGTCAGCGCGCCCTCGCGGATCAGGCCGCGGCGCATGAGCTGCGCCACGACCGCGGGCAAGCTGCCGGCGCGGTAGTAATCCTCGCCGAGATAGGCGCCCGCCGGCTGCAGGTTGACGAGGAGCGGCACGTCGAGCCCGTGGGTCTGCCAGTCCGCGATGTCGAGCTCGACTCCCATGTGCCGGGCGATCGCCGCGAGGTGGATCGGCGCGTTGGTCGAGCCGCCGATCGCGGAATTGACCGCGATGGCGTTGAGGAAGGCGTCGCGGGTCAGGATGTCGGAGGGCTTCAGGTCCTCGGCCACCATGGCGACGATGCGCTTGCCGGTCAGGTAGGCGGCCTCCTGCCGGTCGCGGTAGGGCGCCGGGATCGCCGCCGAGCCGGGCAGCATCATGCCGAGCGCCTCGGCGAGCGTGTTCATCGTGGTGGCGGTGCCCATCGTGTTGCAGAAGCCGGTCGAGGGCGCCGACGAGGTCACCAGCTTGATGAAGCCGTCGTGGTCGATCTCGCCGGCCGCCAGCATCTCGCGGGCCTTCCAGACGATCGTGCCCGAGCCCGTGCGCTGGCCCTTGAACCAGCCGTTGAGCATCGGCCCCACCGACAGGGCGATGGCCGGGATGTTCACGGTGGCGGCCGCCATCAGGCAGGCCGGGGTGGTCTTGTCGCAGCCCGTGGTCAGCACGACCCCGTCGAGGGGGTAGCCGTAGAGCAGCTCCACGAGGCCCAGATAGGCGAGGTTGCGGTCGAGGCCCGCGGTCGGCCGCTTGCCGGTCTCCTGGATCGGGTGGACGGGGAATTCGAGGACGATCCCGCCCGCCTCGCGGATGCCCTCGCGGATCCGCTCCGCGAGGACGAGGTGATGGCGATTGCACGGGGACAGGTCCGAGCCGGTCTGGGCGATGCCGATGATCGGCTTGCCCGAGCGCAGCTCCTCCAGGCTGAGGCCGAAGTTCAGGTAGCGCTCCAGGTAGAGCGCCGTCATGTCGATATTGTCGGGGTTGTCGAACCACGCGCGCGAGCGCAGGGGCCGTGCAGTCGGTCGGTCGGTCATTTCTGGGTCCGGTGGGCGGGGCTGGTCGAGAAGCGGTAGGTGATGACGTTCCGGTAGGTCTTGCCGGGATCGAGCCGCGCCGAGCCGAAGGCCGGCCGGTTCGGCGTGTCGGGGAACAGCTCCGGCTCCAGCGCCAGGGCGTCCGACTGGCGGTAGGCGAGGCCGGATTTACCGACCGCGGTCGCGTTGAGGAAGTTGCCGGCGTAGAACTGGAGGCCGGGCTGGTTGCTCGCCACGTCGAGGACGCGGCCCGACTCCGGATCCTCGACCCGCGCCACGGGGTGCGGCTCGGCCGTGGGCGCGTCGGTCACGACCCAGTTGTGGTCGTAGCCGCGCCCGCGCACGATCTGCACGTCCCGCCCGTCGCGGATCCGCGCGCCGATCACCGCGGGCTCGCGGAAGTCGAAGGGCGTGCCGGCCACCGGCAGGATCTCCCCGGTCGGGATCAGGGTGGCGTCGACCGGCGTGAAGCGCTCCGCCGGGATCGTCAGGGTCTGGTCGAGGATGGAGCGGCCCGAGCCCTCGCCCGCGAGGTTGAAGAAGCTGTGGTTGGTCAGGTTGACGATCGTCGGCTTGTCGGTGGTCGCCTCGTAGGTGACCGTGAGCGTGTTCGTGTCGTCCAGCGCGTAGGTGGCGGTCGCCGTCAGCGTGCCGGGATAGCCCTCCTCGCCGTCCGGACTGACGTAGCGCAGGGTGACCGAGGGGGCCGCGCCGCCCTTGACCGCGGTGATCGTCCAGAGCCGCTTGTCGAAGCCGGCCGCGCCGCCGTGCAGGGCGTTCGGGCCGTCGTTGGTGGCCAGGGTGTAGGCTTGGCCGTCGAGGGTGAAGCGCCCGGCGCGGATGCGGTTGGCGTAGCGCCCGACGCTCGCGCCGAAATAGCTGCCCCTGGTCAGGTAGGAGGCGAGGTCGTTGTAGCCGAGCACCACGTCCGCGGCCTTGCCGGACCGGTCCGGCACGTCGAGGCTCCGCAGGAGCGCCCCCCAGGACAGGATCCGCGCCGTGAGGCCCTTGCCGTTCGTCAGCGTCACCTCCTCGACCGTCCGGCCGTCCGGCAGCGTGCCGAACACCGTCCGGGTCGGCTCGGCCGCCCGGGCCGGTGCCGGCGTCAGGCCCGGCAGGGCCGCACAGGCGCACAGCGCCAGGGATCCCACTCCACGCATCGCGTTCTCCCCCTCGTGACTCCGCCCGCCGCGCCGGTCCTGCGCCGGCCCGCGGCGGGGCTCGCGGTTGACGTCCGCGAACCCGCTATATACTCAGACAAATAAAAGGGACAACACGGGACCCCGACAAGGCGGCCCGGAAGGCAGAGGACAACGCCCGATGGCAGGACCGATCCCGACCGCTGGGACCGCGGCGCCCCGGACGGGGGCGGAGGCCGCGCGCGACCGGGGCGGCTACCGCCCGGCCCTGTCGCTGCTGGCGAGCCTGTTCTTCATGTGGGGCTTCATCACGGTCATCAACAACACGCTGCTGCCGCACCTGCGCAGCGTGTTCGACCTCGATTACACGCAGACCACGCTGATCGAGTCCGTCTGGTTCATCGCCTACTTCGTCGCCTCGATCCCGGCGGCCAAGCTGATCGAGCGGGTCGGCTACCAGCGCGCCCTGGTGGCGGGGCTGGGCATCATGGCGCTGGGCACGCTCGGCATGATCCTGGCCGCCCACCGAGTCTCCTACGCGATCACGCTCACGGCCCTGTTCGTGATCGCCAGCGGCATCACCCTGCTGCAGGTCGCCGCGAACCCCTACGTGGCGGTGGTCGGCCCGGCCGAGAGCGCCCCGGCGCGGCTCAACCTCGTGCAGGCGTTCAACTCCCTCGGGACGACCCTGGCGCCGCTGTTCGGCGGCTACCTGATCCTCGGCCGCTCCGCCTCGGGCAACGCCGCCGCCGAGGCCAGCCTGACCCCGGCCGAGCGCCTGGCCGACGCGCAGTCGGTGCAGCTGCCCTACCTGATCGTGGCGGTGATCCTCGTCGTCCTCGCCGTGGTCATCGCCCGCTTCCCCCTGCCCGCCATAGGCGGGTCCGGCGGGTCCGGCGGGTCCGGCGGTGCCGGCGGCGCCGCGGCCCGGGCCGCCAAGGCCGAGCGCGCCGGGCTGTCGCTCTGGCGCCACCGCAACCTCGTGCTCGGCGTGCCGGCGATCTTCATCTATCTGATCGCCGAGATCGGGGTGTCGAACCTGTTCATCAACTTCGTGTCGCAGCCCGAGATCGGCGCCCTGACCCACGCCCAGGCCTCGCGCTACCTGTTCCTGCTCTGGGGCGGCATGATGGTCGGCCGCTTCGTCGGCAGCTACCTGATGCAGCGGCGCCCGGCCGAGACCGTCCTGGCCGGCGCGGCGATCGGCGCCTGCGCGGTGATGCTGGTGGCGACCTTCGCGACCGGCCACCTCGCCCTGTGGGCGCTGATCTCGGTCGGCCTGTTCCACGCGATCATGTTCCCGACGATCTTCACCCTGGGCATCCGCGGCCTCGGCCCCCTCACCGAGGAGGGGGCCGGACTGCTGATCATGGCGATCGCGGGCGGGTCGCTGGTGGTGGTGCAGGGCTGGGCGGCGGACCGGTTCGGGCTGCAGCGCTCCTTCCTGATCACCGCCGCCTGCGAGCTCTACGTCCTGTTCTACGCGCTCCGGGGCAGCCGCACCGGCGCCGCGGCGCCGCGCCCGGCGGGCGCCTGAGCGTCCGCCGGAAGGGGGAGGGCACGGCCATGGACCCGCGGATCCGCATCCTCGCTCGGTCCCGGCGCGACCGGCTCGGCGAGGGCCCGGTCTGGGTTCCGGAGCGGGGCGTGCTGTTCTGGGTCGATATCGAGGCGCCGGCCCTGAACTGGCTCGACCTCGCCGACGGCGCGACCGGCACGCGCCCGTTCCCCGAACCGCTCGGCTGGATCATCCCCCGCGCCGGCCGGCGCGACTTCATCGTCGGGCTGAAGAGCGGCTTCGCGACCTACGACCTGGAGGCCGGTCGCCTCGTGCCGATCGGCGACCCCGAGCCCGACGACCCGGACAACCGCCTGAACGACGCCAAGGTCGACGGCGCCGGACGGATCTGGGCCGGGAGCATGCACCAGGCCGAGACCGCGGTGTCGGGCTCCCTGCACCGGCTCGATCCGGACCTGACGTGGCGGCGGATGGACACCAGCTACGGCGTCGCCAACGGGCCGACCTTCAGCCGCGACGGCCGGATCCTCTATCACAGCGACAGCGCCGCCCGGACGGTCTACGCCTTCGACCTCGCCGCCGACGGCGCGCTGACGGGCAAGCGGCCCTTCCTGCGCTTCCCCGACGCCTGGGGCTGGCCCGACGGCATGACCACGGATGCCGAGGGCTGCCTGTGGATCGCCCACTGGGGCGGCGGCCGGCTCAGCCGCTTCGATCCCGAGGGGCGCCTCGTGCGCGCGATCCCCCTGCCCGCCCCCAACATCACCAGCTGCGCCTTCGCGGGCCCCGGCCTCGACCGGCTGTTCGTCACCTCGGCGGCGCGGGGGGCCGAGCACGTGCCGGAGGCCGGCGCGCTGTTCGAGCTCGACGTCGGCGTCGCCGGCCTGCCGCCCCGCGCCTTCGCGGGCTGACGGACCCCGCACCTAGGACAACGATCCCCTGCGGCGATCTTCCCCCGCCCCCGCCGGACCGGTTCCCTGGCGGCCGGGGAGCGGGAAGCCGGGGCCTGCGCGTGGCAACGGGCCCCGCGGATCCCGCGACGGGACCGCCGCGCCATGTGCCCGTACGGTGCCGGGGAGGCCCCGCCAGTACAGCCAGCGCGGGTTTGCTGGCGAAATAGGGCGCTGATCGTCGCCTCCGGGGCCGCGCATACTGGCGGCGGTCGCGGATCGACTGCCGCCCGATGATCCGTTGTTGTCGATAAGTAAGCGGCCGTATCTTTTCGTCTCCGCCGTTATAGTCCCGCTTTTCGGCGCAGAAATCCGGCTCTTAACCTGAGTTATTTCATCGAGACGGGATTCCCGATCTACATAGCTTTAAGTCCTCGCAGGGGAGTTTCCACGCCTCGTGCCGGAATCTGTGCTCATTACCGGTGGCGCCGGCTTCATCGGTCGCCATCTCGCCGCCGAATTGCTGCGCCGCGGCTACCGCGTGCGGGTGCTCGACAGTCTGATCGAGCAGGTCCACGGCGGCGAGAGCGGCGCCGAGGCGCTGCCGTCGGACGTCGAGTTCCAGGCGGGCGACGTCCGCGACGGTGCGGCCGTGGCGCGCGCCCTGTCGGGCATCGACCGGGTCGTGCACCTCGCCGCCGAGGTCGGCGTCGGCCAGAGCATGTACGCGGTCGAGCGCTACGTCTCGGTCAACGATTGCGGCACGGCGGTACTGTTCCAGCAGCTCATCGACGCCCCGGTGAGGCGCGTGGTCGTCGCCTCCTCGATGAGCATCTACGGCGAGGGGCTGTACCGCACCTCCGACGGGTCGACCGCCGAGGAGGTGGTGCGCCGCCCGCGCCGGCCCGGGGAGCCCTGGGACCCCCTCGACGGGCACGGGCAGCCCATGCGGCCGATCCCGACGCCCGAGACGAAGCGCCCGGCCCTCGCCTCCGTCTACGCCCTGACCAAGTACATGCAGGAGCGCCTGACGCTCACCCTCGCCCCCGCCTACGGGATGGAGGGCGTGGCGCTCCGCCTGTGGAACGCCTACGGGCCGGGCCAGGCGCTCTCGAACCCCTATACCGGCGTGCTGGCGATCTTCGCGGCGCGGCTCCACAACGGCCAGCCGCCGATGATCTTCGAGGACGGCGCGCAGCGGCGCGACTTCGTCCACGTCGAGGACGTCGCGCAGGCCTTCGCGCTGGCCCTGGAGCACCCGGCCGCCGCCGGTCAGGTCTACAACGTCGGCAGCGGCCAGGACCGCACGGTCAGCGAGGTCGCCCGCCTGCTCGCCCGCGCGATGGGCCGCGAGGAGATCGGGCCGGAGGTGACCGGTCAGGCGCGGCTCGGCGACATCCGCCACTGCATCGCCGATATCGGCAAGATCCAGCGGGAGCTCGGCTACGCGCCGCGCCGCGATTTCGCCGAGGGGCTCGCCGAACTCGCCGCCTGGGTGGCCGAGCAGCAGGCCGTCGACCGCGTCGCCGAGGCGCGGCGCGAACTCGAAGCGCGCGGTCTCGTCGCGTGAGCGGCCGGCCGATCCTCGTCACCGGGGGCGCCGGGTTCATCGGTGCCAACCTGTCCGACAGCCTCGCGGCCGACGGCCACGCGGTGATCGTCTACGACATCCTCTCGCGCCCCGGCGTCGAGGCCAACCTCGCGTGGCTGCGGCAGCGCCACGGCGCCCGGATCATCCCGATCGTCGCCGACATCCGCGACATCCAGGAGCTCGGCCGCGCGGTGGCGGAGGCCGGCGCGGTGTTCCACTTCGCCGCCCAGGTGGCGGTGACGACGAGCCTCGTCGCGCCGCGGGCCGACATGGAGATCAACCTCCTCGGCACCGTGAACCTGCTGGAGGCCCTGCGGGCGCAGGCGCGGCCGGTGCCGCTCCTCTACGCCTCGACCAACAAGGTCTACGGCGACCTGCCCGACATCGCCCTCGAGGCGGTCGGCGACGCCTATCTGCCGGCCGATCCGGACCTGCGCCGGCGCGGCATCGGCGAGACCCGGCCCCTCGACTTCCACACGCCCTACGGCTGCTCCAAGGGAGCGGCGGACCAGTACGTCCTCGACTACGCCCGCAGCTTCGGCGTCCCGGCGGCGGTGATGCGGATGAGCTGCATCTACGGTCCGCGCCAGATGGGCAACGAGGACCAGGGCTGGGTCGCCCACTTCCTGATCCGGGCGCTCGCCGGCGAGGCGGTCACGCTCTACGGCGACGGACGGCAGGTGCGCGACATCCTGCACGTGCGCGACGTGGTGGCGGTCTACCGGGCGGCGCTCGCCCGCATCGACGACGCGGCGGGCCACGCCTTCAACGTCGGCGGCGGCCCCGGCAACGCCGTGAGCCTGCTGCAGCTCCTCGACCATGTCGGCACCCTGCTGGGGCGCCCGGTATCGCGCAGCTTCCAGGCGTGGCGCCCGGGCGATCAGCGCTACTACGTCTCGGACACGCGCCGGGCCGTCGCGCGGCTCGGCCTCGCCCCCTTCACGGGCTGGCGCGACGGCGTCGCCGACCTCGCCGGCTGGCTCGCCGCCGCGCGCGCGTCGTCGGATGGCGCGGCACCGATCGCGGGGGCGGCCGCATGAGAGTCGCGCTGGTCAACCCGCCCTGGGACTACCGCAACAGCATCTATTTCGGCTGCCGCGAGCCGCACCTGCCGCTCGAACTCGGCTACTCCGCCGCGCTGCTGGCGGCCTCCGGCCACGAGACGCTGCTCGTGGACGCGCATCTCGAGGGCCTGACCGCCGAGGCCGCCGCCGACCGCGTCGCGGCCTTCGCCCCCGCCATGACCGTGGTGGCGACCGCCCCCACCTACCTGTTCTGGCGCTGCGCCCCGCCGGAGCTGCGGGTGCCCCGCCTGTTCCTCGACACCCTGGCGGGCCGGGGCGGCACCACTGTCGCGGTCGGCCCCCACGGCTCCGCGACGCCGCGTCCGGCGCTCGACAAGCTCGGCTGCGACATCGTCGTGCGCGGCGAGTGCGAGGAGGTCGTCGCCCGGCTCGCCGGCCTGCCCGACCTGCGCCTGGAAACCCTGCGGGCCGTGCCCGGCCTCGCGGTCCGCGACGGTGAGGCGGTCGCGGTGACCGGCCCGCCCCAGGCCGGCCGCTTCACCGACCTGCCGGCCCTGCGCTGGCCGGATCACTGGATCGCCCGGCACCGGCACCACCACCACCGGTTCGACGCCGCGCCGGACGGCCCTGGCGCCGAGGTCGAGGCCTCGCGCGGCTGTCCCTACACTTGTTCGTTCTGCGCCAAGATCGACTTCCGCGACGCCTACCGGCGCCGGGATCTCGGGATCGTCCTCGACGAGATCGACGGGCTGATCGCGCAGGGCGTCACCTACGTCTACTTCGTCGACGAGATCTTCCTGCCGCAGAAGCCGCTTCTGGAGGCGCTGGTCACGCGGAACATCCGCTTCGGGATCCAGACCCGGATCGACCTGTGGAAGCCCGACCTGCTCGACCTCCTCGGGGCGGCGGGCTGCGTCTCCATCGAGGCCGGGATCGAGAGCCTGACGGAGGAAGGCCGCGCCGCCCTCGACAAGCGCTGCCGCGCCTCGACCGACGATCTCGCCGAGCGCCTGATCCACGCCCGCCGCACGGTGCCGTTCGTGCAGGCGAACCTCATCGCCGTGGCGGGCGACGATCCCGATCTCGTGGCGACGTGGCGCGACCGCCTGCGCTGCCAGGGGGTCTGGGCGAACGATCCCGTCCCGCTCTACCCGTATCCGAGCTCCCCCGATTACCGGCGCCTCTGGGGCGAGCCGGACGACCGGGCCTGGGAGCGGGCGCACGCGCACTATCTCGGCCAGTTCACGCAGTTCAGCGAGATCCAGGACGAGCGTCCCCTGCCGCTGTCCGAGCTGGAGGCCGCATGCGGGTGCCGCTGAGCCCCTCCCCGGCAGCGGCGCCGCACGTCCTGATGAGCGCGGACGCGGTGGGCGGCGTCTGGCAGTACAGCCTCGACCTCGCGGCCGGCCTGGTCCGGCGGGGCCTCGCCGTGACCGTCGCGGTCCTGGGCCCGGCCCCCTCCGAGGCGCGGATCGCGGCGGCCGAGGCCGCCACGGGCGCGTGCATCCGCGCCACCGGGCTGCCCCTGGACTGGACCGCCGCGACGCCCGACGCCGTGCTGGGCGCCGCGCGGGCGCTGGCCGGGCTCGCCCGGACCCTGCGCGCCGATCTCGTCCACCTGCACAGCCCCGCCATGGCGCTCGCCGACTTCCCCGTGCCGGTGGCGGCCGTGTGCCATTCCTGCGTGGCGACGTGGTGGGACGCGGTCGAGACCGGGCCGCTCCCGGCCGACCTCGCGTGGCGCCACGACCTCACCGCGCGGGGCTGCCGCGCCGCCGACGCCCTCCTCGCCCCCACCCGGGCGCACGCGCTGGCGACCGCCCGGGTCTGCGGCCTCCCGCAACCGCCCGTCGTGGTCCGCAACGGGCGCGCGCCGAGCGGCGCGCAGCCCCGGGCCGCCGCGCCCTTCGTCTTCACGGCCGGGCGGCTCTGGGACCGGGCGAAGAATGCCGCCGCCCTGGACCGCCTCGCCGCCCGCCTGCCGGTGCCGCTGCGCGCCGCCGGCTCCGTCGACGGGCCGAACGGCGCGCGGGTCGAGACGCGCCACCTGCAGCGCCTCGGGCGGCTCGACGATGCGGGCATCGCCGCTGAGCTCGCCGGCCGCCCGGTCTTCGTGTCCCTCGCCCGCTACGAGCCGTTCGGCCTCGCCGTGCTGGAAGCGGCCGCTTCGGGCTGCGCCCTCGTGTTGTCCGACATGCCGGGCTTCCGCGAGCTGTGGGACGGCGTTGCCGCCTTCGTGGGCGCGGACGACGACGGGGCCGCCGCGCAGGCCGTGCGGGACCTCCTGGACGATCCAGCCCGGCGCGCCGCCGCCGGGGCGGCCGCGGCCGATCGCGCCGCCCGCTACGGGGTCGAGGCGATGACCGAGGGCGTGCTCGGGGTGCTGCGCGGCCTCCTCGACGGGGCGCCCGCCCGGCTCGGCGGAGCCGCCGCATGAGGATCGCCTACTTCACCCACTCCCTGGCCTCGTGCTGGAACCACGGCAACGCGCATTTCCTGCGCGGCGTCCTGCGCGAACTGAGGGCGCGCGGCCACAGCGTCAGGGCCCACGAGCCGGAGGGCGCCTGGAGCCTCGAGAACCTCCTGCGCGACCACGGCGCGGCCGGCCTCGACGCCTACCGGGCGGCCTATCCGGAGCTGGCCTCCGACCGCTACGCCGCCATCGACGCGGTGGTCGAGCGCGTGTCCGACAGCGACCTCGTGGTGGTCCACGAGTGGAGCGAGCCGGCCCTGGTGGCGGCGCTGGGCGCCGCCCGGCGCCGCGGCGCGCGCTACACGCTCCTGTTCCACGACACCCATCACCGGGCGGTGAGTGCCCCGGCCGAGATGGAGCGCTTCGACCTGTCCGGCTACGACGGCGTGCTCGCCTTCGGAGAGACCCTGGCCGCCGTCTACCGGGCGCGAGGCTGGGGCCGCCGGGTCTTCGTCTGGCACGAGGCGGCCGACACGCGGCTGTTCCAACCGCCTGCGCAGGAACTGCCGGATCTCGACGGCGCCGGATCTGGCGCGGGTCCCCTCTCCCGTTCGGGAGAGGGACAGGGTGAGGGATCAGGTCCATCCGGACGCGGCGCGCCGTTCCCGCGCGTCGCTGGCGCGCCTCATCCGGAGGGTTCGCCACCCTCACCCCAACCCTCTCCCGCACGGGAGAGGGCGCGCGTCGCGTCCGATCCGGATGGTCGGGAGAGCGCCCGCGCCGGCCTGATCTGGATCGGCAACTGGGGCGACGACGAGCGCAGCGCGGAGCTGGAGACCTACCTGTTCCGCCCCGCCGCGCAGGTCGGCCTGCCGCTGGACATCTACGGCGTGCGCTATCCCGAGGCGGCGCTCGCGACGCTCCGGCGCTACGGTGCCCGCTATCACGGCTGGGCGGCGAACGCTGCCGCGCCGGGCCTGTTCGCCCGCCATCTCGCCACCGTGCACGTGCCCCGGCGCTTCTACGTGGAGCGCCTGCCGGGCATCCCGACGATCCGGGTGTTCGAGGCGCTCGCCTGCGGCATCCCCCTGGTCTGCGCGCCGTGGGACGACGCGGAGGGCCTGTTCCGGCCGGGCCGGGACTACCTCGTCGCCCGCACCAGCGCCGAGATGGAGGGTCACCTGCGCGCCCTGCGGTCGGATGCCGGTCTCCGGCAGGCGCTCGCGGCCTCCGGCCTCGCCACGATCCGGGCGCGCCACACCTGCGCGCACCGCGCCGAGGAACTCCTGTCCATCGCCGCGAGCCTGCGGGCGCCCGCCACCCTGGAGGCCACCGCGTGAGAATCGCCTTCTACGGCTCCTCCCTGCTGTCGTCCTACTGGAACGGCGCCGCCACCTATTACCGGGGCATGCTCGCCGCCCTGGCGCGGCACGGCCACACGATCACCTTCTACGAGCCCGACGCCTTCGACCGGCAGCAGCACCGGGACATCGAGCCCCCGCCCTACGCGTCCGTGACGGTCTACCCGGCGACGATCGAGGCGGCGCGCGCGGTCATCGCCGAGGCGGCGCAGGCCGACGTGGTCGTGAAGGCGAGCGGCGTCGGCGTGTTCGACGACGAGCTGCTCCACGGCGTCATCGCGGCATCCCGCCCGGAGGCTTTGCGGATCTTCTGGGACGTCGACGCCCCGGCGACGCTCGCCGAGATGCGCGCCGACGCCGACCACGCGCTCCGCCGCGCCCTGCCCGATCTCGACCTCGTGCTCACCTACGGCGGCGGCCCGCCGGTAGTCGAGGCCTACGAGGGCTTCGGCGCCCGGGCCTGCATCCCGATCTACAACGCGCTCGACCCGGACACCCATTTCCCGGTGCCGCCGGAGCCGCGCTTCGCGGCCGACCTCGCCTTCCTGGGCAACCGCCTGCCCGACCGCGAGGCCCGCGTCGAGAAGTTCTTCCTCGCGGCGGCGGCGCGCCTGCCGGAGCGGTCGTTCCTGATCGGCGGCAACGGCTGGGAGAGCCGCGGCCTGCCGCTCAACGTCCGGCATCTCGGCCACGTCTACACGCGCGAGCACAACGCCTTCAACACGACGCCGCTCGCCGTCCTGAACATCGCCCGCGACAGCATGGCGGCGGTGGGCTTCTCCCCGGCCACCCGGGTGTTCGAGGCCGCCGGCGCCGGCGCCTGCCTGATCACCGACGCCTGGGAGGGCCTCGGCCTGTTCCTCGGCGAGGGCACCGAGGTGCTGGTCGCCCGGGACGGGCGCGACGTCGCCGACCACGTCGCCGCCCTCACCCCGGAGCGGGCCCGCGCCATCGGCGAGGCCGCCCGCCGGCGCATCGCGGCCGAGCACACCTACGCGCGCCGCGCCGTCGAGGTCGACGCGATCCTGCGGGCGGAGGCGGCCCGCAAGGCGGACGCGAACCGGCGGAGCGTCGCGTGAGCGCGGCCCCGATGCGCCTCGTCGTCCTGGGGCTCAGCCTGTCCTCCTCCTGGGGGAACGGCCACGCGACCACCTACCGGGCCCTGCTCAAGGCCTTCGCGGGCCGCGGCCACGACGTGCTGTTCCTGGAGCGCGACGTGCCCTGGTACGCCCAGCACCGCGACCTGCCCGATCCCGATTTCTGCGACCTCGCCCTCTACGGCGACCTCGACGGGCTCGACGCGCACCGCGCCGCCATCGCGGCGGCGGACGCCGTGATCGTCGGCTCCTACGTGCCCGACGGCGTCGCGGCGGGCGCCCGGGTGCTCGACTGGGCGCGGGGAACCCGCGCCTTCTACGACATCGACACGCCGGTGACGCTGGCCGCCCTGGAGGCCGGCACCTGCGCTTACCTCGCGGCCGGGCAGATCCGGGACTACGACCTCTACCTGTCCTTCACGGGCGGCCCGACCCTGCGGCGCCTGGAGCGGGCCTACGGCGCGCCCGCCGCCAGGGCTCTCTACTGCTCGGTCGACCCCGACGCCTACCCGGCCCTCGACCGCCCGGCGCGCTACGACCTCTCGTATCTCGGGACCTACAGCCCGGACCGGCAGCCGACGCTGGAGCGCCTGCTGATCGAGCCGGCCCGCCGCGCGCCCGATCTCCGCTTCGCGGTGGCGGGCCCCCAGTACCCGGCCGGCATCGACTGGCCCGCCAACGTGGAGCGGATCGAGCACCTGCCGCCCGACCGGCACCCGGATTTCTACGCGGCGAGCCGCTACACCCTGAACGTCACCCGCGCCGACATGGTCCGGGCCGGCTGGAGCCCGAGCGTGCGCCTGTTCGAGGCGGGCGCCTGCGGCACGCCGGTGATCTCCGACCGGTGGGACGGCCTCGACACCCTGCTCGTCCCGGAGCGCGAGATCCTGCTCCCCGACGGCCCGGAAGCCGTCCTGGCCATCCTGCGCGGGCGCGCCGAGGCGGATCGGCGGAGCCTCGGCGCCGCCGCCCGCGCGGCGATCCTCGCGCGGCACACCGCCGCCGCCCGCGCCGAGGAACTCGAACGCTTCCTCGACGAAGCGGGCGCGCGGTCCGGATCCGCGCGCTCCGGCGCGCCCGATCTCGCGATCATCGGTCACTAGGCACTCGGGAGAATGATGGTGGGAACCAGGAGCGGCATCCGAGTCCTCGTCGCCGGCGGCGCCGGGTTCATCGGCTCGCATCTGATCGACGCGCTCCTCGCCGACGGGGCGCGCGTCACCTGTGTCGACAGCCTGCTGACCGGGCGGCGGGCGAATCTCGCCCATCTCGCCAACGAGGCGCGGTTCGACTTCGTCGAGGCGGACGTGACGGAGCCGCTGCCGGCGCTGCCGCGGTTCGACTGGGTGTTCAACCTCGCCTGCGCGGCCTCGCCGCCGCACTACCAGGCCGACCCGGTCCACACGATGATGACCAGCGTGCTGGGCACCGGCCGGCTGCTGGAGGTCGCCCGGGACGCCGGGGCGCGCTTCCTCCAGGCCTCGACCAGCGAGGTCTACGGCGATCCGGAGCGGCACCCGCAGCAGGAATCCTACTGGGGCAACGTCAACCCGACCGGGCCGCGGGCCTGCTACGACGAGGGCAAGCGCTCCGCCGAGACCCTGACCTTCGATTTCGAGCGCCAGCACGGCCTCGACATCCGCGTCGCGCGGATCTTCAACACCTACGGCCCGCGGATGCGCGCCGACGACGGCCGGGTCGTTTCCAACGTGATCTGCCAAGCCCTCGCGGGCGACGACATCACGGTCTACGGCAACGGCGAGCAGACCCGCTCCTTCTGCTACGTCAGCGACTTGGTGGACGGGCTCCTCCGGCTGATGGCCGCGGAGACGCCCCTCGCCGGCCCGGTCAACCTCGGCAACCCCCGCGAGCTGACGGTCGGCGCGCTGGTCGACCTCGTGGTGCGGATGACCGAGACCCCGTCCCGGATCGTGCGCCGGCCGCTGCCGGTGGACGATCCCCAGCGCCGCCGGCCGGACATCACCCGCGCCGAGACCCTGCTCGGCTGGTCGCCCCGGGTGCCCCTGGAGGAGGGGCTGGAGGCGACGATCGCGTGGTTCTCCCGCGAGATCGCCCCGCGCCGGGCCCGTCCGGCCATCGAGGAGCGCGCCGTTGTCGCCGGCTGAGCCGCGCCCCGGGCGGCCGAGGCGCTGATGGCCGCCGCCCCCATCCGCGTCGGCCTCGTCGGGATCGGCAACTGCGCCTCGTCCTTCGTGCAGGGACTGCACCATTACCGCGACGCGGCGCCCGGCGAGCCCGTGCCCGGCCTGATGTCGCCGGATCTCGGCGGCTACCGGGTGCGCGACATCGCGGTCGTCGCCGCCTTCGACGTCGCCGCCGGCAAGGTCGGGCGCGACCTCGCCGCGGCGATCCTGGCCGCGCCCAACAACACGCAGGTCTTCGCCGCTGTGCCGGAGACCGGCGTCACGGTGCGGCGCGGGCCGACCCATGACGGGATCGGCCGCTACCTCGAGGGCGTTGTCGCGGAATCGCCCGAGCCGGTGGCCGACGTGGTCGCGGAGCTGCGGCGCACCGGCACGCAGGTGCTGGTCTCCTACCTGCCGGTGGGCTCGCAGGCGGCCACGGAGTTCTACGCGGACTGCGCCCTGCAGGCCGGCTGCGCCTTCGTGAACTGCATCCCGGTCTTCATCGCGTCGAACCCGGAATGGGCGGAGCGCTTCGCCGCCCGGGGGCTGCCGATCGTCGGGGACGACATCAAGAGCCAAGTCGGCGCCACCATCGTGCACCGGGTGCTGGCCAATCTCCTGCGCGAACGCGGCGTCCGGCTGGACCGGACCTACCAGCTCAACTTCGGCGGCAACGCCGACTTCCTGAACATGCTGGAGCGCGAGCGGCTGGAATCGAAGAAGCTCTCGAAGACCCGGGCGGTGACGAGCCAGCTCGACGGAGCCCTGGCGCCGGGCGACATCCATGTCGGCCCGAGCGACCACGTGCCGTGGCTGACCGACCGGAAATGGGCGCATATCCGCCTGGAGGGCACGGCCTTCGGCGGCGTGCCCCTCAACATCGAGCTGAAGCTCGAAGTGTGGGATTCGCCGAACTCCGCCGGGATCGTGATCGACGCGGTGCGCTGCGCCCGCCTCGCCCTCGACCGGGGTCTCGGCGGGGCGCTCGAGGGTCCGTCGAGCTACTTCATGAAGTCCCCGCCCCGGCAGTTCACCGACGCCGAGGCGCGCGAGCGGACCCTGCGCTTCGCGGCGGGCGAGGGCGCGTGATGGGGCGCGGTCCAGACCCGACGCGCGCCTCTCCCGCCCCCGCGGCGGGGGGTGGGACAGGTGCGCAGGCGCGGCGCGCATGCGGCGCCGCGCCGGGCCGGAGCCCCGGATGAGGCAGGTCTTCCTCGTCCGCCACGGCAGCCACGACCGGCTCGGGCGGATCCTGTGCGGGCGCATGCCGGGCGTCTCCCTGAGCGAGACCGGCCGCGCCGAGACCCAGGTCCTCGCCCGCTCCCTCGCCCGCCGCCTCGCCGGGGGCGGCGCCGGCACCCTGCTGGCGAGCCCGCGCGACCGCACCGCCGAGACCGCCGCGCCGATCGGGGCGGCCCTCGGGCTCACGGTCGAGACCGAGCCCGACCTCGACGAGATCGAGACCGGCGCCTGGACGGGCCGCGGCTTCGACGAGCTCGCGGCCGATCCCCTCTGGGCCGCCTGGAACGCGGAGCGCGCGACGGCGCGCCCACCGGGCGGCGAGAGCATGGCGGAGGCGCAAGCGCGCGTCGGCCGGGTCCTCGCCCGCTTCGCCGCGGACGGCGCGCCCGTCATCCTGGTGAGCCACGGCGACGTCATCCGGTCCGCGCTCCTCGGGATCCTCGGTCTCGGCCTCGAGGCCTACGACCGGATCGTCGTCGATCCGGCCTCCTGCAGCGAACTCGCCCTCTGGCCCGGCGGCGGGCGGGTGGTGTCGATCAACGAACGGACCGCCCCATGACGGCTGCAGAGCTGCGCCGGCAGGCCGACGCCCTCGGCCCCTGGTTCCACAACATCGACCTCGGCGACGGGGTCTGGACCGCCCCGGACCATTTCCTCGGCGACTATCCGGGCGTGAAGTGGCGGCGCTTCGCCGACGCGCTGCCCGCCGACCTGACCGGCAAGAGCGTCCTCGATATCGGCTGCAACGGCGGCTTCTACGCCATCGCGATGAAGCGGCGCGGCGCGGCCCGCGTGCTCGGCCTCGACTCCGATGAGCGCTACCTCGCCCAGGCCCGCTTCGCCGCGGCCCGGCTCGGCCACGACATCGAGTTCCGCAACCTCTCGGTCTACGATGTCGGCGCGCTCGGCGAGCGGTTCGACGTCGTGCTGTTCATGGGCGTGCTCTACCACCTGCGCCACCCGCTGCTGGCCCTCGACCTGATCCGCGAGCACGTGGCCGGCGACCTCCTGGTGTTCCAGTCGATGCTGCGCGGCAGCCGGGCGGTCGAGCCGGTCGCCGAGGATTACGAGTTCTGGGACATGGACCAGTTCGAGCGGCCCGGTTACCCGCGGATGCACTTCGTCGAGCGCGCCTACGCGCATGACTGGACGAACTGGTGGATCCCCAACCGCGCCGGCATCGAGGCGATGCTGCGGGCGAGCGGCTTCGCCATCGAGGCCCAGCCCGAGGCGGAGGTCTACCTCTGCCGCACCGCGCCGGTCCCCTACGGGGTGGGGGCCGAATATCCCGCGCGGGCGGAGGCTCACGGACGCGGGGGAACGCGATGATCGACTCGGTGATGCTCTGGAACGAGCCCAACAACAAGTCGCACTGGGATCCCGAGATCGACCCCGACTGGCTGCTCTTCGCCGAGATGGCCAAGGAGGCGGGGCACGCGGTCCGGGCGGCGAACCCGAACCTGACGCGCGTCCTCGGCGGCATCTCGCCGATCGACCCGGTCTTCATCCGCAACATGGAGGGGCGCGGCGTCCTCGACGCCGTCGACGCCGTGGCGGTGCACGGCTTCCCCCTCGACTGGAACCTGTGGTCGATCCACGACTGGCCGGCCAAGCTGGAGGAGATCCGCGCGGTCACCGACCTGCCGATCTGGGTCTCGGAGGTCGGCGTCTCGACCTTCGGCGCCGAGGAGGTGCAGGATTGGGGCCTGCGCCGGACCCTCGAGCTGCTCTCCGGCCGGGCGCCGCGGATCCACTGGTACAGCCTCTACGACCTGCCGCGGGAATGGGAGGCCACCACCCGCCACAAGGAGGCCGAGGGCTCGTCCTATTACCGGCACTTCCACATGGGCCTGCTCCGGCAGGACGGCACCCCGAAGATCGCCCTGGAGAGCTTCGCCCGCCACACGCCGGAGATCGGCCTGTGCCAGTGGTTCCACTTCGAGGACCACCGGCTCGACGAGGCCGTCGCGTGGATGAAGCGGCTCGGCGTGCGCTACCTGCGCACCGGCCTGTCCTGGGCCGACAGCTTCCGGCCCGGGGCGCTGGACTGGTTCGACCGGCAGATGACGGCGCTGCAGGATTTCGACGTCACCGTCACCTTCTGCTTCACCCCGGAGCATCGGGGGATCTCGCCCCACCACACCAGCGCGCCGCTGGTCCGCGCCGAGTTCGCGGAGTTCTGCGCCACCATGGTCCGCCGCTACGCCCCCGGGCCCCTGCCGGGCACGACCTGGTAGAGCGCGCGGCGCGCCGGCCGGGCCATCGCGGGAAAGCAGGCGCGGCCGGCAGCCGCGGGCCGGCAGCCGCGGGAACGTGCGCCGGCCTCATCCGGATGGGGGATGCGGGTGCCCCGTCCCGGGTCTACGGTCGCACCGTCTCCGAGACGAGATCACCTCAAAGCCCGCCCGGCCAGGCCGCGGCGGGCTTCTTGTCGGGCGCCGACCGGCGCCCCGCCGCGCGTCCTGGACCCGCGCTACCGCCGGATCGGCAGCCGGTGGCGGGCGTACCCGGCGGCGTCGCGCACGACCAAGCTCCAGGACCGGTCGGGATCGGCCGTGCAGACCTCGTCGGCCATCTCGGCGATGACGCTGCGCGCCTCGGCCATGGCCTCGTCCAGGCTGCCGACCTCCACGCCGTCGTCGTCCCGGATCGTCTCCTCGCCGCTCTCGAGGTCGAAGTAGAAGCGCTCGGACACCGCCCTCCCCCCTGCTGCCGCCCCGCGGCGGTCGTCCGGATATCTCTACGTAGTGCGGAACACGACTGGGAAAGGTCTTCGGTTGGATAAACCTTAACGCATCTAAAACATGGAGTGTGCCCGGTTCTACGCGATCCGGCCGAGATTCCGCTCAGATTATCAATTATAAGAATCCGCGGCGTCCCCCCGCCGTCGTCCGACGGCCCGGTGCGGTGGCGCGCCTGAGTCGGGGCTCCGTGACATGTCGACCTCCGCCAACCCGCCCAACCCGAGCGCCGTGACGGCGGCGCTCCGCAAGGACAAGCTGCGCGCGCACATCAGGAACGTTCTGTCGACGATCCGGTCCCATCATACGGGGAGCGGGGCGTCGTCGATCCGCGCGACGGGCTACGTCCTTGGAGGGTGGTTCTGCGGCGCGGCCGCGGCGTCGATCCCGCCTTTTACGTAGCAACGGTCCGTCCAAGGGATGTGTTTCTTGAGGCGCCGCAGTCCGGCGCTTCGAACGGCGTCCCATGGCAGAGAACACCCAGCTTCGATCCCATATCCGCGGCGTGCTGCTCAGATGGGTGCAGCGCCTGCGCGAGCGGGCCGGCTGACAGGGCCTGTTCGAGGCCGGTGGGAGACCTCAGGGACGCCGCTCCGCCGCGCGGCGGAGCGGCTCCGTCGTCCGGCGGCTCAGCCCGCCTGACCGCCCATCATCGCCTGCATCCGGCTGAGTCGGGCGATGTGGAGGTTGATCAGCGGCAGGGCGCCGCGGGCGATCGCGCGCAGGCCGGGATCCTCCCCCGACTGGGCGTAGGCGCCGTGGATGCCCAGCGCCTCCTGATGGCCCTGGAGCGAGGCGTTCACGAAGGTGGCGTCGTATCGCGGCCCCGGCGGCATGGCGCTGAGCTGCGCCAGGATCTGCGCCTTCTGCGCGTCGGTGGTCATGCCCTGGGCCGGGGCCGGGCCGCCGAGTACGCCGCCCGCGACGCCGCCCACGACACTGCCCGCCGCGGTCACGGCGGTGCCGGCCACCGCCACCGGCGCCGCGACGAGGCCGTCGATCAGGCCGCCCGGGCCCGCCGCCGCGGCCGGGCCGGGCATCGGGGCGCCGCCCGTGTAGGCGCTGATCTTGCGGGCGAGGTTCACCTGCTCGACCACCTCGGCGCGGGCGAACTTCTTGACGCCGGGATTGGCGGTCTTCGCGTGGGCGTCGCGGGCGGTGTTCTCCAGGAACAGGCCGCCGCTGGTGGCCATCTGGAGATAGGCGCCGGTCGGGATCGCGCCGGCCGGCGTGACCTGCGCGAGGGCGGTGCGCGTGACCGCCAGGGCCGCGGTGGCGCCCAGCATCGTGGTGAGCAGACCGCGTCGGTGCATGCGACGGTGCATCATGGAGTGGCTTCCGGATTGAGTGAGGCACCCGACGCCCCGATCATCGCTTGAGGTGCTGCCCGGCGAACCGCACAGGGCGGACAAGGTTCCTGCCCGGCGCCCCTGCCGCAGAGCGTGACAGGGGCACCCGAGAACCCGCTGGATGGACCGGAATTCGCGCGCGAATGACCGGTCTTGCGCGGGTTCTGCGCCGGAAGGTGCCGTCTTTGCTGCCCGGCCCGCGGCTTTATCTCCGATCGATACAGATCTAGATTGCCGCACCGAACGAGGCGGCGCCGCGCGCCCGCGCCGGGCCGCGACCGTTCGGACCGGCTCGCGAGGGGACGATGGGCCAGACGACGATCAAGGACGTCGCCCGACGGGCCGGCGTGAGCTTCCAGACGGTCTCGCTGGTCCTGAACCACCCGCAGAAGGTCGCCCGGACCACGCGCGAGACCATCGAGACGGCCATGCGCGACCTGGACTTCGTGCCCAGCCTCGCCGCCCGGTCCCTGCGCAAGAAGCCGAGCCGCAGCATCGCCTGCGTGTTCGCCCCCGCGCCGGAGCCCGCCGCCGACGGGTCCCGCCCGGGGGAGGAGACCGACCACGGCCGCGTCCTCCAGACCTTCGGCACCGTCACCGACCAGCAGGGCTACACCCTGGTCCACCGCTGCCGCCGCGGCGACGACCCGGACGGCCCGGGCCGGATCGCCAGCCTCGTCAGCGAGGCCCGGGTCGACGGCCTCGTGGTCTTCGCCGAGGGCCGGGACGACCCCCTGATCGGCCTGCTCCAGGCCAAGCGGTGCCCGTTCGTGGTATTCGGCCTGGACGTGCCCGGCACGCACTACGCGGCGCGGGCCGAGCGCGACGCGATCCACGGGGCCGTTCGCCACCTGATCGCGGCGGGGAGCCGGTCGATCTGCCTGCTCACGGGCGACGCGCGCCGGCCGGCCGCCGACACCGAGCGGTTCCGCGGCTACAGGGACGCCCTCGCGGAGGCCGGCCTGCCCCTGCGCGACGCCCTCGTGGTCCCCTGCGACGGGACCGTCGCGGGCGGCTACCGGGCCGCGCGGGCGCTGCTGGAGACCGGGCCCGGCGCCCGCCCGGACGCCGTCGTGGCCGCCAGCGACGGGGTGGCGCTCGGCGCGCTGCGGGCGCTGCACGAGGGCGGCGTGCGGGTCCCCGCGGAGATCCGCGTCGTCGGCTTCGACAACCTCGCCCAGGGGGCCTACGCGGTCCCGAGCCTGACCTCGGTCGATGTGCCGGTGCTCGACATGGTCCGGTTCGCCTTCGCGACGCTGGTCGAGCTGATCGAGGGGACGCGGGCGCCGGACGACCTCGCCCAGAAGCTGTTTCCCACGCGCCTCGTCGTGCGCGAGTCGAGCGCGGCGGCGCCGTCCTAGCGGAGTCTGTGGCCGGTTCTCACTCCGCCGCGAGGACGCCCGCGCCGGATGCGCCGCGCCCGAACTGCGCCGCGTGCAGGCGGCTGTAGGGGCCGCCGGCGGCCAGCAAAGCCGCGTGCCGGCCCTCCTCGACGACCCCGCCCTCCCCCAGGACCACGATGCGGTCGGCGTCCCGGACGGTGGCGAGGCGGTGGGCGATCACCAGGGTCGTGCGCCCGCGGGCCAGCTCGGCGAGCGCCCGCTGGATCTCCCGCTCGGTCTCCGTGTCGAGCGCCGAGGTCGCCTCGTCGAGGATCAGGATCGGCGGGTTCTTGAGGAAGACCCGCGCGATGGCGATGCGCTGCTTCTGGCCGCCCGACAGGCGCACGCCGCGCTCGCCCACCACGGTGTCGAGGCCCTCCGGCAGGCCGTCGATCAGCCCGCCGAGCCGGGCGCGCCGCGCGGCGGCGTCGATCTCGGCCTCGGTGGCGTCGAGGCGGCCGTAGGCGATGTTCTCCCGGATCGTGCCGGCGAACAGGAACACGTCCTGCTGGACGATGCCGATCTGGCGGCGCAGGCTCGCCAGGGTGATGTCGCGGATGTCGAGCCCGTCGACGGTGATGCGGCCCGCCTCGACCTCGTAGAAGCGCGGCAGCAGGGCGCAGAGGGTGGTCTTGCCGACCCCCGAGGGGCCCACGAACGCCACCGTCTCGCCGGCCGCCACCGCGAGGTCGAGGCCGGAGAAGACCGGGCGGCCGGGGCCGTAGCCGAAGCCCACCCCCTCGAAGCGGATGTCGCCGCGCAAGGCGCCGACCGCGCGGGCCTCCGGCCGGTCGGTGATGTCGGGCTCGGTGGCCAGCAGCTCCTGGTAGCGGCGGAAGCCCGCGACCCCCTTCGGATACGTCTCGACCACGGCGCCGATCTTCTCCAGCGGCCGGTAGAACACGCCCACCAGCAGCAGGAAGCCCACGAAGCCGCCCGGCGTCAGGTCGCCCCGGACCACGAAGGCGGCGCCGCCGAGCAGCACCGCGATCTGGACGAGGCGCAGGCCGAGATAGTTGATCGACAGGCCGGCCGCCATCAGCCGGTAGGCCTCGAGCTTGGTGTCGCGATAGCGGGCGTTGTCGAGGGCGAACAGGGCGCGCTCGTGGGGCTCGTTGGCGAAGGCCTGCACGACCCGCATCCCGCCGACATTCTCCTCGATCCGCGCGTTGAAGGCGCCGACCCGTCCGTACTGGGCCTGCCAGTTGCGGGTCATGCGGCCGCCGTAGCGGATCGACACGAAGGCGATCAGCGGCAGGATCGCCGCGGTGATCAGCGCCAGCGGCGCGTGGACGTAGAGCATCAGCGCGAAGGCGCCCAGCAGCGTCATCACGGCGATGAACAGGTCCTCGGGCCCGTGATGGGCGACCTCGCCGATCTCCTCCAGGTCCTTGGTCACCCGGGCGACGAGGTGGCCGGTCTTCTGGCCGTCGTAGAAGCGGAAGGAGAGCTTCTGCAGGTGGTCGAAGGCCCGCGCCCGCATCGTGGTCTCGATGTTGATGCCGAGCACGTGGCCCCAGTAGGTGACCACCACCATCAGGCCGGCATTGGCGACGTAGACCAGCGCCAGCGCCGCCGCGGCGAGCAGGATCAGGCCCCAGTCCTGCCGGGGCAGCAGGCTGTCGATGAAGCCCTTCACCGCGATGGGGAAGCCGAGCTCCAGCAGGCCCGACAGCACCGCGCAGCCGAAATCGACCAGGAACAGCGTCCGGTACGGCCGGTAATAGGCGAGGAAGGCCTTCAGCATCGCGCGGCTCGGATCAGCGTTGGGCGGCGCACTCGACGGGGCAGAGCGCGCCGCAGGACGGCACCCCCGGCAGGCGGTGGCGCAGGCAGCAGACGCGCCGCCGCCGGCAGCCCGACGCCCCCGGGCAGAGCGCCTGCGCCAGCGGGCTCCTAGCGCAGCCTGGGCCGGCGCGCCATCCGAGGCAGGCCGCGACGTCGTCACAGGCGTCGGTGCAGGCGCTCGCGCAGGCGGCGCCGTCCCCCTCCCCGTCCCCGAGCGGTCCCCCGGGCGCGCCGCCGAGTTCCCGGGCGACGTAGTCGAGGATCACCGCGGCATTGCCCCAGAGGACACGGGGCGCGATCCCGCACCGGGCGTGGCAGAGCTCGACGAACGGGCGCAGATGCGCCTCCACCAGCCCGGTCAGGCCGGGCGCCGGGCAGGCCGCGCAGCCGGACCCGTCCGCGGGCAGGCGGAAGCGGCACGGCCGGCCGGCCGCGTCGAGCTCGAGGCTGACCGCGTCGAAGGCGAGCGGCAGCGGCCGGCCGAGGCGCACCAGGGCGGTCAGCGCCGGCGTCGCCAGGGCCGCGAGGTAGAACTGGCTCCAGTACGAGACCCGGACCCGCGGATCCGCGGTCCGGAACGCCACGCCGAACCCGGCCCCGAAGGCCGCCAGCGTCGCGTCGAACACGTCGGGGTCGCGCAGGGCGCCGAGGGGCAGCGCCTCCGGGCCGCCGGGGCCCTCGGCGATCCCGTCCCGGTAGGCCGCGAGCGTGTCGGGAACCTGGGCGGCGACCTCGGCGATCATCGCGCGGCCCCGTCGTCCCGCAGGGTCCGCTCCACCGCGACGGCGAGCCACGCCACCGCGGCGGCGTAGAGCGGCAGGGTGGCGGCGAAGTAGCCCGGCCAGCCGATCCAGCCGGCGAGCGCCGGGGCGGCCACCCGCAGCGGCATCGCGGCGAAGAAGGCGGCGCCGAATAGGAGCGCGTAGTCGGTGGCGGGCTTCGGGCCCTGGGCCCAGCGGTAGATCATGTTGAAGACCGGCACGCCCAGGAACCCGCCCGCGACGAAGCTCAGCACCGCGGCGGCGACGCCGAGATCGGGCATCCGGCCCGCGCAGGCGACGACCATCAGGCCCCCGGAGGCCAGGACGCCGAGGGCCCCCGCGGCGATCAGCCGGACCGTGCCGAACCGCGCGGCCAGCCAGCCGGCCGCCAGCGCCATGACGAGGTTCACGGCCGGGAGCACGGTGCCGGTGAGCGTGCCGACCTGCCCGAGCGGGACGCCGAGATCGAGGAGCGCCAGGGTGTTGGGCCCGGCCACGAGGTAGGAGGCGGCGAAGTAGGCCCCGAGCACCAGCACGCGCCCGACCAGGCGGCGCAGCCGCGCCAGCGAGCCCGACCAGCGCTCCGGGCCGGCGCCGGTTCCCGCGGCGCCCCCGGCCCCGCGCGGGGGGGCCTCCCGGTAGCCCAGGATCGGCAGCAGGCAGAGGGCGTCGAGGGCCGCGCAGGCCAGGACCGCCCCGCGCCAGCCCAGGCTATCGTAGGAGCCGACCAGCACGCCGACCCCCAGGATACCGCCGAGGGAGGCGCCGCACAGCTTGGCCGAGGCCACGAAGGCGCGCCGCCCCGCCGGCACGGTCTCGACCACCAGGGCCTCGAGGGCGATGTCCATGGTCGCCACGCAGGCGCAGGCGGCGATCGCCAGGGCGAGCAGCGCCAGGAGCGGCCAGGTCTCGCCGAGGCTCAGGACGGCCAGCAGGAGCACCGAGGCGGCCTGCGCGGCCGCGATCCAGCCGATCCGGTGGCTGAGGAACGGCAGGCGGAGCCGGTCGAGGAGGGGCGCCCACAGGAAGGTGAGCCCGACTGGCAGGTTGATGAGCTGCAGCAGCCCGACCTCGGCCAGCTCCACGCCCCGCGCCCGCAGGATCAGCGGCGCCCCGCCGGACAGGAAGCCGAGCGTCGCCCCGAAGGTCACGTACAGGCAGAAGAACGGCGCCAGCGGCCGCAGGCCCGCCAGGGTGTCGACGACCCGGGTGCCGATGGCAGGTCCGGCGGAACCGGTCACCGCGACCCGCACGCTGTGCCGCGATCCGCGCCGGCCACGAGTCTGCAGTTTGTAATCACACTAATCTATTGATCTACCTCGGTTTTTGCTGTTTAGAGGGGTCGGCGCCGGGGATCAAGCCGGCGGCGTTTCGCGGCGTTTCGCGGCGCGTCGACGCGCGCCCCGCCGGCGGATCCGACGTTAACCTTTCGTCAACCATGCCCCCGACAGAGTCGCCGGCGGAGGGCTGAGCCATGACCCGACGCCGGGATTTCGACGCGCTGAGCGAGGCGCAGATCGCCGCGAACCGCACGCAGGGGCGCTGGGTCGAGCCGAAGGCGGGATTCCGTCCGACCGGTCCGCGGGCCGTGTCCGATCTGCTCGACACGATCCAGCACGTGGCCGAAGCCGCGACCGGCGAGCGCAGCTTTCTGCACCTGCGTCCGGAGGCCGGCCGGCCCCGCGGGCGCTGAGACGATCCGTCCCACGGCGCCCCCCGACCGCGCGGCGCACTGGCAAGGGCCGACCGGTTCTGCAACAACGCCGGGATGAGACGGCGTCCCGCCCGCGAATCCGCTTGCTCGCACGCGTCGATCGCGTCCGCCCGATCCGGCGGCGCCTCGTGAGCGCGGACGAGGCGGCGGACCGCCGGCCGCGCAACCGTACCCTCGCGCAGGAGGTCGAGCGCCGCCGCGCCGCCTTCGCGGCGACCGGCGCGGCGACCGGGCTGCCGATGAGCGAGGTCGGCCTGTCCGGCGGCGGCGACGGCCGGGAGAGGGTGGAAGCGGCCCGGCCGCACCGGCCGGATCCGAAGGTCCTGGTCACCACCGGCTCCGTAAGGATCGCGACCTTCGGCCCCGGCGCCCTCGAACCGGGGATGCGGATGAGCACCGCGCCGCTCACCGTGGAGGCCCTGGCCGCGCGGGCGCGCGCGCCGATCGCCGGTCTCGACTGACCGCCGATGCCGCCCCGCTTCCGGTTCCGCACCCCGCTCCCGCTCCCGCGCTCTCGGCCGCGTTCGCCGACCCTGTCGCTGACGACCCGCATCCTGCTGCTCGTCCTGCTCGCCCTCGCCCCGGCGCTGGCGATCCAGGGCTACAACGAGGTCGCCCTGCGGGCGAGCCGCGACGCGGCCGTGCGGGCCGACGCCCGCGCCACCGCGCGCGACGTGGCGGAGGATTTCGCGCAGGTCTCCGACCGGATGCAGCAGGCCCTCGACCTGATCTCCGGGGACGCCACCGTGCAGGCGCGGGAGCCGGCGGCCTGCACCGCCTACCTGCGGCGGGCGGCCGCGCGGCTGCCGCACGTGCTGCTGATCGCCCTCACCGATCCCGAGGGGGCCGTGATCTGCGACAGCGCCGGCGCGCCCGCGGGCTCCTACTCGAGCCGCGGCCGGGCCTATCACCGCCGCGCCCTGGAGCGGGGCGGCTACGCGGTCGGCGGCTACGCGGTCGGCTTCCAGACACGGCGGCCGTCGATCCACTTCGCCCGGGCCGTCCACGCCGGCGACTCCGGGGGGGCGCCCGCGGGCGTCCTGCTCGCCGCCGTCGACCTCGACTGGCTCTCCGATCACCTGGAACAGGCGCTCCATCAGGCGGAGACGGCGATCACCGTGACGGACCGCGACGGCCTGATCATCGCCCGCCGCCCGGACGAGGCGGCCTGGATCGGCAGGCCGATCCCGCCCGACCGGGTCGCCATGCTGGAGGCCCAGGGCAGCGACGTCCGCGTCGCCGCGGGCCTCGACGGCCGCCAGCGGATCATCGCCACCGCGATGCCGGACGGCCCGCTGGCGGGGGTGCGCGTCGTCGTCGGGCGCGACCACGCCACCGCCTTCGCGGACATCGACGCCGCCACCCGCCGCGGGCTGGTGCTGATCGCCCTCGGGGCAGCCCTGGCGCTCGCCGCCGCCCTCGTGGCCGGGCGGGTGTTCATCCGCCGCCCGGTCGACCGGCTTCTGCGCACCGCGGCGGCGTGGCAGGCCGGCGACCTCGCCGCCCGCACCGGCCTGCACGGCGCCGCGGAGTTCGACCGGCTGGGCAGCAAGCTCGACGCCATGGCCGCCACCCTCCAGCGCAGCACCGCCGAGCTGCGCGCCGAGATCCAGCGCGGCCGCGCCCTGCAGGCGCAGCAGGGCACGATGCTGCACGAGCTGAACCACCGGGTGAAGAACACCCTGGCCACCGTCCAGGCCCTCGCCCGGCAGTCCCGCGGCTCCGCCGAGGTCCTGGAGGCGCGGATCCTGGCCCTGTCGAAGACCCACGACCTCCTGACCCGCGAGGACTGGAGCGGGGCCCCCCTGCGCGAGGTGCTGGAGAGCGAGCTCGGCCCGTACCGGACCGGCGGCGACCAGATCCGTCTGGACGGGCCGGACGTGTCGCTGAGCCCCCGCGAGGTGCTGGCGCTCGGCCTGACGGTCCACGAGCTGACCACCAACGCCGCCAAGTACGGCGCCCTCTCGGTCCGCGAGGGCCGCGTCCGGGTGGCGTGGTCGGTCGCCGCCGGCGCGGCGGGGGAGCGGCGGCTGCGGCTCAGCTGGGAGGAGCGCGGCGGCCCGCCGGTGCGGGCGCCGACCCGGGTGGGCTTCGGGACGCGGCTGATCGCCGGCGGCGTGCGGCGCGAACTCGCCGGCACGGTCGACCTCGCCTTCGAGGCTGAGGGCCTGCGCTGCCGGCTCGACGTGCCGCTCGATCCGGGCCTCGGCACCATGCTGGCACCGACGGGCTAGGACCGGCGTGGCTCGGCCGAATCGCGCCGTTTGACAAGGACTTGGATCCGGATCCGGACAGACCGGTCGAGCGCGCCCGGACCGGTACGCGCGGCGAACCCTCACTCAGATCACGCGTGAGCGGACCGCCGCATCGACCTGACAGCGCTGAGATTTCCGGTCCCGGAATCACGCGCCGGCGCGGGTCACCTCGCGGACGTCCCGCTTCACCTGCCGCCACGTCCGCCAGGGCTCGAGGTTCGAGAGCGCCATCCGGCGGGCGCCCATCCAACCGAGTCCCAGCGCGATGACGAGGAACGGCGCGGCGACGATCAGCGCGGCCGGCGCCTCGGCGCCGAACGGCACGGCCAGCAGCTTCACCACGGCGTCCAGGCCGAGGAAGAAGGTGACGATCAGCAGCACCGGGATCGTGCCGACGATGGCGATCAGCGACACGATCGCCCGGAAATTGCCGTCGACCTCCGTCCGCGCCAGCGTGAGCAGCGCCTCGACATGCGCCGTCCCCTCGCGCAGGGCCGCGATCAGCAGGGCGAGGGTTCCGTCCGGGGTCTGACGCATGGATACGAGGGTCCTCGGGGCCGTCTCCGGCCGGCTCTCGCCAACGGGGCCGCGGCCCGAAGCGTTCCGCGCCGGGCGCTCACAGCATCAGGAGCACGGCGCCGAGGATCAGAACGGTCGCCAGGCCGGCCAGGAGGACGGCCCGGCCGGCATCGGCGCCGTCGTCCGGGATCGGCTCCGCGGCGGCCGGCGCGGCGGATGCGGGGGCCGCGAAGGCCGCGCCCGGCCCCGCCTCCGCGGCCCGGACCGGCGGCGTGCCGGACCCCGGCGCGGGAAGGGTGACCGAGGCCGGGACCGGCCGGTCCGTCGGGGGGCCGAAGGCTTCGGGCTCGACGCTCACGCCCGCCGCCTCCAGCTCCAGCATCACCAGGACCAGGGCGTCGACATCCATGCGCTCGACGGGCAGCGCGGCGCGCAGATCGTCGGCGGTGAGGAGGCCCCGGTCGCGGCCGAGGGCGACCAGCCGGTCGACGGTCCCGCGATCCAGAACCTGCGTCATGTCCCGCCTCCGCGGCCGCGTCCCGCCTGTCCATCGAGAACGCGCCCGGGCGGCGCCGGTTACCGGCGGCCGCGGGCCTTCCGGCGCTAGGCGCCGAGGGCGGGCCCGGCCGCCGGGATCGCGCCGGGCTCCGGCCGGGCGCCGCCCGGTCCGGGCCGGAACTGGAGCATCGGCCGCTCAATCAGGTACCAGCTCAGCAGGCCGAGGGGGATGGCGGCCGCGAGGGTGAGGACGGCGACCGCCCAGGGTGAGATCCCGGGGATCCGCGCGACCAGCAGGTTCTGCACCGGCCAGGCGTAGAGGTAGAGACCGTAGGACGGGTCGACCTGGGCGGTGGCGCGGCTGAGGGCGGTGGGGCGCACCGCGAGGGCGAACCAGAAGATCAGGTAGCCGCCGAGGATCGCGAAGGCCGGCTCGGCCAGCGGCCGGCTGAACATCAGGGGCAGCAGCAGCAGGGCGGCGAGGGTCGCGCCGCGCCGCGTGTAGGTGATCCGGTCGGCGAACAGCCGGAAGGCGCCGCCGCAGCAGAACACGAAGGTGAGGCGGATCATCTCCGACAGGGATCCGAGGATGTCGCCCGGATGCCCGACGGGCAGGAAGAGCCAGCGCAGGGCGAGGAGGCTGCCGAGCCCCCCGAGCAGGCCGAGATAGCGTCCGCGGCGGCGCAGGGCGCGGGCGGTGCCGACGAGGCCGAGCAGCAGGTAGCAGCCGAACTCGCAGGGGATGGTCCACATCGAGCCGTTCAGCAGCGGGTAGGGCAGCTCGGCGAAGGCGCCCGGGACCACCGGCATCAGCAGCAGCGACAGCCGCAGCAGGGCCTCGAGCGGCGAGGCGTCCGCGAGGTTGCCGCCGCCGAGGGGCGCGACGACGGCGATGCAGAGCAGGGACGCGACCACGAAGGCCGGGTAGATCCGCAGCGCTCGCCGCGCGAGGTAGTCGCCGAAGGAGCGCTTGGCGCGGTAGCTCGCGGTGATCAGGTAGCCGCTCACGAGGAAGAAGCCGTCGACGGCGATCTCCCCCAGGGACAGGGTCCCGAAGACCTGGGTCAGCAACTCCCGCGACCGGTTCCCGTCCACGAGTTCGGGGGCGTGGGCGAGGATCACGAGGCCCGCGAACAGGAGTCGCAGGGACCCGAAATTGTTCGCCCGCGGATCCCGGCCGCCCGTCACCTCCGCCACCTCTGCCCGCTCCGCGACCTCTCTGCCCGGCGCCCAGGGGCCGGGAAACGGCGCGCGAAGGCAAGGACGCCGGGGCAACACGCGCCGGAGATCGGATTGCGTCGCCCGCGGCCGCACGCGATGGTGCGGGCGCCGTTGCGCTCCCGGCGCGGTTGGGCTAGGGAATGGCCACGGCTTGCACCCGTAGCTCAGCTGGATAGAGCGTTGCCCTCCGAAGGCAAAGGTCACACGTTCGAATCGTGTCGGGTGCGCCAACCTTCCCAATGACGTAGCAAGGGTTAGGCCCGAGGCGGAGATTGCCGGGGTCACCTCGGTCTCGCCTTCGCGATCCCGTTGCGCGTCGCTTCTCTGCCCCCTGCTCGCTTCCCCGTCTCGCCCCTATGACGATTTCCCGCCCCGCGCAGGATGCTTCCGCGAAAGCGGAGCTGGCGCCGACCGGCACGCTCCGGGTCGGTCTCGTCGAGGCGCCGTCCGCCGGCCTGATCTTCGTCTGCCGCGCGGCCGATGGAGGGCTCGACGGCGTGACGGCCGATCTGGGCGCGGATCTCGCCCGGCAGGTCGGCCTGCCGCTGGCCGTCACCCTGTTCCCGAACTCGGGCGCCGCGGCCGCCGCCCTCCAGGCCGCGGCGATCGATGTCAGCTTCATGCCGGTCGACGCGACCCGGCGCCAGGTAATCGATTTCGGGCCGGGCTACTACGATCTGGAGAGCACTTATCTGGCCAGCGCGGGGGCGGGCATCACCGACGTGGCGCAGGTGGACCGGCCGGGCCTCCGGGTCGTGGCGATCGAGGGCACGACGACGTTCCGCGCCTCCGCCCGCACGCTGACCCGGACGCAGCCCCTCCCCGTCCCGTCCGTGGCCGAGGCGGTCGCGCGCATGCGCGCCGGGCAGGCGGACGCCTTCGCGCTCTCCCGCGACACGCTGCGGCCGGTGGTCCTGCAGGTCCCGGGCTCCCGCATCGTCGCGGGCGGCTTCCAGCAGACGCAGGTCGCCGTCGCCGTTCCGAAGGGCCGGCCCGCCGCCCTCGCCCGCGTCACGGCGTGGATGGATGAGGCGAAGCGCACCGGCGTCGTCCGGCGCATCTTCGATGCCCGCGGCTTCTACGACGACGCAGTCGCGCGCTGACGGATCAATCTACGTCAGAGCAATTCGCAGCGCTGAGGGGCTCGCAGAACATGCGCTGAGGGCGATGAGCTGGTGACGGCCTGAGTCGGTGCCCTATCTCGGCCGGACATTGGTAAATGAAGAGGGCATATGTCTCACTTCCCAACAACCCGCTATGCCGACCGCACGAGCCATCAGGTCAGAACGGAGATCCGCGGGGCGACTTCGAGCGAGGTTGGGGAGGAGATTGAGGAAGAACGCCAAGTCTTAGACGAACAGACCGAGCGGTTGAGGGCGCAACGCCTCGCGCAAAAAAGCCAGGAGGCATAAAACACTTCTGCCTAGGCTGCGTTCGGTATCGCGCGGATCCAGTGGGGGGCGATGATACGTTTCTCGACTGCGCCCCAAGGCGCTGGTCCCGAGAACAAGGAAGACGATTCGCCGATGGCAAATGACGACACTCTCGCGAAGGCGCTTGCCAACGTGAGGCAGCAGCGCGCGACCCTTGAGGCTGATTTCGAGCGGGTCGGCGCGGAGCTGACGAAGCTCCGCCTTGCCGAGCGGTCGCTCGCATCGATCGTGGAGGGCACGCCGCTGTACGAGCCTGCCGACGATTTGCCGACACACCGTCGCGCGCCGGCGAGCGAGGACCGGCCTCGTGGTAGCCGTGGCCCCCGGGGACCGCGCGCCAACTCGGCCAAGGGGCGGCTGAAGGCGCTCCTTGAGAAGGCTGGCTCTGAGGGTTTGACGCATGCCGAGATCAGCGAGCGCCTGACAGACGTGGCAGCCAACACCCTGAACACGTACCTCAGCGTGATGGCCAATAGCGGCGAGCTGGAGCGGCACGGAGATAAGTACCGGACCGGTGCTCAGTCGGTGAGCGCAGCGGCCGAAGGCGCTGCCGAGGACGATCAGGAGGAGAGCGACAGGGCTGAGGCTGCCGAGTAGGCCCACGAGTCCTACGCTGCCCTGTCGACAGGTTGCGCCTGCAGGACAGCGAAGGCTATGCGGGCTCGGGGGCCTGTAGCTTAATGGTTAGAGCCGACCTCTCATAACGGTCTGGTTGCAGGTTCGAGTCCTGCCGGGCCTACCACTCTGCACGGCGTCCTAGAGCCCGCTGGCGTCATCTTTATCGACAAGAGCGGCGAGGGGCCGGGAGTGCGGCTACGCAAGGTGTGACGCGGACAGGAACGAGCTCAGTCGGTTTTGGGCTTTTTGGTCGGGCGTGACCGCTCCTTCGAGGCTGCGATGGCCCGGGCGGCGCGTTCCGCCTCCGTCGGCTTCTTGTCGAGGTGCCGCCTCGACGAGGCGATTACTCGGGCAGCCGCCTCCGCGGAGGCTCGGTCTCCATCCTGTTACGAAGTGGCGACGGCGCGAGCGTAGCGTTCGGCAGCTACTCGGCCCTGAAGCGTGGGGTGCCCGGATGCCTCGATCGACCGGGCCGCACGCTCCTCGGGGCTCAGGTTCTCGACCGACTATCTCGGGCTCTCGGAGGCCCGCAGGATCTCGTCCACAGTCGCCCAGCGCCAGCGCCAGCGCCAGCGCACGCAGCTCGGCGAGATGCGTATCGGTGGCGGCAGGAGGCCCCGTCGGACGTAATCGTCCACGGCGCTCTCGCTCATCATCAGCTCGGCAGCGAGCGCGCGGCGCGTGAGGTAAGAGGCGGTCGGCATCTGCCTTAGCGATGGCTATGGTTCAGCGCTTGCTCGCTGCGTGTTGCTGGGATGCAGATCTGGCGGATCTGCCCCTGAAGGCCTCCGAGCTTCAGTTGAAGCTCAGACGCCTCCTCGGCGAGCTCCTGTCGTTTGCCGACTCGGCGTATATCCGCGCGCAGCACAACGGGTCTCTGCGAGGGTGGTCGGGGTCCGCCCTCATCCACTGTCGCGCCCAAGCTTCTTGTCTCAGAACTCGCCCGCGAGACCGGCGCGAACGCCGACAGCGTTGTCGCCGCCGTAGGCCACGCCTGCAGTCACGGCGATCGGGACGCAGCAGGTCGGCAACCGGTGCGCCACCGCGAGGCCACCGGCCCATTCGCCCCGGTAGGTCGCGCCGTTGGTGGCCCATGTCGTCTTGCCGGGCGCCGACGGCATGGGGGCGGTCGCCATCGCGATCGCCATGGCGACGCCCTGCCGGGCCTCCTTGCGGGTCTGGATCGCGTAGCGCTGGACCGAGTCGGTCTTGGCTTCCAGGTTGTTGACCTGCGCCTGCACCGAGTCGATCCGGTTGCCGAGGCCGGCGATCGTCGAGGGTCCGTAGGCCGAGGCCGCGAGGTTGCCGTTCGCGTCCGTGGTCACGAAGGCCGTCGCTCCGCTCTGCGCGGCGGCGCTCGCCTGCGAGGCAATGCCGGCCAGCCTGTAGGTGTTGGCGGAATTGCCGATCGCCACTTGATTGGCCTGGGTCGTCTTCACATTGGCGCCGATGGCGATCGTGTTGGCCTGATTGGCGGCCGCCCCGTTGCCGAGCGCCACGCTGTTGTTGCCGGCCGCCGAGGCGGCCGCACCGACGGCGGTCGAGCCGGTTCCGGTCGCGCCGGCGACGAAGCCCAGGGCGGTGCTCCCGGCCCCGGACGCCGCGGACGCCGTGCCGATCGCCGTTCCGCCGAGCCCCTGGGCGCTCGCCGCGTAGCCGAGGGCGACGCTGCCGGTGTTGGCCGCGCTGGCGCCGGTGCCGACGGCTGTCGAGGCGGTCCCGGCCGCGCTCGAACCGTAGCCCACAGCCAGCGCGTCGCTGCCGACGGCGATCGGCGCGGCCTGGTTGCTGGTGTTGTTGGCGGCGACGCCCGTGACGCTGGTGAGCTGCGAGAGCCTGAGCTCGTTGATGACAGTCTGGCCTTGGGACTGCGTCACGTTGCCGGTGATGATGTAGATGCCCTGATTGGAGCCGCCTCCGGTTCCCCCACCACCGGTTCCCCCACCACCAGTTCCGCCTCCGCCAGTCCCACCACCGCCGCCGCAGGTGCCGCAGCCTCCGGTCCCGGTCCCGCCCGCGGTTCCCAGAGTGAGCCCGGTGCCGAGCAGCCCGTCTCCCGGACCGGTCGTGCCGACGAGCACGCCGGTCCCGAGCACGCCCCCGCCGGTGGTCCCGACGTTGAGCCCCGTTCCGAGGACTCCGCTTCCGGGAGCGGTGGTGCCCACCGTCACGCCGGTGCCGAGAACGCTGCCGCCGGTCGTGGTCCCGACATTGAGGCCGGTCCCGAGGACCCCGCTACCCGGGCTGCTCGTGCCAATGGTCAGCCCGGTGCCGAGAATGCCATTCGTGGTTGTATCGAGCGTGCCGCGGAGGAGCTGTGCCCGGGCGGGCGTCGCCAGGGCCGTGCAGAGGAGGAGGCCGGCCGCGATCGGGATCGCGCGGGCGGCGCCCGGACGGATGGCAGAGAGCATCGCAGTCCGCGGCACAGCCGGGACGACGGTCAAGGGACGCATCTGGAACTCCATTGCTGCGCGGCCGGGGGCGTTTCCGAACCGGCCCTGCCATCCGCTGGTCGGTGAGCAGGAACAAGATGCAGCTTCTGGTAGAATGATTAACGCTAACTTTCGGTTGTATTTGGATCCGTCGTTTCCCGTACAGTGACGCTGTCCGCGAGCGCCCGCGCGGGCGCCGCGGCCCGCCTCAGAAAACGCGTGTTTGCGCGGCGATATCGCGCCGCAAAGGGGCTATAGGGGCTTGGAATTCCGAGCTTTCGGCAGGGAACGGTTGCGTGATGGACGGTCGAGGTCAGACCATTTTCGTGGCGGGCCATCGGGGGATGGTGGGCTCGGCGATCGTGCGTCGCCTGCGTGAGCTCGGTCACGAGCGGATCCTCACGGCCGACCGCCGGACCCTCGAC
>Ga0207953_10073_pt1 | contig 54121 bp, 37 predicted proteins | sample AntDryMetagUQ313_FD_188091 | JGI IMG/M metagenome (GOLD analysis project Ga0207953, IMG submission 188091) | Polar desert microbial communities from Antarctic Dry Valleys - UQ313 (SPAdes) | ecosystem: Environmental > Terrestrial > Soil > Desert | place: Antarctic Dry Valleys | collected 2008-12-31
GGCCCTCCACGGATCGTCCATCCGCGTCAGAGCCTGAGCCTCGTTCCTGATCATCTCGACCTCCTCGCTCATCGAGGGGGTCAGATCCTCATGGCGTCAGGGGGTCAGTTTGCCGTGTCGCCTGACAACCGCTACATTCTTTTGCGAAGGATCGAGCGAGCAAAGCTACTGATCCGAAATGATCAGATGAGCCTTCAAGAAATAGCGTTGGCTGTTGGCTTTGCTCATCAGGCACATATGACCGACACGTTCAGAAGGCTCGCCGGCGCGTCGCCGTCACATTTCCGCAACAAGCGGTAGATTGTGCAGGAAAATCCTGCGGGCCATGTCCAGATTTCGAAATCTCGTCCGAATGACAGAAGACGAAATCGCGCGCCGCGACCAAACATCCCCTTGCAAAAAAATTCCTCAAGGGGGGCTTCATGTTTGCACGTCTAAGATTCACGCTGGCGCTTTCGACCGTTTTGTCGACATCTGCTCCAGCATTGTCACAACAGGCTTACTTCAAGAACTATTATAGTTTCGGAGATAGTCTATCGGACACCGGCCGTATTGCGAGATCGACGAGCGATATCAATTCCGGTGGCAATGGTTTTTTCAAGACCTTGGTTGGCGGCAACGTTTATGATGGTAATCGAGCGTCAAACGCACCAAATTTCCTTGAAGTTCTTCCAGGTCTAGTCGGAGCACCCTACGTTGCGGCCAACCAGTTCGCCATTGGATCTTCGACCAGTGCGCGCGAGCCGGCCAATGCGTTCGTGTCACCCAATTTCGCCTACGGTTTTCTTGACCAAGTTGACCAAGCTGTCGCTCAGGTTGGTCGCTTCAGCTCCCGCGATGTTCTGAACATCTGGGCAGGCTACAATGACTTGAGTGGTATTCCTGCTGCGGGGGCTGCGCCACAGTCGGTGCGTCTGGCCGGCGTGAACACCATCATCGCTAATACTGTGTCCGGTATTGAAACCTTAGCCAGCGCCGGCGCCCGCAACTTCGTGGTTTTCAACCAGAAGACGGATCGTTACGACACGCTAACCTACGCTGGTATGGCGATCCCGTTTGGCAACCGGGATCTGGCCTCTGCCGTGAACGCGCAGCTTCCGGGTGCGCTGACGCCGCTCTCCGCAGCGGGTCTCAACGTTCATCTTTTTGACGTTGATGCCTTGATCACGCGCCTGCGCGCTAATCCGACCGCCTACGGCTATGGGCCTGATGCCAACACACCCTGCGCCATGGTGCCGAACTGCCGGGCCAACGGAACCTTGAACGGCGGTGCGATCGAGAACCAGTACATTTCGCCGGACGGGATCCACAACACGGGTCGGACGAACCAATATATCGCCGCCTTCGTGGCCAACCAATTGAACGCGCCGCTGACGATTGGACCGCAGGGCGATCTCGGCCAGAGCGCCGGCCTGGCCTTCTCCTCAACCTTGATCGACTTCCTCAGCGCCGAGCGCCGCCGTAACATGGCGATGTCGGTGCCCGCCACCTACACTGCGGATCTCCCTGGCCGCACAGTCCCGCCGGTTACCGTTCCAGTTCAAGTCGGAAGCCCGCTGTCGCTGTTCGCGCTCGGCACCTACCTCAACGTCGACCGCACAGCGCAGAACCAAAAGGGTGGTGGCAGCACCGGCAACACCTTTAGCGCTGACTTCGGCGGTGTCACCGCTGGCCTTCTCTATCAAGCTACACCTAATCTCGTGCTCGGCGCCGCCTTCAACTATCTCAACACCAGCGTCGATCTGCGCGGCCCGACCAATGGACGAATCGATATGGACAGCTTTCAGGGCGCCGGTTTCGCCTCGCTGTCATTTCCAAACTTCTTCGCCGATGTGGTCGGCACCTACGGCCACAACAACTACACCCTTGACCGGCCGGGGGTGATGAACGATCGCCTGACCGCATCGCCGTCCGGCGACGTGTTTACCGTGGCGGCGCGGACCGGCTACCTATTCGACTTCGGCACCTTCAAGGCCGGTCCGGTGGGCGAAATGGCTTACGCCAACGTCAGCGTCGATGCGTACCGAGAGCGCGGTGACGCGCTGCTGACCATCGGCACCCGCCAGCAAAACCTAGAGGGCCTGACGGCCGGCGGCGGCATCCAGATCCGTACGACTCTCCCGATCTTTGGAGGACTGGCAAGCCCGTTCCTGAACGTGACGGCACAGCACGATTTCCTAGATGGTGTGCGCACGGTAACCTCATTCCAGACCTACGCGCCGACGCTGCTGATCCGCACGCAGACTGGGCGGCGGAGCGATGACGTGTACGGACGGGTCGCAGGCGGCTTGGATCTAGATTTCGGCAACGGGCTGAGCGGCGTGCTGACCGGCTCGACCAGCTTCGCCCGTTCCGGCGGCGACGATCACACCGTCAGCGTAGGCCTGCGCTATCGCTTCTGAGGCTGTCACTCTGGTTTCGCGCCCTCCCGATCTCAGACCCACAGGGGCGCCAACTGGCCCGGCCACCGGCCGGGCCTCTTCCGATCAGACCTGAACCCCTGATAGAGGTCGACATGACAGGCCGAACATTCGCAGCGCGCGGTCCTACGCCCCAACCCCCAGCTAACGCGGGCAGCGCATACGCCACAATCGTTCAAGACCCGATGTTCCAGCAGCTCGTCGGCGAGCGCACCCGGTTCGCCTGGACGCTGACGATCCTGATGCTGGTGGTCTATTTCGGCTTCATCGGCCTGATCGCCTTCGACAAGTCGCTGCTCGCCGTGAAGGTCGGCGGCACGGCCTCCCTCGGACTGTTCGCAGGCGTGTTCGTGATCCTGTTCGCCTTCGCGCTCACGGGCGTCTACGTGGCCCGGGCCAACACCCGGTTCGACGCGCTGAGCGACGCCCTGAAGCGGAGCGTCGCCCGATGAACCGCCTCTTCCTCGGCCTGACGCTCGCCGTGATCGCAGCGAGCGCGGCCTACGCCGCCGGTCCGGATCTCGGTGCCGTGCAGCAATCGGCCACGAACTGGCCGGCCATCCTGATGTTCCTGTTCTTCGTGCTGCTGACGCTCGGCATCACCTACAAGGCGGCCAAGGGCACCAAATCGGCCGCCGACTTCTACGCGGCCGGCGGCGGCATCTCGGCCGGCACGAACTCGCTGGCGATCGCCGGCGACTACATGTCGGCGGCCTCGTTCCTCGGCATCTCCGGCCTCGTCTACACCTCGGGCTTCGACGGGCTGATCTACTCCACGGGCTTCCTGGTCGGCTGGCCGATCGTGCTGTTCCTGATCGCCGAGCGCCTGCGCAACCTCGGCAAGTTCACCTTCGCGGACGTGGCGAGCTTCCGCCTCGACCAGACCGCGATCCGCATCATCTCGGCGGTGGGCACGCTGGTGGTGGTGGCCTTCTACCTGATCGCCCAGATGGTCGGCGCGGGGAAGCTGATCCAGCTCCTGTTCGGCCTGCCCTACCTCTACGCGGTGATCATCGTCGGCGTCCTGATGATCGTCTACGTCGCCTTCGGCGGCATGAAGGCGACCACCTGGGTGCAGGTGATCAAGGCCTGCCTGCTCCTGGGCGGCGCGACCTTCATGGCCGGCGCGGTTCTGCTGAAGTACGGCTTCAACCCGGAGGTGCTGTTCGCCAGCGCCGTGCAGGTCCACCCGAAGGGCGACGCCATCATGGCGCCGGGCGGCCTCGTGTCGAACCCGATCGAGGCGATCTCGCTCGGCGTCGGCCTGATGTTCGGCACCGCCGGCCTGCCGCACATCCTGATGCGGTTCTTCACGGTCTCGGACGCCCAGGCCGCGCGCAAGTCGGTGTTCTACGCCACTGGCCTGATCGGCTACTTCTACATCCTGACCTTCATCATCGGCTTCGGCGGCATCGCCTTGCTGATGTCCGATCCGAGCTACTTCAAGCTCGGCCCGGCCGGAGCCTTCGACAAGCTGAAGGACATGATCGGCGGCACCAACATGGTGGCGGTCAACCTCGCCAACGCGGTCGGCGGCCCGTACTTCCTCGGGTTCATCTCCGCCGTGGCCTTCGCGACCATCCTCGCGGTCGTCGCCGGCCTGACGCTGGCCGGCGCCTCGGCGATCAGCCACGACCTCTACGCCCAGGTGATCGCCCGTGGGCGCACCACCGAGAAGCACGAGGTCAACCTGTCGAAGATCTCGGCGGTGGTGATCGGCATCGTGGCGATTTACCTCGGCTACGTGTTCGAGAACCAGAACGTCGCCTTCATGGTCGGCCTCGCCTTCGCGGTGGCGGCGAGCTGCAACTTCCCGGTGCTGGCCATGTCGATCCTGTGGCGCGGTACCACGACTTGGGGGGCACTCGCCGGCGGCCTCGTGGGCCTGACGGCGGCGGTGGTCATGGTGGTGCTGTCGAAGGCCGTCTGGGTCACGACGCTGGGCAATCCCGCCCCGCTCTTCCCCTACGACAACCCGGCTCTGTTCTCGATGCCGCTGGCCTTCGCGACGATCTGGGTCGTGTCCCTGATGGACAAGTCCCGGCGCGCTCAGCGCGAGCGCGCGGCCTTCGAGGCGCAGTTCGTGCGCTCCGAGACCGGCATTGGGGCGGCGGGCGCGCACGCCCACTGAGATTGAGCTGCCGTAGCCCTGATCGGGCCACGGCAGTCTCGCAACGCCAATGGAGGTGCGCGGCATGCCGGCTTACGTCGATGATATTCTCGCCCCAGCTGCGGTGCTCAATGAACTGGCAGCGTTAGGGGTTGCTGAAGTAGCCACACTCTTCGAACACGTTGGCCAAGTCAGCGTTGCCAACTCTTTTTGGAAACGAGTTCGGCAACATCGTATCCAAGCACTTCATCTTCGGGCGCTCGAAGGTGCGAAACGTGCACAGTCGTCCCGATCTCAGCAGCCTTAGTCTTCAAAGGTAATAATTTTTCCTCGCAACATTCCGAGGCAAGATCCATGAATTTTCCGGCGTCTCTCAATGAGCCTGCTGTGACATGGCCCACTGCTGAGGAGCTGGTGCTGGCCTACCTTCAGGAACATTCTGATATTACGAATGCGCAGGCACGTGTTCTTACAGACATCTCATCCGGCATCATCATGATGAGGGTGTTCTGTCGGCTTCGCAAGAGGGGCCTGATAAAACGAGTTGAAGGCCCTAGGGGCAATATTGCGGCTTGGCAGCGAGTATAAGGGTCGGTCGATGCCAGCATTTGCTATCGATGCTGAACCTGACTAATTCTCTTCAGTCTCCCATCCGGTGTTTGAGATTCATGGGACCTTGACTCGGTTCTACGTGCTCGCCGGGCTTTTCCTTTGAAAAACTGCGACAACCGCCTCAAGCCCGAGGCGAGAACTGAGGCATATCATGTCATGCAACCGAAGAACGGCAATTGCAAATCTCAACAAAAGGCTCACGTTATGCGCCGCACCCTTTATATAGTTCAACGTGTTGTATCTATCAGATTTCTGGAATGAATTTAAGCTCCGAAAAACCGGATTGCTCCCTTAGCTGGAGCATAATGGCACATCCATAGCTGCTGATGTGCTGTGCAAGCGCGCTTCTTGACGACTTGACGTCACCAGACTTGCATAATTCCAGTATAACCTTATAATCGTCGAAAAAGTACTTAGTGTTTCTAGGTTTTTTCCAATAGTAATTCAAGTATTTGTCGAATTTTAATCTCAAATTATATACCTCGCCGATTGCATCGTTGTTGCGGGCTGGAGCGAAAATCGCTCGATAAAGTTCTGTTGCATATTCCATGTTGACAGATGCCGGTTTCATGAGATCAACACGGCTCATGATGGTATCAAATTTGATAAAATCCGTACCTGACATATTCGGTATCGATAGCGCTAGAACGAATTCTTCGATCAGTTCGCGTCTAGTGGTTAGTTCCCAGACTTCGAGATGATTCAAGGCCACGACCTCCGGCAGCCCACGCCAATTGATTTTGGCAAACCCTTCGACGATCAGCCGCTTGAAAGCTTCACGGGCGACGGTCTGACTAACGCCGAGCCGGTTCGCGACGACTTGCTGTTTCAGTATCTCTCGATCCAGCAGCCGTTCGCACAAGATTTCCTGCCGCAATCTGCAAGTAGCATCTTTGATCTGCAGAAGTTTTTCGACAGATAACTGAGCTGGCCGTGGAGTCAACATTGCTTTTGATCCGCTCTGCTGCGAATTAATGAAATTAGAGGCCAGCTACTTTCCTGGACCATTTCGAAGTTGGATCTTCTATTCGCACCTTCGATCAGGCCCGTTCTTCTTTCTCAGGAGCTACAGGTCTGGATCGCGTGTTTGGACTGGGCGAGTGAGGTCGCGAGATGTGTTCGAATGCGACAGATCGCGGGTCGCCGACACGCGACGGGCGGTCCGCGATAGCTCGGATAGAGGCGTTGAGCCGCTCCTGACTTCAAGCGCCGATCGTCGCCTGGAGCCCTGGATCAGGTCCTTGCGTGTTCGCTCGGCCGAGCCGACTGTCTCTTCGCTTGCACAACACTCCGGTGACACGTTCCTGCACACCTGGGTTGAGAACGGCGTCTCGAAGATAGAAGCTCACGCCGCATTGCGCGCGTCTGATCTCGGGTTCGATACCCAATTCCTTGAGGTAACAGACAATACCTCGGCAACTCGTCGCGTTGAGACGGGCGAGTTCCGAAGCAGAGATGTATCGGCTCCGAAACGCGTCCAGGTCACGACGTGCGACGAGCGTGATCCGTCGTCGCGTCGAAGGACGGACGCCTGACCACGCCTTCATGACTCGTGCGCGGATAAGCCGGCTTATCACCTTTCCGTTGACACGAAGGATTTGTTCGACTTGGCGCAGCTTGAGCAGATCGACCTCATCGGGCTGCTCAAGTGCGGCGGCGATCTCCCGCGGAGCGACGAGCAACGCGGCGTAGCCTGCTTTGCTGCGATCAAGGTGGATCGTCGGGAGCTCGCCTCGGATGACGAGCTGGATGATTGTCTTGACGGCACAGTTCGCCCTGCGCGCCGCGTCGGTGAGCGGACACATGTGGTCGGGGACCGTATCGACCGGTACGGCATGGTTCAGGAGGGCGTCGCGAAACGCGACGATCCTCGCTCGCGCGTAGACCGGTGCGAGCCCGGGCGCGTCGGCAAACAGCGGGATCGGTCGGATGAAGCCGGCTGCGGCCAGGCGCTTTGCTTGCACGAGCGAGCAACCCAGCAGCGTGGCAATGTCCGGTAGCGTCAGGGCGTCGCTGTACTCAGCGACGACGCGCTCTGCCGTGGCGGCGTCGAAGACGATGTGATGGTCCCAGTCTTCGTGCTGTTCTGCGGCGGCCAGCCCGACAGCGAAGAGGATCTTCCGTAGGCGACGGGGGTCTCGGCCGGTAGCGATCGAGAGGGTTCGGATCGAGTGCAGCGTCCGCACCTCGATCGTGGAACCGAGGATCTTGTCGCCGGCGCCGAGGGGCATGATCTGTGCGATCGATCGGCGCACGAGGATGCGCACCGGCTCGAAGTCGGACCGGCGCCCGGCGCTGGTCAACCATTCGTAGAAGGTTCCGAACAGCTTACGACCGTGGGCCAGCGCCGACGTGTGCGGACGGTAGGTCCTGTAGAGATCGTCTATGAAGGCATGCAATCCGTCCGGTCCCGCGGAGACAATCGCGAAACCGGCATGCCCGGCGGCCTGCCAATGGCTTTCGGGACAGCCACGGATCTTCGCCCGGCGTCCATCCAGCGAGACGAGGCCGACGATCTCGCAAAGCTTCGCGGCCACATGCCAGTCCAGACTATCCAGCCACGCACTCTGGCCGCTCAAGCCGTCCAGACGCCGGATGAGGTAGGTTTCCAAATCGGACAGCGGACGCGGACCATGCGACACAGCGAGATGCTCGAGATCGCGGAGCGCCGGTGCGACACAGCGGGTGAATTCGTGCACGACGGACCGTTCGGCTGGCAGGCCGACCTCAACCAGCGGCAGGCGGTGAACCGGGCACGTCCGGATCGCCGCGAGCGTCCAGATCGTTCTGCCGTATGCGGCCCACGACGCCGGAAGCTCGCTCGCTTTGGCGTCCTCGATGAGACAGCGCGGGCAAACCCTGCGGTAGCCGCGATGCAGGGCAGATGCGGCGAGCTTCTCGCCCCGAAAGCTCCCGCCACGCTGTCGGTCGAACCGGATCGCGCTCTCCACCAGTCCGGACGCGTCGACGTCGGCGACCCTAGCGAGGGCCTTGAGGTGCCGCAGCTCCCCTTGAGCGACCGCGCGGAAATCAATCCCGAGCATCTGGCCCAGCAGCTTGGGATCGTCGATTCCGTGCCGCATGGCGAGGCGTCCCATGAAGCTCGCCGGTGTCTCGCCGGGCTGGAAGGCGAGGTGAGGCCACAGCACGCTCACGCCTCATCCTCCTCATCGAAATCGTCGTCGGTTGCGAGTGACGCGCGCTTGACCTTCTGGGCGCGCAGGAGGCGCTGCTTCGGTGGCTTCTCCAGGACCAACAAGGGATCGGTCAGCCGCCAGTCTCGGGCCACGAATGGGTTGTGCTCGGGCGCAACCCCGCGCGATTGGACGTAAGCGCGTGCAAACGTGTGGAGGCTTATCGCCGCTTGGCGTTCGGTGAGTGCGAACCGGATCGCATCGTAGGTGATCTCGATGCTGCGCCCGAGCTGCCGATTCCCGGCATGGATGAGGCGGGGTACGACAGCTGCGAGCTCTCCGGATGCGATCGACAACCCTGCGACGCTCGCCAGCTCACCGACGACATGCTCGATGCGGCGGTAATCCGTCTTCGGAACGAGGCCGGTGGCGGCCGTGAACGCCATGCGACCAGAGAGCTGCGGGTCCTTCCGGATCGCGCTCACCAGCTCCGGAATACCGGAAAGTATGACTGCAACCGGCCAATCCAAGTAGATCATGAGGTACTTGAACATGTTGATAATCTTCTTGATCTCGGTCTTATTCGCCGGCTCCGTGACGTGATGCGCCTCGTCAACGTGGAGAATTTTGATGCCGCGAATTTTCAGTCGATTCCGGATCATGTGCGCGAGCTTCAGCTCGTAATTCTTGCCGGTGGGAATGTTGACGATCGGCAGTCCGAGTTGCTCGAAGACGTCTTGGCCGAATCGGCCGAGCGTGCAGGCGCCCTGGGGGACGACCGTGACCAGCGGACAATCGGCCCTCGCATCTCCGTAGCCTGGAAGGCTCGGGTGACCGCGGAAGACCTCGCTCAGTGCCCGGCTTTTGCCGGCCCTGGCCTGCCCGCTGAGGACGAAGCCGCGCGCCTCGACGACGTTGTCCGGCCCCACCGGCAGGGCCGGATCACGGCGCTCGAGCAGCTGCTGCAGGACGACGTTGAGCTGTTTCTCGACCGCGCCGTGTGTCGGCGTCGCGAAGTAGGTCGCCTTGACGCGTTCCATGGTGGCGACGACGTCGAGGTCGGCCGGCCGGAGGCCGGCGCGTATCGTCGCGAGGGCATTGGGCACCGTCACGTCGGCCTCCGCACTTGCCAGAGGCCCTGATCGTCCTCGTCCGTCACCTCGGGCGGTGAGGTCCGCTCAGGCTGCACGAGCGTGTCGTTCATCGGTGGCTCCGCGGGGCCTGTCACGGGGATGCCGCGGGAGAGATCCTCCAGGTCGGTCGGCGCCCCGTGCTCGTCGTCGAGGATCTCGAGGGTGCGAATGGTCCCGCGCTCGATCCGCTCCACTCTCTTGGGATCGAGGACGATGCCGGTCAGCGCGGCCTGAGCGTGGGCCGCGTTGGCACTGGATCGTATCCGATCGAGGGCCTCCTCTGCGATCGCCCGCGCCTCGTGCTGACCGGGACCGGCATCGATGCGGGCCTGTTTCACGCTGCGTTGCCAGGCGACGGCCGAAACGCCATCAAAGCCAGGCGTTCGACACTTCGCGTGGTGCCACTCCGTTCCGATGCGTACGGAGATCCAGCCCAGATCGTCTTGATCGATCCGGACGTCGAGTTCGACCTCTTCGTGATCGCGGAAGTGCCGCACCAGAGCTGGCGAGAGATAGTACAAGCCCATGACCCGGATGCCGCGATTGTTGAGCGTGCGCCGGACCGTGATGCCGAAGATTGCGCGCTGGTCGTGGGGCCCGGGCGGCACCGGCCCGCGCTTGTACAGGGCCTCGAGCTCAGTCCAGCGCTGTCTGGGCGTCTTGCCGCCAAGATTTTCGTGCGGGATGTTGTGATAGACGTCGACGAACCAGAGGATCATCAGGTCGCAGAGCTGATCGAGCGTTAGGCTAGCCCGCGCCTCCGCATCGTAGTCGCCTTTGTCGGTCACGTTCGCGAACGTCTGGCCGGTGAAGTAGCCCATCAGGCCCGTCCGGATCGTGCCGAATAGCCGCTCGATGTGCGGGCGTAATTCGGGCATTCCAGCCGGCGGCGAGACGTTGAGGATCCTCAAGTCGGCGGTGGCCAGCTTGAAGCGGTCGGAGACGTAGGCCGGCCCGGTGTCGTTACGGAGTGTGAGCGGATGCGCCGTGTAGTCCCACGGGGTGCGACATCCGGCGGCCTGCGCGACGGCGGTCTTGTCGTTCAGCATCATCCGCAAGGTCAGCAGGTTCGACTCCGCGGTCACCGTGCGGCTCAGGCGCATCGCGAGGATGCAGCGCGAAGCGACGTCGAGCACGACCGCGAGCCAGCGCCGCTCCCGCCGGACCAGCTTGCGTTCGGCGAGGCTCATCAGCTTCCAGGCGCCGGACCGGACGCACAGGCTCATGAGCGAGACCTGCCATTCGTCCATCTGCACGAGCTCGCCGATCCGGTGGGCTCCGAAGGTCTGGGTCACCGCCTTGAAGCGTCGGAGCGCGAACGGCAGCCCGCGGCGCGCGACGCAGACCTCGAATTTCGGCAGCACCCGCACGGCCGCGGAGAATGTGGTGAACGAGATTTGGTAGGCCTCGGGATCCTCGCCTGCGCGAGGCTTGAACCCGGACTTCTCCAGCGCGCGGCAGAACGCCTTGTAGCAGGCCTTCTGCGTGGGCCTCGTCTCGGACATGTAGTTGTGGACGTGCTCGTGCATCAGCGCGAGCACGTCGGGGTTCTTGCGCGGCACCCGATTGCCGCAATGGCGCAGGCGGTCGCGCAGGGCATACGCGAGACAGCCGCAGGTTTGATAGACGCGGTACCATTCCCGCAGCGTCCGGGCTTTCGGGAACCTGAAGGTCAGCGTCGTGGTCACATAGCGCCGTCGCTTTTCGACCTTGCGCTCCAGGGCCTCGCCGCGCCGATCCTCGACGACCACGATGTGCTCGGACAGGCCGCGTGCGGTGACGCGACGCTCGATCTCACCCAGAACCTTCTGAATCGCGGCATCGTCGATGGTGGTCTGCCCGTCGGCGTGGAGGTCGATTAGATCCTCGACGCAGGCTTCCCGGAAGAGCACGACCGCGAGTTCGTCCCGCGGCAGGTCCAGGACCGAGGCGACGCCGGAACGGGCCCGAGCTTCGACGTGCCCGAGGCTGTAGTAGTCCCGGTTGTGCTGGAACTTCGGCGATCGCCGGAACGCCTCGAATTCGGCAAAGGTGATCTCCTGGGCGAGGTTGCTGCCCACCTGCACCAGTACGTAGTGATCCGGAAGCGAGCGCGGGCAGGTGTAGGCCAGACCGTCGGGGAGGATGATCTGGTCATAGCGACCGAGCTCGTAGCGTGGGATCGTCCGTTCGAGCTGGGTCACGCGGCAACCTCCGTCCCCACAGGCGGCGCAACCCGGGTGTTGTAATCCCAGCGGCCGGCGTGGACTGGCAGCAGCGTGCGATCTCCGATCGCGCGGATCGCGGCACGGAACGCGTCGGCGCCCAGGCCCGTCGCTTCGACGAGACTGGCGATTGTGGTTCGCCCGTACAGGCGTCCGACGTACTGGGCGATCGCGGCGTCGGAAGATCCCGGACCGTCGCGCCGGCAGTCGTGCAGCAGGCCGACGTTGTAGATGTCAGCCTGCGAGAAGCTCAGCTCGGTGAAGATGACGATCCGGTCCGCGAAGCTGCGTGGGATCTGGTGGGCGATGCTCCTGTAGAAGCCGGCGAGATCCTTCAACTCCGCACGAATCGAGGCCTTGCAGGCCACGGCGACGCGCTGGCCGCTGCGCAGAACGGCCAAGAAGTCGAAGGTGTGCAGATGCTGCCGACCGCCTCGCGTGTAGGTGATGGCCGGCGGCTGATCGATCAGCGTCTCCACCTCGGGATCGGCCAGCAGGTGCAAGGCCGAATGGCACTCGATCATGCTCTGAAACACCACGCGTCGCTGGTCTGTCGTGGTGACGAGTTGCCCGATGGCAGAGACCCGCGACCGGCGTGGCAGCGTGCGGCTGGAGAGACTGGGGAGGCTTTCAGAGAATGGCAGCGGCCAGTCCCGCTGATCGTCGAACGATACGGTGCGATTCCGAAGCATGGGCCGACCTCGTGCGCCAGGACAGCGCCGGCATCGCCCGGCGCGTCACGGTTGGAGGCGGCGCTCAGTCAGGCTGAAGGCCCGACGGGCGCCGTCCTCATTCGAGGGGGAGCCGATCGACCTGCGGGGGAGTCGAGGTGACGCAGGCTCACTCGCCCAAGACGGGCTTGCGAGGCTGACGAACCCATGCGAATCCTCGTGCAGGTTCGGCTGTTCAGCCAGCATCCTTCGACCCACCGGTCTTGCCGATGTGGTTGTAGGAGCGGACTGGGGGGTTGGATCGATTGGGGCGACGACGATACGGGGTGACCCGTACCGGATCAGCGTCCTCGGCCAGCCGATACCGCATGCCCCTTGGGCGGCGGTGATCATGTACAGCGCACGCTCCGACGCCTTGGAACGTTGGCGGATCGTGCGAAGCGGCCAGCCCTGGAGGTGCGCGGTCGGTGACCGCGCCCTCCAGCGGAGCGGATCGTGGGGCACAAAGCTACATCGGGATCTCCTTCGTGGTGTCCGCAAAGAACGACTCAGCCCTGCCGTCGAGTCAATGATCCGGGAGCGTTCAGAACCGCCTTTTGTCCCGACAATGACCTAGCTTGGCCATGGCCTTTACTTGAAAAACCCTCAAGAACGGCCTTAGATCGCGCAAGAACTGCTGAAGATAACGCAAGAAGGGGTTGAGTAACGGCAAGACCTGCTGCCGTCGGGCTAGCAGCCACTAGATTGCGCCGGTTTGACGCAGCTGCTGTTGTCGAAGGAAGATTAGCCGGAAGCGGTTTCAGCCGAATCGGTGCCGTCGAGCTTTGATGACAGACCTAGAGCGGGTACGAGTCCATTCCGATCTTCCCGCAACCATCGGGCAAGCGTCGCAGCAGTTGGCGGACGCCGTCGGCCATCCAGGCTTGGTCCATGGGTTTCCGAAGTATTACCAGGCGGCTTTAGATCGGCCTCGATCCGGCCGATCACCGGGCTCAGGATTGCGATGATGCGTTCGAGGTCGTGAGCTGTCGACTTGTAGAGCCTGGGATCGGAGGCGCAAAGGTGACTGATCCCGTTCAGCCAAAGCCGCCGTCGCGTCTCGGACGTGATTGGCCTGTTCATCAGCGACGCTCGCGGTACGACGACGTCTTTCCAGAGTGCATCGAACACCTCCGTCCGGAAGACGCGGCAACCGCCCGCTCCGCCGCCGTTTGGGACGGCACGGCCGCTTCCCGCGTTCGATCGTGTCGTGCCCTTCGGCCAGCCTCGCAGTGGGATTGATCGCCGATCGGCAGAATTGCTGGGATCTGGGATGGAAATAACCGGGATCGGAATGAGACGCATATGTGCGTACATGACGAGCCACTCCTGCGGGTGATATCGTGAGATCCGTGCAGCCGCCCTGTCCCGTTCGCCGCCCGCGTTCGCGGCGACGTCGGTCTCAGCGCGATCTGGGTTGGAGCTTTGGTGAGAGCGCGAGGGTTACAGCAACGACCCGCGCTGTTCCGGATCCGCGCGGCGGTGGATCAGCGAGGTTCGCCCGCCGACGCGTCGCGCGCGTCCTCGTGCGCGAGCCCGCGGAGAGCCGTCGCGAGCCGATCAATGCGGGTGGGACGACCGGGGCCGCGTAGCCAGACGGCGCGGCTTGCCTCCGAGCTTCTGAGTTCCTCTCGGGCAACCCAGTTTGTGTACGCGTCGACGACCAAGGTTACTGCATCGCAGCGCACCGGCGCTCGTCCTTCGCGCCTGAGCGTGCGGAAGCTGTGGCAGGTGTCCAATGCGGACCTCCCATTCAGGTCAGATGCGGTTCGAGAAGCGGTCGTAAGGCGTGACCTCAGTGACCAGTATATCTGCGTCGTAGCCATAGATCTCGCGGCGCAGATACTCGAACTCCAAGCCGACGAGATCCTCGGGCAAGTCGCGATACCAAGCCTTCGGTCGGCCCGGATTGGGCGCCCCGTTCCAGCGATACCCACGTGTTTTGAGCGCGTCCTTCCGCTCGAACGGCGCGAGCGACGCCCAGACCCGGTAGACCGGCGCCTCCGCGGCCTCAATGAGCTTGGCGAAGGCGGTGGTTTCGGACTTCGGCAACCGCCGCGACAGGATTTCGATGGCCGCGAGGCAGTCTTCGTGCGCGCGGTGGAACGAGGCGAAGAAGCCGAGATCCGCCAGCAGATAACCGAGCTTAGCTCCGCCGAATCCTTCCTCCTTCCAGGGCACCTGCGTCAGAGAGCAAGCCCATCGCTTCCGCGCGAAGGCGGGCGTGATCTGTTCGGCGAAGGGTCTGTCGAAACGGCTGTTATGAGCGCAGATCCAGGATGCGTCGGCGATGATCCTCTCGACTTCGGCCACATCGATCATCGAGCCCTGGACCATTTCGGGCGTGATGCCGGTCAGCTTGGTGATCTCCGGCGAGATCGGCATGAAGGGGTCTTGAAACGAACAGTACGGCTCCTCCACGTTCAGAATCCGGCCGTCAGCCGAGTAGGTGAATGGTACCAGGGCGATTTCGATGACCTCGTGCATCTCGGGATCGAGTCCCGTAGTCTCGAGATCCAGGAAGACGCCGCGCGCCACCGCAGGGTCAGCAGTTTGATCGTAGGTTGCGCGCGGCGTCAGCCGACGCAGCACGCGATAATCGCCAGTCTGCTCCAGCAGGCTGGCGAGTTGATCGAGATGGAGATTTTTCGACATGGTCTGCACCACAGTTGTTGGCGACAACAATGATGTAATGCGGCCGCGCCCGAATTGCACATTTTGTGCAGTAACGTGGATAATCAAGCGTTGCTGGTAGACTTCGTTGATTAATATTCAGCCCGAGCAGGTCAGAGCAGCACGTGCCATGCTGGGTTGGTCTCAGGATGATTTGGCAGCGCGCATCGGCCTATCGCGCCGTTCACTCATAAATTATGAACATGGCATCCACAGCGCGAAGGAAGAAACACTGAAGAAGATAGCGGCCACATTCCGCGAAGCCGGGATCGAATTCACTCGGACTGCATCTGGGGCGATCGGCCTTACACTGAGCGAGGAGGCCCTATTGGAGAGCCGTGCTCACAGAAGGCGCCCAGCGCCCTGAGAAGATCTTCTCTGCGGCAACCTGGCCGTCGAAGCCCGCGATGGTGCTTCGCGCCTCTCGTGGTTAACGGCAGGGCCGAGCACGCCCCCGAAGCACGGCCGGCTTCCACACGCCGATCGCCTTGTATGGCAAGGATCCCTTCGGCTCACCTCAATGGTCTGTGTGTCCTCGGGGCTGTGCGAGGCTGGACCCGATCCGTTCAATCTCGCCTCCGGGTGTTAAACGTCAGAGGCCTGGCGCGGCTTTGACGGGGTGCTGCTTGCCTCTCGAATTCCGGCGTGCGCTTCGAGGATCGTACGTGCGGGCGAGGGGAGGTGTTGCACGCTCGCTCGGAGATCTACGTTCCATTTTAAGGCGCAGTCCCAAGCCGCGTCGAACGCTCTCGCGAGAGCGTGCTCCCGTCCGACCATGCTCAAGGCCTCGATCAGTTCGGCTGCCCGGGCAAACGCTTGGTTCGGATCGTCTGTGCCGTTGATGCACCATCCCTGTCCGAGCAGTGTGTTAACGACCCAGCGCTCGGGGGCCGGAACTTTTACTGGGATCCCCGGACCGTGCAGGACGATTGACTGAACCGCGTCGTCGACGAGGATCGCCAGTTCGCTCGCGACATGGACATGGATCTGTAGGTGGCTCGCATTCCGAAAGCGCGTCGTGCCGACCACGTCCGCCGGGCTGGCGAAGGATGCGAAGCTCGGATCGATGCCGCGAAGCGCGGCGAAGAGGTCAGGGATCTGATCTGCCGCGCGCAGCGCAATCCGGGCTGATCGACCCTCGTCGTGCTCGGCTGGCCTGCTGAAGGCTCTGGATAGCCGCACTCCGAGGACGCCACCGTAGGTCTGATAGGCGGCAGTGCCGAGGAGGACCGCGCCGTTGGAAAACAGGCGAGCCCTAGCCAAGGCCTCGATTACCCGCCCGATGATCCTGTCGGGTCGCGGTACCCCAGATCCGATCAGCGCACGTACGGTGATTGTGCGCTCGGCTCGGACAGCTTTGATCCGCTGGAACCGCACGACCCACGCCATGACACCTGGGTCGTCAGAGCGTCCGACGAAGCGAGCAAAGCGTTGACCTCGATCGGCCTCGCCGCCAGCTCGGCGATAGCCTTGATAATACACGTGGCCGGACGGCGCGCCTGCTCGGCCGGGCCGGACGAGGACGCTGCCGTTTTCCGGGAATTCTGGGTCGAACAGCTCGTCCGCGCTCTGTTGCAAGAGGTCGGCAAACAGCGTGTGCTGGGCGAGCGGGAGCGACCGTATCATCACAGACGACGATGTATGCAAACCGACAGGATACATACAGGATGAAAATCGACAATCTCGTGTTCGGCGGCCCGCGACAGAAAGCCGTAGCGATGTCGGACCGTTTGCGCCTGAGATCCGAGCGGGCTCGGTGCCATACGGCCTCTTCCTCAATCGCCGAAGTCTCGCAAACGAGTTACGCGCGGAGTTCGAGAGGTGCCTGCTGCCTCGCGGGCGATCAGAAGCTCCCGCTGCATCGAGAGCGCGTCTGAGCGTCAAGGGCGTTGAACGCGCATTCTGAAAGCCGTCGAGAGCCTCCGGCCGTCGAGCAAACTCCGAACGAACGCCGACATACAAACACGCGACCGGGCTGCGTTCGGGAACGGCACCCGACGTGCCTAGAGCGTCGTCATCACCAGTGAATGAACGCTCATTGACATGAGAATGAACGTTCACTATTGCTTCTTCGTAGAAGAGCGGGTTTACGAATGGCATACGGACTTGATGCTCTGACGAACCGGACCAGTGCTGCGGAGGAGGCCCTTGGCTTCCTGCGCTCAGTCGTGGCCGCCGCGTCGCGTCCGGCCAACCTGCTCGCCGTCCTCTTTGTGCTCCTGGGTTGGGCGGCACTGATTGCTTGGACCGGCAACGGGCCCGGGGGGTGGCAGGCCCGCACCTGCGCCGGCCTCGGTCTGGCATCGCGCGCCTGCGCCGAGGTCCTGCCGTCCAAGGACCAGAGCCGGGTCGCCCCGCACGACGCGGGCTCCACGTCGTGAGCGCCGCGACCGGAACCGTCGTCGAGGTCCGCGACGCGCAGGCCGCGCGGCGCGAGCAGATCCTGGCCGCGGCCGAGGCCTGCTTCGTCCGGAACGGCTTCCACCGCACCACCATGGCCGACCTCGCCCGGGAGGCCGCGATGAGCCAGGGCAACTTCTACCGCTACTTCGCCTCGAAGGAGGACATCGTCCTCGCGATGGCAGAGCGCGACCGCGCCCGTGGCGCGACCATGCTCGCCGACCTGGAGCAAGGTGGCGACCAGCGCGCCGTCCTGACCGGCATTCTCGCCCGCTACTTCACGGACCTCACCCAGGAAGCCGCGGTGCTGCGCCTCGACCTCTGGTCCGAGGCGACCCGGAATCCTGCCATCGCCGCCTTGGTCGACCGCAGCGAAGCTGAGGCCCGCGAGTGGCTGTGCGGGATGTTCACGGCACTCGCCGCCTCGCCCGACTGCGATCCGGCGGCGATGTTCGAGGCGGTCAACCCGCTGATGAAGGGCATCGTCGTCAATCGCGCGACCCTGCCCGGGCACGACTCGGCCGCCGCGGTTGCCCACCTCCAAACCCTCATCGAAGCCGGCCTGCACGGTTCGCTCCCGCGAGCGGCCGCGGCCCCCCCGGAGACCCGTCGATGACCCGCGCCGCCTTCCTCGCCGGTCCCGCGCTCCTGGTGCTCGGCCTCTCGGCTACCTTGGCCCGCGACGAGGCTCCCGTCGCCGCCAAGCCACTTCTCGCGCCCGCCGTCAGCGTGGTCGAGGCGATGTGGCGAGAGACCGTCGAGACCGTGACGGTGACTGGCACCCTCGTGCCGCGCGACGAGGTGCTGGTGACGCCCGAGATCGACGGCTACCGGGTCACCGAGGTGCTGGTGGAGGAGGGCGCGCGGGTCGCCAAGGGCCAAGTGCTGGCGCGCCTGTCGCGCGACCTGATCGACCGCCAGATCGCCCAGCAGGACGCGGTGGTGGCCAAGGCGGAGGCCGCCGTGCCTCAGGCCCAGAGCAACATCGAGCAGGCCGAGGCCGCCGAGACCGAGGCCCGTCTTGGACTGGAGCGAGCGCGCTCGCTCATGGCGACCGGCAACACCACGGCGGTGGTGATGGAGAGCCGGACCTCCACCCTGCGCCAGTCCGAGGGCAAGCTGGCCTTCGCCCGCAACGGCCTGGCCATGGCCAAAGCCGACCTCGCCCAGGCCCGTGCCGTTCGCGACGAGCTGTCCCTGCGGCTGGCTCGCACCGAGGTCCGCGCCCCGGAGCCCGGAATCGTCAGCCGCCGTACCGCCCGGGTCGGCATCACCGCGTCGGCCTCGGCCGAGCCGCTGTTCCGCCTGATCGCCCGCGGCGAGATCGAGTTGGAGGGCGAGGTCGTCGAGACCAAGCTGCCCCTGCTGCGCGAGGGCGCCCCGGCCTGGATCGACATGGGCGAGGGCGGCCGCATCGCCGGTCGCGTGCGCGCCGTCTACCCCGAGGTCGACAAGGCCACGCGCCTGGGCAAGGTGCGCGTGCGGCTCGACCCCGACCCGCGCCTGCGCATCGGGACCTTCGCCCGCGGTGCCGTCGAGCTCGCCCGCAGCCGCGGCGTCAGCGTCCCCCAGGCCGCCGTGCTCTACGGCGGCGGGCGCCGCAGTGTGCTCGTCGTGACGGGTGAGCGCGTCGAGGACCGCACCGTCCGCATCGGCATCGCCGACGAGGACACGATCGAGATCCGCACGGGCCTGAATGAGGGCGAGCGCGTCGTCGCCCGGGCCGGCTCGTTCCTGCGCGACGGCGACCGTGTCCGGCCGGTGCTCGAAGCCCCGGCGCCCGCGCGGGCGGTGGCCGCCATGCCGGCGATGCCCGCCGCGCAGGACACCGCCGAAGCCGGCGTGCCGTAGCCCCCGGCGTCCCCGCTCCCCGAAGCCAACGTCACGGAAGCCAAGGCCGTCCGATGCGCCTCAACGTCTCCGCTTGGGCGATCCGCAACCCCATCGCGCCGCTCGTCCTGTTCCTGGTACTAGTCGTGCTCGGCCTCGTCAGCTTCCGCGGGCTCGCGGTGACGAAGATGCCCAACGTCGACGTGCCCATCGTCTCGGTAGCCATCACCCAGTCGGGCGCGGCGCCGGCCGAGCTGCAGACCCAGGTCACCAAGTGGGTCGAGGACTCCATCGCCGGCGTCCGGGGCGTCAAGCACATCACCTCGGCCATCACCGAGGGCTCCTCCGTGACCACGGTCGAGTTCCGGCTGGAGGTGAACACCGACCGCGCTGTCAACGACGTGAAGGACGCGGTCTCAAAGATCCGCATCAACCTTCCGCGCACCATCGACGAGCCGGTGATCAGCCGCGTTGAGATCGCGGGCCTGCCCATCCTCGTCTACGGCGTGAAGGCGCCGGCAATGACGCCGGCCGACCTGTCCTGGCTGGTCGAGGACAAGATCGCCCGGGCGCTCCAGGGCGTGAGGGGCGTCGGCGGCGTCGAGCGCGTCGGCGGCGTCGCCCGCGAGGTGCGGGTCGTGCTCCAGCCCGAGCGTCTGCTGGCGCTCGGCATCACCGCGGCGGACGTGAACCGTCAATTGCGGCTCACCTCCGCCGACATGGCGGGCGGACGCGGCGAGGTCGGCGGTCGCGAGCAGTCGATTCGCACGCTCGCCGCCTCGCGCACCCTGCGCGACCTCAAGGCCACCTCCATCGTCCTGCCGGGCGGCCGCAAGGTCCGGCTCGACGACCTCGCCACGGTCGAGGACGGCATCGAGGAGCCGCGCACCTTCGCGCGCTTCAACGGCGAGCCGGTGGTCGCCTTCGCGGTGTCGCGCGGCTCTGGCGCGAGCGACGCCGAGGTCGCGGCCGGGGTGCAGAGGAAGATTGCCGAGTTCCAGGCGAGCTACCCCGACCTGCAGTTCGAGCTGATCGACTCCTCCGTATCGTCCACCATCGGCTCGTACGATTCCGCCATGCACACCCTGATCGAGGGGGCGCTGCTGGCGGTCATCGTGGTGCTGCTGTTCCTGCGCGACTGGCGCGCCACGCTCATCGCCGCGGTCGCGCTGCCGCTCTCGGTGTTCCCGACCTTCTGGGCGATGGATGCGCTCGGCTTCACCCTCAACGGCATTAGCCTACTCGCCATTACGCTGGTCACCGGCATCCTCGTCGACGACGCCATCGTCGAGATCGAGAACGTCGTCCGGCATATGCGGCTGGGCAAGTCGCCGTTCCGGGCCGCCATCGAGGGCGCCGACGAGATCGGGCTGGCGGTCATCGCCATCACGGCGACCCTGATCGCGGTGTTCGCGCCGGTCTCGTTCATGCCGGGCATCGCAGGCCGCTACTTCATCCAGTTCGGCCTCACCATCGCGGTCTCGGTGTTCATGTCGCTGCTCGTTGCGCGCCTGATCACTCCGATGCTCGCCGCCTACTTCCTGCGCGACCACGGCCATGCCGAGGAGCGCGAGGGCCTAGTGATGCGCGCCTACGGCCGCCTCGTCGGCTGGTCGGTGCGCCACCGGGTCGTCACGCTGTTCGCGGGCCTCGCGTTGTTCGCCGCCTCCATCGTGTCGACGGGCCTGCTGCCCTCCGGCTTCATCCCGAAGCAGGACAACGCCCGTACCCTGTTCATGGTCGAGCTGGCGCCGGGCGCGAAGCTCGCCGATACGGTCGCGGTCTCCGACCGTGTGGTCTCGCGCATCCGGGCGCTGCCCGAGGTGACCTCGGTCTTCGTCGACGGCGGACGGCAGGTCGGCGGCAAGAAGGAGACCCGGCTCGCGACCCTGACCGTCAACCTTACGCCGAAGGCCTCGCGCGCCAAGCGCCAGTGGACGGTCGAAGCCGAGATCGCAGCCCTGCTGGCCGAGGAGCCCGACATCCGGTCCTGGACCCTGCGCGACAGCGGCCAGCGCGACCTCGCCCTGGTGGTGAGCGGGCCCGACGCCGACGTGGTCACCGAAGTCGCCGCGCGCCTGCAGCGCGACATGGCCGCCATCCCGCACCTCGTGGCGGTGATGTCGACTGCTCCGCTGAACCGGACCGAGGTGCGCATCCGGCCGAAGGAGGGCGTGGCGGCCGACCTCGGCGTCTCGACCGACGCCATCGCCGAGACCGTGCGGGTCGGCACCATCGGCGACATCGGTCTGAACCTGGCGAAGTTCAACGCCGCCGACCGTCAGGTGCCGATCCGGGTGCAACTGCCCGAGAGCGCCCGCGGCGCGGTCTCGCGCCTGGAGAACCTGAAGGTGCCGGCCAAGGACGGGGCCGCCGTGCCCCTCGCCGTGGTGGCCGACATCGAGCTCGACCAAGGCCCCGGCGCCATTGACCGCTACGACCGGGCGGTGCGCGTCGCCGTCGAGGCGAACATGGAGGGCTCGGAAGCCCTCGGCTCGCTCATTGCCGAGGCCATGCAGACGCCGACCGCGCGCAATTTGCGCCCGGGCGTGACCATCAGGCAGACCGGCGACGCCGAGATCATGCAGGAGGTGTTCTCCGGCTTCCTGATGGCGATGGGCGCCGGCATCATGATGGTCTACGCGGTACTCGTCCTGCTGTTCGGCAACTTCCTCCAGCCGCTGACCATCCTGTTCTCGCTGCCGCTCTCCATCGGCGGCGCTATCCTCGGCCTGCTCGTCTTCCACATGCCGATCTCGATGCCGGTGGTGATCGGCATCTTGATGCTGATGGGGCTGGTGACCAAGAACGCCATCATGCTGGTCGACTTCGCGGTCGAGGAGATGGGGCGCGGCGTCGACCGGGTCACGGCAATCGTCGATGCCGGCCGCAAGCGCGCACGGCCCATCGTGATGACCACCATCGCGATGGCCGCCGGCATGGTGCCCTCTGCGATGGCGTTCGGCGTCGGCGGCGAGTTCCGCGCACCGATGGCGGTGGCGGTCATCGCCGGCCTGATCGTCTCGACCCTGCTGTCGCTCGTCTTCGTGCCGGCCGTGTTCCTGCTGATGGACAGCCTGGGCGGTCTTCTCGGGCGCGTGTTCGGACGGTTCGTTGGACCGCGCGACGAGGCGGCCGGGCACGCGGCGACCGCACCGTGAGCGCCACGGTCCAACAGCTTGCAGAAGGAATCCGATGACCGCTCCCATATACCGCTTGGCCGCGGTCGCCTTGGTGGCCGCCGTCGCGACCGTCACGTGCGGCCGGTTGAACGCGGCCCGTGCCGCCGAGCCGTTCGGCACCTGGTTCACGGAAGACGGCCGCGCCCGGGTCCGGACCGAGCGGTGCGGGTCCGACGCCTCCCGCCTGTGCGGCTTCGTCGTATGGGGCAGTGAGCCGCTCGACAAGGACGGCAAATCGAAAGTCGACCGCTACAACCCGAACCCGGCTTGGCAGGCCCGGCCCCAGCTCGGCCACCAGATGTTGCTCGGCTTGAAGCCGAACGCGGAGGGGCGCTACGAGGGCAAGATCTACAACGCTGACAACGGCAAATCCTACGACGTGACGGTATGGAGCGATCAACCGTCAGCGCTGACTGTGAAAGGCTGCATGCTGGTGTTTTGCGCCTCGCAGTCATGGAAGCGCGTGGCCGACGTCGTCCCCGGCCAGCTCCAGGGACCAACAGACGGCCCTGGGGGTCCGCGCTCTGATCCGGAGTGGACATCGAAGGGTCCGCGAACCGGCGCTATCTCCGCCAAGAGATCCGCACACGAGGGATCGGCTGCGCACGCAAGGTGAGTTTCGCGCCCACACGGGCGCACCAAGCATCGTGCCGCCCTCTCGAGGGTGCACGGTTGGCCGGTCGGCTGGCACATCGCCCCCTCGTGCATGGCCGACCGGCTGTTTTTCTCGTCTCGTGATGCGGAGTGTCTCGGGCAGCCGGCAGGCGAAACCTCCGTACATGCCCAGCACGGCGAGCCAGGCCGGTTCTGGGTCGAGGCGTATCTCAAGGAGGTGCGCGATCTCCAGCGGTCGTAGCCGTGCATCGCGAACGAGGTCGTCGGCACAGCCTCGGATCACCGCGAGGAAGTGCTCCTGGATCTTACGCAGCACGTCAAAGGGGACGCGCGACAGTCGCACAGGCTGCAAGACTGCTGCGATCCGGTTGCGACCAAGGCGTTCGGCGACATCGACCCCGCGCTCCCCTCGCGCGTTTCCAAGTGCACGTGCGTTTCACGCGAGGCGGAGCGGATCGAGTGCAGCTTTCGCGGCCCGACGGGTCCCCATAAGCACACCTCGTCGGCACCCAATGGCATGTTCGCCGCAGCAACCTCGCGGACGAGATCGCGAAGCCCGAACTGATCTGCGGAGTGGCGACTGTTGGCGGGCCAATCGTGCAGCGGCCCCAAAGCGGATTGCAGCCCGCCGTTCGCACGCCGCCCCTCCGAACCAAGATCGAGCAGCCCCGCAACGAAGGAACGAACGCCTTCGTGGCCACTTGCGGCCAACGCAAATCCCGCATCGCCCGCGATCCGAATGAACCGCGCCGAGTTTCCCGGAGGCCTTTTGGTTTGGCTCAGACGGCCAAGGTGTGAGCCTCGTTGACGGCTCATGTCCGCGAAGCGCGCCCTCGATGCCTCCCTGGTCCTCGTCGTCGAGGACGACGCCCTCGTGCGCCTGTACGCCGTCGAGTTGCTGGAGGACTTCGGCCTCGCGACGGTCGAGGCCCGCGACGCCGACGAGGCCTGGGACATCCTTGAGCGCCGCGACGACATCGGCGTGCTGTTCACCGACATCGACATGCCCGGGTCCATGTGCGGCAAGACCCTGGCCGCCCGCGTCCACGCGTCGTGGCCCGACATCCGCCTCGTCCCGACCTCGGGCCGGCATCGCCTCGCGGACGAGGACGTCCCAGACCACGGCCTGTTCGTGGCCAAACTCTACGGCACGGGGGACATCGTCGAGGCCATCGTCCACGCGCGGTGAGCGGCGGGCCGACAAGTCCCTGAATCTCGACGAGACCGTGCAGCTTTGGGCATCGACGCATGCCTTCTTGGAAAACAAGAAGAACGCGCGGCTTACCGACCCGAACGCCGCCGCACACATCGTATGGAGCCGCGCCATCCCGGCCCCGGTCTCATACCGAGCCGCGGTCGAGATGGCGGCTCAGTTCCTCGACGATCCGACCGCGTCCCTGTCGATGGAGCGTAAAGTCATTTAAGGTGACAAAACGTCATTTGGGGCCCGCGCTGAGCGGAGCTCAAAGGCGAAGCCGGTTAGCGTGCGGTGTCCTCCGGCAGCCCCTTGAGCCTCACTGCCGTGTTCGTGGCGGTCGGTTTGCACGATGCCTGGGCTCGGCGGCATACGTCACGGCCGTCGAGACCAGTGGCGGTGCAGGGCCGTTTCACGCCGAGCAGACGACGGCCAGCTCGACGTCGACGGTTTGCCGGAGATAGGCGGCGGCGGAACCCAGCACGACGGCTTGGTCGTCGGTCAGCCTCGACCGCCGCACTCCGGGCTGCACGATGAGGATCTCGAAGGCGATTGGCTTCATCCTTGAGGCGCGCGCGAGTTGGGCCAACGAGGCGGCCGAGCCCGCGATAAACCGGGACCGGGAAGGACTGCCGTTGCCGATCATCTTGCAGCGCGTGAGCATGTGCCTGTGAAGTCGGTCGAAACCGCCGCGCCACGAGGCCGAGCGGATCGCCTGCGACGATACCTCGACAACGTCCTTAATCCGCTCGCCAGGGTCCGGCTTGCCCGAGTACTTGCAGTGAACCAGGACGAGCCTAATGGTCTCGTCGCCCTCCTGCATGCAGATGAGGTCCGCCGCCTCTCCGGCGTCATCGTCATTGAAGACGATGTCGAAGCCCTCGTCGACGTAGTGGGTCGCCATGCGGGACTGGACCGAGCGCGGCCTCTCGACCCCTTCCTTCCAAGTAGACTCGACGTGGATGTCGACGTCGGTCCAGTCCCACGGCTGCAACTGGCGGTCTTCGATACGTGCCGGAGCCGTGCTGGTCTGCTGGTAGACAAGGTCGCCTTCCAGCTCCTTCAGGCTGACGTAACGGACGACAAGGGGATAGTCGTACAGATAATCTGGCAAGGGCACGTCCAGCCTGCCTTGCCGCAGCCGGATGTTCTCCGGTCCGACGAAGCGATAGCCCCGAACCGCGTCCAGCACCAACTCGACGCGGTCATTGAATTCGCCCCTTGCGGAGACGAGCCTGAAGGCCAGTCGGGTCGACGAGGATGCCTCGGCCTCGTGCTCCCATTGGCAATAGGCCATCGGGACCTGTCGCCCGTCCTTGCACAAGACGATGCGTTCGTCGGAGGTCTTCAATGTCTCCGCGGGCCATTCGACCGAGAGCACCCGCTCGTCCGGGAACGCAGTCTTCACCTCGGTGGGGATGAGGACGTTGTGGAGGATCTTGTCGACGTTGATCGCGGGATCGAGAAGCTTGCGCCCTATGGGCCGGCACCATCTCAGCCATTGCGGAATGGTGCCTTGAGCCTTGGACCAGACCCGCCCCTTCGCCGAACAGCCAGGCGAGACGACGGTCCCTCCCTCCCAGCCTCGACCGTCCAGGTTCGATTTCGTGGCGCCGGTCGTCTCCGTCAGCGTGAGCGCCTGCCTCACGTCGGAGCCCGTATACATGGCGAAGCTCATGTTCCGGCGACCGTGCTTGCGCACGCCGATGTTGCTGAAGATCAGCCGATTGATGCCGCCCAGGGCGCGGAAGGTCTTCTCCCCGTCAATCCGCGCGGTCGCGCCGACCGCGCTTGCAAGCCCCTCGTGCAAGCTGCTCTTGTCGGAGGAGTTCACATGCAGGAGGCCGGCCTCCTCGTCATGGAACAAAACGAAAAGGTCCCATTGGCGGTCGGCGACCTTCTTGCTCCGGGTCCATCTGACCCGCTCCTCCCGCCTCGTCACGAAATAGACCAGCGACGCCGCATCGTTCTGCCATGCGGCATGGACGAAGGTCTTGTCGGGAATGCCCTCGTGGAAGGTCTTGGGCGTGAACTCGTCGCAGAGATATGTGATGGTGCTGAACTTCGGCCTCAGCAGGTTCTTCGAGATCCTCAGCCCCTCGACGTTCTCCTCCGGCACGAGTGCGGTGGAGTCCCGCAGGAAGGCGATCAGCTCGGCATGATCGCGCGCCGCCTTCGAGCTGGCTTCGCTCAGCAACTGGTTCCAGTCGGCGCTCTCGCTATAGAGGCGCTCCAGCTTCGAAGACACCTTCGGATCGGCGATGTTCGCGACCACGGTTGCGTTACCGATGCGCTTGCCGGAGCGACGTGTGAACCGGCCGGTGAACTGCAGGAGGACCGGCAGGCTTTTGTGTAGGTCGTGCAGGACTGCGACCTTGAGCTCGGGCAGGTCGAAGCCCTCGCCGAGCATGTTGACGCAGACGACGATGCGGTGGCGGCCCGCCCGAAGGGCATCCAAGGCCTGCGCGACCTCGATTTCCGTCATCTCCGAATGGATCAGGACCGGGTTCGTCTCCGGCGCCAGGCGTCGATAGAGTTCGAGCAGGCCTTCGCCGCGTTGGATGCGCGCGCACCGGGCCATGAGCAGGTGGTTCAGGCCGGCCTTCAGGTCCGCCCTCAGGGCCGCGATGGCTTCGTCGGCCATTTCCTCGTCGGCCTTGCCCGGGTCGATCTGGAAGACCGAAACGAACTTGATCGGCTTGAAGTACCCGTCTCGCTGGGCGGCCGCGAGCGGGTAACTGAAGATGACGCGCCCATCGACCAGCTTTCCATCGAGCCTGAAGGGCGTCGCCGTGAACTGCACGATCTGGTGCCGACTGAAGTGGCTCCGGAAAGCGCTCCAGGTATCCGAGGCCACGTGGTGCGCCTCGTCCACGAACAGGGTGCCTACGGCTTCGGCGATCTCGGGAAAAAGGGGCTCGGTCGCGGCGCCCGCGAGCGAGGCCATGACGCCGACCACGACGTTGCAGCCCCTGAGCAGGTCGAGATCCTCGCTGCGGGTGGGTTCCTTCGTAATGATGCCCACGACCGGGTTGCGGATATCCGGATCGACCAGCCCCAGTTCCGGCAACTTGCCGAAGTTCTCGAATTTCCTGGCCGTCTGCCAGCGAAGCGCGTCCGACGGGACGGCCACCAAGGTCGGGCCCCGTCGATAGTTGACGACGGCGCAGAGCATCGTCTCGGTCTTGCCCGTTCCCGTGGGCATGACGACGGTGGCCGGCTCTGTCGAGAACACACTCCAATGTGCGCCGATGGAATGGAGCGCGCCGACCTGGGGCGGACGCAAGCCTTGGCCGCCCTCGGCGACCTCACCCTGGGCGGTGGTGGTCTCGGTCCTGAAACGAAAGCCGTCCTTCCAGGACCCCTCGATCTCCTGGGCCGATCCTCGTGGATCGGCACGGTGCTTGGCTGAGAATTCAGCCAGCCGCACGTGCCATTGCCAGCGCGGCTTGCGCCCGTCCTCCTGGAGCAGGACCCCGGTCACTCCAGGTGGCACCGTCGACAGACGCCGATGTGCGACGGCGATCCGCTCGTCGCCGGCGAGATGGTAGATCTCGATATCTCGCTTGGCCGAGATGCGGATGGATGTGACCCGTTCGACGGTATGGGATCGGGCAGGGATCAGCAGGCAGAACCTGACGCCGATCCTCATCCTCTCGATGTACCGAAGCTCCGGGGTCTGAAGCGTCGCCGGCGTAGGCGGCTCCGCCTCTACCCCGGTGTCAGGCTGACTGACGGGTTCCTCCAAGGTCATGTCGATGTCCCTGCTCGGTTCGAACACTGCAGGCCAGGAATGGCGTGCCGCGAGGATCCTGGGCCACCCCCGAAATCATGATCCCGTTTTGTTCGGGTTGGTATTCGGCGGCGGGCCGAGACCCGCCGCCGTTTTTGCTGTTTTGAACGAGAACCTGCTCGGCGCTGAACCGAGCGAAGTTCCAAGGCAACACACTGGCGAAATCGGCTTCAAAAGGAAGTTGGGACCAAACTTGCCTATGGCGAGGGACCAATCCTCCCTCTGTTTAGGACCAATCCCGCTCTCCGCTAAATTTGGTTCCCCAGGCTTATCTTATGCTTCGCTTCACATTCCCTCATAGGCTGGCAGCATATCCGCATGTACTGGTTGGACTTTGCTGCACGTCACACAGGCTCGAAGTGTCAGGGGCTCAAGAGCACCCTGTCGTCGAACCGCAGGTGTCGCACTTCAGGCAGGTGCCGTTGCGGACCAGCGTGAAGTTCGCGCATTCCGGGCAGGCCTCGCCGACGTAGCCCTTCATCTTCGCCTCCGCGCGGCGGTCGGCGACGCTCCGCTCGGCCTTGGCGAAGGGGAGGGTGTCGGCGATCGTCTCGGCCTGACCGGCCGTCGCCGGCTCCGCCTTCAGCGCCGCGCTGCCGCGGATCGCGTGGACCGTACCGCCGGCCGGAGCCGACTGTCCGGCGCTCGCCGCACCCACGCCGAGGCTGGCGCCGGCCGGGCCGCCCTGGATCAGGGTGAGGCGGTCGGCCGAGCCGCGCAGCAGGCCGCGGGAGACGACCGAGGAGGCCGGCGCCGGCTTCGGACCCTCGCGGGTCGTATCGCCGCTCTCGCCGCCGCCGATCACCGTGCCGCCGATCTCGGCGGGGCTGACATGGGCGAGATCGGCGCGGCCGAGATACGAGACTGCCAGCTCGCGGAACACGTAGTCGAGGAGCGAGGTCGCGTTCTTGATCGCGTCGTTGCCCTGGACGAAGCCGGCCGGCTCGAACCGCGTGAAGGTGAAGGCCTCCACGTACTCCTCCAGCGGCACGCCGTACTGGAGGCCCAGCGAGATCGCGATGGCGAAGTTGTTCATCAGGCTCCGGAAGGTCGCGCCCTCCTTGTGCATGTCGATGAAGATCTCGCCGAGGCGGCCGTCGTCGTACTCGCCGGTGCGCAGGTAGACTTTGTGGCCGCCCACCACCGCCTTCTGGGTGTAGCCCTTCCGGCGGGCCGGCAGCTTCTCCCGGGAGCGGATTCGCTCGACGCGCTCGATCACCCGTTCGACGATCTTCTCCGCGGCGGCGGCGGCCTTGGCGGCGGCCGGCGCCTGGATCAGGGCCTCGATCCCCTCATCGGCCTCGTCATCGTCATCCGAGATGAGGGCCGAGTTGAGCGGCTGCGACAGCTTCGAGCCGTCGCGGTAGAGGGCGTTCGCCTTCAGGGCGAGGCGCCAGGACAGCAGGTAGGCCGCCTTGCAATCCTCCACCGTGGCGTCGTTCGGCATGTTGATGGTCTTGGAGATCGCGCCCGAGATGAAGGGCTGCGCCGCCGCCATCATGCGGATGTGGCTCTCGACCGACAAGTAGCGCTTGCCGATCCGGCCGCACGGATTGGCGCAGTCGAAGACCGGGTAGTGCTCGAGCTTCAGGCCCGGAGCGCCCTCCAGCGTCATCGCTCCGCAGATGTGCGTGTTGGCGGCCTCGATGTCCTTCTTAGAGAAGCCAAGGAACGGCAGCAGCTCGAAGGTCGGGTCCGACAGCTTCTCCGCCGGGACCTTCAGGGTCTGGGTCAGGAAATCGTCGCCCAGCGTCCAGCGGTTGAACACGAACTTGATATCGAAGGCCGACTTCAGGCCCTTCTCCACCGCGGCGATCTTCTCGTCGGTGAAGCCCTTGGCCCGCAGCGTCGTCGGGTTGATGCCCGGCGCCTGACCCATCGAGCCGTGGCCGACCGCGTAGGCCTCGATCTCGGCGATCTCGGATTCGCGGTAGCCGAGCGCCCGCAGGGCGTCCGGCGCGGCCTGGTTGATGATCTTGAAGTAGCCGCCGCCGGCGAGCTTCTTGAACTTCACCAGGGCGAAGTCCGGCTCGATGCCGGTGGTGTCGCAATCCATCACGAGGCCGATCGTGCCGGTCGGCGCGATCACGGTGGCCTGGGCGTTGCGGTAGCCGTGCTCCTCGCCGAGCTTCAGCGCCCGGTCCCAGGCGGCGCGGGCGTGGTCACCCAGATCCGCCTGCGGGATGTTGGCGTGGTCGAGGGCGACCGGCGCGACGTTCAGGAACTCGTAGCCCTCGGCCTCGCCGTGCGCGGCCCGGCGATGATTGCGGATGACGCGCAGCATCGCGTCGGCATTCTCCTCATAGGCCGGGAAGGTGCCGAGCTCCGAAGCCATCTCGGCCGAGGTCGCGTAGGCGACACCCGTCATGATCGCCGTGAGCGCGCCGGCCAGGGCCCGACCCGCGTCGGAATCGTAGGGCAGGCCCATGGTCATCAGCAGGCCGCCGATATTGGCGTAGCCGAGGCCGAGCGTCCGGTAGCGGTAGGAGAGCTCCGCGATCTCCTTCGACGGGAACTGCGCCATCATCACGGAGATCTCGAGCACCACCGTCCAGAGGCGGTTGAGGTGCTCGAACGCCTCGGCGTCGAAGCGCTTGGTCTCGCGATCGTACATCGTCAGCAGGTTCGCCGAGGCGAGATTGCAGGCGGTGTCGTCGAGGAACATGTACTCGGAGCACGGGTTCGAGGCCCGGATCCGCCCGCCCGCCGGGCAGGTGTGCCAGTCGTTCATCGTCGTGTTGAAGTGCAGGCCCGGATCCGCCGAGGCCCAGGCGGCCTCGCCGATCCGCTCCCACAGGTCACGGGCCTTGAGGGTCTTGGTGACCTTCCCGGTGGTGCGGGCGGTGAGCTGCCAGTCGGCATCCGCCTCGACGGCGCGCAGGAAGTCGTCGGTCAGCGAGACCGAGTTGTTGGAGTTCTGGCCGGCGACCGTGAGGTAGGCCTCCGAATCCCAGTCGGTGTCGTAGACGGGGAACTCGATCTTGGTGAAGCCCTGGCGCGCGAACTGCACCACGCGCTTGATGTAGGAATCCGGCACGGAGGCGCGGCGGGCGGCCTTGATCTCGCGCTTGAGAGCCGGGTTGCGCTCCGGATCGAAGCAGGCATCCCCTTCCGCCTCGCACTGCGTGCAGGCCTTCATCACCAGCGTCAGGTGCTTGGAGACGACCTTCGAGCCCGTCACCAGGGCGGCGACCTTCTGCTCCTCCTTCACCTTCCAGTCGATGAAGGCCTCGATGTCCGGGTGGTCGATATCCACGATCACCATCTTGGCGGCGCGCCGCGTGGTCCCGCCCGACTTGATGGCGCCCGCCGCCCGGTCGCCGATCTTGAGGAAGCTCATCAGGCCCGACGACTTGCCGCCGCCGCCGAGCTTCTCGTTCTCCGAGCGCAGCATCGAGAAGTTGGAGCCGGTGCCCGAGCCGTACTTGAACAGGCGCGCCTCACGCACCCACAGGTCCATGATGCCGCCGTCGTTGACGAGGTCATCCTGGACCGACTGGATGAAGCAGGCATGCGGCTGCGGATGCTCGTAGGCCGACGCCGACTTGGTCAGCACGCCGGTCTGCGGGTCGCAGTAGTAGTGGCCCTGGCTCGGTCCATCGATGCCGTAGGCCCAGTGAAGGCCGGTGTTGAACCATTGCGGCGAGTTGGGCGCCACCATCTGGCGGGCCAGCATGAAACGCAGCTCGTCCATGAAGGCCGAGGCGTCCTCCTCCGAGGAGAAGTAGCCGCCCTTCCAGCCCCAGTAGGTCCAGCAACCCGCGAGCCGGTCGAAGACCTGTGTGGCGGAGGATTCGGAGACGAAGCGCTCGTCCTCGGGGAGTTCCGCCAGGGCGGCGTCGTCCGGAACGGAGCGCCACAGGAAGGACGGAACCGCGTTCTCCTCGACCTTGCGCAAACGGGCCGGGACGCCCGCCTTGCGGAAGTACTTCTGCGCGAGCACGTCGCTCGCGACCTGGCTCCAGCTCTCCGGCACGTCGATGCCGTCGAGGCGGAACACCACCGAGCCGTCCGGGTTGCGGATCTCGCTCAGCGCCTTGCGGAAAGGGATCCCGGCGTAGGGCGATTGTCCGGCCGTGGTGTAGCGACGCTCGAACCGCATGAAACACACCTCTCCCGACGGGACGCGAACGTCCCGGCCCCGCGCGACGCGGGGTCTAGCCCGATAGTGGGATTCGCGGCCGACCACGCCCGGCTGAGAGACGTGCCCCGGTCCCGCGAACGAAAATTAGGAACGGTCGCCCCTGCCCAACGCACCACTTCCGCGGGGCGCGACCGATGCAGGGAGATTACCGCCGCCTTCACTCTCACGTCAACAAGTGGTGTTCGGCGGGCTTGTTCCCCGCTAGATGTTGTGCCGGCTCGCAAAAGTCTGTGGATATCGTCCCGGACCGGGATAAGTGTCCTTCCGGCTTTCGGGAATCGGATCGGGAAAATTTTAGATTCACAACCCTAGGGAGCGGACCTGGCGAACAGCCGGACCCGGGGGCCGAAACCGCGGTCGAGCGTTGCCCGGCAGCGACACTTCCGTCATGCGGCTGGACTCGCACGCGCGCGGTCACCATAACGGCGCCGACGAGCGCCCTCGCGGCGCGGCACGATTCCGGGACCGGCGATGGCGCTGAAGGACACTTTGCTGCGCATCTTCACGTGGTGGAACGGTCAGACCGTCTCCGTCGCGCTCCAGACCGCGCGCACCGGCATCTTCGTCGGCGAGGACGAGTTCGGGAACAAGTACTACAAGGCGGAAGGTGCGCTGATCGACCGCTCGGTGGGCTCGGAGCGCCGCTGGGTCGTCTATAACGGCTACGCCGACGCCTCGAAGGTGCCCCCCGGCTGGCGGGGCTGGCTCTGCCACAACGTCGACGTCGCGCCGAGCGAGGAGAAGTACCAGCCGAAGGCGTGGCAGAAGCCGCATATCGAGAACCAGACCGGCACCGCGAACGCGTACCGGCCGGCGGGCTCGCAGCTCTCCTGGGGCCAGCGGCCGGCAGCGACCGGCGACTACGTGTCCTGGACGCCGGGCGAGTAGGTCCGCGCGCCGCCTCGGGCCGGGCGCCCTTTTGCCGCCACCGTTCCGGTGTTCATGACGGGCCAATCCCGATCGTCCGCCGCGCAGCCGTTGGCGCGGCCGGCCACCCTCGTCTAGGGGTCCGAGCCTTGAGCCGCATCACCGCCCTCGCACGCCGCGCGCTCGCCCCGAGCCTCGCGCTCCTCGTCTGCGCCGGCCCCGCCGCTGCCGACAAGATCAAGAACCCGACCGCGGTGTTCTCCGGGCTCGACAAGATCACCGGCCGGATCGTCAATTTCGAGGTCGCGGTCGACGAGACCGTGCAGTTCGGCGCCCTGCAGCTCACCCCGCGGGTCTGCTATACGCGCCCGCCCACCGAGAGCGCGAAGACCACGGCGTTCCTCGAGGTCGACGAGGTCACCCTCGACAACAAGTACCGCCGCATCTTCACCGGCTGGATGTTCGCGTCGAGCCCCGGCCTCCACGCGATCGAACACCCGATCTACGACGTGTGGCTGGTCGACTGTAAGGGCGGCAGCGACGTGATCGCCGAGGCCAAGGAGCAGGAGGACGTCCCGGCCGTGGCGGCCAAGCCCGAGAAGGCGAAGCGCCCCGGCAAGGACGCGACCAAGACCGCCCAGCAGCTCAACGCCAACGGCCAGGTCGACGTGGAGGCGCCGCGCGGCGTGCCGGTGCAGCCCCGCCAGAAGCCCTCGCGCAAGTTCTTCCCGTCGAACGAGGGCCCGGCGCCGGCCCCGCCGCCGCAGCAGCAGCCGCAGAACCTGTTCGACGCGCTGTTCCGCTGAAGCCGTCGCGAGCGCGTCGTCGCTTCAGGCGACGTTGAGGCGACGCCCCCGATTCCAGGCCAGGAACGGGACGCCGGAGAGCAGTCCGGCGAGGGCGGCGCGCGTCTGGTGGCAGCCGTTCACCGACACCCGGGGCAGGGCCTGGAGATGGCCGGCATGCTCGGCGAAGAGGTGGCCCGGCCGCGTGGTCACCGCCGTCGCGAAGCCCATCTCCCGCGCCAGCGCGAATTCCCGCGGGCCGGCGGAAGATGGGTCTCCGACCGGGTAGGAGAGGTGTCGCACCGGTCGGCCGAGTTCCGTCTCGATCCGCGCGCGCCCCTCGGCGATCTCGCGCGATGCGAACGCGGCGGCGTGCTTGGCCAGCATCGGGTGGCTGACCGTGTGCGCGCCGACGGTGACGGCCGGGTCGACGGCGAGGTCGCGCAGTTCGTCCCAGGACAGACACAGATCGGCGGCGAGGCGCCCCGGCGGGAAGCCGGCCTGCCGGCAGAGGGCGGCGATCCGCTCGAGGAGGTCCGCCTCGTCGCCGTGGCGCAGGTCGCGGTACAGAGCTTCGAACGCCAGCGCCTTCTCCTGCGGGCTGCGCGCCGGAAGGTCGAGACTCCGCGCACCGATCTCGATGCGCACCCGGTCCAGCCGCGCGATCGCCCGCTCCAGTTCGACCCACCACAGCCGGCCGGCCTGATCGGCGAAGCCGCTGGTGACGAACAGCGTCCACGGCGCGCCGTGGCGGGCCAGCACGGGACGGGCGTGCACGACGTTGTCGCGATAGCCGTCGTCGAAGGTCAGGACGGCGAAGGGCGGTCCGTAATCCGGCTCGGCCAGCCGCTCCGGCACCGCATCCAGGCCGATGATCTCGAAGCCGCGGGCGTCGAGCTCGCGCAGGGTGAGGTCGAGGAAGTCCGGGGTGATGCCGAGCAGCCGATTCGGCGCGAAGGCCGGCACCGGGTCGGGGCTGACGTGGTGGAACGTGAGGATCACGCCGAGGCCGCGAGCCGCGGGGCTGAGCCAGCGGTCTGCCCCCAGCGCCTGGATCGCGCGGAAGCCCGACGCGAAGACCCGATGCTTGGCACGCGACGACAGCATGGCCCTGAACCGTTCGGGCCCGAGGCCCAGCGCGGCACAGCCTTGGCGTGCCGGGGTAAACAAACCCGAAAGCATGCGCAGCGGCGCTCATCGCAAGCTGTCATTAGCCACGACTGATCTTTGCCGGACCATCCGGCACCGGGATCATACCATCGTCGATTGAAGTCACGGGCTGTTCAGTCGCCTCCCGTCAGGGTTGGGGCGCCACGGGACCGTGAGCGGTCCCCGGGAGATCAGGTCATGGCGGTCGGTGTCCAAGTAACGGGAACGGACATGGTCGATACGCGCATCGCCGGGGGGCTCGTCGCGGAGATCATCCCGGACCTCGCCGCGGCCGAGGCGCTCTGGCGGCGCCTCGAGGCCGATCCGGCGAGCCTCGGCACACCCTACCAGCGGTTCGACTGGATCGGCGCCTACCTGCGGGCGACGGGGCAGGCCGAGCGCGCGCGCGTCGCGGTCCTGCGGGACGCGGACGGCCGGCCGCGCATCCTCATCCCGTTCACGCTTCAGCGGGAGCACGGCCTGCGCCTCGCGCGGACGGTCGGCGACACCCACGCCAATTATCACTTGCCGCTCTTCGCCACCCGCGGCGCGGCGGCCATCGCGCCCGGCAGCATCGTCGCGGCCCTGATCCGCGCCGGCCGCGCTGACGGGATCGACGCCTTCGCCCTGAAGCATCAGCCCCGGATGTGGGACGGGGCGGCGAACCCGCTCGCCGCCAGCGGCGAGGCGGAGGCCAGCGACGCCTACGGCCTCATGCTCGGGCCGGACCCTGAGGCAACCGTACGCCGGGCCTTCAGCGCGGATGCCCGCAAGAAGCTGCGGTCCAAGGAGAAGCGCCTCGTGGAGGCGCACGGCGCGATCACCTACCGCCGCGCCGAGACCGCCGACGAGGCGGCGCGCCTGCTGGCGGCGTTCTTCGCGCAGAAATCGGCCCGCTTCGCCGGCATGGGAGTGTCCGACCCCTACGCCGACCCCGCGATCCGGGCCTTCCTGACGGCCGCGGCGACCGGCGCCGAGCCCGCGGTGGAGCTGTACGCCCTGTGCCTCGCCGAGAGCGGCCGCGTCCTCGCGACCTTCGGCGGCGCCGTCAGTGAGCGGCGCTTCAGCGGCATGATGACGGCGTTCGACGGCGACCCCGAGATCGCCCGCTACAGCCCCGGTGACTTGCTGCTCCAGCACCTGGTGCGCGATCAGACCGCGCGCGGCCGGCAGGGCTTCGACCTCGGCGTCGGTGAGGCCCGCTACAAAGCCAGCATCTGCGACGAGACGATCGGCCTCGTCGAGACCATCATTCCGGTGACCCTCCGGGGCCGGATCTACGGCGCGCTCCGCCGCGGCCTGAACCGCACGAAGCGGCGGATCAAGCGCGACCCGCGCCTCTACGCCGTCCTGAAAAAGCTCCGCACCCTGCGCCGATCGTGACCGGCGTCCCGGCCTAGGCGGCGTTGAGGCGCAATTCCGCCCGGGCGTCCGCGACCTCGGATGCGGCGGCACGATCCTGCGCCACTAGGATCTGCCCCGCACCGGCCTCCTCGGCCAGGGCGTAGAGGTCGGCCAGCGCCGGATCCTCGGCATCGGCGTTCGACGCGATGACGACGCTGTCCATGAAACCGGCGACCAGCTCGAGGAGGTCGACGGCCCGCGGCGCAGCGTAGAGCCGGCAGATCACCCAGTCGTAGGCCTCGGCCATGGCCTCGAAGGTCAGCGCCAGAGCATCCAACTCGTCGAAGAGGACGGCGGAATCCTGCAAGCCCGCCTCGATCCGGTGATAGCCGCTGTCCCGGCGGGCCTGGATCACGTCGAGGAAGGCGGCTTCGCCGGCGACGAGGTCGGAGAAGCCGAGCCCTGCCGTACCGTCGTGCGGCAGGTTCAGGTCGACGGCGACGAGGCTACCCTCGCGACCCAGGGCGCGGGTCAGGGCCTCGGGAAGCGTCGGGACGCCGCGTCGATCCTCGGTCTCGACGATCAGGATCCGGCGACCGGCCTGCGCCTCCGGGGCGCGGGGCGCCGCCGCGATCCGGGCGACGAGGGGCGCGAGATCGAACGTGTCGGCGCTGCGGATCGCCGTCGGCGCGACGGGCGCCGTCTCGGCGGCCGTCCGCGGAGGCTCGGACCAGTGCGCGGCCGGCGTCGCTTCCGGGAAGGTGAAGGACGGCCGATCCAGCACCGGCTCGCAGCGCCGGCGATCGTCCGCCGGGTCGCCGTCGCGGTCGCCGGCGGGGCGGCCGGACTCCGCGAGCAGCGCGCTGGCGATGACGCCGCCGACCGACAGCATGAGCGTCAGCAGGGTCGCGAAGGCGACGATCGGCAGCTTCTTCGGGAAGGACGGGAGCTCGGGCGTCACGGCGCGGGAAACGATGCGGGCATCGGCGGGCGTCGCGGCCTCGCCGTCGCGCGCCGCCGCCTCGCGATAGCGGCCGAGATAGGACTCGAGCTGCTCGCGCTGCGCCTTCGCCTCGCGCTCCAGCGCCCGGAGCTGGATCTCGCTGGCATTGCCGCGGACGACGACGTCCTGCTGGCCGTCCACGGCGGCCTGGAGGCTCTCGACCCGGGCCCCGGCGATCTTGGCATCATTCTCCATCGTGCGCACGACGCGCTCGGCCGAGGCCTTGATCTGCGCGTCGAGGTCCTCGAGCTGGGCGTTCAGCTCCTTGATCCGCGGGTGGGCCGGCAGGAGGGTCCGAGACTCGAGGGCGAGCTGCGCGCGCACGGCGATCCGGTTCTCGACGATCCGGCGGATCACCTCGTTGTTGGCGACGTCGGGGATCTCGAAGGCGCGCCCGTCCTTGATCAGATCCTTGATGGCCTTCACCTTGCCGTCGAGGTCGGCCTTCAGGCTCCGCGCCGCGGAGAGCTGACTCGACAATTCGCCGAGCTGCTGGGCGTTGAGCGGCCGGCCGGCAACGCCGGTGCTGCCCACGAGGCCGTTCCTGGCGCGGAACGCCTCGACCTTGGCCTCGGCCTCGGCGACGCGGTTGCGCAGCCCGTCGATGTTGCCGCCGAGCCAGGTGGAGGCGTACCGGGCGGTGTCGACCTTATCGGCTTCGAGCGAGCCGATGTAGAGCTTCGCGATGGTGTTGGCGGCCTCGGCCGCGAGCTTCGGATCCTTCGCGCGGAACTCGATCGTCAGGATCCGCGACTTGCCGGCGGGATAGACCAGCAGGTGATCGAAATAGGCGTCGAGCACCCGGTCCTCTGCGGGGCGGTCGAGAGGATTGGCGCCGATGCCGAGCATCATCAGAACGCGCTGAACCGCGCCGATGCTGCCCGCACCGGGATCGAACTCGGCGTTGCCGACGAGCTTGAGCCGGCGGATCGCCTCGCGGGCGAGATCGCGGGACATGGCCACCTGCACCTGGCTCGCCACCGCCTGCTCGTCGATCGGTGCGAGCTGGTCGCCGCGCTCCTGCGCGGTCCGGGCGAAGGCCGGGTCGCGGCTCTCGAGGAGAACCTTCGCCTCGCCGGTGTAGCGGGGGCTGACCACGTTGACGAAGACGCTCGCGCCCAGGGCAACCACCAGGGTCGGCCCGACGATCCAGCCGATCGAGCGCCGCAGGATCCGCGGCAGCTGCGCGAGGCCGAGGCCTTCCTCGGCGCGCGGCTGGGGTCCGGGTACGGCATAGATCGAGCGCTGACGGATCGTGGACATGCGGACGCTCTGAACGCGGAGACAAACCGAACAGGCATTACTGCCGTCCCGCCGCCATTAGTGGATGTTAAGGTTGCTCAAGAGTTAAGGCGCGCGGGGACCGGTGGCGGGGCAATGCCGGCCGAACGGCGATCAAGGTTCATTAACCTTAACGGCCTAGATCATCCCGCAACTGCATCCATGACGGCGATGGTGATGAACCGGCGCGCTCTGCTCCTCGCACTCGGCTCGACTCTGGCGCTCGGCGGTTGCCTGCGACCGAGCTTCCGCACCGATCAGCTCGATGCCACCGGCACGGGCTCGATCGCGGCGCGGTACACGCTGGCGGCCGGCGACAAGCTGCGGGTGATCGTGTTCGGCCAGGACAACCTGTCCAACATCTACGCGGTCGACGGCGCCGGGCGCATCGCCATGCCGCTGATCGGGACCGTGCAGGTCGGCGGCCAGACCACCGCGCAGGCCGCCAAGGCGATCGAGACGAAGCTGGCCGCCGGATACGTGCGCGAGCCGCACGTCACCGTGGAGGTGGACGCCTACCGGCCGTTCTACATCCTCGGGGAGGTCACGACATCCGGCCAGTACCCGTTCGTGAACGGCATGACCGTCGAGACGGCGGTCGCGATCGCGGCCGGCTTCGGCCCCCGGGCCGCGCGGGACTACGCTGTCCTGACCCGCGATGCCGGCGGCTCGCTGATCTCCGGGATCGTGCCGATGACCTACGCGGTCCGACCGGGCGACACGATCGTCATCAAGGAACGATTCTTCTGAGCGGCGCCCCGACGGTCACTGGCCACTCTGCCACGGGTTGATGACCCGCATGGCGGTCTTCTGCGCCGGGATCGGCGTCGCCACCTCGGGCATCGGCTGACGCGCGCGCGCCATCATCCGGCGCGCCTCCTGCGCGGGCACCGCACCGACCGGCGTGAACAGGCCCGCCAGGACCTTCCGCGTGCCCCGGCTCACGAAGCGCGAGTTCTGAACCGGCTCGAAGTCTCGGATCGCGTGGCGCTTCTCGGGATTCCCGGTGAAGACCCGGGCACCGGTATTCAGAACCACGATGTCACCGGGCCGCAGCGTCTCATCCTTGAGGAGCGCCGCCGTCGCGCCGGCCTTCATGTCGATAGGCGTCTGGCGCTCGCTGATCTCCCGCTCCTTCACGCGGATCTTGAGCGGGAGCGCCGCGTAGCGGGTCTGGAAGCGTCGGCGCGCCGCCCCGAGCCGCGGGGTGGCGTGGCGGCCGAAGGCGCGGCCCTCGAAGGCGGGCGCCGGGGCAGGGGCCGGCTGGGCCTGCTGGGCGGGCGGCCGGGCGCCGAACAGCATCTCGAGGAAGCCGACCTCCGCGGCCTGGGCGCGCATCGCCGTTCCGGCGAGGAGACCGCCGGCCGCCATGACGGCCAGCAAGCTGCTCGTGCGAAGCCTCATAGCACCCTCCGGAACCGACGCCCGACGTGAGCATCCGACCCTCAACCGCAAGGCGTACTGGAGGGTTCCGGATGATTTAGAGTCTGCTCAGGAACGACGGGCAGTGGCCCGATGGTGCAGGATTCGACGCTTCCGACGACGCCATCGCGGCGCGTTTGGGCACGGAGAACGCGGGCTAGCCCGGCGCCGACTGCTCGCCCTCGCCGATGCAGTCGAGCGCGCGCTCGACGGCGCTCACCGCATCCAGGAGGTGCTGCACGGTGCGCTCGACCTCGATCGCCGGACGCCCCATCGCGGCGGCGCGGGCGCTCACATCCTCGAGCTGCTCCAGCAGGGCGAGGAGATCACCGGCCACGGTCACAACTTCGCAGCGAGCGAGACGCGTGACGGTCGGGCGCGGACGGAAGGGCAAGACGTTGCTCATCGCGTGGGTTGTCGCCCGAAACGACCGGGATTCGCCAGGGGGCGAGGACCGGACTCAACACGAATGACCGCCCCTATCCGCCGCAATCCCGACGTGTGGTGCATTTTCCGTGGCCGCTGCGCATCGGAGACGGCAGAACCGATTTACATCTTGCGCGCGACCTTGACGGACGCTCCGCCGCGCTGACCATGCCGCCAGACGCCCCGTGAGGGTTCGGTCCGGCCCTCGCCGGGTACGGCCCGGCCACGGCCCGCATTCAGGATCGACGATGCGCTTGACCCTTCTCGCCCTCTCCGCGCTGACCCTCGGCGGCCTCTGCGCCTGCACCACCAGCGAGGGCCCGGATACCCGCAGCGGCCTCGCCGAGACCTTCAACCTCGACAACTACCGGGCGTCCCGGAACACCAACGGCACGCAGACCCGCCGCGACGTGAACCGCGCCTACACCCAGCCGACGCTGCCGACGATCGGCAACCGCGGAATGTGAGGCGCGCGGCGCGTCACCGCTTGGTGAGCGCGTCCGCGAATGTGGCGATCCGGTTGCGGGCGTAGACCGGCAGGCCGGCGCTGATGGAATTGCCGGTGTTGAAGCTGGAATTACCCATCAGCACCTGCGCCGGGAGCAGGTTCTTGAGCACGGGCACGCGGGCGTACTCTGCCTTGCGGTCGAGCACGTCGCCCTTGATCGCCAGCGCCATGTAGGCGGTGACCACCGTCTTGGTCGGGTCGTTCGGCATCGGCTGGAGCACGGCCAGGAACTTGCCGAAGCGCAGGATCTGGTTGACCCAGAAGATCGTCTGCTCCAGGCCGCCGGTCACCGCGGTATCGATCTTCGTGAGCGCCCTGAGCCGGTCGCCCTGGTCCGGCCCGAGCACCCGCAGCTCGCTCTGGAACGAGACGAACTCGGCGATCTTCTTGGCCGAGCCCTCCTCCAGCTTGTTGGCGAGTTTCACGCCGAGCGGCAGCTTGCCCTCCAGGTCGTAGCGCGACTCGATGCAGGCGCCCGCGCCCTCGCACCACGCACGGTCGGGCCGCTTGGCGAAGGCGGCGGCCGGATCCTTGTTGGGCGTCACGTCGGCGACCGCCAGGGTGTGGTGCTTGATCGCCGGATCCATTTTCTGGACGAAGGCGAGGTTGGCGAAGGCCTGGAGGTCGATCGCCTCGGGCGGTCGCGGGACGACGAAGCGTCCCTCGGCGACGTAGACCTTCAGGGTCTCGTGCCGCGGCTTCGTCACGCCGTTCACCGTCACGGTGTAGTCCGGCTCCTTGTAGCCGGGATAGGGGGCGAGCGCCGCCGCCTCGGCCGGCCGCGCCTTCAGCCAGTCGAGATACGGGATCAGGCCGTTCTCCGGCGCCGACGGGTTGTCGCGGTGGTCGGTGAACAGGATCTGGCCCGGCTTGATCGCTGCCGGATCGACGGCGGTGACGGAGGGCACCTCCTTGATCCGCTCCGGCCCGGGCGCCGGGGCGGTGTTGGCGGCGGGCGTCTGAGCGCGGGCCGAGGTGGCCGGGAGCGCGACCGTGAGGGCGGCCGCCAGGGCCGCGGGAAGCTGCTGGCGCAACGGGATTCTCGTCTGTCGGGGAGGGCTGTCAGTAACCGGGGTCTTCGCCGAACAGGTAGTCGGGATCGCGGCGGCGCGGGCGGCGCACGTCGTCATCCCCGCCGAAAGGCGAGCGACTCGTCTGCCCCGGCCACGGCTTGTAGGGATCCTGCCCGTAGAGATCCACATCGCCCTGCGCGCGGCGGCTGCGCGGCGCGGGACGCTCGCCGAACGGATCCAGGAAGTCGGATCGCGGCCGCTCGCCGGTCATGTTGCCGTAGTAGTCGCCGGCGACGCTCGCGCCGTCGTCGGCGCCCGCGAGATCGCCGTCCTGCGCGTCGGGCCGCATGGCGTAGAGCGTCTCGCGGGGCACGAGGCGGTACTGCGTGTCCGCCATCTGCCCGTCGCCGCTGGTGCGGAAATGCTCGAGGAAGCCGCCGCCCGCGACCCGCACGCCGCTGCGCGGGTCGATCGGCAGGTCGGCGATGAACGGGCGCGCCTCGGGGGAGGGGCCTCGCAGCGGCGTCTTGGCGACGCCGTTCGCCCAGGCCGCCTGCAGGATCGCCGAGGCGATCGGCACCGAGACGTGGCCGCCGGTCTGGCCGCGGCCGAGCGTCTTGCGGGTGCCGTCGGCGTTGTCGTAGCCGACCCAGACCACGACGCTGATCTCGTTGGTCAGCCCGGCGAACCACGCGTCGTTCTCGTTCTCGGAGGTGCCGGTCTTGCCCGCGACGTAGGCCGAGACCTTCGCGAGCGCCGCGGCGGTGCCGTGCTGGGTCACGCCCTGCAGCATGGTCTTGAGCTGGTAGAAGGCCACGCGGTCCGCCGACGCGATACGCACCGGCTCCTTGGTCGCGTGCGTGTAGAGGGGCTTGCCGTCCCGCTCGACCGACTCGAGCGCGTAGGGGGCCGGACGCGCGCCCTCGTTGGCCACCGCCGCGTAGAAGCCCGCGAGGTCGAGCATCCGCACCGGCTGTGCGCCGAGCACGAACGGATAGTAGGGCTCGCACTCGGCGTATATCTGCGCCTCGAGGGCGATATCGCAGACCCGCTTCAGGCTCGCCGGCGCCTTCGGGGCGATCCCGCCCTGGAGGAGCCGGGCGGTGACGAGGTTCTTGGAGAATTCGAGGCCGCGCCGGAGGGTCGTGGGCCCCGAGCCGCCGCCCTCGTAGTTCTTCGGCGACCAGGAATCGCCGGTCCCACCGATCGGCGGCAGGGTCACGGCGGAATCCATCACCAGGGTGTTCGGCTGCAGCCCGCCGTTGAGCGCGGCGAGATAGGTCAGCGGCTTCAGGGTCGAGCCGGGCTGGCGCACCGTCTGGGTGACCCGGTTGAGCTGGCTCAGCGGATAGGAGAAACCGCCGGCCATCGCGAGGATCCGGCCGGTCCGGTTCTCCATCACCAGGGCCGCGCCCTGGACGGTCGGCCGGACGCGAAGCTGCGCGCGCGGGCCGCCCTTGCCGGCACTGATCTTCACCCGGACCACGTCGTAGAGTTGCAGCTTTCCGCGGGCGATGCCGGGGTCGAGGAAGGCGGTGCGGCCGTCGGCCAGGCCGACCTTCGTGCCGCCGCGGCCGGTCTCCAGTACCACCGCCAGCGGCCAGTGGACGTCGTAGAGCACCGGGCGGGCGCTCTCCAGCGCCAGCAGCCACGCCGGCTTCTTCTGCGGCACGGCCGCGACCCTCTCACCGCGGCGCGGTTTCGCGTCCGGCTTGGCGTCGAGTTTCGCGGCCTCCGGCCGCGCGCCGGTGACGGCCGGCGCGGCCGAGGCGGAGGCCTCCGGTGCCGGGGTCGCGGCCTGGATTCGGCGGACGCTGTCGGCGAGGTTGAGTTCGGGCCCCGTGAAGACCTGCCGGCCGGTGCCGCGCTCGTAGTTGGCGAGGCCGTCCTGCAGGGCCTCCTCGACGGCGCGCTGCAGGCCCGCGTTGATCGTGGAGCGGACGGTCAGGGAGCCGGAAGTCAGCGAATCCACCCCCGCGAAGGTGCGGGCCTCCCGGTTGAGGAAGTCCACCACGTAGAAGCCGGAATCGCGCCGCGCGGTCTCGATCGGCTTCAGGCCGAGATCGGCCTTGATCGCCGCGTTCATCTCGGCCTCGGTGATCGTGCCCTCTTCCTTGAGGCGAGCGAGCACGTAGGCGCGCCGCTCCCGCGCCCGGTCGGGATACTTGTCGGGACTGTAAAAGTTCGGCCCCTTGGGCATGCCGGCGAGGAGCGCCGCCTCCGGCAGGGTCAGCTGTCCCACCGGCTTCCCGAAATAGCTCTGCGCCGCCATCTCGATGCCGTAGGCGCCGCGGCCGAGATAGATGCCGTTGAGGTAGAGCCCGAGAATCTGCGGCTTCGTGAGGATGCGCTCCAGACGCGACGCAACGATCATCTCGCGGATCTTGCGCTCGTAGGTGACGTCGTCGCCGACCGAGAGGTTCTTGACCACCTGCTGGGTGATGGTCGAGCCGCCCGCAGGCCGCCCCGGCGAGGCGAGGTTGGCGATGAAGGCGCGGATCACACCGCGCTCGTCGATGCCGTGATGGGTCTCGAAGCGCTTGTCCTCGGCGGCGATGAAGGCCTTCTGCACGAGGTTCGGGACGGCGGTGATCGGCACCACGATGCGGCGGCCGTTCGGCTCCGACGCCTCCGCGAAGGGCTTGCCGGCGCCGTCGAGGATCCGGGTCATGCCCGGCAGGGCCTTGTCGCGCAGGGCCTCGGCGCTGGGCAGGTCCTTGGTGGCGTTGTCGTAGAACTCGATCACCGCCTTCGCGTCGAAGGGCGAGTTCGCCGGGTTCTCGCCCTTGCAGAACTGCTTGTAGCTCGTGTTCAGCTCGTTCAGATCGAGCCCGTGCAGGATCTTCGGCGCGGCCGGCCCGGCGACCGTCGACGGATCCTCCATCGCGGTGGTGATCAACTCATCGAGATTGATGTCCTCGATGTCGAACGCCTTGCGCATGTGGGCGCAGCCGTCGCGCAACAGGCGCACCACCTCCGGGCCGTCCGTCGCGGGATCGAACTGCGTCCGGACCGCGTCCGGCCGTGTCGTGACCTGGCTCAGCGTCAGGGCAGTCGCGAACAGCTTGATCAGGATGGCGTTCATACGGGCCGGGTTCGGGGGACGCGACGGGGCGGGCGCGGACCTTTCGGGAGCGCGCCTGAACAGGGCGTGCACAACGCGGCTGATTTAAGGTGACGCCGAACGGCAACGCTTTGGCCGGCTCCCACGTTCGTCAGGCGCGACGACGCCGGGGGGCCCATGATCAACGACCTGTGGTACAAGAACGGGATCATCTACTGCCTGTCGGTCGGCACCTTCATGGACGCCAACGGCGACGGCATCGGGGACTTCGCCGGACTCGAGCGACGCCTGGACTACATCCAGGGACTCGGCGCCACCGCGGTCTGGCTGATGCCGTTCCAGCCCTCGCCCAAGAAGGACGGCGGCTACGACATCGCCGACTATTACGGCGTCGATCCGGATTACGGCTCGCTCGGAGACTTCGTCGCCTTCGCGCACGCCGCTAAGCAGCGGGGCCTGCGCGTCCTCATCGACCTCGTGGTCAACCACACCTCCGACCAGCACCCGTGGTTCCAGTCGGCGCGGTCCGACCCGGACTCGCCCTACCGCGACTGGTACGTCTGGTCGAAGGAGCGGCCGGCGACCGCCGACGAGGGCATGGTCTTTCCGGGCGTGCAGGAGACCACCTGGACCTACGACGCGAAGGCCAAGGCGTGGTACTTCCACCGCTTCTTCAACTTCCAGCCGGATCTCAACACCGCCAATCCGGAGGTGCTCGCCGAGATCCTGAAGATCATGGGTTTCTGGATCCAGCTCGGCGTCTCCGGCTTCCGCATGGACGCGGTGCCCTTCGTCATCGCCGAGAAGGGCGCCCATGTCGGCGGCAAGCCTCGCGAGCAGTTCGAGATGCTCCGCGACCTGCGCGAGTTCCTCCAGTGGCGCCAGGGCGACGCCATCATCCTGGCCGAGGCCAATATCCTGCCGAAGCAGGACCTCGACTATTTCGGCGACGACGCCGACCGCATGCACATGATGTTCAATTTCCAGGTCAATCAGGCGACCTTCTACGCCCTGGCGGCCCACGATGCCCGGCCCCTGGTCAAGGCGATCGAGCAGACGAAGCCCCGTCCGCTCTCCTGCCAGTGGGGCATCTTCCTGCGGAATCACGACGAGCTCGACCTGGGGCGCCTCACCGGCAAGCAGCGCCAGAGCGTGTTCGACGCCTTCGGCCCCGAGAAGGGGATGCAACTCTACGACCGCGGCATCCGTCGCCGCTTCGCGCCGATGCTGGCGGGCGACCCGCGCCGCATCCGGCTCGCCTACTCGCTGATGTTCACCCTCCCGGGAACGCCGGTCCTGCGCTACGGCGACGAGATCGGGATGGGCGACGAGCTGGCATTGCCCGAGCGCGACTGCGCCCGCACACCGATGCAGTGGACGAGCGAGCACCAGGGCGGCTTCTCGACGGCCGAACGGACCGTGCTGCCGCTGATCGATCACGGGCCCTACAGCTACGCGCACGTGAACGTCGCCGATCAGCGCCACGAGGAGGGCTCGCTGCTCAACTGGATGCAGAGCATGATCCGGCAGCGCAAGGAGGCGCCGGAGATTGGCTGGGGCGACGTCGTCGCGATGGAGACGGAGCGCCCCTCGGTCCTGGCACTGCGCTACGAATGGCGCGGCAACGCCATCCTGTGCGTCCACAACCTCGCGCCGGAGCCCGTCGAGGTCGCGATGGCGTCGGGATCCCCTGATCCGGAGCACGACATCCTCGTCGACGTGCTCACCGGCTCGCGCAGCGAGGTCGGTGAGGACGGCCGCCACTGCCTGTTCATGGAAGGGTACGGCTACCACTGGTTCCGCGTCGGCGGGCTCGACGCGCTGCTGAAGCGGCGGCCGGCGTGAGGGAAACCGGGGCCCGGCTCGCCCTCGGCCGGCCGACACGGTAGGACACCTCCGAGAGGTGGGACATGGCCCGGACGAAGCACTACCCCCCGGACGCGACGATCGCCGACGTCCTGCCGGACCTCGCCGACGGTGAGGACTACCTGCGCCAGGTGCTCGTCACCATGCGGATGTGCCAGAAGCATTACGGCGACGCCTGGGTGCGGATCGGCGTGACCGGCCGATCGCCGACGCCGTCTTACCGGATCGACCGGCCGGACGAGACGGCGCGCGGCGACGGGACCGTCGAGGCGGGGAAAACCCTGTTCGGGGCCTATGGCGGACGGTCCCACGACCGGTTCACGCAGGTCAACGCCGTGGAGACCCGCTGGAGCTCGCGGGCGCTCGGCATGACCGAAACGCTGGCGCTTCACGACGGACTGCGCCGCCACAGGGGCGACGTGGCCTGAGCGTCTCGCACAGGGTGCCGCCCACCCGCGTTCTGCGGTAGACTCGGGCCGAGAGCGTCGGGAGCGACGCTGCCAACACGCGGGACGACATGCCAGGTACGCCACGCGCCGGGATCATCCCGGTGACGCCCTTCCAGCAGAACTGCACCCTGATCTGGGACGACGCGACCAAGGTCGGCGCCGTGGTCGATCCCGGCGGCGATCTCGACCGGATCGAGGCGGCGATCCGCGAGCAGGGCGTCACTGTTGAGAAGATCCTGCTGACCCACGGCCATGTCGATCACGCCGCCGGCGCCGACGAGCTGCGCGAGCGCCTCGGCGTGCCGATCGAGGGTCCGCATCAGGCCGACAAGTTCCTCCTCGATTCCCTGCCCGAGACGGCGGCCAATTACGGCCTCGGCGCCGCCCGACCCGTCACACCCGACCGGTGGCTCGACGAGGGCGATGCCGTAACGGTCGGCGGGCTCGCCTTCGACATCCTCCACTGCCCCGGCCACTCGCCCGGCAGCGTCGTGTTCGTGAGCCGGGACGCGCGCTTCGCCCTCGTCGGCGACGTGGTGTTCAAGGGCTCGGTCGGCCGCACCGACCTGCCCGGCGGCAACCACGAGCAGCTCATCCACGCCATCAAGGAGAAGGTCCTGCCGCTGGGCGACGACGTCGCCTTCATTCCCGGCCACGGACCGACCAGCACCCTCGGCGCGGAGCGCGTGTCCAACCCCTTCCTGCAGGATTGACGCGCATGGACAGGCGCCACATCGGCCGCTCCGACCTGACGGTCGCGCCGTTCTGCCTCGGCGGCAACGTCTTCGGCTGGACGGCCGACGAGGCCGCGTCCTTCGCGATCCTCGACCGGTTCGTCGAGAGCGGCTTCGACTTCATCGACACCGCCGACGTCTACTCGCGCTGGGCCCCCGGCCACGTCGGGGGCGAGTCCGAGACGGTGATCGGCAAGTGGCTCGCTGCCCGGCCGGGTGCGCGCGACCGGATCGTGCTGGCGACCAAGGTCGGCATGGATCTGGGTGAGGCCGGCCAGGGCCTCTCGGCGGCCCATATCGAGCGGGCCTGCGAGGCCTCGCTGCGGCGCCTCGGGGTCGACCGGATCGACCTCTACCAGTCGCATCTCGACGACGCGACGGTGCCGCTGGAGGAGACCCTCAGGGCCCACGAGCGCCTGATCACGGCCGGCAAGGTCCGGGCCATCGGCGCCTCGAATTACACGGCGGCGCGGCTCGCGGAGGCGCTGGGCATCGCGGCCTCAGCGGGGCTGCCGCGCTACGAGTGCCTCCAGCCGGATTACAGCCTCGCCCAGCGCGGCTACGAGGCCGAGCTGGAGCCGCTCTGCCGCGCCGAGCAGATCGGCGTGATCGGCTATTTCTCCCTGGCGGCCGGCTTCCTCACCGGCAAGTACCGGAGCGCCCGGGACGCGGCGGGGCGCGCGCGCGAGAATCGGGTGGCCAAGTACCTCAACCCGCGCGGCCTCGCGCTGCTCGACGTCCTCGACGCGGTCGCGCAGGCTTGCGGCGCCAGCCCGGCCCAGGTGGCGCTCGCCTGGATCATCGCCCGCCCGGGCATCACCGCGCCCATCGCGAGCGCCACCTCGGTGGCGCAGCTCGACGAGCTCCTCGGCGCCGTCCGGCTGACCCTCGCGCCCGAGGCGATCGACCGCCTGGATGCGGCGAGCGCGGGCGGCATCGAGGGCTAACGCAGCGTTAAGCGGCGGGCGTCACAAAAGCGACGGGACGGGCCAACCGCGGACCCGTAAAATCGTGCAATCTCAACGCGGAACCCCTATATCAGGCGGACCAAGCGAGAGTTCAGGCGCGGGCGCCCGACGGCGCATCTGCCACCGCCGCGATCAGGCCCGCCTGCCCGAGGAAGTTCATGGCCGACACCCCCCAGACCGAGCCCGCCGTCTACGGCGCGGAATCCATCCGCGTGCTGAAGGGCCTCGACGCCGTCCGCAAGCGGCCCGGCATGTATATCGGCGACACGGACGACGGCTCAGGCCTCCACCACATGGTGTACGAGGTGGTGGACAACGCCATCGACGAGGCGCTGGCGGGCCACGCCGACCTCGTCACCGTGACCCTCAATGCCGACGGCTCCTGCACCGTCTCCGACAACGGGCGCGGCATCCCGGTGGACATCCACAAGGAGGAGGGCGTCTCGGCGGCCGAGGTCATCATGACCCAGCTGCACGCCGGCGGTAAGTTCGACCAGAACTCCTACAAGGTCTCCGGCGGCCTGCACGGCGTCGGCGTCTCGGTGGTGAACGCCCTGTCGTCGTGGCTGCGCCTGCGCATCTGGCGCAACGACAAGGAGCACGCGATGGAGTTCCGCCACGGCGACGCCGTGGCGCCCCTGGAGGTCATCGGACCCGGGAACGGCCGGCGCGGCACGGAAGTCACCTTCCTGCCCTCGACCGAGACCTTCACGATGATCGAGTTCGACTACGCGACGCTGGAGAAGCGGCTGCGCGAGCTCGCCTTCCTCAATTCCGGCGTCCGCATCGTCCTGACCGACGCCCGGCACGCCGAGAAGAAGCGCGAGGAGCTGTACTACGAGGGCGGCATCGAGGCCTTCGTCCGGTACCTCGACCGCTCCCGCAAGCCGATCGACGGGATGACCAGCCCCGTGGTCGTCAGCTCCGAGCGCGACGGGATCCGCGTCGAGGTCGCGTTCTGGTGGAACGACTCGTTCAACGAGACGGTCCTGCCCTTCACCAACAACATCCCGCAGCGGGATGGCGGCACCCACATGGCCGGCTTCCGCGCGGCCCTGACCCGTCAGGTCACCGGCTACGCCGAGTCTTCGGGCATCGCCAAGAAGGAGAAGGTCTCGCTGACCGGCGAGGATTGCCGCGAGGGCCTCACCGCGGTGATCTCGGTGCAGGTGCCGGACCCGAAATTCTCGTCGCAGACCAAGGACAAGCTCGTCTCGTCCGAGGTGCGCCCGGCCGTGGAGAACGTCCTCAACGAGGGCCTGTCCACGTGGCTGGAGGAAAATCCGAGCCAGGCGCGGTCGGTGATGGGCAAGGTCGTGCTGGCGGCGTCCGCCCGCGAGGCCGCCCGCAAGGCGCGCGAGACCGTGACCCGGAAGGGCGCGCTCGACATCGCCTCGCTGCCCGGCAAGCTCGCCGATTGTCAGGAGCGCGACCCGACCAAGTGCGAGATCCTGCTGGTGGAGGGCGACTCCGCCGGCGGCTCGGCCAAGCAGGGCCGCGACCGGACCTTCCAGGCCGTGCTGCCGCTGCGCGGCAAGATCCTGAATGTCGAGCGGGTGCGCGCCGACCGGATGCTGTCCTCCGCCGAGATCGGCACCCTGATCACGGCGCTGGGCGCCGGGATCGGGCGCTCCTCCACGGACCGGGAGGGCTTCAACCCGGAGAAGCTGCGCTACCACCGCATCATCATCATGACGGACGCGGACGTGGACGGCTCGCACATCCGCACGCTGCTGCTGACCTTCTTCTTCCGGCAGATGCCGGAGCTGATCGAGCGCGGCCACCTCTACATCGCTCAGCCGCCGCTCTACAAAGCCGAGCGCGGCCGCCGGGCGATCTACTTGAAGGACGAGCGCGCCCTCGAGGATTACCTGATCGACCAGGGCACCGAGGGCGCTGTCCTGCGCCTCTCATCCGGCGCGGAATTCGCCGGCGCGCAGCTCAAGAGCCTCGTCGAGGAGGCCCGGACGTTCCGGAGCATCCTGCAGGGCCTGCACACCCGCTACGACCGCTCCGTGGTCGAGCAGGCGGTGCTCGCCGGGGCCTTCGATGCCGAGGCGGCGTCGCGGGCGGGCGAGGCCGAGGTGCTGGCCGACATGACCGCCCGCCGGCTCGACGCCATCGCGGACGAGATCGAACGCGGCTGGCAGGGCGAGTCGTTCGAGGGCGGCTATCGCCTCAGCCGGACGCTCCGGGGCGTCCGCCAGGTCTCGATCCTCGACGCCGGCCTGATCACCTCGCAGGAGGCCCGGCGCCTCTCCGAGCGAGCCGACGCCTTCCGGGAGATCTACGGCGAGCCGGCCACGCTCATGCGGAAGTCCGACGAGACCGTGCTCCACGGGCCCGTGGCCCTGTTCGAGGCCGTCATGGCCTTCGGCCGCAAGGGCCTGCAGCTCCAGCGCTACAAAGGCCTCGGCGAGATGACCGCCCAGCAGCTCTGGGAGACCACCCTGGACCGCGACGTGCGCTCGCTGCTGCAGGTCAGGGTCAAGGACGTCACCGACGCCGACGACCTGTTCGTGAAGCTGATGGGCGACGTCGTCGAGCCGCGGCGCGAGTTCATCCAGGAGAACGCACTGAGCGTCGCGAATCTGGACGTTTGAGGCGTGCATTGTAATTTCTCAGTAAAGCATGTCCCAAGAAGCGAATTATTTGGACCGATTTACTGAGAAGCCTGACCCCGGTGGCGTATCCGCCGGCCGGAACAAGCTGTGAGAGCATTGATTCAGAGATGCTCTTCACTGTCAACGTCGAACTTTCGTTGGTGCTTTGGGAGACAGACATCCAACGCTTCGAAGGCGGTTACCTGCTGAGCGCCGTGGCCGCCGAGGCCTTCGGGGTACGGATCGCCTAGGTCCGGGAATTTAAGACCCCGACGTGCCGGTTGCCCCGCCGGGGCGTGGACTCGGATGCTTCGGAATCCGGGCATTGTGCGATGTCATCGATCCCGGGTGCTCCCGCCTTTGAAGCGCGACGGGTTCCGGTCCGCGCGGGACGAATGTGGTCTCCGGCATCCCTCCCCATTTTGCCGGGGCGCGGGATCACCACCGCGTCGTGGACCATCTCAAGCTTACGGAGGCCCTCGATCAGCTTCGGGTGCTCCTCCGTGCGGAACGAGTCGTCCCAGACGAACGGGATCAGCACGCGCCATTTCGGGTCCACGCGATAGAGCGCCGCGTCGGCCGCGATCTCCTCGACGATCTTGGCGAACGATACGCCCGCCCGGACGAACTTCACCTCGATGACCAGGCCCAGGCTCGGTACGGTCAGGTCCATCCGAGGGTTCTTGTGCCCGACCGGCGGCGTGTACTCCTCCGCGTTGAGGTCGGGGAAAAGCGGTGCCAAGGTCGCCCAGAGCAGGTTCTGGACGTGGTACTCGTTCTCGATGTCCCAACGGACCAGTGGTGACCTGGGCGTGCGCGGTCGCTCCTCCCAGGTCCAGAGCCGCAGCGACCGCTCGACGCCCTGCAGCACCCGCAGGACGTCCTCCGGTTCGAGACGCCCGAGGCGGGCCGGCATGTTGGTCTCGCACAAGGCGTCGAAGGCCCGGAGGGTCAGCGCCGCCCGCGCCGGATCTCCCATGGCGGTCTCGAAGCGCAACACGTTGCGCCAAGCGGGCCGCCGGCATTCCGCGTCGGCCGGGACGATGCCGAGATCGACGAGCGCGACCCGTGCCTCCGGCAGCATCGTCGCGAGGTCGCGCCGGGCGGGCGCGTCGAGGATGTGTGCCGCCGCGACCATCAGGGAACGGTTGAGATCCGAAAGCCCCGCGGCCGTCGCGCCGCGCACCACCAGCGCGCCGAGCCACGCGGCATCGCGGCGGTGGAGCAGGCGGTTCACGCCCAGCGCGAGGCCGAGGGCGGACAATCCGTCGGCCTCAAGGGTCGGCGGCAGATGCGGCCTGAACCAGCTCCGCGCGCCGAGCCACGCGACGCCTTCGCGGAACGTATCGGCGAACGCCTCGGCAAGTTCCGGGCCGGTGGCGCCGTAGCCGAGGATCGCCACGTGCCCGGCGGAGCGACCACCCGACGACCCGAGAGCCACCGCGGCAGCCGCGGCGAGATCCCCCATCGGATCCGGGACCCCGAGGACCCACGCCCGAAAGGCCTGGACGAGGGGGGCCGCGTCCCCTTCACGGGAGGCGGCCGCGAGGCCGGCCCGGATGTCGGCGACGCCGGGCCCGTCGCTCAGAGGAACCACGGCTTCCTCATCACGCGACCGCCCTCGGCGGCATCCGCGTCCCAGCCCGGCGTCCGCTCCAGGCCCGACAGCTGCTTGGCGATCTCGTCGGCGTAGACGAGCGGGATGGGCAGGCCGGACGGCCCGAACGTGCGCCAGGAATGGAACGCGAAATCCGACGCCTGACGCACGAGGACCGCCATGTCCCGATAGGTCGAGCTGTCGTGGAGGCGGAGGAGCACCGGACCGGGCAGGCCTTGCGAGGCCGACTTCACCTCCTTGCGTCCTGTCAGCGAGAGGAGCCACTCCCGCTCGCTCAACCGCACCGCCTGCCCCCGCTCCGGCGCGAAGGCGCCCTTGCCGTCGGGCCAGGCGCGGTCGAACAGCGTGAACGGATGATCCTCGACGACGTGCAGGAACGCGAAGCTCACGTTCATCGCCCCGATCCCCGCGACCGCCGTCTCGACGGCCTGCACCGTCTCCCGGCTGAGTTGCGTGAACGCGTGGAAGACGAGCCTCACCGCATCGCCGGGACGCCACGCCTCCTCCCGGCCGATGCGCCCGATGGCGTCGACGATGCTGTCGCTCAACGCGGCAGGGAAGGCCTCGAACGGAACCGCCCCCGTCCGGGCGTCGAGGAGATAGTGGCCCTGGCTGGAGAAGACCGTCGCGATGCCGACGAACCGCTCGCCGGGGCCGCGGCGACCCTCCTTGACCGTGTGCGATCCCAGCCCGACGACCAGTTCATGATCGGTCGGCGAACGCGCGACGAGCAGCCAGGTGTCAGGCGACACGGCAAACTGACCCCCTGACGCCATGAGGATCTGACCCCCTCGATGAGCGAGGAGGTCGAGATGATCAGGAACGAGGCTCAGGCTCTGACGCGGATGGACGATCCGTGGAGGGCC
>Ga0207953_10075_pt1 | contig 53459 bp, 52 predicted proteins | sample AntDryMetagUQ313_FD_188091 | JGI IMG/M metagenome (GOLD analysis project Ga0207953, IMG submission 188091) | Polar desert microbial communities from Antarctic Dry Valleys - UQ313 (SPAdes) | ecosystem: Environmental > Terrestrial > Soil > Desert | place: Antarctic Dry Valleys | collected 2008-12-31
CGGGGCCCGGTGAGAGGATGGTCGAAAACGTACGCTAAGCCCGCCGACCGGTGCGGGCGAGGAGCTTTTCTCCGTCTGGCCTGATCGCCCCCTTGGGCGTGACGTGCCGGTAGAGGGTCTGCCGGGTGATGCCGAGTTCCACGCAGAGGTCGGCGACGCAGGTTTCGGGGTTTCCCATCGCGGCCTGAGCCAGGCGCAGCTTGGCGGGCGTCATCTTGAAGGGGCGACCGCCCCTGCGGCCGCGAGCGCGAGCCGCGGCCAGCCCGGCCTTCGTGCGCTCGGAGATCAACTCGCGCTCGAACTCGGCCAAGCCGGCGAAGATGGCGAACACCAGCCGGCCGTTGGCCGTGGTGGTGTCGATCGAGGCGCCTTCGCCCGACAGCACCTTCAGCCCGACGTTGCGCTTCGTGAGATCCCCGACCAGGTTGACGAGGTGGCGCAGGTCGCGGCCGAGCCGGTCGAGCTTCCACACCGCCAGCGTGTCGCCGGTCCGTAGCGCCTTGAGGCAGGCCTCGAGCCCGGGACGATCGTCGCGCCGACCGGAGGCGGCATCCTCGTAGATGTGCCCGGGATCGACGCCGGCCGCGACGAGTGCGTCGCGCTGCAGGTCGTGCACTTGGCTGCCGTCGGCCTTCGACACCCGGGCGTAGCCGATCACGGTCGTCATTCATACGTCCGTCTGCGTGACGGAGCGGCATTGCCCGCCGATCGGTCAGCATAATGTCACACAACTCGTCTTGTAGTCTACGCTCCGTGAACAGGCCCGCATTTCTGTTTCGTGACGGATGGGAAGCGGATGCCGGCCAAGACTATCTTGTCACCGGCGCAGCGCGCCGCGATCTTCGACCCGCCTGCCGATCACGCGACGATCGAACGACTCTACACCCTCGGTCCGGACGATCTCGTGCAGGTGGTACGGCGTCGGCGAGGTCCGAACCGGATCGGCCATGCGGTGCAGCTCTGCTATCTCCGTCATCCCGGACGCGCACTGGTGGCGGGTGAGGCGGTGCCCGACGCGATGCTGGACCTGCTCGCCGGTCAGATCGGATGCAATGCCACCGACTTCGCCAGCTATGCCGCCCGCCCGACGACGCTGCGCGAGCATCGCGCCGAGATCGAAGCCTGGCTCGGCCTGCGCGCCTTCGAGGGGGCGGACGTGCGATCGATGCTGGCGGTGGGGTCGGAGATCGCCGCCTCGACCGACCGGGGCGAGACGATCGTCGCCGGCATGGTCGATCGGCTGAGGCTGGGCCGGATCGTGCTGCCGGCCGCATCGACGCTGGAACGGCTGGCGCTCATCGTACGGACCCGGGCGCGCAAGGCCGCCCATGCCGGGCTGATCCAAAACTGCCCGGCCGAGCAGGAAGCGGCGCTCGATCGCCTGATCGCCTCGGACGACGACGGCCGCACCCGGCTCGGCTGGATACGGGAGTGGCCGGAGGCGCCGTCGGCCGCCAACCTGAAGGGGATCGTCGAACGGCTCGACGCGGTGCGCGCCATCGGGATCGCGGCGGACGGGGCACGCCGCATCCATGCCGCCCGCTACGCCGTCATCGCGCGCACCGCCGGCCTCGTCACCGCCCAGCATCTGCGCCGCCTGGAACGCCCGCGCCGGCTCGCCATGCTGGTCGCCTCCATGATCGAGATGGAGGCGGCGCTGACCGACGCCGCCCTGGTCATGGTCGAGAAGATGGTGGGCGCGCTGTTCCGCCGTGCCGACCGCACCCGCTCCGACCGGCTGCTCGGGCAGGCGCGGATGTTGAAGGAAACGGCCCGCTTCCATGCCCGGCTCGGCCGACTGCTGGTCGATGCCCGCGCGACCGGGCACGACCCCTTCCGCACGATCGACGACAGGGTGGGGTGGGACCGGCTTGAAAGCAGCATCCGCGTCGCCGAGGATCTGACGCGCTCGACCGATGACGGCCTGGAGGACGTGGTCGAGCGCTATCCCGCCGTGCGGCGGTTCGCCCCCACCTTCCTCACTGCCTTCAACTTCCGCACGGCGCGGTCGGGCGATCCGCTGCTCGGTGCGATCGAGGCGCTGCGGACGATGCACCGCGACGGTCGATCGGTCCTGCCGAAGCGGGTGCCGACCAGCTTCATCAGGCCGCGGTGGCGCAAGGTCGTGCAGCCGGTCGAGGGGACAATCGACCGGCGCGCCTACGAGATCGCGGTGATCGTCCACCTACGCGAGCGGCTGGCCTCGGGCAGCATCTGGGTGGACGGCAGCCGGGCCTATCGCACGCTCGACGATTATCTGCTGCCGGTGCCCGCGTTCGAGACGATGCGCGCCGATGGCGACCTGCGCCTCGCCGCGGCGCCTGGGTTTGCCCGATGGCATGAGGAGCGCCGCACGCTCCTGGCCCGGCGCATGACCGAGGTGGAGCGCGCCGCCGCAGCCGGTGGGCTGGTCGACGTGACGATCGAGCGCGGGCAGCTGCTGATCTCACCCATCCGGCGCTCCCCGTCCGACGAGGCCGAGGCGCTGAAGAGCCGGCTCTACGCGATGCTGCCGCGTGTCCGCATCACCGACCTGCTGGTGGAGGTCGCCGCCTGGTCGGGGTTCGCCGACTGCTTCGTCCATGCCCGCAGCGGCGTACCCGCTTCCGACCCGTCGGCGCTGATGGGCGCGATCCTCGCCGACGCGACCAACCTGGGCCTCGGGCGCATGGCGGAAAGCTCGCGCGGGCTGACGCTGCCGCGCCTGCGCTGGACGGCGGAATGGCATGTGCGCGACGAGACCTACCTGTCGGCGCTGGCGGCAATCGTCGATTGCCACACCGCGCACCCGCTCGCCGCGGTCTGGGGCCCGGGCGACATGTCGTCGTCGGACGGGCAGTTCTTCTGCGCCGGTGGACAGGGCGAGGCGCGCGCCGATCGCAACGCCCGCTACGGCACCGAACCCGGGGTGCTGTTCTACACCCACGTCACCGACCGCTTCACGCCGTTCCACACCAAGGTCATCGCCGCCAATGCCGGCGAGGCCGCCCATGTCCTCGACGGGCTGCTCGATCATGAGAGCGACCTGGTCATCCGCGAGCATGCGACCGACACCGCGGGTGCGGTCGATCATGTCTTCGGCCTGTGCCACCTGCTCGGCTTCCGCTTCGCGCCGCGCATCCGCGATCTCAACGAGCGCCGGCTGTACAGCCTGTCGCCGCTCGACCCGTGGCCGACGCTGCGCCCGCTCGTCGCCGGGCCGGTCAACGTCCGCGCCATTGAGGCGGACTGGGACGAGACGCTCCGGCTCGCCGCCTCGATCCGGGCCGGCACCGTCAGCGCCTCGGTCATGCTGCGCAAGCTCGCGGGCTATCCGCGCCAGAACCCCGTGGCGCGTGCGCTGCGCGAGATCGGGCGGGTCGAGCGCACCCTGTTCATGCTCGACTGGTTCGATGATCCCGGCCAGCGACGCCGGACCGGCAGCATCCTCAACAAGGGCGAGGCCCGCAACGCGCTCGCCCGCGCCATCTTCTTCAACCGCCTCGGCGAGTTGCGCGACCGCACCTTCGAGAACCAGCGCCATCGCGCCTCCGGCCTGACCCTCGTGACCGCAGCCGTCACGCTGTGGAACACCGTCTATCTCGATCGCGCCATCCGCCATCTGCGCGGCAGCGGCGTCGCGGTGCCCGACGACCTGCTCGCCCACGTCGCCCCGCTGGGTTGGGAGCATGTCGGCCTCACCGGCGACTATCTCTGGGCCGAAATCGACAAGCCCCGCGAACGGTTCAGGCCGCTGCGCCTCCACCAGCAAGGCCGCGACGCTTAGCGTACGTTTTCGACCATCCTCTCACCGGGCCCCTGGTCGACCATCGTTTCGATCAACCGCCGGGTGAATAAGGCGGTGCAGCCGATGACCGACATGGACCACTGGCACGTAGCCGATCAATGGAACCTGGCCGAGGACGGCTTCGGCGACTGCGAGGACTATCAGCTCCTGAAGCGCCATCTGCTCGCCGAGGCGGGTCTGCCGCGCCGGGCGATGCGGATGACCGTGGTCGTGGACGCCAACGGCGAGGGTCACGCCGTACTCACCCTGCTGACCGATCGCGGCGACCTCGTCCTGGACAACAAGACCAACGACATCTTACCCTGGCACCGGACCGGCTATGTCTTCGTCAAGCGCGAGAGCCAGGACGCCATCGCCTGGGTGTCGCTGGGCGGGGTCACCTCGCCCGTCACCACGGCGAACCGTTGAGAGGGGATAGTCGCTCGACCGGGCACAGCCTCGGCGAGGATGAGGCGACCGTCGGCTCGATGCCGTTCGTGCCCGTGCTGCGATGATTACCCCTCATATCATGCGCAGGGAACTCCGATGCGGCTAATTTCGGTGATGGTCCTCCCGCTCGTCATGTTTCTGACAGACGTGTCTGCCGAGGCACGTGTGCGCGGCGTCAAGGCTCACCATGATCACAGGGCTTCACGCGCAAGTGACATGGACCTCACGCTCAGACGCAGGGCCGCCGCCGATCGTGCGCGAGGTTGGATGGACTGGGAGGTGCACAGGCCGCTGTCCAGCTACCTCCCGCCTGTGACCAAGCAGCGGGTATCCGCTCCGCCGTTCACAGGTTGGGGTTATGGCGAGACGATCCCCGGTGCGTGGCCCGGCTTCTGATCGTACGATCCTGCACCGTGCGCAGCGTTTGCCGCGATCGTGCGCCCCATCGTGTCGTCGCACGCCTCGCTTTCGGCATCGGCATGCTGGCGGTGGCCGTCACGGCGCTGACAAAGGCTTCGATGAGATATGGGATGCGGCTACCGACATCGTGAGAATCCCCGATCTCGGAACAGCGCCATCCCCGGTCCGGTTGGCTCGATTGCAGCGCGTCTCGAACGCGCCGTCCACGCCATGACCGGAGGCAAAATGAGAGTCGATATCCGCACGCCGCTGATCGCGGCCTTGATGGTCATCGGCATGGTAGCCGGTGTAGCCGCCGCGGGTGGCGGAGCCGGCGGTGGCGCGGGCGGAGCTGGGGCGGGCGGCAGTGCCGGCGGCTCTGCTTCTGGAACCGGTGGTACGGGCTCCAGCGGCGTCAGTGGCACGGGCGCCGTCAACGGGGCGACATCACCGGGTACCTCAAGCACGAGTTCTGGGCTGCCTGCGGGCAGCACCGGCAACTCCAACATCTCGCAGGGGGGCAAGTCGGTCACGCCCGGTACCGGTTCGACATCTGGTACAGGTCGGTAAAGCGCCGGCGTCGCGCGACGTCCGAAGCCGTTCGAACCCCACACCGGACCGGAGGCGGCGAGCGCGATGGGTTTGCCGTCAGCGCCAGTCGTAGGGATTGAGCGGCTCGAGGACCCGACGCAACGCCTGCAGCGGGGCCGGCTGCTGTTGGTGCTCCGCTTCGCGGGCGAGGGCCCGTAGGAAGGCCTGGGGACCCTGCTCGAGGTCGCGACCGATGCCGTCGAACCGGTCGGCCGGCTCGACGTGCGGCGGATCGCGAGTCACGAGATAATCGATGTTGCAGATCGGCGCCGTCGATCGGTCGCCGAGGCGGTAGCAGATGTGAACCCGGGTATACGGCTCACCGAGCCGGTGCTCGGCGTGCACCCGCTCGACCGCGAAGGCTCCGTTGCTCGCGCGCTCGGCGTAGCGCAGGGTCTGAGCCACCGTCGTCAGCGCTTCCGTGCGCCGGCTCAGCACCAGTTCGACCGCACCTCGCGCGGAGGATAGGCGAGGTTCATCGTGGACGAACGATGATCGCGCGGCGGCGTCGATGCTCGCGCGCGGATCGGTTAGCGGACAGGCAGCGGGCACGACGCTGATCACGACCGAGCTTGGGCACTGGCCTCGGCAGCCCGAAGCCGCATCGATCTGATCTCGACCGCAGGCGTCGGCGTAGCAGGACCGCGCGAGAGTCTCGCAGGTCGCCAGGAACCGACCGACGGGCTCTGAGACGATCAGGTCGGCGGCCGACGCGGTCTTGAGGCCGGCCATTCCAACGAGAAGGCCGAGTGCCGTCGCGCAGACCATTCTCGCAACCCTCGCGGCTCGCCGATGATCGTCGGCGGAGGTGGGCGTAAAGTCCCGGCAGGCGAGACCGACCTGATCCAGCGCTTCAGAGAGCCTGCCGGACTGGTCGTACAGTAGTCCCTCGCCATCATGGGAGGGACCGATCCGATCGATGCGAGGTCGTCGATGCCGCATGTGCTCTGTGCCCTTGTATTCACTGGATCGGGTCGTTCCGAGAACAGCGGACGGGTTCGACGAACCAACACTGCCATCGCCTCGGGTTACGGAGAGATGCTGGATCACAGGAACTTCAGCGGATCCTTCTCCGGGGGCGGCGGCGCCACGTCGGCGCGGTTCCACCAGCCGCCGCCCAGCGCCACGAACAGCGCCGCGGTGTCGGCGTACTGGGTCGCGCGAGCACCCGCCGCGGTGACCAGCGCCGACAGGTAACCCTGCTGGGCGATCAGCACTTGCGTCGAGGTCACCGAGCCGGCCGTGAACTGCTTGCGGACCAGCTCCAGGCTCTGGTTCGTCGCATTGACCGCTGCGTCGGCGGCGGCCACCGCCCTGGCGTCGGCCTGCAGCGCTCGCAGCGCGTCGGCGACGTTCTGGAAGGCGGTGATCACCGTGGCGCGGTACTGCGCCTGCGCCTGGGTCAAGCCTTCCTCGGCGGCCCGCTGGCGTCGGAACAGGGTGCCGGCATCGAAGATCGGTGCCGTCGCCTGGCCGACGATCGTGAAGAACGAGGCGGCCGGGTTGGTAATCTGGGTTATTTGCGTCGCGCTCGATCCGCCCGTGGCCGTCAGCGTGAACTGGGGCAGGCGGTTGGCGACCGCGACGCCGACGCTGGCGCTCGCCTGCTGCACCATGGCTTCCGCCGCCTTGACGTCGGGGCGCTGCTGCACGAGCCGCGAGGGCAGGCTCACCGGAAGCCGGGTCGGCAGCCTCAATGCCGAGAGACGGAAGGTCTCCGGGACCTCGTCGGAGGGCAGACGCCCGGCGAGTGCGGTGAGCAGGTTGCGCTGCTGCGCGAGCGCCTTCTCCAGCGGTGGCAGCAGCTGCTGCGACAGGGCGAGCGCCGCCTGCTGCTGCACCACGTCGGCCCCGGCGATCTGCCCGAGCGACAGCTGCTTGTTGTACAGCTGCAGCACCTCGATCTGCGCCTGGATCACTTTCTGCGTCGCATCGATCTGCGCGCGCAGGGATGCCTCCTGGATGGCGGCGGCGACGACGTTGGCGGTCAGACTTAGATAGGCCGCCTCCAGCTGAAAGCGCTGGTTCTCGGTGGCGGCCTCCAGCGACTCGATCTGCCGCCGGTTCCCGCCGAACACGTCTGGATTGTACGAGACCACCGCCTGCGGGGTAAACAGGCTGTAGAGGTACTGGGTCTGGTTCTGCAGCGGCGATTGCAGGTCGAGGCCCGGGGCCTGGATGCCTTCGGCCTGAGGCGTCGCGGTCAGGCTCGGATAGAGCGTGCCCTTCTGGGCGAGCGCGTTCTGCTGCGCTACCCGCAGGGAGGCCTGCGCGGCCTCCAGCGTCGGGTTGTTGGCCAGCGCCTGCTCGACGAGGCGGTTGAGTGCCTTGGAATGGAACAGCGTCCACCACTGGCCGGGGATGTCGGCGCCCGAGGCGAAGCTCTGGTCGGCCGAGCCGCCTTGCCGGGTGCGAATCTTGTCGGCGGCCGACGGGTTCTTCAGCGGCTCCCTGGTGTAGCGGCTGACCGGCGGATCCTCCGGCGGCATGAAGTTCGGCCCCACCGCGCAGGCGGCGACGCTCCAAGCCAGCAGTATGACGCCGCCATACCGAGAGAGACGACCGAGGGCCATCGTCAGCGGGATTACCCATCCTTCCGACACGCGGACGAACATCCCGTCCCGCACCGGATATCGCGCGGCATGATGATCGAGATCGGGACGCATCGAGGCACTTCTGCAGGCGTGGTCCGTCGAGCGACGGCAAGCATCTGAGCTTGACCGTTCTCTATGGCGATTGCGGGACGTTTAAGGGGCGGACACGGCCTGTACTTTGGGTCGAACCTGCGTGCTCCTGGCCGGTCGCCGCCGCGAGAACAGCGAGATCAGGATCGGCATAACGACCAGGATCAGGGCCGGCGCCAGGAGGATGCCGCCAACCACAACCAGCGCCAGCGGCTTCTGGACCTGCGAGCCGATGCCGGTCGACAAGGCGGCCGGCAGCAGGCCGACGCAGGCCGCGACGCAGGTCATCATCACCGGGCGCATCCGCACCGTCGCGGCCTGGAACACCGCGTTGCGGCGCTGCCAGCCGTCTTCGACGAGCTGGTTGTAGTAGGCGAGCAGGATCACGCCCTCCATGGTCGAGATGCCGAACAGCGCGATGAAGCCGATCGCCGCCGAGACCGAGAACGGCGTCCCCGTCAGCACGAGGGCGAAGATGCCGCCGATCATCGCCATCGGGATCACCGACAGCGTCAGCAGCATGTCGGTGGCCGATGAGAAGTTGATGTAAAGGAGCAGGGCGATCAGCGCGAGCGTGATCGGGACGACGACCTTCAGTCGGGCGATCGCGTCCTGCAGGTTCCCGAACTCGCCGACCCATTCGAGGTGAGAGCCCGGCGGCAACTGGACCTGCTGGGCGACCCGGTTCTGCGCCTCGATCACGGCGCCGCCGAGGTCGCGTCCCCGCACCGAGAACTTGACCGGGATGTAGCGCTGCTGACCCTCGCGATAGATGAACGAGGCGCCCGAGACGAGCTCGACCGTGGCGATCTCAGAAAGCGGCACGGGAATCACGCCGCCGCTCGGATTCTGGGCGCCCACCGTGATGTTGCGGATCGTGGCGAGGTCGCGGCGGTACGCCGAGGCCAGGCGCACGCGCATCGCGAAGTGCCGATCCGAGCCATACTCGTACACGTCACCCGCGGTCTGACCGCCGATCGCGGCCTGAACCGTGGTGTTCACATCCCCGGGCGCCAGCCCGTACCGGGCCGCCTTCTCGCGATCGACGGTGATGCGGACCGTCGGCTGACCCAGTGAGGTGAAGATCGCCAAGTCGGTGATGCCCTTCACCTCGGCCAGGGCCGCCTTGATCTGCTCGGCCGCCTGCGAGATCGCGCTGAGATCGTTGCCGTACACCTTGACGGAGTTCTCGCCCTTCACGCCGGAAGCCGCTTCCTCGACATTGTCCTGGATGTACTGGGAGAAGTTGAACTCGACGCCGGGGAAGTGCTCCTCCAGCGTCTTTGACATATCCTCGACGAGCCGCTCCTTGGTCAGCCCCGATGGCCAAGTCTCCTCGTCGGTCAGCGGTGCGAAGATCTCGACGTTGAAGAAGCCGGTCGCGTCCGTGCCGTCGTCGGGCCGGCCATGCTGCGTGATCGTGGTCTCCACCTCCGGATACGCCTTGAGCACGGCGCGTATCCGGTTGACGTAGGTGTTCGCGGCCTCGAGCGAGATCGAGGGTGGCATCGTCCCGCGGATCCAGAGATTGCCCTCCTCGAGCTTGGGCAGGAACTCCAGGCCGAGCGAGCGGACCATCGTGCCGGCGACGAGCAGGACGACGAGCATGGCGCCGAGCGTCAGGATCTTGTTGCCCAAGGCGAAGCGCAGGAAGCGCGTGTGCCCGAAGTGCAGGAGGCGCACGATGAGCGTGTCGCGCTCCTCCATCTCGTTCGGCAGGATCAGGGCCGACAGGGCCGGCGAGACCGTGAAGGTCGCGAGCAGGCCGCCGATCAGCGCGTACGCGTAGGTCTTGGCCATCGGCCCGAAGATGTGCCCTTCAACGCCGCTCAGCGTGAACAGTGGCAGGAAGCCGACGATGATGATCGTCGCCGAGAAGAAAATCGCCCGGTTCACCTCGGACGCGGCGAAACTGATGGTGCCGAGCTTGCCCGTCAGGGCCGACCCCTCATCGCCAGCGTCATCGGCGTGCGTGATCGGACCGCCGGGATGCTCCGACAAGTGTCGGAAGACGTTCTCGACCATGATCACGGTCGCATCGACGATCAGGCCGAAGTCGATGGCACCGAGCGACAGCAGGTTGGCCGACTCGCCGCGGATCACCAAGATCGCCACCGCGAAGGCGAGGGCGAACGGGATCGTCGCCGCCACGATGATGGCGCTTCGCAGCGAGCCCAGGAACAGCCACTGAACCACGAACACGAGCGCCACGCCGAAGACGAGGTTGTGCATCACCGTGTGCGTGGTTTTGCCGATCAGCCCCGACCGGTCGTAGAGCGGCACGATGCGCACGTCGGGCGGGAGAATGCCGCTCGCGTTGATCTTCTCGATCTCGGCTTCCACGCGCTGGATCGTCGGCAGGCTCGGGCTGCCGCGGCGCAGCAGCACGATGCCGAGCACGATGTCGTCCTGATCGTCGTGGCCGACGATGCCGAGCCGGGGTGCGTTCGAGACCCGCACCTCGGCGACGTCGCGCACGAGCACGGGCGTTCCGTTCACCTGCGTGAGCATGGTGTTGCGGATGTCGTCCGGATCGCGGATCAAACCGATGCCGCGCACCACGGCCGCTTGCTCGCCGATGTTCAGCGTCTGACCGCCGACGTTGATGCTGGAGTTGTTCAGGGACGTGACGAGTTGCACCAAGGTCAGGCCCTGCCCTTGAAGCCGGGCGAGGTCGACGGCGATCTCATATTCCTTGGTCTTGCCGCCGAAGCCGGTGACGTCGATGACCCCGGGGATCGCCTTGAACCGCCGCTGCAGGATCCAGTCCTGGAGCGTCTTGAGGTCGGTGGGCGAGAACCCCTTCGGTCCGACCAGCTGATAGCGCATGATCTCGCCGATCGGGCTCACCGGCGAGATTGAGGGCTGGGCGCCGTTCGGCAGGGGGCTGAGCTGCGACAAGCGGTTGAGGACCCGCTGCTCGGCCTCCTCATAGGTGAAATTGTAGTTGAACTGGACCTTCACGTCGGAGAGGCCAAACAGCGAGATCGTCCGCACGACGGTGGCATTCGGGATGCCGGCGAGCTGCACCTCCAGCGGGATGGTGATGTAGCGCTCGATCTCCTCGGCCGATTGGCCGGGGTTCTGGGTAATCACGTCCACGAGCGGCGGCACGGGGTCGGGATAAGCCTCGATGTTCAGTTGGGCATAGCTGGCCGCGCCGACTACCAGCGTCGCGAGAAACAGCAGGAGGACGAGGACGCGCTGGCGCAGGACGAAGGTGATGACGCCGGTCATGACAACTTCCCGCGGTCGGTTGCGGTGCAAGCCGAAGCTCGTCGATCGGTGATCATGAAGCCTTCTCTCCGCTCGCGGCCCGATCGATGAAGAGGGCGCCGCGCGAGACGATCCGTTCGCCGGTCTGCAAGCCCTCGGTGACCTGCAGAAGATCACCGTCACGCAGCCCGAGCTTGATCTCGCGGGCCTCGACCGCGCCGTCCGGGCGCAGCACCCAGACATGCGCGCGGTCCCCCTCCTGAACGACCGCGCTCTCTGGGACCGCCGGGCCGCTCACGGCGTCGCCGGTGATGATCGCGAACCGCGCGAACATCTCAGGCTTGAGTTCTTGATCGGGGTTCTCGACCTCGCACCGGACCGCGAGCCGGCGCGTCGCCGGATCGAGGCTCGCGGCCATGTAGGTGACACGCGCGCGGAAGGTGCGGTCGCCGAAGCCGTTGACGGTCGCCACGGCCGGCTGACCGAGCCGGATGCGGGGGATGTCGCTCTCGCGCACGTTGGCGATCAGCCACACGGTCGCGAGATCGCCGATGGTGAAGACCGGATCGCTGCCGGTGCCGAGGTACTGGCCGAGGCCGACCTTGCGCTGCACGACTGTCCCGGCGATCGGCGCTCGGATCACCGTCTCCGGACTCATGCTGCTGTTCTTCTGGAACGCGGCGATCTCCGCGTCGGTCTTGCCCAGGATCCGCAGGCGGTTCTTGACCGCCTCCAGGGCCGCCTCCGCGGTCTGTTTGTCGCTCTGGGCCGAGATGACGTCGTTCTCGGCGCTCTGATAATCCTTGAGCGCGGCGGCTTTGGCCTGGAATAGCACCTGCTGGCGCGCGGCGATGATCTGGTTGAGCTTGAGCTGCTCCTGGGCTTTGTTGAGGGCGTTGATCGCGCTCTGGAAATCGTTCTGCGCCTGGACCATGTCGGTCACCTCGACGGTGAACAGGGGCTGGCCCGCCCTCACGTCGTCACCTGCCTTGGCGGTGATCTTGGTGACACGCCCAGCATAGGGAGAGTAGACCGGCACGTTGTCGTCATCGTTGAGCGCGATGCGCCCTTCGGCCAGTCCTTGCGGTCGGAACTCGGTCGCCTGAACGCTCGTGATCCCGAACGACGCGAGCTGCATCGGCGTCGGCCGAAAGCTGCGCTCGACCGCGATTGTCGTCGCCGGTTCGGAAGCATCGGCTCTGTCCGCGCGGCGGCCGGACAGGCCGGTGACGAGTGCTGCCGTCCTGCCAGCGACGTCGCGTGCGGCGTCGGGCCAGATGGCAACCGCCGCGACGGTGCCGATCAGAAGCATAGACGCGGCGGCGATCTTCAGCGTCGGCGAGCCGAATGGCCTCAGCGGTGTCCCGGCTTCAGCATCGAGAAGATCAGGCCGGAGCTGATTACGCACATCCATGCCGCGACCTTTCTAAACGACTGCCGCGCATACTTTTGCAGCTCGATGCATACAGAACTAAACATTGCGAACAGGAAGCATCAGCGTGTATCGCGCTGGCTTGTCGCGGGCACCGACGCCCGAGCGGCCGGCTCACACAGGCGCAGCTTCGCGGTAGAGCGTTGCTCCTCCTTCGGCAACTGTCAGTTCTGACAGGCGCACACCCTCGGAAGTTGAGCTTAGCAACCTAGTGTTAGGGTTTTTATATCGGACCGTGGCAAGTGTATGATGATTTTTACAAGCGGTGGGCGGCGTGCGCGGGTCGTCTAACTGTCAGGTTTGACAGGTTGCAGGTCGGCGCGATCCTCGCTCTACTACCCTAAGTTCCGGCGAGAATGTCGCAGCTCAGGTTCTGTGAAAGATTGGTAGCGGCGATCCGTCCCGAGCTTTCAATCGGTGTTGGGTTACGTCGGTAAGGAGGGTAAAGCGTTGGCGAGCGCGCACCATACGGGAACCCGAGCGTTACCCAAGCGCGCCGCTAGCCCTGTCGGTCTCATGCGCGCGCGCCCTCTGCTCATCGAGCCGAGTCGCGCGGCGCGACGAGCGCTCTTCCAAATTACCACGTTGCCGATGCTTAGTCTCAAGCCGAGGCTCGCCCTCGCGCTCCTCCTCGTGGTCGGCGTGTTCACGGCTGATCTCTTCGAGCCCGCCGACAACGTCTCGATCTGCTTCGCCTACACGCTGCCGATCCTCCTCGGCGTCTACATGGGTCCCGGCAGCACGTTCCGTCTCGCCGCCCTCGCCACCGCCGCCTCGTTGGTCGGCTCGTTCATTCGACCGCCGGAGGGCGGGATCGTCCTCAGCTTCGTCGTCAACCGCGTGATCGCGGTCGCCGCGCAGTGGCTCGTCGCCTTCCTGGTCGAGCAACGACGGCGCAACCACGCCCTGGTCGACGCACGTCTGACCGAAGAACGGCTGGTGGCCGAGACCGGACGGCGGTTCGTGCAGATCCTGACTCACGAGATCGCGACGGCGCTGACTGCGATCGACGGTCAAGGCTATCGCCTCGGCAAGCTGGCGCAGACGATCGAGCCGATGGACATCATCGCTCGCAGCGAGAAGATCCGACACGCCGCGACGCGCCTCAAGGGTCTGGTCGAGCGCGTCCGCCTCGCTGCCGAAGTCGGCCGTGGAGAGATCTTGCTGAACCGCGAGGCGATCGAGGCAGTCCCTTTCCTCGAGGCGCTCGTGGCCGAATATGAGGCCGCGCATGTTCACATCGCCGTGTGCGTGGCCGAGCCAACCCTGCACGGCGACCGCGTCCTGATCCATCAGGCGGTGTCGAACCTCGTTTCGAACGCGATCAAGTACTCGCCGCAGCCTTGCGCGATCAGCATCCACGCCGGCCGCTCGGCCCTACTCGACGGAAGCGAGATCACGGTGGCCGACCACGGCGTCGGGATCGCCCTGGAGGAACTCGATCGGGTCTTCGAGCCTTACTATCGCGCCGCCAACAGCGGCGGTGTTCCTGGCCTCGGCATCGGCCTGCATCTCGTGCGCCATTTCGTCGAGGCGCATGGCGGCCAGGTTCGCATCGAGAGCCAGGTCGACCGGGGCACGACGGTACACCTGCATCTGCCCGGAGCGAAGCCGTGACGCGGCGCATCCTGTGCATCGAGGACGATCCCGACATCGCCGAACTCACCAACGAGGTGCTCGCAGAGGCGGGCTTCCGTGTCGATCTTGCGATCACCGGCATGCAAGGTTTGGCGCGGTTGGGCGAGGCGCACGACGCGATCCTCTGCGACATCGACCTTCCGGGCCTGAGCGGGCTCGAACTGCTGCGCGCATTGCGCAAGACCGGCTCGCGGACCCCGTTCGTGCTGCTGACGGCTTTCGCCGGCCGGGAGAACCAGATCGAGGCGCGCCAGCTGGGCTGCGACGACTTCGTCGCCAAGCCCATCGACTTCGAGCTGCTGCTGGCCGTCCTGCACAACGTCCTGCAGCGGACAGCGCCGGCCGTGGGGGACACCGAGCGCCCGACGCTGACCGAACGCGAACGGGAGGTCCTCGCCCGGGTGGTGGAAGGCAAATCCTCTGTCGCCATCGCCGCCCTCCTCGGTATCAGCGAGCGGACGGTGAACTTCCACGTAGACCGCGTGATGCGCAAGCTGAACGTGACGACGCGCACGCAGGCCGCGATTACTTGCGTACGCCTCGGGCTGATGTCTGCCTGAACGCGCGGATCCCACGGATCGGTTAGATCGAGATATACATGATAGAAATAATGATTCAGAGTATGTGAGGCATATACATCTGGACTGGTTGTGAATTTCAAAAATAGAAACTAAAAATCGATGTGTAGACGACTACTGAAAAAATTGGCTGGGCCGCGATCCTTATTGTAACCAGGATTGTCGATGAACTGATAGTCGAACGACACTGTCACCGTGTTTGTCAAACCCAGCGCATAGTAGGTCTCGATGCCGCGCTCTGGCCCGTAACGCAACTGCCCGTCACCGATCACGAGGCCGAGGCCGCCTGCGGCAAAGTAGTCCCGATGCGCGCGCGACAGGCCGTTGATCATCGCGCCGATGCCAATCGTGTCGCTCGGTCGCTCCCACAGGGAGCCCTTGAACGAGAACCCACCGGAGGCGCTCCGATCGACATCGGTGAAGGAGAGGTTCTCATTGCGGCCATCGGCGGCGCTGACCCGGGCGAACAGGCCGATCTCCGGCGTGAGCGCCTGTTCGAGATTGATGTAGGCGCCCCGTTTGTTGCGGGTTCTCCGGCTGAGGTTCACGGCCGTGTTGACGTCGGGGATGTCGATCGAGTCCGCGAGCGCGACCACCTGCCGGTAGTTGGCGGTACGTCCCTCGTGCGAGAACGCGCCGATCCTCAGCCTTCCCGGCTGGTCGAGGATCGGGAGCACGTGGCGTTCCTCGAACTCGACCACGGCCCCGCCCCGGCGCGGGAAGCGCGGATCGAGCGGATCCGTACTCGGGAGCTTGGGGACCTGGGTATAGGCTGCGCGCAGCGCGAACTCGCGACGGTTGTACTCGACCACGATGCCCTGGGTGTAGCCGGGCAGGTTGGCCGGGAAATCGTAGGCCGCCGACTCCCAGAGCGACCAGTTCATGAAGTCGACGCGCGGATCGTGGGCATAAATGTTGCCGTCGAAGAAGTCGCCCAGCGCGAATTTGCCCGCCGCGACGGTGATCCGCTCGATATCCCGTGTGATCGCGACTTGGTTCGGCCCGTCCGGCACGGTCTCGGTCTCGCCGCCGAGCCCGAAGGTCTGACGCACGAAGTAGCGCTGCGAGCGCAGCTTCGGAGAGGACGAGCCGGCCTTCTGCGCCTCGCCGTTGGGAAAGCCGGCCACGCCGAGCGTGCGGCTCAGACCGAAGCCTTGGTCGAACTCAGGATTGTAATACAGCTCGGTGTTGTCGGTCAGCTTGAACCCGAGGAAGGCGGTGGCGGTGAGCGTGCCGCGCGCCTGATGCGGCACGAGGCTGTTGTCGCCGCGGTAAGGCGAATGGAAGCCCGTCACCCCCTGGTCGATGAACGTCGTCTGGCCGTGCAGCGAGAAGCGGCCGGTGTCGCCGTTGTCCGGATCGTGGGGGGCGAGCTCGTCGGGTTCGGGGGGCAGGCGCAGTCCTCCGGGAACCCAGAGGAGCCGCGCCATCACTTGGTTTGAGGTGAACGAGGCCTGGGTCGAGAACGCCCCGCCGTCCGGACCCGCAACGCTGCCGAGACCGAAGCGAGCGCTCCTGCCGTAATCGGCATAGCGATAGTCGATGCCCAGGGCGAGGTTCTCAGCGATTGCGAACTGCACGCCGGCCCCGAGTGTGAAGCCGAGATAGGAGTGGTCACGCCTTGCGATCCCGGCGAAGCCGGTATCCAGGTCGGGAAACGTGGAGCGGAAGCGTGTCTCGGCGCCCGCGAGGCCGAAGGTGGCGTAGACGAGGTTGCGTTCGAACGCGTAGCCGATACGGGCGCGGGCAGCGCCGAACAGATCTGCCTGAGCGCGGATGAGACTGAAGGAGGCGTCGCCGTTCTCGAAGCCGAACCCCGGCACGGTCGACGACACGGGCCGCTTCAGGTTTGCGCCGTAGAGGTCCGCCTCCAGGCCGTAGACGTACGGACCGGTCTGCCAGTTGTAGCCGCTGACGACACCGCCCAGCACCGTCGTGGCATTGCGTCCCTGATCGCTGCGGCCAGTGCTATCCCCGCTTCGAAACGCCGGCACGGAGCGACGCTCGACCGAGCCCGCGTCGAAGTTGAAGCTGCCGTAGGCGTCTCCGGCGCTGCCCTCGACGCCCAGATACCCGCCGGACCAGTCTGCGACGGTCGGGCGATCCGACGATGAACCTCTCCATTCGGCGGCCCGCGCTTGGTCCAAGCATAGGATCGCGACGGCGCCACCCAGAAGCGATAAAAGCTTCTCGATCGGCGATAAGATCTGAATTTGCAGATATCTCATGGCATAGCCTCAATTTTTACTGTATGAATTTCATCTTTTTGTGCATCTACGATAAAACGAATGTTTGATGAGATCTCGGATCCATTCGGGAGCTTGGATCACGCGATATGTTCATGACGGAGCATGGCAAAACCCACGTCGCCCAGACCGGCAACGGCGAGGCGGATCAGCAGAGCCGTCCCGAAACGGCGTGAGCGCATGATCCGCGGCAGGATCGAGAGGACGTGCAGTGCGTGTTCGAGGATATGCACCAGCACCGGAAGCTCGGCTGGCCCCGCGGTCGAGCCTCGCTCCGTCCCCGGCCCTGCGCGGGGTGGCCGCGCGAGCGGCCGGTGGTCGAGCGCGACCTGCAAGCCCATTCGGCTCAGCTGATGCGCGACCTGCGTCCCGATCAGGGCGCCGCGCCGCCCGATCAGGCCGGCGCGGTAGGCCCGCATCGTCAGCCCGAACGCCGATCGACCGAGGCCTGAGAGCAGCCTCGCGAGGTTGGGATGCCGAACCACGATGATCTCCCTGTGTCGGTCGATGTTCAGATGTGCAGCACGATAGCGCGCTGGCTTCGAAGCCCGTTCGAGCGATCTCGACCCGGCGGCCCGTCCGCACGGTCGAGGATCGTCTGGGCCGGCACGTCGCGCTCGGGCACCTCGTAGACGGCGAGCCGTGCCCGAAGGGCGCATCGCACGAGATCCAGCGTGTGCGGGCCGCCGGGGAAGGCCGCCACTAGATCGGGTCGGGCGTCCTTCAGCATGAATCGGTTGCGCACCGCCTCCGCCGTCTTACCGTAGCGAACCCAGTTCGGCGGGTAGCGCACCACGTGCACACCGGCCCGCCGCGCCCAGTCCTCGGCCGCCGCGCAGACGCCGCCCAGACCGCCGTGGATCAGGACCATGACTCGGCAGCGGCGGTGCAGCTTCGCCAACTCGAAGCTCACGAGATCCCGGTATTCCAGATGACCGCTGCCCCCAATGACAAGCCGCATGGTCGTCTCCCGCTCAAGCTGCCGGCCGGAGGCTCGACGCCTCCTGAACCGGATCCTCGCCGTCGCCGCCCGGACCGCCGGCCGAGATGGTCTCGTCCTCGCCGCCGAGCACCGCCTCGTGCCGCCGTTCGAGCAGGGGCGCGCACAGCGCGGCGACGTGCGAGTGCACCCGGCGCAGATCGCGCAGCGTCCGCAGGAACAGCGCATTCGCCTCCGCCATCGCGGCCGGATCGGCGTCGTGCGGCGCATCGCGCAGGCGCGCGACGTGCCGGTCGATGGCCGCGCGCTCCAGCGCGCGCAGGAGACCCTTGCGCCGGGCCACCGACCGCGCGGCGTCGAGGTCGTCGCGTAGGAACGCAGCGAGCGCGAGCTGCAGGCTGGTGAGCGCCTCGGCGTGGAGCCGTTCGATGTCGGCGAGTTCCTCGACGGAGAACGGCTCGCCGGTCCGTTTCAGCCGCCGGCTGGCGAACGCGACCAGGTTATGGGCTATGATGTCACCGACGTGCTCGAGGTTGAGCACGAAGGTCAGGATCTCCTGGGCTCGCGCCTGCGCATCCGCCGAGACGGTGCCGACCTCCTCGCCGCCGAGGTCGGCCAGGTAACGCCGGATCGCGAGCCCGATCCGGTCGATGGCCGCGTCCCGCCGCCCGGCTGCACCGGCCAAGGTCCGATCTCCGGTGCGGAACGCCTGAAGGGCATCGCGCAGGGCTGCGCCGGCCAGATCCGCCATGTGCAGGGCTTCAAGGGCGGCGTTGGCGAGGGCCAGGCTCGGGGTCGCCAGGGCGGTGAGGTCGAGGTGGTGCGGGAGTTCCGCGATCGGCGCGTCTTGCCGTGCGCTCTCAGGCATGATCGGCGCGGGCAAGAGACGCGTGGTGAGGCGGCCAAGCGCGGCCGTCCAGGGTAGGACGAGGATGGCGAGCGCGAGGTTGAGCGCGAGGTGGAACGCCATGGCTCCGCGCGCGGGGTCAGCGACGCCGAACTCGGCGAGACCTGCGGTGATCGGGTCGAGGAGCGGCAGCGCGGCGGCGCAGCCGGCCGCTCGCACGAGCAGGTTGCCCAGGGGAAGCCGGCGCGCTGCCGGCGCACCGGCTGCTTCAAGATAGGGCGGCAGTGCCGCGCCGAGGTTGGCGCCGAGCACGAGGGCGAGGGCACCCTCAAGGGTGATCACGCCTGCACCCCCGAGCGAGACGATGAACAGGATCGCCGCCACGCTGGAATGAGCCGCCCAGGCGAGCATCGCCGCCGCCAGGACGGCCAGGACCGGCTCGGCCGCAAGCGCCCCCACGAGGCTGCGTAGGATCGGCGTGGCCTCGACGGCGGTGAGGCACTGTCCGAGCAACGCGAGCGCCGTCAGCATCAAGCCGAGGCCGATCAGTGCCCGGCCGAGATTGCGCGGTTTGGACCGATCCGCGCGCGCGCGGAACAACAGGAACCCGAACAGGATCAGGATGGGGGCGGCCGCGGCCACGTCGAAGGACAGCACCTGCACGATCAACGCCGTACCGACGTTGGCGCCGAGCATGAGGGCGAGGCCGGCCGAGAGGTCGAGGGTGCCGCTCGCGGCGAAGGCGGTCGCCATGAGCGCGGTGGCGGTGCTGCTCTGGAGCACCGCCGTGACGAGCAGACCCGCGAAACAGGCGCGTGCTCGGCCCTTGAGCCCGCGCCCGATCAGGTCGCGCAGCTCCGGCCCGAAGCCGCGGGCGAGGCCGGTCGTGACCATGTGCGTGCCCCACAGGAGCAGCGCGACGGCGCCCGCAATGTGCAAGAGGGTGAGCGTGCCGGTCATGGCGCCCGTCCGCATCGGCTCGAGGCCGCAGTGAAGTCGCCCAGGGCGTCACTCAGGATCCGGTCCGCGAGGGCAGCCGAACCCTGCGAGTCGGCCGTCAGCAGATCCGGCCGGCGATCGCGCAGGCACGCGAGGATCGCCGCGCGCCGCCACACAGCCGGGTCGTGCAGGCCGAGGTGGAGCGCGGCCAGGTCCGACCTGAGCCACCGGAGCAGGCCGGCTCGGACGGCGGCCGGGATGAAGCGCCGCCGCACCGGTCTAGCCCTCGCCGCCGAGGGCGAGGCCGACGATGCGCATCAGGACGAGGCCGCCAGCGACGACGAGGTAGGCGCGCAGCACCACCATCCACACGCGCGCCGGCAGCGACAGCTTGGCGAGCGGGAGCTGATCCAGCGGCGGCATCCGCCAGCGCTCGCGCGGCAAGGTTGCCCGGTCGCCGGCCGCGGGATCGACGGCCAACCCGTCGGCGCACGTGCGCCGACGCAGGAGCGCGAGCGCGCCCGCGGTGACCAGCGCGACGAGGCTGCCGCCGACGAGCACGCCGACGATGACGGTCTCGTTCGTGGCGTCCGGGAACAGGACGGACGCGGTCAGGATCAGCGAGAGCATCACAAGCACGGAGATCACCGCGCCGGTGAACAGGTTCATCGCGCGCCCGTTCACCCACGGCCCGAGCACGGCCCTGTCGTTGCACAGCAGGAGCAGGAACACGCTGGCGCTGGGCAGGAGCACGCCGGCCAGCGTCTGCACGGCGTTGGTGAGCAGGCCGAGCGGCGTGCCGGGCGTCAGCACCAACCCTGCGGCCAGTGCAATCAGTCCGGAGTAGACCAGGAAGAAGCCCTTGGCCTCGCCGGGTTTGCGATGCAGCGAGTGCCGCAGGGCGAGGACGTCGCCGATGGCGTAGGCGGTAGCCAGCGACACGGCGGCCGCACCGATGATGCTGGCGTCGATGAGCGCGAGCGCGAACAGCACCGCCGGCACCGGGCCGACATACCGCTCCAGCCCGGCTGCGACCCCGCCCGCGTCACCGAAATTGCCGAACTCGGGCCTTCCGGCGAAGGTCGCGGCGCAGAAGGCCATCATCGCTACCGCGCCGACGATGACGAGCACGATGCCGAGGCAGAGATCGACCTTCTCGTAGCGCATGAAGCGCGGCGTGATCCGCTTGTCGATGACGTAGCTCTGCTGGAAGAACAGCTGCCAGGGCGCCACCGTGGTGCCGACGATGGCGATGATCAGCAGCATCACCTCCGAGAGCTTGGCGCCCGCGGGGAGCCGCGGCACGAGGAAGTCCCGGGCGATCTGGCCTACCGGCGGGTGCACGATCAGCACCACGGGCACGAGCAGGAGGCTGCCGGCGACGAGCGCCAGCGCGAAGCGTTCGAAGCGGCGGAAGTCGCCGGTGCTCGCGGCCGCGATCACGAGGATTGCAGCTGCGAGCACGCCCCAGAGCTTTGGCACACCGAGATAATCGAGGCCGAGGCTGATGCCGATGAACTCGGTGACGAGCGTCAGGGCGTTGAGGAGGAACAGGTCGATGACGCTGAACGCGCCCCAGAACCCGCCGAACCGCTCTAGGATGAGGCGGGCGTGCCCGACGCCCGTGACCGCGCCGAGGCGCAGCACCATCTCCTGGTTTACGAACAGGACCGGGATCAGCAGCGCCAGCGTCCACAGCAGCGCCGTGCCGTAGTTCTGGCCGGCCTGGGTGTAGGTGCCGAAGGCGCCGGCATCGTTGTCGCCGACCATGACGATGAGCCCGGGACCGAGGATCGCCAGGAGCGTCTTGAGGCGCGCCCCCCAGCCGATCCGGGGTGCGTGATCGCCCTCGGCGATGGTGCCGAGCGCGCCGCGAATGTCGCCGCGATGGGCCTCGTCCAAGACGGCCGTGGCGGGAAGGCTGGACGCGTCGAGCGCCGAGGTGTGAGCGGTCATAGGTGTCGTCCGACGCCGAGGATCAGGTGAAATCGTCGGCGGCGCGAACGCCGCCCGCTTCAGAGCTGCCCTTGGGCAGCTTCTCGGCGATGCCGAAGCGCTCGGCACGCCGGTACATCTCGGCCCAGATCTCGTCCGGGGCGATGCCGCACTCGCGCCAGAGCACGACGAGGTGGTAGAGCAGATCGGCGCTCTCGCGCACGGTGGCGCGAGCGTGCTGGCGCGACGCCTCGAGTGCGACCTCGCCCGCCTCCTCGATCAGCTTCTGCGCCATGCGCTTGGCGCCGGCCGCGAGCAGTCGCGCCGTGCGCGGATTGGTCTGCGGGGAGACCAGATCGAGCGCGGCGTAGAGCCTGGCGATCTCATCGGGCCCTGTCGCGCGGACACCCTCGGGCGCGCCGGGACAGGACGGAGCAAGCCGGCCTCCCGGGTCGGCATCGTCATCCGCCGCCGCAAAGGACGGCACGCCGCGACGCGGCGGCAGGGGATCGCGGACGAGAGAAACCATGCATGATGACTCCGAGCTTGGGTCGCGTGCGACCGGCTGGGCTCGGGCAAGGCATTCCGGTGCGGTTCAGGCCGCTCGCGAGGAGAGGTTGTCGCGCCAGATGACGCCGTGCTCGCGATCCGAGCCGGGGCGGGTGTGGGAGATCCGTCGGTCGCGCGCGCGACTGGGAGGCTCCACAGTGGATGAAGATCGGCCTGTCATGGTGCTTTCACAGCGCGGAGCCGCCGATACCTCAGCGGGTATCGGCGGCTTGTCGGATCAGCGGGGTGCGAGTTGCCAGGCGCAGACGAGACGATCCGCTTCGTCGCGTCGCCAGACGGCGACGACGTGATCGCCCGCCCACTTGGCCGGTGCCAACGTGTCACCGGTGACGGGACGCGTCGATGTGGGAGCGGCCGGGCTGGCGCCGCTGCGCCGCTGAGGGAAGAGCCCGGACCGCAGCGCGTAGGGCAGCGCGGGCGCGAGGGCGTGGACGAAAGCCATGGTCACCTCCTGTTCGTCGGGTGGTTGCGGATGCGACCCGAGAGGAGGTTTGAGCGCCAGCTGACGAAGCTGGCGAGACGAGGTCTTGCCGGCTCAGACCGTCAGATGATGGCGCTCCGCTCCGCGCGGGTCGACCATCCCCCGCCGGCGCGAGCCCGCACCGGACGGTGCGCGGCCTTCACCGATGGAGGATGAGGGTCTAGATCGAGGGTTCATCGGTCCCGAGGCGTTGACATCGGACCCGGCGCACGGCCGGATACCTGACCGGGTATGGTGACGAGGCTGACGGCTGTCAAGCCGGGTTCTTTGGAAAAGTTCTAAAACTGGCAGGTCGGACGAATTCGATGGCGAGACGGGATGACAGTGTCGACGCGGGATCACAGGCTCGGAGTGACACGCACGTACTGCGGGACAAGCGCGGGTTGGTGAACCGGGTGCGGCGCCTGCGCGGTCAGGTCGACGCCATCGAGCGCGCCTTGCAGGGCGAGTCGAGCTGCTCCGATCTTCTGCAGCGCATCACCGCCGCACGGGGTGCGATCAATGGTCTGATGGCCGAGGTTCTGGAGGAACATGTCCGTGAGTATCTGATCCCGCAGGCCAACTTGCCCGAGGAGACGCGCGAGGACGCCGGCGAGGAATTGATCGAGATCATTCATTCGTACTTGACTTAAATGACGTAAGTATTTTGTAATTTGAATAATAACTCCAAGAGGCATCGTTGTTCAAAAAACACTCAATATCAATTAAATAATTTCATGTATCATTGCCTCAGCGAGATGTATTAAGAGAGTTGTCAGGACGCGGTTGCGCTCCTCCGGGGTCTTCCTTACGAGGTTGGCGTCACTGTTCAGATGCTCCCCGCCAAGAGTTTTGGAAGTCGACATCTAACTGAAGTTGACTGTGGTGTAGATAGGCGTCGAAGGATGAAGCCGCGCAAAGCAGATGTAATCCATTATGGAAGCTAAGAAATTTGTACCGAAGGTGGGGCACGATCGTGCCCCACCTTCGGTACAAATTTTAATTTAAGAGCAATGACTTAAAGTGACCTGAGAGAGCGGTCAGCCTTTGAGGCTCTTTCACACATAGACATCGGCAGTGTCGACGAAGTTGCCACCCGCGTCCACGTAGGCGTCGAACACCGCCCGGCTGTCTGCCTCGTTCGAGCCCCAAGGCGCAGTGCCGAAGGTCATCGTGCTCAGCGCGAGGGGGCTCACGGCGAGGTCAGAGCGGCCCAAGGTGCGGTTGTCGGTCAGCTACATTGCTTAAATTTTCGTATTGTTTGATATGAAACCAATCGACCCAACATCCAGGCGCAAGACCGGCCGCCCGCTTTCATTCGACCCAGATGCTGCCCTGCTCCCGGCCATGCTGCTGTTCTGGCGCTACGGCTATGAGGCCACCTCCCTTGCCGAGCTTACGCGGGCGATGGGGGTTACACCGCCGAGCATCTACGTCGCCTACGGCGACAAGAAGGGGCTGTTCCGATCTGCGGTCCGGCGCTAATTGGCGCAGCCGCAGTCGCCCATTGACGTGATCGCGGAGGCACCCACCGCCGAGGCAGCCGCGCGCACGCTGATTAACGGCGCAGCGATGGCGTTCACCCGCACGGACACGCCGGCGGGGTGCCTGCTGGCCAGCTCGGCGATCGCGGTCTCGGCCGAGGCTGAGGATGTCAAAGAGGAATTGGCCGCGATCCGTCGGGAGATCGAAGCCGCGTTGCGCGACAAGATCGCCGCCGGCATCGACGCGGGAGACGTCCCGGGCACGGCGGATCCGACGGCGCTGGCAGCTTTCGTCATAACGGCGATCCAGGGACTGTCCACCCTGGCGCGCGACGGCGGGAGCCGCGCGAAGCTCCAGCAGGTGGCGAAATTGGCCATGCTCGTTTGGCCATCACCACGATCTCACGCTTGAGAGCTCAACGCTCCGTAAGCTGCCCTTATGCGCATGACGACGAACCAGCTTGGCTTGGCCTTCCAGACCTTGATTGTGCCCTGTGTGGGAGGCGCCGTGGGTCTTCCTGGCAGCTGTCTGGTTTCTTTTGGCTTCCTATTCGGTGCCCGATAGGCTTTTGAGAAGGTCATTTCCTTTTGTGGGCGGCCTCGTAGGCTTCAAGCGCTCTTTCCAGCAGCTCGCCAAGCACCAAGCGGTGTTCGTCGGCTAGGCGGGTGAAGCGCTGGGCGGTCTCTTCCGTCACCTTGAGGCTGAGCTGTTTGTTGCGGCCGGTGCGGTAGCGGCGCTGTTCGACCTTGGCCAATGCCGGCTTCGCCTTCTCGCGTGGGGCGGACTCGCGGCTGGGGAAACCTTCCGCTTCGGAGACGGCACGAATTGCCTCGACCGGCGGCTTCGGCTGCTGGGCAGCGCGTGGCGTGGGCTTGAAGTCGTCCAGTCCACCGAGGTCGAGCTTGCCGAGCGGATCGGTGCGTTCAGGCTTGGGCTGGCCGGGCATCACGCAACCTCCTTGGCCTGCTCGCGCTTGTCGCGCAGGCGCTGCACAATCTCCGCGGCGTACTCGGCCGCGTTGTTGATCGCCACGGTCGTGTTGGCGACCCCCTTCCCTGCTAGGCCCTGCAGCGTGCCACCATAGGAGAACATGGCACGGTAGGCCTCACGGTCGCACAAGCGGGTTTTCAGGACCGGGATCGCGCGCTCGTCGAAGCTCTGCAAGATGTGCTTGAGGGTGTGGGGCATGATCGCGGGATTCGTGCGCGTGATCAGCACCGTGTAGGGAATGGCCCTCCCCCCGCGCTTCTCCGTCCGCTTGATGAGCCCGATCTGACGGGCAGCCTGCGAGGCGTCGAACTGCGAGCCTTGGACGGGGATCACAACTAGGTCGGACATCGAGATTGCGTGGCTGACCATGAGGCTCGCCAAGCCCTCCAGATCCACGATCACGAAGGCGGTCATGCTGGCCGCCTCCTCGATCTTGTCCATGATCGTCTCTTCCGTCGCGCCGCCTACGACCTGAAGGGTGGCGGGCAGGCCCGGCAGCTGCGCCCATTCTTGGACGAACTGATTGGGGTCGGCGTCGATGATGGTTACGGTCGCTCCCTGCTCCGCCAGCATGCTGGCGAGGATGCAGGCAGCCGTGGTTTTGCCGGCACCGCCCTTAGGCGATGAGAACGTGATGACAGGCATAGACACCTCGTTAGAAGCTGTCAGGCACCGGGAAGCTGCCGGGCAGCCGTTAGGTGCCGGGAAGCTGTCGGAAAGCCATCCGGTTCCGGGAAGCTTCCAGCTCTGCGGTAAAAGCCACCTTAACCCGGCGACACCCTGTTTATAACCAGAAAGCTGTCAGATAGCCATTCTCTTTCGGAAAGCTGTCTGGATCCTGGCGTATGTCTGACTGAACGGCGCTAGGCGCCCTCCCCGGTATTCGTATGAGGGTATCAGACAGCTGTCAGACAGCTGATTGGTTTCCACTAAATACTAAACCTTGGCCGTTTTGTCCTACAAAGCGAGCGAGTCTTATTCCCCGGCTCAACCGGGCCGAATTTTCGGCCGAGATGGTGCGCGCCACCGCCAAAACCGTCGCGGCGGTCACCGCCTGGCCGCGTGCTCTCGCCTCGCCGGAGGGGCACGCGCGCTACGTTCATCGAATAAGGAGAAGTGCCTACCGGAATATGGGGTGGTTCAGGACGGCAGGAAAAAGGTCATCAGCCACCCGCAACGTTGACTTAGCCGTGCCGCCCGGTCGACATGGGCTGTCATGGCCGTGCTCGCCCAAGCGAGTCGTGAGCCAGCCATTCAGGAGAGCAATCGCCGCAGTAGGACCCTGAAAAGCCAAAGGCCCCACCCCGGCAAGGGTGAGGCCTTCGAAATCGAGATGGCCTGTGAGGCACAACAGCATCCCTCACAAGCCATAAAGCGCCCTCAGGCGTCAAGTCGGAACCCCGGTTCCGGCAACGATATCGGCTTGTCTTGAACGGAGCGCACAGCTTGCGCCGCCAAACGTCCCCCTGTGGCCCTATGGAAAAGGGCCAAGACACGTGTTTGCCGAAAAAATCCGCTGCGCGATCGAGGCGGCTGACCGAATCACCCTTCCGTCCGTGACGGCGCTGCTCTGGCGCGCTTACGGCGAAGGGCACGTCACGGAGACCGAGGCCGAGACCCTGTCCGGGCTGATCGAGGCGCGCACGGACGCGCCCGCGGCTCGTCGGCTACCGGCGGGTCTACGACCCAGCCCTGAGGCTGCAATCGCGCCCACGTTCCAGGACGGCGCAGGAGCACCCAGGAGGGCCGTCGGCTCACGCCCGCGCACGGAGGCCTCGCTGGAGCGCCGCCGCCGCTGGGCGGCTTCGGGAAGGCTGCCGCCGGGGTTAGCGGCCCAGTTCACCCTGGCCGAGCAGGCGGTGCTGGCCCTGGTGGCCACGGAAACCTCAAAACGAGGCGATTGCCGACTGGCCGTGGGGCAGCTCGCGGCGATCGCGGGCGTGGCCGAGACTACCGTCCGCAACGCCCTGCGCGAGGCCAAGAGACTCGGGCTCGTCACCGTCGAGGAGCGGCGGGTGACGGGCTTCAGGAACGACACCAACGTCGTGCGCATCGTCTCGCCCGAGTGGCAGGCGTGGATGCGGCTGGCGCGCAAGCCGGGCAGAGAACTCTCGGGTGCTGAGGATCACCGGGCCACGCTGAGCGATGGGGGAGGGTGCAAATCCGCGAAGCGCACGAGTACTGGAGTTCTCATCCTGTCAGAATCGGGGAAAACGGAACCGTCGAAGGGCTGTCGGGGGGCAGCGGTCGACCTCGACCGGAGCGGGCACACGCGAATCCGCGCGGGTCGTGGCACGGGCCGAGCCATGCGCTGAGGGTCTGAGCTCGTGCGGTCTAACGAACGCCGCCCTCTCCTCGGGAGACGGGCAGGGCTTCTTCGGCCTCAAGCCCATCAGGCCCCCACCGACCGAATGCCATCCCCGCCCAGACCCCTGTGCGGACGACCCGTCTCGCTCTACGGTCACGCTTCGATCCCGTATCCCGATCCCCATGCCGATCCGGCCCGAGCACCGCTTCTTCTACCCGATCGACTGGCCCCAGCTCTCGGCCGTAATCCGGTTCGGGCGCGCTCAGGGACGCTGCGAGGGCTGCGGGCGACCGCACGGGCGGACGGTAGTCCACCTCGGCGACGGGCGATGGTGGGATGCGGACGCGGCCTCCTGGCGCGACAGGCGCGGGCGGCGGGTGCGCGTCCAGCCCGGTGCTGTGGACGTCCTCAGGACCGTGCGCCGGACCCGGGTGGTTCTGGCCGCGGCCCATCGCGACCACGACACCGCCAACAACGCCGATGCCAATCTCGCCGCCTTCTGCCAGCGCTGCCATATCATCCACGATCGGCCCGAACACCGCCGACGCCGCTGGACGACCCTGTTTCGCCGCAAGGCGCTCGGCGACCTGTTCCGCGGACCCTACGCCTGAGCGCAGGCGGCCTGGATCAGTGCGGCACGGATCCGGATCGGTCGCGGACCACAGGAATGGAGCTCATCGCTCGATACCGACGTCGCGATCGCGCGGCGGCACCGAGCTGGGGCGGCCGAGGTGGCGGGCGAACCGCATGACCAGGGCGCGCGTCACCGGCGCCGACGCGCGGCTCAGGCGGCGCCCGCAGGCGTCGACCAAGCGCCAAGCGGGCACAATCAGGCAATCCACCCCGAGCCACGCCACGGCCTCGCGCAGAGCCCGGGCCGCGCGGATCGCTCGGCGCACGTCGACGCCCGGGCTGACCCGCTCTGTCAGTCCGAGCAGCCCGTCGCGCACGAACGCCACCCGGTCAGCGGTGTAGTCGACCACGTTGGCCTTCTCGCGGTAGGTCCGTGCCTCCCGGAACAGCCGTTCCAGCACCAGCGTGTCGGTCGCCGGCACGCGCGCATCCGCCTGCCGCTGCCGACACAGGGCGTCGAGCCGGTCGCGCTCGACCACCACCCGCGCATCGTGCCGGTGGCGGGTCAGCCCGACATACACCTCGCGCGCGTCCGTGCTGGCCCCGAGGTACACCACCGCCGCGCAACAGGTTCGGCCCTGCGCCGCGTAAGTTGTACCTGCGTAGGCGTGTACGATCTTGGGTTGTGATGATCGGCGGCCGAAGCGTGGCTCCCGCGTCAGCTGCTCCCAGGCCGTGTCGAGCGCGCGCCCGTCCTCCAGCCGCAGCCGTAGGCGCGGTCCCGCGTCCGGATCGGTGGTGATCGCCTCAACCCGGGCGCGGTTGCCGTTGCGCAGGCCCAAGTGCGGCAGGCTCTCGCCGAACCGCAGGACGTCGCCGATCGCGAGCGCCAGCGGTACGACCTCATCGGCGCGGTTGCGCGACGGCAGCGCGACTACGTCGGGTCCGAGCTGTCCTTCCGCCCGCAGCACGGCCCGCGCCCGCGCGTTCAGCGCCGCCGCATCGGCATTGCGCCGGGTCACAATCAGCGCGTCGCCTTTATGGACCACGCGCTGCTCGGACCAGAGCGCGATCACCCGGGCGTGAGCCGCCTCGGCTCCGGAGATCAGCTCGACCCGGTCGTTGGCGGCGTAGGCGCGCAGACCCGCCTCGGCATCGCCGCGCGCCATCACCACCGAGGCGGCACGCTGCCAATCCACCGTCTGCCGGCGGACGTGTTCGAGCACGGCCGAGCGTCCGACCACCTCGGCGACCGCCCGCAGCGCGCTGGCGCCCCCGACCGAGGCGAGCTGACGCCGGTCGCCGATCAGCACCACTTTGGCCCCGGCCGCCTGCGCCGCGCTCAGCACGGCTTCCAGGTCACGGGTTGATACCATCCCGGCCTCGTCGACCAGCACCAGGGTGTCGGCGCCGAATGCCGGCGAGGGATCGGGGTGAGGCGCGGGGTCCGGATCCGTCGCCCGAGTCCGATCGTGGCGCCAGCGCGCGATCGCCTGCGCCAGGATCCCGGTGGAGCGCGCGAGCTCGTCGGCGGCGACCCAGGATGGTGCCAAGCCGACGACGCGCAATCCAGAGTCGTGGGCCGCGGCCACCAGGGCTGCGGCCGTGGTCGTCTTACCTGTGCCCGCGCCGGCCTGGAGCAGAGACACCCCATCCGGACCGGCAGCATGGCGCACGGCCTCGCCCTGTTCGGGGCTGAGATGGCCCGCCCGCGCAAGGGCCGCTTCGACCGCCTCGGGGGTGATCCAGATCCGCTCCAGCGGGCGGTCGGCGGCGCGCAGCATCGCGGCCTCGCAGGCGGCGATGCCCGGGCTGGTCCAGCACGCGTGGGCGCCCGGCACCCTCTCGGCGGCGCTCAGTGGCAGCAGCGTGCCGTCCCGCTCCAGGCGGGCGAGCTCCGCCTCCACGGCATCGACCCCGAGTCCCTGCACGCCAGCGAGCTCCAGAGCGCGCTGGAGCAGGTCCTTGCGCGTCACCACACTCTCGTGCCGAAACAACGCCGAGGCGGCGCGCGTGACCGGGCTGTCGCCGGGGATCTCGGGCTGATCGAACGGGGGGTCGCGTTCCGTCTCACGCGCGGCGGCCATCGCGATGGCGGGGTCGCGCTCGGGATGGCGCGCGGCATCCCACGGATCGAGCGCGCAGACGGCGAGCTCCTCGCGCCAGCGCGCCTCCAGCTCGGCGCCGGTCGGCAGCTCGTGCTTGCCGCGGCGCGTGGCGAGCGCGGCGATCTCGCGCTGGGCGCTGGTGGCGCCGGCCCCGGCGTAGTTGAGGATCTGCTCCGAGCGTTTGGAGAAGGCCGCCAGCACCGCCTCGGGCGGGCCGGCGATCTCCCACTGCCCGCGCCCGGCCTCGCGGTAGCGCAGGCCGAAACGGCGATGCAGGTCCTCGGCCAAGGCAGCGCGATACGCGGCACCCACGCAAATCTGGTAAGCGTAGAGTTGTTCGACCTCGATGGTCAGATGTGTCTGTGATTTGTAACGTCCGGATCCAGATTTAGGCGGCGCACCGGCAGCGTTGATGAAGACACAGTGCGTATGGATATTTGGATCGCCTTCTCGGGTCGTGTAATGATCGAAGCGGCCGACGATGATGTCACTCGGCCGGTGCCGTTCGACGCCGCCCGCACCGGTTCGGACGGTGACCAGTCCCTCCGCCGCCACGAAGGCGAGCGCCCGCTCGACGGCGGCGCGGTGGGCGGCCTCGATCGCGGCGCGCTGCTCGGGCGTGCCGGCCATCCAGAGGACGGAGACGGATTTCCCGGGGGTCAGGGTGCAATCCTGTCCGGCCCAGTGGCCTGGACCGGCGCCGCGGACCAGCGGCTTGCCGGTTCCGGGATGGAACCCCGCGCACAGGTCGCGGAACGAGCTCGCGTCGATCGCCGCGCCGTGGCGCACGACGCTCTCACCGCTGCTCCACCACACCCCGCCGCCGTCCGCGAGGTAGTACTCGTCGCGCCGGTCCGGCCTGGCTTCGCGCTCGCTGTCATTGGTGTAGTATAGCCCGGCCTCGGCCCCGGCGCCGAGGCGGTGCAGCGAGGCGGTCATCAGGCCAGATCCGGGCCGCCAGTGCCCTTGCGATAGCGGCAGATCTGGGACAGGTCGATGCCGGTCGACGGGGCCCCGAGCTCACCGACGGCCTGTGCCATGTCGAGGATCGCGGCGTCGACCTGTTCCATGCGCTCGATCAGGACACGGTGGCGGATCGCCACCTCCAGGGCTTGAGCGACGCAGTCGGCCGCCAGGCTCTCGGAGGCCCAGCCGCGCTCGGCCGCGGCGGCGCTCAACCGGGCGGCGAGGGATGCCTCCAGCGTGATCGTGAGCTTGACCTGATCGGCCATCGGCGTACCTGCTGCGTGCGGATCCGGACGGCAGCCCTGGCACGGTCGCGACGGCCTGGCGAGGCTCGCATGGCCGCGCGGTTAACGCTTCACCACTTCAGTGCGTGTGGTGTGATACCCCTCCCCTTGCCGTACACGCTACCGTATCGCTGCCGTCCTCAGCCGTAGCCTGCCGTCCGCTGCCGGACCTTAACGTCGGCTTGCCGTCGCCCCCGGCATTCGCGCGATCGGCTGCACGCCCTGGCAAGCCCCGCCTTGCTAGGGCGTCGCCATGGCCCAGCGCCCCCGCCTCGACCTACGCCGCCTCGCCCGCGACGCCGCCGCCACCCCCGACAGCCGCCGCAAGGCCGGTGCGCCGGGTGGTCGGCCCGCCACGGGCTTGATGGACATCGTGCGCGACCACCTCGACGCTCTGGTCGCCCTCCAGGCCGGCGGCTTGACCTGGGACGCGGTCGCGGCCGGGCTCACGGCGCAGGGCTTCACCACCGCCGCCGGCGAGCCGATCACCGGGCGCAACCTCACCGGCGTCATCTCCAGCGTGCGCCGGCAGGCCGCCGCCCGCGCCTCCAGGACGGCGGCGCGGGCGGCTCGCCCCGACCGCGCGGATCCCGCACCGTCGCCCGCGGCCTCGACCGGTTCCAGGTCACGGCCGACACGGCTCGCCCCGGAGCTGCGCTCGGGCAGCGATACACCGGACCCCGCGCCTACAGACGCACCGCTCACCGAGGCGGAGATCCGCCAGATGCAGGCCGAGCGGCACGCCCACCTGTTCAAGAAGGACTGACCTCATGCCCCGCGTCCTCCTCGTCGCCCAGGAAACCGGCGGCGTCGGCAAGTCAACTGTGACCCGCGGCCTCGCCGAGGCGGTGCCGGATGCCCCGATCCTGGAGATCGAGTCGGTGCACCGTCTGACCGAGTTCAAGGCCGCGACGGCCGCGAATGAGCCGGGCAGCGTGCAGCACTTCCTCATGCGCGCCTCGCGCGAGGCGATCGACGCCAGCGGCGGCAAGGCGGCGCGTGCCGAGTTCGACGACGTGATCAACGCGCTCTTCGAGGTCGCGACCCCCACGCTGGTGGACATCGGCGCCAACACCTCGGCGTCTCTGCTGGGGGTCCTGACGCACGAGGCACCGGCGCTGCGCGAGGCCGGGATCGAGCTCGGGCTCGTGGTGGTGGTCGCCGCCGAGGCCGGCGCGCTCGCCGACGGCGGCGCGCTGCTGCACGCGGCCAAGGACTGGGCGGGCGCCCGCTTCGTCGTGGCCAACGCGGTGCGGGGCGCCGTCGATCCGGCCCTGCTCAAGCGGGTAGCCGGCGACGCGGTGGTCACGCACCTGCGCCAATTCGAGCTGGAGGACAGGACGCGCGAGGTGCTGGCGGCAGGTCAGCTGCGCGGCGTCAGTCGGCTCGACCGGGCGGGCTTGGTCAAGCAGACCTCGCAGGCGCAGGCCGGACGGATGCTGCGCGATCTGACCGCGTTCCGCCTCGCCGTGATGGAGGCGGTCAAGCCGGCAGCCCTCTGGCTGGTCGAAGAAGCGCCGGTTCCGGCTCGGGCCGGTACGCCGGCAGGGGGGAGCAAGCGTGCCCGCAACGCCTGAGGACGTGCACGCCCGCCTCACGCGGGCTGATCGCGCCGCGCGCGAGGCTGCGGCCGGGTTCGAGCGGGACAGCCGCGCCGCGCTCACCCGGCTGAAGACGCGCCCGATCCACGAGCGGTTTGCGGCGTTGGAAGAGGGCGCAGTACAGCTCCTGCCCGAACATCGGCGCGAGCTCCTGCTCTCCATCCGTGACCGGTCCGACGCTGTGGGGCCGGGCGCCCGGCCCGCTCCTGGCCACGCCAGCCGCATCGCGGTCTGGCGCGGGCGCCTGCCGTTCCGCGTACGCCGGCTCACCCGTGACGCCCTGCTCGCGCTCTGTCTCCTGCTCGCGCTGCTCCTAGCCTATCGCCGCACGCCGATCTCCTGGGTCGAGGTTCGGAGCGACCGGGATGTGGCCATCGCCTGGGTCATGCCGGACGGGCGACCCGCCGGGGATCGCCTCGTGGCGGGCCGCGCCTACGCGCTGATGCGGGACGCCGACGGCATGGCCGAGCTGCGCGACTGGCGCCCTGGTGAGGGCTATGCCGCGACGCGTGTGCCATCTGATTGGCTGCGGACCCGCTCCGGACCGGCCTCACGCTGAGGTCCGTATCCCTCGATCGGTTGCGGCTCACCTCGGGCATGTGGCGTTCCGGCGGTCCGGCGCCGCTGGGTGGATCCGCCCTGCCAACCGCGGCGGCCGCGTTTTCCACCCTCGACCGAGGCGCGTCCGGCTGGCGCTCGCGCCTGCGTGGCGGCGTCCCCGGCTCAGCGCGCCCGGCCGACCGGCGGCACGGCGGTGATCAGCTTGCGAAAGCGCGGGTCGGTGTGCGCGACCGTCTTCTTCAGGCGCAGCGGATGGCGGGTCTGGCCGCCGCTGTTGGGAAACACCAGGAGCTCGTCGCCCGGCATCGCGATCAGCGCCTCCTTGGTCATCAAGCGCGCGCCCTGCGAGGCCCGGGTCGTGGACGGGCTGCCCTTGGCGTCGCCGGTCGGGGCCGTCCGGGTCTCGACGAAGGCGGTGTAGTCGCCGATCGCCCGCGACCAGCGCTCGGTCTCGTCCGGATCGACGGCCGGGACGTCGAAGACGGTGACGACCTCGGCGGTGTTGAGCAGCACGTCAGCCCCGGCCTCGCCGTAGAGCCCGACGAGCTGGGCGCGATCCTGCCACATCGTCCACAGGCTGGCGCCGTAGCCCGGCAACTCGCCCGCCGCGGTCAGCAGCGCGTCGAACCGGCCGAGCACCGCGGCCTCGTCGACGAAGATCATCAACCGCTCGGCCGGGCGGTGGCGACGCACCGAAGCGAAAAGGTCGGACAGCAGCCAGCGCAGGAACGGGGCTAGCACCGCCTTGTACTCGGTCGGCACCGCCACGAACAGGTCGACGGCGCCGGTGGACAGCTCCGATAGCTGGAAGGTCGAGTCGCCGACGAGGTCGCGCAGGCGCCGGTCGGCCAGCCACTGGAACGCCTGTAGGGCGGTGGATTTGATCGGGTCCTTGGTCTTCGGATCGGCCTGCAGGATCTCCATGGCGGCGTAGGCCGCGGGCTCGGGCCAGTGGGTGACGTACTGTTGCAGGAGGCCATGGAAGCGGGCCTCGTCGGTGAGCAGATCCTGGACCTCCACGACCGTGCACGCCTCCGGCTGGCGCAGGGCGACCAACAGCGCGCCGGTGATCAGGTCGACGGCCCGATTGCGGAAGTAGGCGGAGGCCTCGCCGTCACCGGTGGCCTCGGGCAGAAGGGCCAGGGCGGTGCTCTGAAGGTAGAGGACGTCGTCCGGGTCGCGGCCCTGGAGCGGGTTCCAGTGGTCGGTGCCGCCGGCCAGACCCATGGGGTCGAGGCAGATGACGCGGCGCCCGAGCGCCCGGCGCCGTGCGGCGACGGAGCGGTAGACCTCCCCCTTGGGATCGAACACGACCGCGGGTCCGCCCCAGCCCTGAGGTTCGGGAAAGGCGAGATTGGGGATGAGCAAGCCCGACGTCTTGCCCTTGCGCGGCGGCGCGATGGTGACGAGCGTGCCTTGCACGGCGAGGCGCACGGCACGGCCGGTCTCCGGGTCGCGGCCGAGTTCGAGCCCGCCGCGCAGGCGGCCGCGCTCGGTCGCGGTGGCGAAGCGGGCCGAGCCGAACAGGTCGGAGGTGTCCCGCTTCTGTTCGGGCTTGGCGCGCCGTAGTAGCGCGGCGCCAAACAGGATCAGGAGGGGCGAGAAGGCGATGAGTGGGGCTAGCGACCAGCCGCCATTCGCGAATTCGGGCGCGCGACCGATCAGCATGAGGTACGGCATCGCGAGCGCGTCACCGGCATGCGGGGAGAATAGGGCCCCGAACCAGGCACCGGGGCGCGTCACCTCTGCGGGCCAATACGCTGGGTCGAGCCCGTTCTGGATCAAACCGGCGACTGGGTAGGCCAGGAGCACGGTCGCGAGGAAGGCTGAGAAGATCAGGCGCATTGCGGATCAGTCACGAGGAAAGTAGGCAGCATCGCTGCAAGCACAGCTTGCCCCTCTGTCTCACTTGAAGTTCGACGACGGCATGTCCTCGCGGACCAAAAAGCTTGGAAGAAATTATCTATAATCTAGAGAGGCTAATTTTTCGAGACTTATTTTTTCTTTCAGCCAGGCAGCATTGAGTTGTTCTAGCCACATGGGACGATGACGAGTCCTGAGATCATCAAATCTTAGATGCATCGATGCGACCTCCGGATCGTTCAGAAAGGCCGCCTCGCACAGTGCGGCAAGACCATCAGCATCGAGGGCGTCGAACGCGTGGAGCACACGTGTGGCCAACTTGCGCTGCTCGGTGAGATCCGTCTCGGATCCTCCCAACTGCGCGAGGCGGACCTGACGACCCGCGTAGCGTGACACCGCCTCGTTGATACATGTCGTGACTGCGATGCTGGCGAAAGAATTCGGATTGTAGGCCAACATCTGAACCTGATGCCACGTGGGCAGCAGCACGATCCCGTCTCTTGCAAAGGCCTCCAGTTGCTCAGGTTGCGGCACCGCAAGCCGGTTGTTCTCGAACCAGCGCGTGTCGGGCTGGTGAACCTGGAGTACGGTGTAGGTCGTCGAGCCCATCCGCCGGGCGAAAGCGTTTGCCGCAGCGACCCACTGAGGATGGCGTGCGTCGTCGATGAGGATGATGTCGCGCCCGGTCCTCGCCGGCATTGTCTGTTCAGGCATGACCCTGCACCTGCGGCTTGAGCACGACTACGCCCCGCGTCCGAAAGAGCATTTCGTCGGCCTCTGTCCAGATGGCCCCAAAGCCGCTCAGATCCTGGCCGGGACGTGCCGACACCACGTTATAGTTCGGGCGCACAAGACCAAGCTCGGACGCCCAGCGGGCCTCGGCCTGCCGCACGTCGGGGTGAATCTCTGTATTGACGATAAGCAAGTCCTTGAAAAGCGCTCTCAGCAGCGCGTCCTTGTCCATGGGAGACATAACGATCCTTGCACCCGATCTATATGAACGATGACAGTCGCAATAGAAGGATCGTGTTTCTGAAGCGGCTGGTAAATCGGTAAAATTGATACGATTTGCTCAGTTCACATAAGCTTCGAAGAGATATAAGTATTAACCAAGGTATCCTCTTCAGATGCGCGTCGCCCATCGCCTCACATATTGCTCAGGATGTAGAAAACCTGCCGCCTGCGAGGTTGACGGCATTTGAGAGCGCATCAAGGTAGTGGGAGGCCCTCGGGCGGTCCTCTGGTGTTATCTTGATCGTTATTTGGCATTGATCCTCGGCGTCTCTGTCGCTCTGTATCGAGGGAAACCGGTGATGTGTGAACCCAATGCCGGGCGCCGTGCCGCGTCCACTTAGGTCGCCACGACAGCAGGCATCGTAGATTGGCGCTCCAGGGTCCGGTAGACGGTCGGCCGTGAGACTGAAAACAGCTCGGCCAAGTCGCTGATCGCGTAGTCGCCTGTGTCGTACATCCGGCGCAGCTCCTTCTGCTGGCGATCCGAGAGCTTAGGCTTCTTGCCCCGCAGCTTCCCCTTGGCGCGTGCCATCGCCATGCCCTCGCGCGTGCGCAGCCGGATCAGGTCCGCCTCGAACTCGGCAAACGTCGCCAGGATGTTGAAGAACAGCTTGCCCATCGGGTCGGACGGGTCGTGCACGCTGGCGCCGAGCTGGAGCCTCACACCCCGTTCCGCGAGCGCGTCGCCAATCGCGCGCGCGTCCGGCACCGATCGGGCCAGCCGGTCGAGCTTGGGTACTACTAGGGTATCGCCACTCCGGACCGCGGCCAGCGCTTGGTCGAGGCCCGGGCGTGCCCGGTTCGTCCCCGTGAAGCCCTTGTCAGTGTAGATGCGGTCAGTCGCCACCCCGAGCTGGAACAGCGCGTGGCGCTGGGCAGCGAGGTCCTGCTTGTCGGTCGAGCAGCGGGCATAGCCGATCAGCACATGCGTCATGAGCGGGACTGTAACGTACAGGGTCCCCTCACCGCAATTTTTATCGTACCAACCTATTGAGACAGCGTCCGCGCAGACGGATTGATCCTTTGCGAGCGGATCTTCCGAGCGTCCGCTGGACGATCCCCTTGCGGACACGGTCAGGCCGCACGACCAGTTCAGAATGACCCAGCATCGCCAGGGGATGACGTTAGCCGTTCATCCTGGCGCGGACCGGTGCTTTTGGCGTATGTTCACTGGCATGGCAGACAATGAAGGCGTCCCATGAAAGCCAAAGTGATGCCCGACGGGCGCGTGAGCCTGCCGGCCGACCTCCGCAAGCGGCATGGCCTCAGTCACGGGGGTGAGGTCATCGTCGAGGACACAGGCGACGCCATCGTGCTTCGGACGCTCGATCAGGTCGTCGCCCGTGCGCAGGCTCTGAGCCGCAGGCTGGTCGGCGACAAGGAAGGCGCGTCCGTGGCGGACTTCCTCGCCGACCGGGCCCGTGAGGCTGAGGCGGAATGACGGGCTTCGTCCTCGACGCGTCTGCGTTGCTCGCCCTGCTGCTGTCTGAGCCGGGAGCAGATCGCGTGAAAGCCGGGCTCGACGGCTCGGTCATGACGACCGTCAATCTGGCTGAGGTGGTCAGCCACTACGCCAAGCTCGGGGTTGCGCGCCCTGATATCGAGGCGCTGTTGCGTCCCTTGCCGATCCGATGGGCTGCCATCGATCCCGCGCTGTCGTACGACGCCGGCATGCTGCGTCCGCTCACAGTTGAGGGTGGTCTGTCGCTCGGGGATCGTTACTGCCTGGCCCTGGCCAAGCGTGAAGGTCTGCCGGCGCTCACCGCGGAGCGGCGCTGGTCGATGATCGCTGAGGCGGCTGGCGTCGTGGTCGAGATGATCCGCTAATGGCCGCTCTGAAGTACCAGGTCGAGGGTGGAGACGCGGGCGTAACCGACGAGCATGTTGCGATCGTGCCAAACTGGCGTTTGCCCGGCAATAGAAAAGCCGACACGTTTGTCCGACAGAAAGGAGGCCCTTTGAGGCAGCTCGCAACCCGCCTCGCCGGAGCGTCGGGAAACGATCGGGCCCTGTTGGCGAATTCCGAGCGGTGGTGGTCTGGGTGTAGGGTGGCCGTCCCGCCCGGAGGCCACTCATGTCGCTCCGCCCGCAATCCGTGCTCCCGCCGGTGCCTGAGGACACCGCTCGGATCGCTCGAACCGCGTTTCGCCGCGGCAATCCCTACCTGCTGCTGCGGGACCGCCTCGGTCCCATCTTCACCGCCGCGGCGTTTGCCGACCTCTATCCGGCGCGCGGGCAGCCTGCCTACGCGCCCTAGCGTCTGGCCCTCGTCACGCTGATGCAGTTTCGAGAAGGCCTGAGCGATCGCCAAGCCGCCGAGGCCGTCCGAGCTCGGATCGACTGGAAGTACCTGCTGGCGCTCGACCTCATCGATCCCGGCTTCGACCACAGCCTCCTGTGCGAGTTCCGGGGCCGGCTCCTGCAGCACGCTGCGAGCGAACGCTTGCTGGCCTGCATCCTTGACGCCGCGCGCGATCAAGGCCTGCTCAAGGCGCGGCGCCGTCAGCGCACCGACAGCACGCACGTACTGGCGGCTGTTCGCGACCTCAACCGGGTCGAGCTCTTGGCCGAGACACTGCGTGCGGCCCTCAATGCCATCGCGACAGCCGCCCCGGCTTGGCTGCGTGCTCTCGCCCCGCCCGAGTGGCACACACGCTACGATCATCGAGTCGAGGAAACGTGTCTGCCCGAGACCGGCGCGAAGCGCGAGGCTTACGTGCTCCAGGTTGGGGCTGATGGCTATCGCCTGCTCGACGCCCTGGACGACGCGGCTGCGTCGCCATTGGCCGCGGCCTTGCCCGCCATCACTGTCCTTCGGCGGGTGTGGGCGCGCCACTTCGAGCGGTGGGACGGCACGGACGGCGAAGCCGACCCAGTGCGATTACGCGACGCGCGCGGGCGTGGTCCGGGCGACCGGGTCGAGTCGCCCTATGACATCGACGCCCGGTTCCGGGCCAAGTCCGGAACCGATTGGACCGGGTACATGGTCCACCTTACGGAGACCTGCGATCCCGGCCTGCCGCGGCTGGTCGTCCACACCGACCACCACGCCGGCCAACGTGCACGAAGCCGTTCGCACCGGCGCGATCCACGAAGCGCTGTCCGAGGCAGGCTTGGCTCCGTCCGAGCATCTGGTCGATGCCGTATACGTGAGCGCCGAGCAGCTGGTGGTGGCCACTGCACGGCACGGCATCGACCTGATCGGCCCGACGCGGTCCAATCACAGTTGGCAGCGGCGCGATGCCGAGGGGATCCAGGTGGCGGACTTCACCGTCGACTGGGAGCGCCGCAGCGTGCGCTGCCCGGAGGGGCATGAGAGCACGAGCTGGGGCGAGTACCGGGACACAGCGAGCGGTCGCCCGTTCATCCGAGCCGGCTTCAACCCTGGCGATTGCCGGCCTTGTCCGGCCAAACCGTGCTGTACCCGAGCGGCAAGCCGTCGGCTGACCCTGCATCCGCGTGCCGAGCACGAGGCATTGGCGGCAGCGCGCAAACAGCACGAGAGCAAGCAGGGCCGGCGCCTGTACGCGCAACGGCAGGGCATCGAGGGCACGATCTCGCAGGGCGTACGCAGCTTTGGCTTGCGCCGAGCCCGCTATCGTGGACTGGCGAAGACGGCATTCCAGGGCGTGGCCACGGCCGCTGCCCTCAACCTGGATCGTCTCGCCGCTTGGTTCGAGCACAGACCCCTGGCTCGGGCGCATACCTCACGCTTCAGCGCCCTCGCCGCATAGCCGCCGACTTCGCCAACAGTGTCCGTTCGGATTGCCGACAACCAGTTGGCATGCCTTAAGCGCATGTTGAGGTGCCTCAGCCTCGCCGGGGCCTCCAGGCGAGTGCGCGCCCCCGCCTGCGATGGGCGAGGGCGAGCTTGTTGCGCCTAAAGGCTACTTATGGTGCTCGCCACTCTTGCCGTGCGCCTTGGTGGAGTGCTCGTGACCCTTGGTCGAGTGACCATGGGCTTCAGTCGAATGCTTATGACCGGCGGCGTGGTCGCCCTTGCCGTGATGTTCGGCAGCAGCGCGATGCGACTTGGCTGCCTTCTCGTGATGCTCGGCGGCTTCCGTATGAGCTTGCTGGGGCATCGTCGTCTCCATTTGAAAAGCACTTACGTGCTGCTCTTCAATGGCTTCATTGGCGAATGGTTGCCCTGCTCGCAGCATGCTGGCCATTTGAACGGCAGGGTGCCGCCTAAATCCGCGCCAAAATGAGGATGCCGCCCCCCTACCACTTGGGCGCCCGTGGTCCTCCCTCAGTGCCGTCCCACACATTGGCTCAGCGTCAGCCATCCGCTGTGAAGCAGTCGCCGACTCAGCCCCGCGGCGACCGTGCTGTGTAGAAGGAAAATAACTTTGCTTCTGTATCGATAAAACGATCGTATATCCGGCATAATATCCCTCATGAACCGATCAATCTTCGCTCATCTTCCTGTGAAAATGAGCGCCATCTATTATCGAACCTCGGTGCATATTCTATGACCGTAATATAACAGCGATGGAAATATCAGGCTGTAATCAACACACGATAAAAATATGACTTTATTTATATATCAGATGCTCCGAACAGCGTCTCGACAATCGGACATTCGGGCACTGTCCCGCCGGCGCAGGACGCCATCATGCCCTTCAGGACACGCTCCAAACGCTTGAGGTCCGAGATCTTCGCGCGCACCGCCCCGAGCTGTCGTTCGGCCACGGTCTGAACCTCGCCGCATGTGACCGCGTGGCGGTCGACGAGCGTCAGCAAGGCCCGGATATCCTCGATGGTGAAGCCGAGTTCGCGCGCCCGGCGGATGAAGAGTAGGCGCTGCCGGTGCGTCGGGTCGTAGATCCGCTGGTTACCGGCCGTGCGCGGCGGGGCGGGCAGAAGGTTGATCCGCTCGTAGTACCGGATCGTCTCGATGTTGACGCCAACGCTCTCCGAGAGCGCACCGATGGTCAGATATGCGCGCCCTCGCGCCGCGGGGGTACCCATGAAATTTCCCCTTGAACCTGTAGTCACTACAGCTCGTACCACCGCGATGGTTCGAGGAAAAGCCATGTCGCAAGTCAGTCGCCCAACCCGTGTCCACCAAGCCGCGCGCGCGTTCGCCTGGGACGTCGCCCAAGGCATTCGGCGCCACGGTGCCCGAACGCTCCGGCCGGCCAGCCTGTGGGCCGCCCTGGCCCTGACGGCTCCCGCGGGCGCCAGGTGCGCGGAGCTTTTTTCGGTCCCGACCCCGGATAGCTACCCGGAGAGCGTCGCCCTCGGCCCCGACGGCGCCGTCTGGTTTACGGAAAAGCAAGGCAACAAGGTCGGGCGCCTGGCGCCTGGCGGCCGATGGGATGAGTTTTCCGTTCCCACGCAGGACAGCCGGCCACAGGGCATCGCCGCCGGTCCCGACGGGAATCTCTGGTTCACGGAAAACTGCGGCAACAGGATCGGACGCGTCACGCCATCGGGCGTGATCACCGAATTCCCGCTCCCGACGCCCGGGAGCTATCCCTTCGGCATCACGTCGGGTCCCGACGGTGCCCTATGGTTCACGCTGTCCGGGACCAATCGCATCGGCCGCATCACCGTCGATGGACAGGTGAGCGAGTTCGCGCTGGCAAGGACGCAGACCCCTTACGGCATCGCGACCGGACCCGACGGCAATCTCTGGTTCACGGGTTTCAACAGCAACACCATCGGTCGGATCACGCCGGAGGGCCGAGTTGCGGAGTTTCCGCTGCCCACCCTGGACAGTGCCCCGCAGGGTATCGCTGCCGGCCCGGATGGCGGCCTGTGGTTCACCGAGGTTGCGGCGGATGCCGTCGGCAGGATCACCACGGACGGAAAGGTGACCGAATTCCCGCTGCCATCGAATCCGCCCGGTTCCGCCTCCGAGCGTGGCCGGCCTTCCCGTTGCCCGAGCACGAAGTCGCCCTACGCCATCGCGGCCGGTAAGGACGCCCTGTGGGTGACGCAACATTGCGGCGGACGGCTCAGTCGGGTCGCGCTGGACGGACACGTCACCGAGATCGGGCTGGACGGGTTGCGAGCCCCGAACGGAGCCGTGGTCGCCCCCGATGGAACCGTCTGGTTCGCCGTCGCCCGCTCGAACGGGATCGGCCGTCAGCGGCCCGAGGGCCAGCAGTGAGCCTTCAGCTTGCGCCCGGCCGCGACCCTTCCGCTGGGCCCGAAGACCACGAGTGCGAGGAAGGGCTCACGCTCACGCCACGGTTCGACGGCGCCGGGCTTCTGCCGGCCATCGTCACCGACGCCGTGTTGAGGGCCGTGCTGATGCTGGCCTGGATGAATGCCGAGGCGTTCGACAGGACCCTTGCGACCGGCGAGGCCTGGTTCTGGAGCCGGTCGGGGCAACGTCTCTGGCATAAAGGCGCGACGAGCGGGCAGATCCAACACGTCGAGGAGAATCCGAGTCGATTGCGACCAGGATGCCGTCTGGCTGACGGTCCGCATGCCCGGGCGGTTGGGGTGCTGCCACACCGGCCGTCCGAGCTGCTTCTACCGTCGCGTCGTCGATGGCCCTGGTGGCCCAGCGCTCGCCCATGACGCGGTGCGCGGGGACGCCGGCTCCCAAGGCGCATGAGGCCCCTCCGAGACGCGGCGGCGAGGTCCGAAATCAGCGCTTGTATCTGTAGTAGCTACAGGTCCCATACTCACTGGAATGGAGGAGTGTCCGAATGGACAGGTCGACTGGCACGGCTTCCCGCGAGAGCGCGGGCCTGGCGCGGAACGAGACAGGTCAGGGGCAGAGGCTCGCGGCCGTCGGCGGCCTGCTCGCCGCGGTCGGGGCCTCCTCGTGCTGTATCCTGCCCCTCGTCCTCTTCAGCCTGGGCGTGAGTGGGGCCTGGATTTCCAACTTGACCGCGCTGGCGCGGTACCAGCCGCTGTTCATCGCCGCGGCCGTCGCGTTTCTCGGCTTCGGTTTCTGGAGCTCCTACCGCCGGGCTCCGGCCTGTTCGAGCGAGGGTCCGTGCGGCCGGCCAGGGTCCGGGCGGGTCGCCCGGATCGGACTCTGGGTCGCGACCGTGCTCATCCTCGCGGCCGTGACCTTCCCTTACGCCGCCAACTTGCTGCTCTGACCATCACCGAACCGCAGAAAGGGATTCCCATGAGAACCTTGCTCCGCACCGCCATCGCCGCGTCGGTCCTGTTGTCGGCCACGGGTGCCTTCGCCGTCCCGCGCACCGCCACTCTTGAGGTCCAGAACGTGAGCTGCGCCGCCTGCGCGCCCATCGTCAAACGGACCCTGGGACGTTTGGCCGGCGTCACCCAGGTCGCCGTCATCGAGCACGGCGGCGTCGCCACCGCGACCGTCACCTTCGACGATGACAAGGTCACCGCGCAGGCCCTGTCCGAGGCGACCTCCAACGCCGGCTATCCCTCCTCCGTGAGGGAAGTGAGGAGCGCGGCTGCCGACACGACAGGCAGCACTGCCCAGGTCCGCTGAGGAGGCGGGGCCTCGGGACGGGGGATTGCGTTCCCTTCGACCCGGTTCCCCTCGCGGCCGTTCGTTTTCCGGTCCAAGGGTCCGTCCGCCGAGGACGGCCGAACATCGTCGACCATACGGAAGCTGAGACCATGAGCGATTGCTGCAGCACCCAGCGAGAGAACGCCGGCCACGGTCGCCAAGACCTCATCGTCGTCGGGGCCGGATCGGCCGGGTTCTCGGCCGCGATCACGGCGGCTGAGCAGGGCGCACAGGTTGCCCTCATCGGACACGGAACGATTGGCGGCAGTTGCGTGAACGTGGGCTGCGTTCCGTCGAAGGCCCTGATCCGCGCGGCCGAGACCGTCCATCACGCCAACCGGGCCGCGGGCCGCTTCGACGGAGTCCAGGCTGAGGCGCGGGTGACCGACTGGCGTGCCCAGGTCGCCCAGAAGGACGCTCTGGTCGATAGCCTACGGCAGGCCAAGTACGCAGATCTCCTGCCAGCCTACAACAACGTGGTGTACCACGAGGGCCGGGCGCGCCTCATTCCCGGGGGCGTGGAAGCCGGCGGCAGGCGCTTCGCCGCGGACCGCGTCATCATCGCCACCGGGACGCGCCCGTCCTTCCCCTCCATTCCCGGGCTTGCCGACGTCTCGCCGCTCGACAGCACCGGAGCGCTCGCCCTCACCGAGCTTCCGCGCTCGATGATCGTGCTCGGCGGCGGCTACATCGGTGCGGAACTGGCACAGACGTTTGCCAGGGTCGGCGTCGCCGTGACCCTTGTCTTCCGCAGCCGGCTCCTGCCCGAGGCGGAGCCGGAGATCGGGGAGGCGCTCTCCGGCTACCTGGCGGATGAGGGCATCACCGTCCTGGGCGGCTTGTCCTACGAAGCCGCGCACCCGACGAGGGGCGGCGTGAGCCTCACGGTTCGGCGGGGCGGTCGCCAGGAGACCGTCGTGGCCGAGCGCATCATCGTGGCGACCGGGCGCAAGGCCAACACCGAGGATCTCGGCCTCGCCGAGGTGGGTGTGGCCCAGACCCCGACGGGCGCCATTGCAGTCGACGACCGCATGCGCACCTCGAAGCTGGGCGTCTACGCGGCCGGCGACGTGACCGGTAAGGACCAGTTCGTCTACATGGCGGCGTACGGCGCGAAGCTGGCCGCCAAGAACGCGCTCAACGGCGACAGCCTTCGTTACGACAACAGCGCGATGCCCGCCGTCGTGTTCACCGACCCGCAGGTCGGGAGCGTCGGCCTGACCGAAGCCCGGGCGCGGGCGGCCGGGCATGATGTGCGAACGTCAGTGCTCACGCTCGATAACGTGCCGCGCGCCCTGGCGGCCCGCGACACGCGCGGGTTGATCAAGCTCGTCGCGGATCGAGGGACCCGGAAGCTGCTCGGCGCGCATATTCTCGCCCCCGAAGGTGCGGACAGCATCCAGACGGCAGCGATGGCGATCCGCGGTGGCTTGACCATCGACGAGCTCGCGGACGCGATCTTCCCGTACCTGACGACTGTTGAGGGGCTGAAGCTCGCCGCCCAGACCTTCGACCGGGATGTCTCCAAGCTGTCCTGCTGCGCCGGTTAGTGGGGGCGTGGCCTCCTCATGGGATGAACGGCATGCCTGCCACGCCAGCTCCCGGACGCGAGCTTGTCGCCGAGATCAGGCCTGGGGTCCTGCGCCCGAACTGGTCGGCCCTGACAACGGATGCGGGGCGCAACGCGCTTGCCGGCCGCATGGCGGCCCGCTCGGGCCTTCTCGACAGGTGGCTGCACGCGCTCGACTCTGACGCTGACCGGATGTGGCAGGCCGTCTTGCGGTTTTACGCCGCGCAAGGGCGCCCCCCGGGTACCGACGAGCTCGCCGCGACTTTGCGGGTCACCCCGGGACGAGCCGCCGCGCTCCTGCGCGACTTGCAGCAGCGGGACCTCGTCGGGCTCGATCCAACCTCCGGCACGGTCACGTATGCCTACCCGCTCGCGCCGGACGACACTGGACATCGGGTTTGGCTTGGCGGACGCGTCCTCAACGCCTTGTGTGCCATCGACGCCCTCGGCATCGCCGAGATGTTCGACGCCGACGCGACGGTCACGGCCCGGTGCCGCTCCTGCGGTGACACGGTCACGGTCTCGACGGCGGAGCGGGGGCGCGTGCTCCGGAGCGTCTCTCCGGCGCTGTCGGTCGTCTGGTACGATTTCGCGTACGCCGGCAGTGCGGCCGCGTCTTGTTGCCCACACATCGCGTTCTTCTGCTCGGACAAGCATCTCCGGGACTGGCTCGATGGCCAGCAACCCGCGCGCGTGGGGGCGCGCCTCCCGATGCCGGAGGCTCTCGAACTCGGCCGCGCGATCTTCGGGCCTGTCATGCGTGCAATCGAGCGCCTGGCTCACAATCCACGACACCCCTGAGAGGAGAGGATTTATAGGATCCTATAACTGCTGTTCAGAACGGATAGTAACGCAGAGAGGCAAGGCCCACGACCGCACGGGTCGAGGGTTGGATGCCGAGGAGGCCCCGGAACGCGTCGCGCTCGACATAGGCTGCTTGTGCGCCCGCGGCCAAGCGGCCGTAGTTGCCCTTGTATAGGTCGTGCCAGAAGCCGCCGGTGATCTCGCGCAGGTCCCGGGTCTCAGCCTGACAGGTCCCGGTCGCGGCGCCCTCGACGTTGCAGCCTACCACCACCAGGGTCGGCGAGCCGTAGCCGGCAGTGCTCAGCGCGCCCGCCCGCGCGGCATGCTCCCAACCCGCGTAGACGTAGACGTCCGTGCCCGGCTGCACGTGCGCGACCGCACCCGTAAGGAGCTGGAAGGCGGGGACGGTTGCGATTGTACCGTTGGCGCGCAGGGCGAAATCCGGCAGCTGCCCCGATCCGTAGCGACCGATACCCTCTCCGACCAGACCGCTCACCTGGATGTCGAGACGCTTGTCGAACAGCGGGAAGGTCACCGCTGCGCCGAAGCCGTAGCCCACCGTGTCGTCCGAGCGGCCGACCAGACGGTCGTTGAAGAAACGCACCAGCCCCTTCACTTCGTAGTGGCCGAAGCCCGGCTCGAAGGCGAGTTTGCCGATGATGTCGGGTGCGTTGTTGTTCGAGTAGGTGGTGGAGCTGTTGAGCAGGCCCGCGGCATCGCCGCTGTTGTTGACGTTCACCGTCAGGCCGCTCGGCGTCGCGAAGGGGCTCGGCGGCAGCACGTGGTCAGCCCCCATTGAAGTGGTCCGCCCTTTGGTATGGCTTTTGAGCCTGGAGGACGGACGAGATGACAAAGCACCCGAAGCCTGAGGAGATCGTTGCCAAGTTGCGGCAGGCGGACGTGCTGATCTCACAGGGCCAAAGCGTGGCCGATGCGATCCGCGCGCTCGGCGTGAGCTCAGTGACATACTACCGGTGGCGGCGTGAGTTTGGCGGCCTGAAGTCGGATCAAGTTCGACGGATGAAGAGTCTTGAGACCGAGAATGCTCGGCTTCGAAAAGCCATCGCCGATTTGACGCTGGACAAGCTGATCTTGCAGGAGGCGTCCCGGGGAAACTTCTTCTCTATTCGGGGTTCATCGGTCAACGCCCTTTCGTGCGCATCCTGGTTCGACGCGTGATCGGCCCTGTGGAGCTCTTGCTTCTCTCCGAGGTCGGCCGGTGCCGCCTCATGATGGGGTTAGAGGGAGTGGGCGGATCCATCTAAGCCGCGCGCTCGGCAGAACCGACGCTCGAGTTTCCTCGGTCTCACCCGCTCCCGTCGTCCCCACAGGGACCTCCTCCACGCCGGAGGAGCTCGGTGTTACGTGATGCTGATCCGTAAGCTTCAGGCCGCCGTCGCGGCTTCGGTCGACCAGCGGAAATCCTTCTCGTCGCGCCACATGCGATGCAGCACGATCGCCAGCTTGCGGGCGACGGCCACGAGGGCCTTCTGCATGCCTCTGCGCTTGGCCACAGCCAGCCCCCAGACCTTCAGCGAGGACCATCGAACCCGAGGGCCAGTCAGCAGCACGAGCGCGGCCTCGTAGAGCGCGGCACGCATCATCGTGTCGCCGCACTTCGAGACTCGGCCGACCCGCATCGTCTCGCCGGACTGGTAGAGCCGCGGCGTCAGACCATAATGCGCCCCGACGCATTGCGATCGTCCGAAGCGGGCTGGGTTGTCGACGCAGGTACGGTAGGTCAACGCCACGACCGGCCCGACGCCGGGCGCGGTCATCAAGCGCCGGCAGACCGGGTCGGTGCGGACCTGGTCCAGCAGCATTTTGTGCAGCTTGGCCAGTTGGGTCCGCAGCGCCGAGCGCGCCTCCAGCAGCGGCAGGACCACGGCCGCGACGAAGGGCAGATCGAGCACGAGGTCGCGTACGCGCTGCTCGAAACCGGCAGCCCCCACGACACCGACTTTGAGGCCGAAGTTGCGCAGTTGGCCGCGCAGGTCGCTCTCGATGTCGTAAGCCTTGCGCTGAAGCAGCTTGCGCGAGGTCAGGAGCAGCCGGCGTTGCTGGCTGGCCGGCGTTTTGACGTGGACCGGCTTGAACAGGCCGACCCGCATCATCTGGGCTATGCCCATCGCGTCGTTGCGGTCGGTCTTGTTGATGCGGGCCGAGAGGGCCGCATGCATGTGGCGGGTCTCGACGCAGATCGCCGGCAGTCCGGCTTCGACCAGGCCGGCGTAGAGCCACGGTGAGAGCGGTCCCGCCTCCAGGCCGACACGCGCGTAGCTGTGGCCGAGGTCGATCAGGTGCCGGCCGATCACCTCGGGATGGCTCTCGACGGTGGCCCGGTGCACGACCTTACCATGGGGATCGATGATGCAGATTGCGGTCTCCTTCACGGAGACATCGAGGCCGACGTGGTGCTGCTCGCTCATGGTGGGGCTCCGGGATTGGATCGAAGCGCCATCATGCCGCCGCTTCCGCTGCGCGAGGCACCCCGAATACCCCATCTGAGCCCTGCGCGCCGACGCGCCTGTGTCGAGCACATCATGCGGACGATGACCGTCTCCGAGCGCCGTGCCTGTCGGGCGCTCGGACAGCATCGTTCGACACAGCGCAAGGTACCGCGGGGCCGCGATGATGAAGAGGCGCTGACGGCCGATCTCGTGGCGTTAGCTGAGAAGTACGGACGCTATGGCTACCGCAAGATCAGCGCGTTGCTGAAGGCGGCCGGGTGGTTCGTTAACGACAAGCGCGTCGAGCGCATTTGGCGGCGTGAGGGTCTGAAGGTCCCAGCCAGACAGCCCAAGCGGGGGCGGATCTGGGACAACGACGGCTCCTGCGTCCGTCTTCGCCCGGAACACCCCAATCACGTGTGGTCGTACGACTTCGTCGAGGCCCGCACGCACGATGGACGCAAGATCCGGATGCTCAACGTGGTCGACGAGTTCACGCACGAATGCCTGGCGATCCGAGTCGCCCGCAAGCTGAAGGCAACCGACGTCATCGACGTGCTCTCGGATCTGTTCATCCTGCGTGGCGTACCTGGCCATGTCCGTTCGGATAACGGCCCGGAGTTCGTTGCGAAGATCGTACAAGCTTGGATCACCGGCGTCGGAGCAAAGACGGCCTACATCACGCCAGGTTCACCGTGGGAGAATGGCTACGTCGAAAGCTTCAACGCGCGTCTGCGTGACGAACTCCTCAACGGAGAGATCTTTTACACACTCAAGGAGGCGCAGATCGTGATCGAAAGCTGGAGGCGTCACTACAACGGCGTGCGACCACATGCATCGCTGGGATACCGGCCGCCGGCCCCGGAGGTGTTCGTGCCAGCCTTCTCCGCTTGGCCGGCTGCGCTCGCCCGACCAGCTCCGCCGGCCAAGCTCCCCGTAGCGGAGCGGCCCACCGTGCACTAACTTTACCCCTGGACCACCTCGTGGGGGCCGATCACACGCTCTGCGGCGACTCCAGCGAGAGGCCGGCCCAGACGCCGGGCGCGATGTCCTTCACCACGCGGACCTGCGGGTTGCGGGTCCAGTTGAAGCCGACGACGTACTGTGCGTCGATCGTCAGCGGGATTTGCTCCTTGAGCTGCGTGATGCCGGACAGGTCCGTGGTAATCAGGCTCCAGGCCTGCCCCGCAAGCACGTGCCAGCCGGTGTCGAGGCTGTCGACGACGGCGAAGGCCTGCCGGATGCGCGGTACGTAGCTGTTGCTCTCGCGCGAATTCGAGGTGACGCCCGCGCTCAAGAAGTCGATCTCGTAATAGCCGCTGATCTGCAGGGTGGGGTCGACCTTTGCAGTAAACAGGCCGCTTAGGCGGCTCTGGCGGGCCGAGAAGCGGAACTCGCTCTCGCGCGACTGAAGAGCGTTGCGGAACGGGATGCCGTTGAAATCGGTGGCCACGTCCGAGAGGAGGTTCGGGTCGCGGAAGATACCGGCGAGCTCAACGAAGCCTCCGGGCGTGAAGCAGACCGCGGGTCCGAGGGCGTAGCTGCCGGCATTGCAGGCGAGATCGTTGGCCAAGATGATCGGAATGGGCCCGCTGGTTGCCACCCTGGCGCCGCCGGTCTGAGCGACGCGCTGTTGCCGGCTCTCTCTGGCGAGAATGCGCTCCTGCACCGCGGCCTGTGCACGCTGCCGCCGCGCCTGTCCGGCGAGTTCCGCCCGCTGCGTCCCGGCTTGGCCGCGCAGGGCCGCGAGCTCCCGCTGCATCGCCTGCATCTGCTTCTGCATGGCATCCATGCGGGCTGCCATCTCGGCGACGCTCTGAGCGCGCGCTGCCGACGGCAGCGCCAAAATCACGACCGCGGCGAGCATGCGAGAGCTGGATGAGCGCACGAACGGCATCTTCTTCTAACCTTGATGTCCCGGCGGTACGCCGTCTCCGATCTGCGGCGTCCGTCAAAACGCAACCGCAGGAGCCAGCTTATGATGGTTAGAGTCTAGCTTAGCCATACAAGAGGAACAACTCGATCAACGCCGTCGAACTCGCTCGACCGCGGCGCGACTTGATCCTTCTGGTGGCCAAGACGAGCTGCGACAGCACCTGCAGCTGTTCGTGGTCGCCTACAGCTACGACCGCCAGCTCAAGACCCTGCGCGACCTCACGCCTCACAAGTTCATCTGCCAGACTTGGACGAAAGCCCAAACGATTCATATGCGATCCGTCACACCACGTCCTGGGGCTAAACATCTAAAACCAAGTGCGGCTCTCGATGAGGCTATCTGAGCCTCGTGCATGGACCGTAGTTTTCGGCTCGCCTGCGCGAGCCTCTGCGACGGGATAAGAAGCGAGCGTCAGTGGCCGAGCGCGGGCTCACGCCGTCTGGATTGACGGACTCTGCGTTCTGACACACCTCAATCCATAAGCCGGCTGAGAATGTTCGAGGGTTTTCGTGACCTCTTCGAAGCGGGCGCTCGCGTCGGACCAGTTCTGAGCGAAGTCGAACAGCTCCCGCATCGCTGGAGCGATTTCCTTGTATGCCGCTAGCGCAGCGACCAGCGCACCCAGCGACAGGCGTTCCTGAACAACGAGGTACCCGCCGATTAAGAAGAAGAAGAACGGGGTGAGATTGGACGTGTAGTTATACAGGCCCTTTAGACGCCCCTTGAGGTCATTGATCTCGATGCGCACCCATTCCAGGTTCTCCGCCATCTGCATCTGCCGCAACAGGGCGAACCTTCGTGCGGCACCATCTATGGGCGCTGCGTGGCTGGCACCTGCCGCAGTCAGGAGCCCTCCGAGAGCCCGCGTCGCGTGGACCCGCTCGCGCACCTTGGCATTTACGCGGCGTTGCAGGCGGGGCAGTAACGTGAGTTGCACCGGCAGCATTATCAGCGCGGCCAGCGCCAGGGCGGTATTCTGAAGAAGCAGGAAGACGACGCTGGTTACGAGTGTGCCACCTTGAACGAGCGGCACTGCCACGAGGCTGGCCCCAAAATAGCCGATAGGCTCAACCTCTTGGACGGCGATGGTCGCGAGCGCAGCCCGGCGCTCGGGAGAGCGTTCCCTGCGTGCCTGCCGGATGATCGCGAGGCGTAATCGACGCACGAGGCGCTCGTTGACGCGACCACGCGCCCGGTTCACCGCGTACTTGGCGAGGCCGCTTAGCGACAATACGACCAGGTATCCCGCGCATAGCGCGAACAGGAGCTCGACCTGTCCGATGGTGAGGCCCAGGATGGTCATCTCTGGATGGCCGTCTCCGTCCGCGTCGGTGATGGCGCGGTTGATGATATGCTTGGGGATTTCCAGGAGAAGCCACGCCGCAGGGAGCGTCAGGAGGGCGAGCAGCACGAGACGCAGCTGGAAGCGCAGCGTCGCACGTACGATAAAGCTTTCGAGGCACCGAGTCGGCGCACCCTCGCGCGCGACGGTCAGCGTGCGCGATATCAATCTCGGCCGAGCACCGTGCGCCGGAACGGCCGCCGAGCGGTTCAGCTGGCGACGCCGCAATCTCATCCGACGTAGGCAGAACTGAACAATCAGCCACCCTGTCCAAGCCAGCGCGAGGACGAAGGCGAGCACGGCCAGGAGGTCGATCCACCAATGGCTGTGAGGGTGATCAAACCCCGTAATCTTGTGGGCCAGGGTGTGAATAAACGATGATGTCACCAGGGAACACTCTGATATCGCGTGCGACCTGCTCTCGTGAAGCCTATGGGTCGTTCCGACACAATAGAGGTGGCTCGGTTTGTCTGAACAGCGACCAGGGCTTGGATGAGTGGATCTTCTGCCGATTTCAGGCCGCCGCGGGCTGCGGCAGCCGTTCATAGTAGGCTTGATCGGGCGTGCGCCGGTCAAGGCTCGAATGGGGCCTGCGCTCATTGTAGAAGGCGAGGTACCGGCCGATCGAGGCGCGCGCCGTGCTGACAGTGTCGTAGGCCCGCAGGTAGATCTCCTCGTATTTGACCGACCGCCACAGCCGTTCGACGAAGACGTTGTCCCGCCACGCGCCTCGGCCGTCCATGCTGATGGCGATCCCTGCCTCCCGCAGCACGCTGGTGAAGGCGTGGCTCGTGAACTGCGAACCCTGGTCGCTGTTGAAGATCTCCGGCTTACCGTGCCGGGCGAGCGCTTCCTCCAGAACCTCGACGCAGAAGTCAGCCTCCATGGTGATCGATAGCCGCCAGGACAGGACCCGGCGACTGAACCAGTCGATGATGGCGGCGAGGTAGACGAACCCGCGCGCCATGGGCACGTAGGTGATGTCCATGGCCCAGACCTGATTGGGCCGGTCGATCGTCAGGCCACGCAGCAGATACGGGTAAATCTTGTGCCCAGGCGTCGGTTTCGAGGTGTTTGGCTTGCGGTAGAGCGCCTCGATGCGCAGGCGCTTCATCAGCGTCGCGACATGGCAACGCCCGATCGCGATGCCCTCTTTGTTGAGGAGATCCCGCAGCATCCGGCTGCCTGCGAAGGGGAGTTCGAGATGCAACTCGTCCATCCGCCGCATCACGACGAGATCAGCCGCCGCTACAGGACGTGGCAGGTAGTAGACGCTGCCCCGGCTGATCCCGAGTGCCTTGGCCTGCTGGGCAACAGGGAGGTCGTGCCCGGGGCCCGGTGAGAGGATGGTCGAAAACGTACGCTAAGCCCGCCGACCGGTGCGGGCGAGGAGCTTTTCTCCGTCTGGCCTGATCGCCCCCTTGGGCGTGACGTGCCGGTAGAGGGTCTGCCGG
>Ga0207953_10080_pt1 | contig 51448 bp, 53 predicted proteins | sample AntDryMetagUQ313_FD_188091 | JGI IMG/M metagenome (GOLD analysis project Ga0207953, IMG submission 188091) | Polar desert microbial communities from Antarctic Dry Valleys - UQ313 (SPAdes) | ecosystem: Environmental > Terrestrial > Soil > Desert | place: Antarctic Dry Valleys | collected 2008-12-31
GGCTGCGGTTGCGGAAGGAGGCGACGGTGCCGGGGGCGGCGTAGGGGAAGGGCACCGCGAAGGTGTTGCCGGTGTTGCGGTCGCTGGCGTCGAAGGCGTAGCCGGCGTTGATACCGAAGTAGGCGCCCGTCCAGGTGAAGACCGGGACGGGGGTGAACACCGGCGGCGGGGCGGCGCGGCGCGGCAGGTCGGCGGCCGAGGCGGCGCCGGTCAGGGCCGTGAAGGCGGCCAGCGAGGCCAGGAGCTTGGTCATGTCGGTTCCCCGAATGTGTGATCTGGCGGCGTAGCTACCGATCACCGGGGGAAATGGCTGTAGTTTTGAGGTCACACCGCCTGTCGAAGGCCCGAGATGGCGGAGTAAATCGTCCGTCAAGACGCGTTCGAGCGGGGAAATACAGCGCGCTTTACGCGGGCGAGCGCGATAACAACGCGGCGGCCTTTTGGTTGCATCGAGATCTACGGTCGACGCCGGCTGTGACAAGCGTGCCACACCCGGCGCCGGGGGACCGCTGGAGGGTCCACGGCCATCCCGATCGATCCCGCCGCCGATCCGCGCAACCCGGCAAGGTTCCGGCAATCTCCGACCGCCGCGAGAGCGGATCTCGGCGCGCGGAACCGGGCCACGCCTCCGGCTGCCCGCAATCTCCGAGTCCCGATCCGGAGTTATGACTCCTGTTACCACCGGGAAAATAGATGGACTCGACAGTCGTCTTGACCGACCGCGCGAGGGGAACCGGGGCGCCATGCATGTGAGAGTTCGCCTCGACGGCGCGAACCCGCGGCGCTGGCACGTCGCGCTGCTGAACCGGCTCTCCGGCCTGCCCGGTCTCGCGGCCGTGAGCGTCGACGCCGCGCCCGGTCCGGACGGTTGGCCGGCGCAGGCCGACCTGCTGTTCCGGCTGGAGGCGCTGATCTTCCGGCTGGCGCCGAACGGGTCGCGGCCGGTGCCGCCGGCGGATCTCGCGGCCTGGAGCCGGCCCGCGAGCCCGGACCTCGTGCTCGACCTGTGCGGCGACGCGGTCGCGCCCTGCCCGGTCTGGCGCGTGGCCTACGACGGCGGCCTCGGCGAGACCGGCCTGCTCGCCAGCCTGCTCGCGGGCCGCGTCCCGCAGCTCGAGCTCCTCGAAGGCGGCACCGCCGTCGCCGCGGGCCGCCTCGGCTCGGACTACCGGGGTTCCATCGCCCTCTCGTTCGAGGACGCCCTGACGCGCACGGCGACGATCGTCGCCGCCGCGCTGCGGGACCGGTTGGCCGGCCGGCCCGGCGCGGCGACGCCCGCCGCGGCCGCGGCCGTGCCCGTCCGCGCGGTGCGGATCCCGGCGTCCCGTCCGGCGCGGCTCGTCGCCCGGAGCCTCGTCGGCCGCCTGTACAGGCTGTGCTACCACGCCCCGCACTGGCGCACCGGGTGGCGGGCCCTCCGCGGGCCGGACCTCGTCGCGCTGGGCCGCCATCCCGCGGACGGCTGGCAGGTCCTGCCCGACGACGGGCGGCGCTTCTACGCCGACCCGTTCCCCCTGGCCGTCGACGGGACGACCCACGTCTTCGTGGAGGAGTTCCCGCACGCGACCGGCAAGGCGATCATCTCGGCGGTCCGCTTCGGAGCGGACGGGCCCGAGGGGCCGCCCGTCCCGGTTCTGGAGGAGCCGTACCACCTCTCCTACCCGTTCGTGTTCGCGCGCGCGGGCTCCGTCTGGATGGTGCCGGAGAGTTCCGCGGCCGGCACGGTCGACCTCTACCGGGCGACGCGCTATCCGGGCGGCTGGGTGAAGGAGGCGACGCTCCTCTCCGGCGTCGTCGCGAGCGACGCGACGCTCCTCGAGCACGGCGGCCGCTGGTGGATGTTCGCCACCGTTCGGGACGCGCCCGTCGGCGCCCCGCCGGGATCGGGCTGCCACCACGACGCGCTGCATCTCTGGTCGGCGCCCGACTTCCGGGGGCCGTACGCGCCGCATCCGGCCAATCCCGTGCTGGTCGACCCGTCCTTCGCGCGGCCCGCGGGCCGGATCGTCGCGCGCGACGGGGCACTGATCCGGCCGGTCCAGGATTGCGCCCACGGTTACGGCCGCGCCCTGTCGCTGGCGCGCATCGACCGGCTCGATCCGGAGGGGTTCGCCCAGACCATCCTCAACCGGATCGAACCCGGCCCGGCATGGCCCGGCAGCTGTCTCCACACGCTCAACGCCGGCGGCGGGATCGAGTGCATCGACGGTTCCGGCCGGGCCTCGCGTCTCCGGGCGCGTCTGAGCGCGCGGTCCGGCGCCTAGGCCCGGCCGCGGCCGGAGCTCGGCCGTCCGGAACCAGCCGCCGCGATCCGGGTTCGCTCACGAACGCGGAGACCCGTCGCCCCCATGATCATGATCCTCATCTGCTTCCTCGCGCCGTGGCTCGCCATGTTCCTGCGCGGAAAGGTGTTTCAGGGCATCCTCTGCATCATCCTCCACCTGACGATCATCGGATGGATCCCGGCCACGATCTGGGCCCTGGTCGTCACCCGCAGGGAGGCGGCCTGATCGACGTGGCCGGGCCGGCCGCGGACCTCGCCGCCGGCGGCGGCCGCCGGCGCGGCGCGGCCGGCATGCGCGGCTCCGCGACGCTGTCCGGACCCCGCACGTGAGAACGGCGGGGCTCTCACCCCGCCGTTCACGCAGTCCGTCGCTTCGGCAGCCCCGAGGGCCACCGCGCCGCGCGGCTCAGAAGCCCATCAGCACCCCGGCCGAGCCGGTCACCGTCATCGCGAGGCCACCCAGGAAGGCGCCGATCATCGCGTAGGAGAAGCCCTTCAGAACCATGTCGTGCACGCCTTTCATCGAGCAGCGGGTCTCGGGCGAGACCCGGGATCACCATCTGCAACGATGATGCCGGATCGGCCGGGCGCGTGCGGTGCGAAGAGTCACGCTGCGCCGCGGAACCGTTCGGCGCGGGTTCAGGCTGCCCCGGTGAGCGGGACAGCCGCCGGGCGCATCTCGCTCACGCGAAATGCGTCGGCAGGCTGAGGGCCTGCGCGTAGGTCACGAGGGCGATGGCGCCGGCGATCAGGGTCGCGGCCAGGGTGATGCGGTTCGTCCAGGTCATCGTCGTCTCCATCGGGTTCGCGACCGTGCTCGCGGTGTGATCCCGATGTACGCCCGAGCTTTCAGGCCCGGCGTGTCCGGGAACACCTGCGGTCGCCGGTGCCGTCCGGAAGCGTCGCCGCGAGCGCGCCGCCACGGCCGCGCTCTCGGTCCGCGCTAGGCGGATTGCGGTCCCGACGCGCCGTCCTTCGCCGCGCCGCGCCGGGCGGCCGGGCGCGCCCGGCAGCGTTCCAGATAGGCGTCGAAGGCCGCGCTCGCCGGGAAGGCCGTGCGGCCGAAGCCCAGCGCGCTGCCGATCAGGATGTCGGCGCCGGAGAACCGGTCGCCCATCACGTAGGGGCCGCGCGCCAGGGCGGCTTCCAGGCGGCGGACCACCGCCTCGTGGGTCCGGCGCTTCTGCGGCGATCCCGCGAGTTCGCCCGTCAGGCCGGCGAACAGCGCCGGCTCGAACTCGGCGACGTACCAGGCCAGCCACGTCAGGTACGCGCCGCGCTCGGGAGTGCCGACCGCCGGGGCGAGACCCGCTTCGGGGAACGTCTCCGCCAAGTAGAGCACGATGGCCTGGGACTCCGCGATCAGCGCGCCCGCGTGCAGGACGGCCGGGACCCGCTTGTCGGGATGCGGGTTGGCGTCGTCCGGCACACCCTCGCCGGTCATGGGCCGGAAGATCGAGACCGGCGCGATGGTGTAGGGAACGCCCAGCTCCTCCAGCAGCCAGACGATGCGCGAGGAGCGCGATTGCGGGGCGTGGTACAGCGTGATCATGGCGCGGTTCCTGTCGTCACGGCGCGCGGGATGGCCGTGGCGGGAGGACTTGTAGGGACGCCCTGCTGACAGCATTCTGTCAGCAGGAGTCGGACGATGCGTCGCGCGGACAGACTGTTTCAGATCATCCAGATCCTGCGGCGCTCCCCGCGCCCGGTGACGGCCGCCGAGATCGCCCGGGAGCTGGAGGTCTCGGTCCGCACGGTCTACCGCGACGTCGCCGACCTCGTCGGCCAACGCGTGCCGATCCAGGGTGAGGCCGGGCTCGGCTACGTGCTCGGCGCGGCGTTCGACATGCCGCCGCTGATGCTGACGCCCGACGAGATCGAGGCGGCCGTCCTCGGCGCGCAGTGGGTCGCGGGCCGGGGCGAACCGGTCCTCGCCAAGGCGGCGCGCGATCTCATCGCCAAGATCACCGCCGTGGTGCCCGAGCGCCTGCGCCCGTTCATCGCCGATCCGTCGATCGGCACGCCGACGGCCTTCGCGCAGGCCGCGGACGGGATCGACGTCGCCCGCGCGCGGGCCTGGATCCGCGAGGGCCGCAAGATCCGCATCCAGTACCGCGACGTCCGCGGGGATCCGAGCCAGCGCGTGATCTGGCCGGTGATCGTCGGGTTCCTCGATGAGGCCCGGATGGTGGCGGCCTGGTGCGAGCTGCGCGGGGCGTTCCGGCACTTCCGCACCGACCGGATCACGGATGCCGAGTTCCTGGAGGAGCGGCACGGCGTCCGGCCGGCCGTCCTGCGGGCGCGCTGGAAGCGGAGCCTGTCGGACCGACAGGCGGCGGGCCCTTCGCCGCCGGCCGGGGAAGTCCCGGGGACAAGCCCGGCTGCCTTATCCTGAGAGGCACCGGTCGGTCTCGCCGGCGCGCATCCGTCGCTGCGGGCCGACCCTCGGGTCAGCTCTTGAAGCCCGTCGCGCAGTGCTTCGGCTCCAGCGCCTTCGCGGCGCCGCTGAGCCGGAAGGCGGCCCGGCGCCCGTCCGCGAGGGCCACGATCATCTGCTTGGACGCGCGGAGCCGCGACCACAGCGCGGCGAATCGGTCCGCGCACGCGCGGCAATCGGTGAGGATCGTGCCCTGGGCATCCGTGTCGAGCTGCAGGCGCTCGCCGTCGGTGAGCACGTCGACGGTCGAGCGCGGCGGCGGGGCCTTGCCGGCGATCTCGATGAAGATGCTGGTCCGCTTCGCTTCGCCTTCGCCGGTCGCGCCCTCGTCGCAGCTGATGTTGACGCTGCTGCTCGGCCCGCTGCGGACGATGTACTCGACGTAGCCCTGGCCGCTCCCCACGGTCCAGTTGCCGTAGACCTGCGCCGACGCCGCGTTGCCCGACAGGCAGGCCGCCGCCACGAGGGCGCCGCGCAGAGAACCGCCGATCATCATGGACACCTGCTCCCCGAGTGATCCTGGATGGCGCCCGCCGATCCGGGAGCCGGCGCGCCGGAACGGCCGCCGGCGCAACGGGCCGCGCGCCCGAGGTTGCTGGCGGCCCCGGGAGGGCTCGAACCTACGGCCTGCCGCTCGGAAGGCAACGGCGTGCTGAAACGGGACAGGCTGCATTCCGACAGGTTCGCGGTATGCCTCCACACGGACGCGATTGGCAGATTCCGCCTTGTCGGAACGGCATACGCGCCTTCGACGCGCTGGCTGCCACCGGATGCCGCCAGATCCTGGCAGCCGCACCGCCCTGTCCCGTTCTGCAGCCTGGGACGGGGCCGCCATGTCGCACGTCATCAGCCTGCCGATGGGCCCGCGGAAGCCCGGTCACACGGCACGCCGTCAGGCGGTTGCCGTGTACGGGCCCGTTGGCCGAGTGCCGGGGTGACGCGTAGTCCGAACAAGGCAGAGGACATCGCTGGCCCTGCCGCGCTCTCGATGCGCGGTGGGGCTTTTCCCGTTCGTTCGAGGCTCGGGCGATGGCACCCTGCGAGCAGGCCGCCTTTGTCGCCGGCATCGAGACCGCGCGCCAAATGGCCCGCGGCGAAAGCTCAGACGAAGTGCGGCGGCAGGATCATGACCTGTGCGTGCATGATCAGGCTCAAAGCCACGGCTGCCGTCACGACGGCGTCGGCGAAGCGGTTCGTCAGGGTGATTGGCTTGGTCATCGCGGCCTCCCTCGTCAGCTCGGCTGTTTCGAGGCGGCCTTATGGTCAGGCCGGATGTCGCGACGATTGCTCCGATTGTTGCGTCCAGGAGCGGGAGCCGAAAGAGCGACGCGGGGCGCCCCGTTCGGCCAACTTGCTCGGGCGGACTGCGCCGCGAGGCTCGGAGCCTGCGCGCAGACCTGAGCGCTCACACTTCGGTCTCACGCTTCACGACCGCGTCCGCGTCGGTGCCCTTCTGCGTCAAGCCGACTTCCGGGCCATCGACTGGATCCGACGGCGCTTTAGGGCTGATCGGTGGAAGGGACTGTTGCTCCGCACCGACCTTGGCCCAGCGCTCGGCATCGTACTCGGTGCTGGCGAGATCCTGCGTGTTCGAGGTGCGTGGCTTGTCGGACATGGGACGCTCTCCGTGTTCGGGAGTAACACAGCGAGCGTCAGAGTAGGTCCGAGCGTCGCACCGACGACGAGATGGCCGCGGGCGAGGCGGGCGGAGCGGTGCTGTGATCTGCGTTGACGCGGCACACGAGAACGGCGGGACGCGCACCCCGCCGCTGATCGTGTCGCTTGTTCTGCCGGCGGCTCAGTCTCCGACCCGGCTCGGGGGCTCAGAGGCCCATCAGCACCCCCGCGGAGCCGATGACCGTCATGGCAAGACCGCCCAAGAAGGCGCCGATCATCGCGTAGGAAAAGATCTTCAGAGCCATGCTGGGCAATTCTTCCGTGCGGCGCGAGGCTGTGTGTCAGTCCCTGCAGAGCCGTCTGACGGGAAGATGCCCGATCGCCGGGGTTTGTGCGGTGCGAGAGGGCACGTTGCACCGCGGAACCATTCGGCGGGGGTTCAGCGACGACGCCCATCGCGGCTGCCGCCGACGCGCTGCGGCGCCTCGTCGTGAAGGGTGAGCGCGAGCGTAGCGCCACCGCGAAGTCCGTACGGGCGCGGGGATACCGCTGGACCGACACACTGGCGCCAGCCGCTACCGAGACCCTCGACGTGCCGGGCCGCTCCTACCTGCCGGCGCAGTTCGATGAGGTCACCGAGCGTCGCCGAAGCGCGCCGCGCCGGATGCCCCGGCGCGGCAGTAATCTTAGTATACCTTAGCGGCAGATACGCCGCGGCCCGACCGGGGTCCGGCGCACGAAGCAGTGCGGACCGGGCCGGAAGCCGCGGGCGATCGGGCGGCATCGACCGAGGGGGCCACGAGCGAAGCCGGGACCGCAACCCATAGCAGCGTTGGTGACGTGGGCGTCGCCCGCGATGGTTCCAGCACCGATCGGCGCAAGAGGTGCAGCGCTGGCTGCGGATGCGAGGCCGAGACCGCCAACGAGAGCGGCTGCAGCGGCGAGCATCTTCAGGTGCGACATGGTCAGACCTCCTGTGGTTGAGCCCCAGGCCGCGGGGACGACCAGCGGGCGTGCGCTGGTGCCACAGAAAGGGTGAACGAGACGTCACCCGGCTGCGGCAGGCCGAGCGTCGCGCCGCTGTCGAGTCGTGCTGGCGGGAATCCTTCCTCGGCCCGGCCCGTCTCTACAGCGGGCTGACGATCGGTGCTGACCTCGCTCGCACCGCCTCGGCAACGGGCTTCCTGACCGAGCTGATGCAGGTCAGCCGATGCCTCGCGCCGGACGCAGCCGAGCGTCGATGGACGTCGATGGGCGTCGGTCGGCCTCATCGTGGCGAGTCTCGTGACCGGATAGGTGCCGCGCTCCATGCACGGCAACGCCACAGTCCAGCGTGCCAAGGCCCATGTCGCGGCTGACCTCGGCGAGCCGGGCCTCGACCCGCCCCCGCTCGCAGCCGCGGTCGGCATGCTGGCTTACGACTGCGGCCTCACCGACCAGGCGCATTTCGCTCGCCGCTTCAAAGATCGCTTCGACAGAAACCCCCGTGACGACCGGCGCGCGCAGGACGGACGCGCAACGGGTCGCGTCCGCTTCCCGGCTGTCGTTCTCGTCAGCTGAGTGACTGGGGCGGATCGGTAGGAGACAATCGGCTTTTCCGGCAGTCCTTCTCCGAGGCGTATCAGCCGCTTACGGTCAAACCCTGCCGTTCGGACCAGCGCTGCCCGGTCCATGCGACACCGATCGAGGGACACGGCGCCCCCGCGCAGCGGTTGTTCAGTCTTACGACACCGCATCGGGAGACGCCCGGCGTACCGGTGCCGCGAGGCATGCAGCATGATCCTCCGTTCCGAGACCCCGCCGTCCCCCGGCAGCATGCCCGTAGAGGCTCCTCCCGCCTCCTCCCGCCCGACATCGGCGATGCTGAAGGCGGACATCGATAGCGGCGCGACGGGCGACAAGGTGAAGGCCTATGATCCGGGGCTCTCCCAGCTCGGGACGGACGATGAGGCCGCCGGGCACCCTCCGTCTCACGAGCGCATCGCCCTGGCACGCGAGACCGAAGCGGCACCTGCGCGCGTGCGGAGGGCGTCGCGACCACACGGACCGAACGCATGGGTCGTGCCCAGCTACTGCGTCGTGATCGGCGGCGTCGGCGTCGTTCTGGGGTTGTCGATATGGCTCGTCTGATGATGCGGCCGCCCAGTCACGCCGTATGGGTCGATGTCACCGTCGGGCTGACGGCCGGGCTGGTGGCAACGCTGGTGACGAACCTCGCCCAGCGTCCGTTGCGGTGGACCACCCCGGAGCGCGTTGATCGACACGAGAAGCGGGTGCGCCCCGGCGCATCCTCTTCCCTGGTCGCGGCACAAAAGCTCTGTGCTGCGATGGACGTCGACCCCACGCCTCGCCGGCACGAGATATCGGGCAAGGCGATCCACCTCGCCACCGGTATGGGTTGGGGCCCGGTCTACGGCCTGTTGCGGCGGTACGCCGGTCTGCGGCCCTTCACCGCCGCGCTGACCTGCGGGACCGCCATGTCGCTCATTCTGGACGAATACCTGGTGCCCACCCTCGGCCTCAGCGCGCCCAATCATCACTATCCGACCTTCACCCGCATCCGAGGCTTGGCCGCCCATCTCGTCTACGGATCTGCGGTGGCGATAGTGGCGGAAGGGCTTGGCCGCTCGCTCGAACGGTCCCCAGCCTATGGGGCCCGTCATCAGCAGTCCCCGGTTCGGGGGGCAGGCGGGTGATCGGCGGGACGCGGCACGACCATCGCCACGCCGCCGACATCTGCCGGGAGAACGGCTGGGGCGTAGGAACTCGCCTGATCGGCGACGCAGGTCTCGGGGCTACGGTGATCTGCATCACGGCGCTCGGCACAGAGGTGATGCTCGCACGCATGATCAGCCATGATGGCGATCCCGTTGCCTATTGCGGTGAGCAGGCCTGGCGCCTCGGAGCGCGCGATTGGTGCCGGATCGGGTGCTGACGTGACCTTGCTCAGAGTCGTGCGCCGGATGCCCCTGCGGTCGAGAAACCGGGGCGCGCCCAGTTCCCTGGACGTGGACTGCATCGGAGAAGTTCGGTCCCGAGGGCCGCTGCGGTGGCAGAGCCCTTGACGGACAAGCCGAAGCGGGCTGGCCGGGCACGCCGGGTCAGGAGGTTGGTGAGGCCTGATAGCTGTCAGGCCGAGCCTCACTCGATGTGGCGGAAGCGCTGCCCTTCAGGTCGGGGCTCGATCAGGCGGGCCAGCCTGGCCGCCATATCGCTGTGCCCTGCCGCCCAGCGATCGCGGATCGAGGAGGGCGAGTAGTCGAAGCTCTTGGTGGCAAGCTGGTCGGGGCCTGCTCGATAGACGAGGTGAAGCAGCGTCACCGCCGGACCGCTCGGATCGAGCTGTTGCCGCAGGTCGTACTCGCGCTTCAGGCCGGCGATCGCCCGGCGGGGGGCGCTGGCGAAAATGAGATCGTTGGCGCGCTCCAGCACCGCGTCGAGGGAGGCCGGACGCGGCGCCCGTGGGCTGAACAGGTCCGAGGCGATGCAGAGGAGATCCCGCTCCGGCTCTGTCGCAAAGACCGGGTCGAGGGGCAGGTTGTTCGTGTAGCCCGCATCGCACAGCACACGCCCGTCTATGTCGACCGGCGGGAAGGCGGGAAGAATGGCTGTGCTAGCCAGGATGTGCTCGGGCCGGATCACCTCACGAGCGGTATCGAAATAGACCTCTTCGCCGGTCTCGATATCCACGCAGGCAATCGTGAGGCGCGTGTCGCCCCGGTTCAGACGCTCGAAGTCAACGAGCCGGTCCAGGGTTCGAAGAAGGGGCGCGTTGTCGAATAGGGCGACGTCGTTCGGCACCCAAGGCAGCGCTGACCAGAGTCCGGGCAGTCGGTGACGATAGATGTTCGGGCGCCCCCACGCGAGAGCGAGGAGGGCATGCAGGCCGTTGTAGATCTGGCGCGGCTTCAGCAGCGCGGTGGGACCCGGTCCAACGCCCAGGGTGGCCTCATCCCAGAACTGGCGAAGTTTGCCGATCCGATCCTCGGGCGCGTTGCCCGCGATGATGGCAGCGGTCACCGCGCCGATGGAAGCGCCGACAACCCAATCTGGACGATTGCCCTGCCCATGCAGAGCCTCATAGGCTCCGGCGTGATAGGCGCCCACCGCGTTTCCGCCCGCGAGCACGAGCACGAGATCCTGAGGCGATCCGGACCGGTTCTGGTCGGTGGACATGCAGGCCATCCTCGCACGACGGACGCTGATTTTCCCGGGAAGCCGGAGCCCCGCGGAAGGTGGGTCGTCACGGGCTGAACCGCTCGAACGACCTGTCTGTTGCGGCTCCTATGGAAGCTTCACGCGGTTTCTACAGGAACCCGCTCCCCGAATGCCCCGCGAAGGCGTTTGCCCGCCGGATACAGCCGACCACGGTGCGCGGATCTCGGTGGCCCGAATGGTCCATGACGCGGGCGGGATCCGCCCCGCGCCCCGCGGCCGCGGTGATGTAGCCGGCGCGCAGGCCGCGCGCTCCAGAGGTCGACGCATCGAGGCCAGCTGCCGGGGCGACGCCGGCCTTGCGCCGGGCCCCCGTCATGGCAGCCCGCCCGCCATCATCGTCCGCCGGATCGGCGGCGCCGGCCAGCTTGTGCGCGCAGCGGATTGCCGCGAGCCGGCGGCCGAGCGTCGAGGCGGCGCGGCCGGCTTCCGCTTCCGGGACGATGAACCCCGCTACAGCGTCCGGGCTCGCCGGCAACGGCCCGAACCCGCGCCGGGCGCACCGGTCCCGAAACGCGCGGGCATCCGACGGACAGGCCCGCACAATCGCGTCCGCCCTGCCGCCACGGTGATCGGCGCGAACGAGTCTTCGGCCCCGGCTGGCAGCCTCGCCGCGACCCCCAGAGCCTCAGTAGGCCGACTGTCAGGCATCGTCCTCGGGCGCGAACACCTCGCCCTCCTCTGCCAGACGCGTGTTGTCCGCGTCGGCCCGAAGCTCGCTCAATGCGCGATGCTCGGAGAGCAGGCGCCGCATCGTCCGATCCGCGTCCGAGCAATCGGCCGGCTCGGACGAGGCAGGGTCGCAGCCTTCGATCGTCTCGGCGGTCTGCCGATCGACCGCGGCACGCTCCTCTCGACTGAGCCCCGCGAGATCTCCGAGCCCCAGGTCGCGGGCAACATGGGCGGCGATCTCCTCGCGCTTGGCATGAAGGGCCAGAACACGCGCCTCTGCCGGGTCCTCGGCATCATCGCGCCCGACCTGTCGCGCGAGTGCGAGGCGCCAGCCGCGCGGGAGCGACGCGCCGCGCATCCGCATCCTGTCTGTGACGCTGGCCACCACGAGCTGCCAATGCTCGGGGCACAGCTCGGCGAGAGGTCTGCCCTGACCGAGGTTGCGTGCGGCCTGCTCGGCGGCCTCTGTCCACTCCGATGGCAGGGAGAGCGTCTCGGTCGGGATGACGACGGGTACCTCAGACATGCCGAACCCCTCCTGCTCACTTTACGACATACCAGCACCGGACGCCGGCCGCGCGCCAGTGACCGGCGACGCGATGCCTCCACCACACGCGCTATAACCGAGGTTTCACTTCTTCATTGCTCTGGCAGTTCACCCTGATTCTAACGTTTGAGAATGACGATTGTCGCAAAATACAGGGTCAGAGAGACACCTACAATTGGACGTCTCGCCGTTCTGTCGCCACGTGCGCGCGGCGACGCCTGAGCATGAACGCTCGCGAGCAAGTCCAGCATTTCGGAAATGCAGCGATCCGTGTTCCTGGCGCGGACACCCGCTCCGAGGCCGGATCATCGGACCGGCGCGTGCTTCCGGTTCTCCCGGCAGACCGACGCGATCCATCTGCGCTGGGGCACGACCGACAAGGCGTGTTTGAGCTGTGGCTGCGCTCGTCCGTGCAGGGCTCGGCGCCCTGGCTGGCCCCGCCTAGGCCGTGCCGGCCGGTCCTGTGACCGGCATCTCGTCGCCGTCCGGCAGGCTGACCAACGTTCGGATGCGGCGCCATCAGGTGCGGCGACATCCTATGGCGCGGGTCCCGCAGCGGTAGCCCGGCGCGGGCTTCCGCGTGCGCTGCATCCGCCACCGGACCTCTCACCTTCGACATCGTGCAGAGCCACAGCGGCCGATGGCGAAGGCGGAGTCGATCAGCCGCCGCCGCCGCCGCCGCCACCGGTCCCGGGACCGCCGAGGTTGCCGTCCTTGTTCGGCGTGTTCCAATGGATGATGCCGTCGTCAGGCGGCCGCAGCGTCGTGGTTGGTGGCCGCAGGGATGAGAATGGCGGCGCCGCAATGGCCCCCCGAGGAGAAGTACTGCTGGCTCGATGGCGCCGCGCGAAAGCTTCGGTGCTCCAGAAACCTGCGAGCGCGACGACGAACCATCTGACCGCCGCGCCTCTCATAGTCGACCCGCCTCGTGCTGAGTTGCGCCACACAGCGGCGACGGCTGTGCGCAGGTTAGCGCACCCTCCGGCAGCGGCAACCTGTTCCGGCCTGCTGCGCCCTATCGGCCGGCGGGCTGTCTCGATGCCGAGGTAACCAAGCGGTCGGCCTCCGCACTCAGCAGCTCAACTTCCGGCCTTCCGCCATCCCGACCTTCCGGTAGTGTTCCAGCCCGGACTTGATTGCGCGACCGATGACAGCCCGGCGCACGTCCGGATTGCAGCGCAGATACTCCTCCTCGTTGAAGGCGTAGTCGCCACGTCCGCCCCGCGCGCCTCGGTCATAATCCCGATCGTAATCGCGGCGATCGCGCTCGCCGTAGCCGCGATCGCCGTAGCCGCGATCTCCGTAGCCTCTGTCGCGGGAGCCGTAATCGCCGCGGTCGTAACCGTAGTCGCGCCCGCCGTAGGGCTGCGCGAAGGCCGGAGCTACGCCGCTGAGGAGCGCCAAGCCGAGGACCGTCGTCGAGATCACCTTCATATCGCGTTCCTTGCTGCTGAGACTGTGGAACGCCCTCAGCGTAGGGTGGTTCGCTGCGAGCCGCCATCCCGGGCGCCGCGGCCACGACCGCGACGGCTGACAACCTATTCCGCGACGCGGTGCAGAACCATGGACGGCAGGTGGCCGAGACGGATGGGCAATCGGGCCATTCGTGACTGCTTAGGTTCTGCGTAATCCGAACCCTCGGCACTGCATGATTTCCCGTTGAGGTCGCGCCTGCGGGATGTATACCACTCTCGGTTGCATTATTTGACCGGAACAGGGCGGCGCGTCCGATGCCCCAAGTCATCCTCGCACGCGGGCAACTGAGCGAGTGGTTGCCCAGGAGCAGTCCGGGTCTTCTGATCTTCGCGCTCGGCGCACTGCTATGGGTCTCGATCGTCCTCTGCATGCTGCCGATCACCGTGCTGGCATTTCCCGCTGGATGGATGTTCAGGAACAAGCCGCAATTGCACGCGAAAGCCGTGATGATCCTGGTCTGTATCGGAGCAGCCAATGTGGTGATCGCTCCGGCGAGTGCGCTCTATATTCTATATGCCTGAACGGCCGGCTGCGCGGGCGCTTCGCCGCGGGAACGGAGCTTGCGGCATCGACTCGGTACGCTGATGAGACGGTGAATTATGGCTTACATCGAGACAGTGTCGGTTCAGGATCAATCCACGCGTCCCTGGATGGACCGCTTTCTCACGATGATCATGGTCGCAGGCGGCGTGGCAACGGTGGCATGGATCGCCGCGATCTTGGTGGCTGGCTGGCAAATGGCCGCGGTGCTGATGGGCCTGAGCGCAGTCTGACCGTCGTCCTCGCCACGGGGTCGCTGCCATGGCTTCCGGGCAGCCTGTTCGGCGACGCGGTGCAGGACCACGGGCGCCCGATTGCGACGCTGAGTCGGTCAGCCTCCACCGATGCCACCTCAGGAGACCTCGGTCTCGGCGCTTTCCCGAGCGAGCCGCCTTGCTCGCAGCTCCGCTGCCCGCTCTTCCAGCTCGTGCTTCTCGGCGTCGAGTTCCTTCTGGACCTGCTTTGCCAGCGTCCGGCGGGCCTCGTACCGGGCTGTCGGCGCCGATAGATGGCCGGAGTGGCCGCGACCGCATCGAGGCTCGACGCCGCTCGATGCACGAAGCGGAGCCGGGCTGTCGGCTGAGCCGGGCGAGCCGTGATGATATGGCCGCCCGGAGACGTTCTACGGTTCGCGTCTATCGTCGGCGCGGGCGTCTCAGGACGTCGACCACTCACGCATGACCTCATCCGCCGGCCGGTCCAGGCGAACCTTGCCGCCGTCGATCGATTGCACGAAATCGACCGGGATGAAGTGGTGCAGGCCACCGGCAGAGGGGTCCTTCTTCGTCAGCTTGATCTCGCCCTTATCGATGTGATCGACGGTCCCGACATGTTTGCCGTCCGAGCCGACCACCTCGGCATGCTCCTGGATCTGTGCGACATCGACCATCGGTTTCACTCCCTGTTGAGCTGCCGTAACCGGCGGCCAAACGGCGATGTTCCGGTTCGGTCGGTCGGCACCGACTGAGCTGGCGCTGAGCGATGTCAGGGACGGGACAGCGGAGCCGCGTTGGCTCTCTGGCCTGGCCACAGTGATCCCGAGCGTCGGCGACTTGCGCCGCAAGTCCGAGGTGACGGACGACGAGATCGCGGCGGCGGCGACCGCCTACCTGAAGGACGAGAACGCCAAGCCGTTCGCCTTCGAGTCTGGCCACACCGATGCAAGTCTCAGTGGAAGCGGTCGCTGCCATCAGGCGAGATCATCTTGCGCGCCAGCAGAACGCCGGCCACCATCAACGCCTGCCGCAATATCGGCAGCATCTCCTTGGCGTGGTCCTGTTCGATCAGCCCGTGCGCGATCAGCAGATGGTCGGCGACCGCCTCCAGCGTCGAACCGGGCGGCGTTGCCGGATGCATGGGCGGCGGGACGAAGCGTGCGAGCGTTCCGTAGGCACCGATGGGTTCAGAACCGGTCGGGGTGATCTCTGTGAGTGATCCCAGATAACCCAGGAAGGTGTGGCCCGGCGGTCCATAGGAGGGGACGGCGCCAATCATCACCCAGGCGTAGCTGCCATCCGCACGACGCAGGCGGAGGCGCAGGCTGTATTCGCTCTGCTGATCACAGGCGGTGCGCAGGAAGGTGACGGCGGCCCCGTAATCCTCAGGATGGATGCAGGTGAGCCAGCCCAGTTCGGCGGCTGCCGTGGCGGCTTGGCCGGTGAACGCGGTCCACTCCGGGCTGACGTAGGTCACGCCGCCGTCCGCCCTCGTAACGAAGATCATCTGAAACGCCCCCAGCTCCGATTGTTCGGCGCCATCGAAGGCCGCACGTCGACGCCGAGACTGGTGAGCCTAACGAGGGCGACATCAGTATAATTCAACCGCTGCGATCGGTATCTGGCGGCGGCACGGCGCCGGAACAGAACTTTTCAGGCTTTGATTTTTCTCGTGTCATGGAAAAAGATCGATAAGCCTGGTTGGGCCGTTTTGAACCGGCTTGCCGATGTGCTGGGCGTTGCCCCAGAACATTTCTTCATCGATGCTTCGCCGACAGGTCCGGCCGCGAGCGCGGAGGAATGCATGCGCTGGTGGTCGGAAATCGCGACGGAGGAAGGGCGTCGGCAGGCTCTCCGAGCCCCTTCAGCGATCGTAGAACGTGATCGCGAGTAGCCCCAGCGAACGCTGCTCTGGCCGGTCGCAGAGGCCGTTCTACGACCGCGTTGACGGCGGAGTGAAGTCCCGGCCCTGCCTCCGCATCCGGGAATACAGAATATCACCAGTAGCTCGCCGATGGGCAGGATGTGTCGCGGCGCACAAAACCCGGCGAACGATCGGCGGAATACGCCGTTGAGAGGTCACAGCCGGCCAAGCACAGCCGCCGCGATCGAGACCGCCGCACCGACGATCTTCCTCACGCGACCCGACTGACCAGATGGCTTCCCCGCGAAGTCGAACGAACCCGCATGGAGATCGTCATGAAGCTGCATCTGCTCGCTGCGGCCGCCCTGGTCGCCGTCGCCACGCCCGCCCTGGCGCAGGGCATCGACAGCAGGCACAGCCCCTATCCGGCTTCGGCCTACCCGGGCTACGCCGGCAACGCCTCGGTGGTCCTGCCGGAAATCTCGGTGACGCACTATCGCACCGCCCCGGCCTACCGGTACTCGGGCCAGCATGCCGGTGGCCCGGCCGACGCTTTGGCCCGCTGACGGCCGACACGACTGCGTCTCCCGCGAAGCTAGGTGAGACGCGGCCCCGGAACGTTCCGGGCGCCCGAGCCATGGTGTGGAAGCGCACCTGAGCGGGCGTCCAGCGCCACTTATGCACGCGACGAAGCCTAACGGCGGTTGTGCGCCGCACCGTGCAGGCTTAGGTCGGCGGTGCGAGACCGCGATGGCGTCGCGGTCTGGCAGCCCTTCCCAAGGGCGTTTCCTCCCAAGACTTCGGGCCGCTCCCTCGGGAGTGGCCTTTTTTCTGCGCGCCCGGTTGCTACAGCGACGCTTTCCCCCCGCCGACGGGCCCGAGGCGTTCGCGACACCGCACGGCGCTGTTGCAGGCGGACACGCGACGATGGCCCGCGACCCTCCCCGAGGTTGAGCGCAGCCGATCCGCTCGTGGCTCCCTCAAAGAGGCCGTTTTCAGGCTTCCTTCCGACCCGGCGCAAGGGTTCGCTAACCCTGCCGCACCAGGCTGGCGCGTATGTCGAAGCGTCCCCTCCGCACCTTCCGGGCCCTCCTATGGATCGCCGCCCTGATGCTGTGCTGCTTCTCCGCAGCCATGCTGGCCGAGGCGAACAGACCGAACACGGAAGGGGATCAGCGCCTCGCCGGCGATCCTGCCGTCACTGGCTCGGTGGCGCGCATGCGCTGGTGCGGCGCCGCGCCTTGGTGTCGTTAGCGATCCGTCTTCGATCCACCTCGCTCAGCAGCGCGTCACATGCCCCTCATACGAGACCTGCTCGCCCGCTTCCGCCAGACGGTGACCGCCTATGCCGGCGACGACGCGCTGATGCAGGCCGGCGTCTCCGCGGCTGCCAATGTCATCGTCGCCGACGGCGAGGTCGCGGGCGATGAACTGGAAACGGCCCTCGCCGGCGTCCTCGCCAGCCCGATCCTGGAGAAAGGCTACGACGTCCTGATGCTCGATGAGGCGCTACACGAGGCGATCGGTCGAGCCGGCACCCGGGCTGGCCGCGCGGAGAACCTGCGACGGGTCGCGGCGATTGCCGGTCGGCCCATGGACCAACGCGCGGGCGTGTTTCGAGTGGCGGCCGATGTGGCAGATCACGACGGCATCGCCGCGATCGAGCGCGCGGCCCTGTCCGAGATCGCCGCCGCGCTTCTCGTCGACGCGGATGCGCTCCGCGAAGCGGCGGCGCAGCCTAAGCGATCGCGGATGGTGGTGTAGCGCCATCGTCGACGAGCTCACCGATCAACGCCCACAAAGCCTGATGCTCGGGGCCTCCGCGATCGGCGGCGAGAAAAGCCGCCAATGCCACGTCGGTGACGTGTCCGCCCGAAGCTGGGTTGGCCACGTGCCGGACGAAGCTGCGACCGTCGGACGGATCGCGCAGCAGGAGCCAGCGATCTCCGTTCGGACTCAGATAGAGGTCGCGGCTCAACGGCGGGCGGCCCATGTCAGCGGGCAGACTGACCGAGATACGCCGCGACGCTGGTGACGCGGGATCCGACCATCCTCACGGCCTTGCGCAGGCGGTCCTCGGTCACTCCGAAGTGCAGGGACCAATGCTCGCGGGCGGCGCGGTCGAAGACGTCGATGTGGGCCTTGTCGTGCAGCTCGGTGGGCATGGCTGAACCCGAGGATGCGGGAGCTACGATGGGTGTCCGGCTTTCAACGCCGAGCCACGATCCCGGTTGCAGCTATCGTCGTGCCCGCCGCGATCGCGCCGTGTTCGGCGCGCCTCCGGGGCGCACCGGCGGTGGCGGACCGCCGATCCCACTCCGTTCGAGCGTGCACCGCGTGCTGAACACCCTCTTGGCGCGTCTCGCTGTCCTCGCTGTCATGGCCGCCCACACCGTCTACAGGCTCGCGCGGCTGCCCTCGCCGACTCGTGCGCGGTCTGCTCCGGCACGGGGTTCGGCCAGCCTCGCCCACGGCGCACGAGCCCAGTCTTGCCCCCGAGCGGACGGCCCGAGTTGCGTATCGGTCCGCGCGTGGGATCGGACGCGTCCCCGGCCCGTGATCAGATCGAGGTGGGGCCGAGCGGCCGGGAACCCCGATTGCGCCTCGCGCCTTGGCTTCTCGCAACATCGAGGGAGGCCGTCATGGGTCAGGACGTCGACGCGGCGCGCGAGGCCTTCGGCACGGTACCGCCGGGCCGGCCGATCGGCGAGGTGGGGAAGCCGGATCCGGCGACTGGCGGAAGCGGCCCGCACTCGCCGGGCAGTCCGGAGCCTGAGGCCGGCGTGGGGCCGGAAAGCGGCGGCTACGACAACCGACCGGATCTTCCCGGGCCCGACAACGCCAAGGGCGGTCACGGCGCCGGGTGACGCGTAACGATCCTCCCGGAGAGGCCACCGATGGAAGCCAGCGACCTGAGACACCCAACCTTCCGCGTGCTCACCTTCCGAGACGGGCAGCAGGTGATCGCCGAGGATGTGGAGACCGAGATCGCCGCGCGGACCCGCTTCGCTTCGGCCGTTGACCTCTGCGAGACCCGGGACGATGCCCACAGCCACCATGTCGAGCTGCGCGCCGGGTCGCGCGTGCTGGACAGGTGGCCCGGCACCGGCACCTGACGGCGCGGTGATCGTTCCGGCAGGCGTCGCGCGGGCCGCTCTGTAGCTCGGGGGCTAGTCTCGGATCTCCTCGACGTCGAGGCCGCCAGCGCGGAGGTCGTAGCAGCCGGCCTCGTGGGCCATGGCGTCGCGTGCCGCGAGCGGGTTCGTGGCCGATCCGGTCCAGAGGATGGCTCCTGTCACTTCGTGCCGGATCCGAAACACCTTCATCGCCGTCCGCCCGTGCCGAGCGCGCAGATCCGCGCGGCGGTGGCAGACTGTTCCGGTATGGAGCGTGCGGCGCACGATCAGTGTGCCTTGCCGGTTCGGCGGCTGGTGACGCGGAGTTCCGCCTGCCCAGCCGCCGGCAGGTCGCTCCTAGTAGCGGCGCTCGCTGCTCGCGCTCATCCGCCTCGAGACGTAGTCGCCCGTATACGATTGCTGACCGAAGACCAGCCAGCCGAGACCGAAGCCGATCGCGCCCGCGATGAACAGGCCGGCCATCGTGCCGCTGTCCATGTCACTGACGGCGCGACTGCCCTGCCGATAGTAGCGGGACCCGTACTCGGAGGCGTTGTCCCACGCGTCCGAGGCCTTGTTCGTGGCATCCCGCAGCGTCTCTCTGGCCTGATCGGCGACGCCGGCACCGCCGCCGGCCGAGCCGCCAGTCGAGCCGCCGGCCGAGCCGCCGGCCGAGCCGCCGGCCTGGTCTGATCCTGGCCGGCCGTCAGATCGTCCGACCGGATCGTGTGAGCGGATGTCTGCCATGTCAGCTTTCCTCCTGCGCTCGCTTTTGAGCAGCTTGCGTGTTCCTCACCCCGCAGAGTGCCCATGACCAACGGTCCGGCTCGGCACGGTGCGGGAGTGGGCGCACGAGGGGGGAACCGGCCGATTGGCGGAGGTGATCCCTGCACGTGAAGTTCAGGCGCCTCGCCGGTTCCGGCTGAGGCCCGGTGCGGCGGGGGAACTGCATACCGCAGAGCGCCGGCTCACGGCCCATGCTTGCGGGCGGGATGTGCCGGTACTGGCCCTGATCCAGTTGGGCGCCAGGATGTCGCCGTTCTCGATGATGATCCAGGGCTTCGCGTCGTCCGCATCAATCGCCTCGGCCGCGGCTTGTTGCAGGACCAGATCCGCGCACGAGAGCGGGTCATCGGCGCTGTCGCCGTCGCCCGCGTTCGATCGCCGGCGGTCATGGTGCGGCTGCCTCGTTCCGAGGGCTTCGGCGCGCGCGGAGGACGGACCTGAGCGGCGGCGCTGGGCCGCGGCCAGGCTCAGCCGCCTCCTGGCCCGGCGGCTGTCGCGGGCGCGACGCGTCCCGTACCCCGCGCGCCCGCCCGCGTCGCTCCCGGCGGGAAACGGAGAGCCCGGATTCGGAGCTGTCCTGGCGCTGTCCCGGGGTTCTTGCCGCTGCGCAAACTCGGTGCCAACCCGTTGAAACACCTGGCGACCCCGGTAGGGCTCGAACCTACGACCTGCCGCTTAGAAGGCGGCTGCTCTATCCAGCTGAGCTACGGAGTCTGGTGCCAAAATCGTGGTAGCAGGCCCCCCGGTACCTGTCACCAAGAGACTCTGTCACAAGGCATTTCCCCTCTGCAGAGGCCCTCTGTCCGGGGCATTCGGGAGGGGGCACTTAACCCTGGGCCGACCGCGGCCCGGAGGTCCAGACGGAGGGCGGGGCCGACCACGTTTGCCACGGGTGCGCTCCGGGGTAGAGCGGGCGTCGACCCGGGAGCCGTGCAGGCCGAGGAAAGCCGCCGCGGTCCTCACCGGGACGCAGATCGACGACCTCATCGAGGAGGCCCGCGCGAACCGGACGCCTGCTCGGGACGTGAGCGTCGGCGGCTGCGCGGGTGCGACGCTCAGGCTGACGCCGACGGCAGCGGTCTATTCGGTGCGTTTCCGGCACGCGGGTGAGCCGCTGCGAATCCGCCTCGGCGATGCGGACGACTGGACGCCGGTGCAGGTGCGCTCCGCCGGGGCTGCGGTCCGCGCCCGTGTCGGGGGAGGCGCCGGTGTCCCAGCCCCGGCCTGGATCGCACTCAAGCGGTCGGCGCTCGTGGCGAAGGCGGCCAGGGGCGAGGCGGTTGTCGTCCAGACCCACATGCCGAAGAACCGCGCCCCCAAGACGTGGACATACAGGCAGGCCCGGGACGCCTGGGTCGCGCACCTGGAGGCGGAGGCCGAGAGCCCGGCGCAGATCTACAGGCCCGACACCGTGCGGAACTACAGGTCTGTCATCGGCTGCCCCGCGATGCGGGCCCTCGACGACCGGTTCGTCTCCCGCAGCCCGGCGCCCGACGTGGCCGAGGCGGTGGCCGGCCTCGTGTGAGAGGGCAAGCGCTCCCAGGCACGGGACGTCGTCCGCGGCTCGAAGCGGTTCTGGGCCTGGATGGCCGAGCCCGGGCAAGTCCGCCTCAGAGGGTTGGGGGATCTGGTGGGAGGGGCACCGGAAGGTGGGCCAAGGTGCCCCGACGGCGCGGGACCCGTTCGCCGGTCGCCACGCCGTCCCTCTGCCCCCGGTCGTCTGGCGTCGCGTGCAGGCTTACGTCGAGCGCACCACCGACGTTGCCAGGGCGGCCGGGCGCCAGAGGTCCCCCTGGATGTTCCCCCTGGTTCGAGCTCGCCGCGCCGGCGGCCGAACGGACTGGCATCTCCACGAAGATACGCTGTGCGACGCCCCACGACGTCCGCAGGGCGTTCGCGTCCTACCTGCACGAGGAGGCGAGGATCTCCTCCGACCGCGTCGGGCTCGTCATGGACCGTGCGACGAGCGACCTGCCGCACGTCACCGACGACAACGGCATGGCCCGCCGGTACACCAGGGACGAGATCCTAGCCCTGAAGGCCAAGACCGAGCTCAAGGCGCAGCTTGTCGCCGAGCACCGGCGCCAGCGCGGCATCGGGGACGCTGCAGCCGAACGGGCCCGTCGGCGTTCCGCATCAGCGAAGGCTCACGCCGAGGGCCGGACCACTCGGCAGCGTCAGCGACGGGGACCGGTAGCAGGGGCCGAGCCTGCCTGAGCCCGGCGGTTTCGGCCGAGGGCCCGCGCCACGTCCGCCGGCCGCTCCGCCCGCACGAAGCCGGCCCGGCAGCGTTCGCGCCCGGAGGCTTCCGCCATGTCCTCGGCGAAGGCGCGCATCAGGGCGTCCCGCTCCTCGCCGGCCGCCGCGTCCCGCAGATCCTCGTAGCTGAGCATTGACCCCTCCGGATTTGAGAACAAAATAGGAACGACCTGGACGGCTTCAACGGGGGCGAAGGACGCGACGCGCGAATCTCGGGTTCTCGGCGAGTTCCCCTCTCGACGTGTCCGCGTGCCGTGCTGCTGGTGCCCCCGGCGGCGCGGGGACGACGACACTGAGCGGCTGTCCGCACGGCAGCCCCTTCGCGGAGGCTGCCCGTATGACGATCGACGAGGCGGCCGGTCAGCCACGTCGGCTCGACGTTGCGGCCGGCTTCACGCTCCGGGCGGCGGCTGGAGGCGACCTGATCGAGGTAGCCGTAGAGGTCGCGCTTCGGCAGCGTCGCCGGTTGGTAGCCGGGCCGGCCCGTCGCAGCTGGCACCACGCCCTCGAAACCCCGAGCCGCGAGATCGAGTGCGTCCACGAACACGTCGACGACGCGCACCGGATCGTCCTCGGACAGGTAGGCGTCCAACCGGTTCGGCAGTGGCGTGACGTGGTCGCGATCCGCACCCCGGACGAACCGCGCCATACAAGCCTCCACAGGCACGCAGAGCCTGTCCGAACTCCAACGTCCTCACACGGCCTCTACCCTGAGCGGCCGTCGAAGTGGTCCAGCCGAGCCCCTCGTCGGGCTCGTGAGATCGTGGAGTTCGGCCAGCCGATCCGCCTCTCCCCGGCCGATGGCGGCCAGCAGCCGGCATAGCGTGGCGTCGTCGGCCAAGGTGGTTCGCCACAGAAACCGGGGCGCCTTCCGTGGGCCGCCCATCCTTTTGCTGCTCTAACCCGAGCGGCCTGACTGTGACGATGCGCGGCGGTCGGGGATGGCGGTGAGCGGAACGTCTGCGCGACGGTCTCTGGGACAGACGAGCGGGCACCGATCATGAGGTACGCCGCAGCGGCGAAGCACCACTCGTCGAGCCGGCCCGTTAGCCGGGAACTGACTCAGAGCTGTGCTCCGAGCTCAGACGAGAGGCGTTCGCCGGCCTCTCGGAGCCGCGGCTTGAGAGTCTCGGCTCGCTCCGCGGTCAACCGAGACGCTGGACCGGACAGAGCGATGGCACCGATCAACCGCTGCTCTGTCCCGAACACGGGCATCGCGATCGACGCGACGTGAGGGTCGGTGATACCGGAAGAGTAAAGGGGGACCTGAGCCGTCGAGCTTTCCGTAGCCCTCCGGTCGCCGAAAATCCTCAGAACCTGCGCGATGGCGGACTCGTCCATCGGCCGCATGTCGCCGGGGCGGACGTTCATCCGCAGCGGTGACGGTGAGTCGGCACGGAACAGGCACAGCCGCTGGTTGCCCCGGCGGATGTAGAACGAGGCCGTCTCGAAGGACTCGGCGGCGAGCCGCTCCAGGACCGGGACGATCCGCTCCTCCAGGGCGAAGGATTGCTGGTAGACCGAGCCGATCCGGGCCGCCTCGACACCGAGGCGATAGCGCCCGTCGTCCAGGCGCTCGATCAGGTCGAACTTCTCCAGCGAGATGCACAGCCGCATGATCGTGCTCTTCACGAGCGACGTGCGGCGCGCGAGCTCGGAGAGTTCCAGAGCGTCGTCGCCCCGCCGGAACGCCGTCAGCACCGTCAGAACCCGATCGGCCGAAGCCACGCCCTCGAGATTGGGCCGCGCGCGCGCCTCCTTCGCCATCTCTTCGCACTCGTTCCGGTTTCGCGGGATTCGGGACATGCGATCCATAGCCACCGGCCTACCGCTCACCAAGCCGTGACGGGCCGCTTCCACGACATCGTTGACAACCGCCGCCGCGTGATGGATTAAAAACGAAACGCCGTTTCAAAACTGGCGATTCGGGAGTGGACGTCATGGCGCAAGGGCAGCAGTCCCGAGCTCCGGCCCACGCGGTCGACGAGCGGAACCTTCATCGCAAGATGATGCGGCGGATCCTGCCGTTCCTCTTCGTGTGCTACGTGGTCAGCTACCTGGACCGCGTGAATGTCGGCTTCGCCGCGCTCACGATGAACGCGCATATCGGGCTCACCGCGACGTCGTTCGGCATCGGCGCCGGGCTGTTCTTCCTCGGCTATTTCCTCGCCGAGATCCCCAGCAACCTGATCATGATGCGTGTCGGGGCCCGGCTCTGGATCGCCCGGATCATGATCACCTGGGGCCTCGTCTCGGCGGCGACGGCCTTCGTGACCGGGCCGATCCAGTTCGGCATCGCCCGGTTCCTCCTCGGCCTCGGCGAGGCCGGGTTCGTGCCGGGCGTCTTCCTCTACCTGAGTTTCTGGTTCCCCTCCGCCGTGCGCGCGCGGGCCACCTCTCTCTTCCTGCTCGGTATCCCGGTCGCCAACATCGTCGGCTCGCCGATCTCCGGCGCCCTGGTGCAGATCGAAGGCTTCGGCCTCGTGGGATGGCAGTGGCTCCTCATCCTCGAAGCCCTGCCGGCGGTGATCCTCGGCATCGTCTGCCTCTTCGTCCTCACCGACCGGCCGGAGAAGGCGCAGTGGCTCACGCCCGCGGAGCGTGACGTCCTCGTCGCCACGCTCGCGGCGGAGAAGGCGGCCATCGAGAAGAAGCATCCCATGACCCTGGCGCAGGCCCTGCGGAACTGGCGGGTGCTGACGCTGGCGGCGATCAATTTCTGCGCGATCATCGGCTCCCTCGGCGTTGGCCTGTGGCTGCCGCAGATGATCAAGCAGCTCGGGCTCGCGAGCTCGGTGGTCGGGGTCGTCGCCGCCATTCCCTATGTCTGCGGCGCGGTGGCGATGGTGGTGTGGGGCCGCGTCTCCGACCGGGGCGGTGACCGCACCATCTATCCGGCCCTGTCCCTGGCTCTCGGTGCCGTCGGCCTGACCGCGAGCACCCTGACCCCGACACCGGGCCTGACCATCGTGGCGCTCTGCGTCGCGGTGATGGGCATCAACTCGTACACGGCGACCTTCTGGGCCGTGCCCTCGGGCTTCCTCACCGGTCGCGCCGCGGCGGGCGGGATCGCGATGATCGTCTCGATCGGCAATCTCGGCGGCTTCGCCGGCCCGTACCTGATCGGCGTGATGCGCGAACTGTCCGGGGGATTCACCGCGCCGCTGCTGGCGGTCGGCGGGATCCTGCTCCTCGGCGCCCTGATGATGCTGGCCCTGGGGCGGCAGATCCGGCGGGACACAATCGCCGTCGCGGTCCCGGCGTGACCGCCATGATCCCGCCTCTCCCCTCCGGCCCGACGGTGACCTCGCTGACCGCGGCCTTCTGCGCCGAGCTGCGCGCGCGGGGCTTCGCGGGCGACCTGACGATGGCCGAGGCCGACCGCACCGTGCTCGCCACGGACAACTCGATCTACCAGATCATGCCGCAGGCCATCGCGTTCCCGCGGGACCGCGACGACCTCGTGCGCATCGCGACCCTGCTCGCCGAGGAGCGGTTCGTGGCGGTGCGGATCGCCCCCCGCGGCGGCGGGACGGGGACCAACGGCCAGTCCCTGACGGACGGGATCGTGGTCGACCTGTCGCGGCACATGAACCGCATCCTCGCCATCGACCCGGTGCGCCGCACGGCGCGGGTCGAGGCGGGTGTGGTGAAGGACCAGCTCAACGCGGCCTTGGCCGAGCACGGCCTGTTCTTCGCCCCCGAGCTCTCGACCTCCGACCGCGCCACCATCGGCGGGATGATCGCGACCGACGCCTGTGGTCAGGGCTCCTGCCTCTACGGCAAGACCCGCGACCACGTGCGCGCCCTCACCACGGTGCTCGCCGACGGCACCGTCTGGCATTCCGAGCCCCTCGACGCGGCCGAGCTGGAGGCCGCCCAGGGCCGGCCCGGTCTCGCGGGCGCCATCCACCGGGAGGTCGACAGGCTCCAGCGCGCGAACGCGGCGCTGATCGAGACGACCTTCCCGCCGCTGAACCGCTGCCTCACCGGCTACGACCTCGCCCATCTGCGCCGCGCCGACGGCCGCTTCGACCTCAACGCCGTGCTGTGCGGTTCGGAGGGCACGCTGGGCCTCCTCGCCGAGGCGACGCTCAACGTCCTTCCGCTGCCGCGCCACGTCGCGCTCGTGAACCTCCGCTACGACAGCTTCGACGCGGCCCTCCGCGACGCGCGGACCCTCGCGGCCTTCGGCGCGGCCTCGGTCGAGACGGTCGATTCCAAGGTGCTGGGTCTCGCCCAGCAGGATCCCGTCTGGGAGGGCGTCGCCGCCTACTTCCCGGAGGATGCCGGCGAGCGGGCCCGCGGCGTCAACCTGATCGAGTTCGTCGGCGACGGCGCGGAGGCGGTCGAGGCGGCGCTCGCCCGCCTCACGGCGACCCTGGACGAGGCCGGGACCGCCCACGGCCGGCGCGGCTACACGGTGGCCCGGGGCGAGGCGGAGGTCGGCCGCCTCTGGGCGATGCGCAAGAAGGCGGTCGGCCTGCTCGGCAACACCAAGGGCGACCGGCGGCCCATCGCCTTCGTCGAGGACACCGCCGTCCCGCCGGAGCATCTCGCCGACTACATCGCGGCGTTCCGCGACGCCCTCGACCGGCGCGGGCTCGAGTACGGCATGTTCGGCCACGTCGATGCCGGCGTGCTCCACGTCCGCCCGGCCATCGACATGAAGGCGCCCGGCGCCGAGGCGCTGGTCCGCGCCGTCACCGAGGACGTCGTCGCCCTGACGCGGCGCTACGGCGGGCTGCTCTGGGGCGAGCACGGCAAGGGCGTGCGCAGCGAGTTCTCGCCCCGCTTCTTCGGCCCGCTCTACCCCGTGCTGCAGGCGGTGAAGGCCGCCTTCGACCCGCGCAACCAGTTCAACCCCGGCAAGATCGCCGCCCCCGAGGGCGCGGCGCTCCTGACCGTCGACGGCGTGCCGACCAAGGGCCAGCGGGACCGGGCGATCCCGGAGGAGGTCCGGGCCGGCTACGACGAGGCGCTCCACTGCAACGGCAACGGCGCCTGCTTCAGCTGGGACCCGGACGAGGCGATGTGCCCGTCCTGGAAGGGCACCCGCGAGCGGCGCCACTCGCCGAAGGGCCGCGCCCAGCTGATGCGCGAGTGGCTGCGTCGGCTCGCCGCCGAGGGCCGCGACCCGCTGGAGGAAGCCCGGCGCCTGCGCGCCCGCCCGGGCTGGCGCGCCTTCCCGGCCCGCCTCGCCGCGACCCTGCGGCGGCGCGACGACTTCTCCCACGAGGTCCACGAGGCGATGGCGGGCTGCCTCGCCTGCAAGTCCTGCACGGGACAGTGCCCGATCAAGGTCGACGTTCCGACCTTCCGGGCGAAGTTCCTCGAACTCTATCACGGCCGCTACCTGCGGCCCCTGCGCCACCACGCCGTCGCCGCCCTGGAGATCGCCGTGCCGCAGCTGGCGCGGGCGCCCCGGCTCGCGAATGCGGCGACGTCCCTCGGGCTCGCGCGCGTGGTCGGCCTGGTCCACGTCCCGCGGCTGTCCGGGCTCGATCTGCACGAGGAGCTGAAGCGCCGCGGCGTGGCGCCGGCCGATGCGCGGACCCTGGGCCGCCTCCCGGAGGCCGAGCGGTTGACGAGCGTCATCGTCGTGCAGGACGCCTTCACCAGCCACTACGACACGCCCGTCCTCCTCGCCCTCCTCGACCTGCTGATCGGGCTCGGCCTGCGGCCCTGGCTCGCGCCCTATCGCCCGAACGGCAAGCCGCTGCATGTCCACGGCTTCCTCGGCCGGTTCGCGCGGCTGGCGGCGGCCAACGCCGACGACCTCGGCCGGCTCGCCGCGACGGGCGTCGACCTCGTCGGCCTCGACCCGTCGATGACGCTGACCTACCGCTCCGAGTACCGGCAGGCCCTGCCGGGGCGGGACCTGCCGCGGGTCCACCTCGTCCAGGAATGGCTCGCCGGCCGCCTCGACCGGGCCCGTCCGGCCTCCGGGTCCGAGCCCTACTGGCTGCTGCCCCACTGCACCGAGCGGGCGACGGCGCAGCCGGCGCTCGCCGATTGGACCGAGGTTTTCGCCGCCCTGGGATTGCGCCTGTCGGTCCTGCCTTCCGGCTGCTGCGGCATGGCCGGGACCTACGGCCACGAGGCCGAGCACCGGGCGATGTCGGAGCGGATCTACGGCCTCAGCTGGGCCGGTCACGTCGCCGGGAGGGGCCGCTCGGGCCGCCTCCTGGCGGACGGCTACTCGTGCCGCTCGCAGGTGAAGCTCGTCGACGGCCTGCGCCTGCCGCACCCCGTCGAGATCCTCCGCGACCACCTCGCCGCCGGCCCGCTGGCCTGCCGGCGGACCACCCCCCTCACCGCATAGCCCGACAGGAGCACAGCATGGCAGACCGCACGCAATTCCGTTTGGGCCTCGTCGGCTACGGCGAGATCGGCAGCACGCTCGGCGCGGGCCTGCGCGGTGCCGGCCTCGAGTCGATCGCCTGCTACGACAAGTACGCCTTCGACGGACCCTACGCGGACCTCATCCAGGCGCGGGCCAGGGACGCCGGCGTCACCCTCGTCCGCTCGAACGGGGACCTCGCCGAGGCGGCCGACCTGATCGTCAGCGTCACGCCGGGGGCCGCCTCGCTGGAGAGCGCCGACGCCTTCGCGCCGGTGCTGGCGAGCCGCCACACCTTCCTCGACTTCGCCTCGGCGACGCCGAAGATCAAGCAGGGTGTCGCGGCCAAGCTCGAAGCGACCGGCGCCCGCCTCGGCGACGGCTCGATCGAGGGCACGCCGCTGCACGGCTATTCCATGCGGATGCTGTCGAGCGGCCCGGCCGGCGAGCGGGTGCGCGACCTCCTCGTGCCGTGGGGGATGCAGATCGAGTTCACCGGCCCGGTGCTCGGCACCGCCTCGGGCATCAAGATCATCCGCTCGGTCCTGATCAAGGGGATCGAGGCGCTGACCGACGAGATGCTGCTCGCCGCCCATCAGTACGGGATCGACGAGATCGTCCTCGCCTCGGCCTCCAAGACCCTCGCCCGGCCGTGGATGGACACGGTCCAGAGCCTGACCCCGTCGGGGGTGATCCACGCCAAGCGCCGGGCCGAGGAACTGGAGATGTCGGCCGACGCCGTCGCCGATGCCGGCGTCGAGCCGATCATGGCCCGCGCCGTCGCCGAGCGCCTGCGCTGGAAGGCGAGCCTCGGCCTCAAGGACCACTTCAAGGGCGTCGTCCCCCGGACCTACCAGGAGGCCCTCGACGCCATGATCCTCAAGGCCGGCCTGAAGCCCGTCGCCTGACGCCCCACTCACCTCCCCGCATCGCAGGACGAACAGCCATGGCCATCGGTTTCAAGATCCACCCGCGCACCCGCACGGTCGACCCCGCCACCGTCGAGAAGTTCAAGGGCATCGCGGTCGCCAACATCAGCGACTCCATGAACCGGATGAGCCACGGCGGCGCGCGGATCCGGCCGCTCCACGCCGGCGGCGTGCTCAGCGGCGTCGCCCTGACGGTGCGGGTGCGCCCCGGCGACAACCTGATGATCCATGCCGCCTTGAACAGGGCGAAGCCCGGCGACGTCCTCGTGGTCGACGGCGACGGCGACCTGACGAACGCGCTGATGGGCGAGCTCATGATCTCCCACGCGCAGCAGATCGGTCTGGCCGGTGTGGTCCTGAACGGCGCGGTCCGCGATTACGGCTGGATCCGCATGAACGCGTTCCCGGTCTTCGCCGCCGGCATCACCCACCGCGGCCCCTACAAGAACGGGCCGGGCGAGGTGAACGCCACCATCGCCCTCGACGGCATGGTGATCGAGCCCGGCGACCTGATCGTCGGCGACGACGACGGCGTCGTCTGCGTGCCGTTCGACCAGACCGAGGCGGTCTTCGCCGCCGCCGACAAGAAGCAGCAGGGCGAGGCCAAGACCATGGCGGCGATCCAGGCCGGCACCGTGGACCGCTCCTGGGTCGAGCGCGCCCTCGCGGAGGCGGGCTGCGAGGGGATCTGATCCCCTCCGGGCAGGACCGCACCACCGGGGCTCAAGGGCGCGGGACGTCACGCGAGCCGCATCTCGACAACAAGGGAGGTTGGGACGTGAACGTCTCCGAACACGCCAAGCATCCGCTCGAGGCCGCGACCATGCGCCGGGTCATTCTCCGGCTCGTGCCGTTCCTGATGCTCTGCTACTTCTTCGCGTTGCTGGATCGGGTGAACGTGGGCTTCGCCGCCCTGCAGATGAACAAGGATCTCGGGCTCACCCCGGCCATGTTCGGCTTCGCGGCGAGCCTGTTCTTCGTGTCCTACTTCCTGGTCGAAGTCCCGAGCAACCTCGCCCTGCAGAAGGTCGGGGCGCGGCGCTGGATCGCCCGGATCATGATCACCTGGGGCCTCGTCACCATCGGCATGGCCCTCGTGACCGGGCCCCACTCCCTCTACGTGATGCGCTTCATCCTGGGCGCGGCGGAGGCCGGGTTCTTCCCGGGCGCGATCCTCTACCTGACCTACTGGCTGCCGAGCGCCTACCGGGCGCGGATCCTGGCGACCTTCACGGTCTCGATCCCGCTGGCGACCTTCCTCGGCTCGCCCCTGTCGGTCACGCTCCTCGAACTCGACGGCCTGCTCGGTCTCAAGGGCTGGCAGTGGCTGTTCGTGCTGGAGGGCCTGCCCACCGTCTGCCTCGGCATCGCCTGCCTGTTCGTCCTGACCGACCGCCCCCGCGACGCGCGCTGGCTGAAGGACGACGAGCGCGCCTGGCTCGTCGGGCGCCTCGACGACGAGGCGGGCAAGCGCAAGCCCATCGGCCACATCTCCCTGTGGCAGCTCGCCCGCAACAAGTACTTCCTGACGATGGCTCTGGTCTGCTCCGGCGCTTCAGCGACGGGGAGCGTGCTGTCGGTCTGGCAGCCGCAGATGATCAAGTCCTTCGGCCTGACGAACCTCCAGACCGGCTTCGTCAACGCGATCCCCTACGGCATCGCCACGGTGCTGATGGTGCTCTGGGGCCGCCACTCCGACCGCCGGGGCGAGCGGCGCTGGCACACGGCGATCCCGCTGCTGCTCGCGTCCTTCGGGCTCGCGTATCTGAACCTCACCGCGGGCATCGCGACGGCCGTCATGGCCGTGACCTTCGCCCTCGTCGGCGCCTACTCCTTCAAGGGGCCGTTCTGGGCGCTCTCCGCCGGGTGGCTGTCCCCGGGGACGCTGGCGGCCGGGCTCGCCGGCATCAACGCCATCGCCAATCTGATCGGCGGCGGCCTGATGGTGAACGTGGTCGGCCTCGTGAAGGACGCCACCGGCAGCTTCGCCCTCGGGATGCTCCCCGTCGCCGCGCTGGATGCCGCCGCCGCGATCTGCGTGATCCTGATCAGCCGCGCCCATGCCCGCGAGGCCCGGACGGCGGCGCTGCCAGCCTGATCCACCGCTCCCGCACCCACACCGAGGCCACGCGATGTCGTTCTTCGCTCCCCCGCCGGCCGTGACGGCCGAGGTCTTCACGCGCCTGCCCGACCGCTTCCGCAAGGTCCGGCCGACAGCCTGGGCGAACGCCAACCGGGGCGGGCACGCCATCGACTCCTTCCTGGAGGGCCCCGTCTTCGACCGGGCCGGCCGGCTCTACGTCACCGACATTCCCTTCGGCCGGATCTTCCGCATCGACCCGGCCGGCGAATGGGAGCTCGTGGCCGAGTACGACGGCTGGCCGAACGGCCTGAAGATCCACCGCGACGGGCGGATCTTCATCACCTGCTACAGGCGCGGCCTGATGCTCCTCGATCCCGATACGGGGGCGGTGACGCCGTTCCTGGAGACGGCGGGCTCGGAGGGCTTTCGCGGGGTCAACGACCTGACCTTCGCGCGGAACGGCGACCTCTACTTCACCGACCAGGGCCAGACCGGGCTGCAGGACCCGACCGGCCGGGTCTACCGCCTGCGCCCCTCCGGCGAGCTGACCTGCCTCGTCGACACGATCCCGAGCCCGAACGGCATCGTCATCGACGATGCCATGGGGAGCCTGTTCGTGGCCGTGACCCGCGCCCAGCAGATCTGGCGGGTGCCCCTGAACGCCAGCGGCCTCGTCGCCAAGGTCGGCGTGTTCGCGCAGCTGCACGGCGGCCTCGGCGGTCCGGACGGCATCGCGCTCGATGCCGAGGGCTGCCTGATCGTCGCCCATACCGGGTTCGGCTCGATCTGGCGGCTGTCGCCCGTCGCCGAGCCGCTGCTGCGGGTGAAGTCTCCCGCCGGGATCTCGACCACCAACGTCGCCTACGGCGGCCCGGACGGCGCGACCCTGTTCATCACCGAATCCCAGACCGGCAGCATCCTGACGGCGCGGATGCCGTCCCCCGGCCAGACCCTCTTCTCGCATCACTGACCGGACCGGACGGATGACCCCCTCGATGACCCGCCGCGCGCACATCGCGGCCCTCGTGGCCGGCGCCGCCGGCCTGCGGCCCGCAGCGGCGCAGACCGTCCCCTGGTCCTCGGGCACGGATCGGCCGACCTTCACCGTGCCGCCGGGCGCCACGGACTGCCACCACCACATCTACGATGCGCGCTTCCCGGCCGCGCCCGGTGCGACCCTGCGGCCGCCGGATGCGAGCGTCGCGGATTACAAGCTCCTGATGCGGCGCCTCGGCCTCACCCGGCACGTCGTGGTGCAGCCCTCGACCTACGGGGTCGACAACAGCCTCCTCGTCGAGTCGGTGAAGGCGTTCGGGCCGACCGCCCGGGGCATCGCGATGCTCGACGCCGCGGTCACGCCCGAGGAGCTGAAGCGCCTCGACGGGGCCGGCATCCGCGGCGTCCGGTTCGGGACGCGCCTGCCGGGCGGTGCGCCGATCACCGACATGGTGCCGGTCGCCCGGAAGATCGCCGAGCTCGGCTGGCACATCCAGCTGGTCTCCGACGGCGACAAGATCGTGGAGCTGGCCGACACCCTGAAGGGCCTGCCGGTCCCGGTCGTGTTCGACCATATGGGCCACCTGCCCGAACCCGCCGGCCCGGACCATCCGGGTTTCAAGGTCATCGCCGACCTGATCGACAAGAACGGCGCCTGGGTGAAGCTCACCGGTGCCTACATCCTCTCGAAGGTCGGGCCGCCGACCTACGCGGATCGCGGCCGCCTCGCCCGCGCCTACGTGGCGCTCGCCCCCGAACGGCTCGTCTGGGGCAGCGACTGGCCGCATCCGACCGCCGCGGCCGACGCGAAGCCGGACGATGCCGTGCTCATCGACCTGCTGGCGGTCTGGGCCCCCGACGAGGCGGTGCGAAACCGCATCCTCGTGGCCAATCCGGCCAAGCTCTACGGCTTCTGATCCGATCCGAGACGAGAGAGGCCTCGCCTATGCTCAGCCAAACCCGATCCCGGCGCACCGTCCTCCAGGGCGGCGCGGCGCTCGCCCTGGCCACGGCCGCCGACCTCCGTGACCGGCCGGCGGACGCCGCGGACGCCACGCCGTTCTCGTCGGGGACGGAGGCGCCGGCGATCGCCGTTCCGCCGAACGCCTGCGACTGCCACATCCACATCCTGTCGACCCGCTATCCGGCCTCGCCCCACTGGAAGGGCCAGCCGGTGCTGGACAGCGACGTCGCCGCCTACCGCCAGGTGCAGGCCCGCCTCGGGACGAGCCGGGTGGTGGTGGTGACGCCCTCGACCTACGGCACCGACAACCGCCCGACCCTCGACGGCGTGGCGCAGTTCGGCCCCTCGGCCCGCGCGGTGGTCGTGGTCGATCGCGACGTCACCGATGCCGAGCTTCGGACGATGGCGGGCCGGGGCGCGGTCGGCATCCGGGTGAACTTCGGCACGCCGCAATCCTGGGGGCCGACCACCGCGGAGCGTCTCGAGACGATGGCCCGCAAGGTCGCGCCGCTGGGCTGGCACGTCCAGATCTACGCGACCGGCGACACGATCGTGGAGCTCGAACCCGTCCTGAGCCGCCTGCCGACGCCCCTGGTCATCGATCATCTGGCGCGGCTCCCGCCGGACCAGGGCGTGAGCCATCCCGCCTACGCCGCGGTGCGCCGGCTGCTCGACGGCGGCCGGACGTGGATGAAGCTGTCGGGGGCCTACCTCAACACCGCGAGCGGACCGCCCGCCTATGCCGACGCGACGGCGGTGGCGAAGTCCTTCGCGGCCGCGGCCCCGGAGCGCGTGGTCTGGGGCAGCGACTGGCCGCACCGGGGCGAGAAGCACCTGCCCGACGACGCCCGGCTGCTCGACCTCCTGGCCGAATGGGTCCCCGACGACCGGGCGCGGGCGCGGGTTCTGGTCGATAATCCCGCGGCGCTGTACGGGTTCGGCTGAGCGAAGACGGAGGAGCAGATCCGGGCCCAAGCCGCGGTGATCGTGTCTGCTTCAGCGATCCTCCACGTCGCGTGACGCGGCCGAACGGGCTCGAAGCAGCCCGCCGATCCGGCCGAACGCGGAAGGGACGCGCTTCTGCGGGTTGCTCAGGACAGGAGCGCGAGCAGACCGGACAGGTCGGGTCGTTCATCGATCGTCCAGAAGGCGTCGAGGACGCGACGCACCTCGAGCGGATCGAGACGCTCGCCCGCGTTCATGCGAAACTTGCGTTCGACGTCGTCGCGGGTCATCGGCCTCGACACGAATCCCGGCACGTCGTCGACCTGCCTCACGATCTCGCGCCCATCCCTCAGCGTCGCGGTCAGTCGGTTCGGCACCGCTTTCGGCTGCATCGCCGTGAGGGCAGGGTCCTCGGCGACGGTGATCCGGTCAATGAGGGCGAGCAGGGCCGGATCGCTCAGCCTGTCGGGGGCGTAGCTGTCGTTGGTGATGGCTCCGTCGAGCATCGCCCGCGCGGTGATATAGGGCAGGCTGTGATCGGCGGTGTCCTTCGTCGTCGGGCGCCACTTCTCGCGGTCGCGGCCGGCGGTGACGTAGCCGAGATGGGTCGTGTCGATGCGCAGGCTCTGAACGGCGTCGACACCACCGGCTTCCGTGACGACGTCGATCGCCGCCGGGATCGCCGTCAGGCAATAGACCTGCGCCGGATAGGGCTTGATCCCGCATCGCGAGATCCGGAAGGGGCGCCCCTCACCGCCGAACGTCGCCACGTCGACGGTGAACGGGCCCGAGACCTGCTTGAAGAATCCGGCGCGGCCTTCGAAGATCGGCGCCGGTCCCGTGAGACCGGCGCGGGCGAGGCGCGCGGCGAACACGCCTGCGCGGGTCGCCTCGGCATCGGCCACGCCCTTCCAGTCCGAGAGCGTCTGGACGCGGGTCTGGTTCATGGCGATATGGCCGTTGATCGCGAGATTGACGGCCTGGGTCAGGGCTTCCGGGGAGAGACGCATCAGCCGGCCCGATGCCAGCGCGGAGGCAGGCAGTAGACCGGATGGTCCCAGCCACGCCCCGTTACTTCCGCGGCATCGAGCAGGCGGCAATTGATCTCGTAGGCGAGGGCGATCGAAGCGATCAGTTCGCGGCCGGTCGCACGCTCGGCCTCGGCGACGGCGAGGCAGGCGGCGATGGCGTCGCTGGGGTGACCGGGCTCGCGGCCGACATAGACGTCGTTGAAATCCGCGTAGCGGATGGCGACGCCGTTGGCGAAGGCTGCGAGTTCCGGGCTGCTCCGCCGGTCCGTGCCGAGCACCGTCGCGGCACCCGCTCCGTCGCTGAGCGCAATGTCCCGACAGATCCGCACCGGGCCGGCATCGAGGGCGGCGAGCCCGCATCCCAGCGCGTCGATCAGATGGACCTTCGCGGTCTCGACCGTGGCCGTGTCGAGATCCTCGAATCGCAGGGCGTGGGCGTAGGCCGCGAGCCGGTCGGCGAGGGGCGGCCCGTCACCGGAGGCGGCCCTCGCCGGTGCGGCGGCAAGGGATGCGGCCGCGGCCAGCCACGCGGCCACCTGACGGCGGGAGGGGTCGGTCGGGATCCGCATCGCGCCCTCCCGTTCAGGCGAAGCCGTAGAGCGTCGCCGGGTTGTCGACGAGGATCCTGTCGCGGGCAGCGGCGCTGCCGGCCCAGTCGGAGAGCAGGTCGAACAGCACCGCGTCGTCGGGCTTGTGCTTCTCCGTGACGTGCGGCCAGTCGCTACCCCAGACGAGGCGTTCGGGGGCGAGCCGCACGAAGGCCTGAGCGGTGCGCGTCGCGTCCGGATAGCCGGGCGGACCGGCCTCGGTGTTGAGGTAGGCGCCGGCGAGCTTCACCCAGGCCCGGCCCTTCTCGACCAGTCCGGCGATGGTCGCGAAGGCGGGATCGTCGGGCCCCCTGGCCGGGTCGAGGCGGCCCATGTGGTCGAATACGATGGGGCATGGCAGCCTGTTCAGCAGGGCCTCGTTCTCCCGGATCTGGTTCCCGGACATGTACAACTGCACGTGCCAGCCGAGATCGGCGATGCGCTTGGCGAGCGGCTCGATCGTCGCGATGGGGGCCACCGTGTCGTTGGGATTCCACACGCTGAAGCGAAGGCCGCGGACGTAGCCGGCGTCGAGGCGCTTCAGCTCGACGTCGGTGACGTCCGGGCGCAGGACGGCGATGCCGCGCCCGTTCCCGCCGAAGCGCGCGAGGGCGTCCAGCAGACAGGTCGGGTCGGTGCCGTGATTCTTCGGCTGGACCGGCACGGCGCGGGTCGTGCCGAGACGCGCCTGGAGCAGGCGATACGCGTCGAAGGTCATGCCCGGGGGCTTGGGCGTGTCCGGCGGCGGGAAGCGCGCGTCGATGATGTGGAAGTGGCAATCGCAGGCCCGGGCCGGCGCACGATGGCGCGGCCGCTCGGTCCCGGCCGAGTTCGGCACCGATCCGTCGGTCGCGCGCGCCCAGTCGGACGTTGCCATGCCGGCCATGCCGGCCATGGCGGCCGCGACGAAGCCGCGGCGTGTCAGCGTGGGCATTCCCAGCCTCCCTGTCATTGTCGTCAGCGGGCGTCGCCGCTGCGGACCACGCCCGCGGCGACGAGGTCGTCAAAGGCCGCGCCCGCGATGCCGATCTGCCCCAGCACCTCGCGGTTGTGCTGGCCGAGGGTGGGCGCGGGCGTGCGGATCGCGCCCGGCCGGTCGTGGAGCCGCGGCACGACGGCGTGCATGGGGATGAGCCCCATGTCGGGGTCGGGATAGTCGGCGATGAGTTCGCGCTCGACCACGTGCGGGTCGGCGACGAGCTTGGCCGCATCGTTGATCGGGCCGATCGTCACCTCGGCGGCCTCGAAGAACGCGACGTTCTCGTCCTGCGTCCGCTCCGCGATGAAGGCGCCGATGATCGCGTCGAGCTCGTCCACGTGGCGCAGCCGGTCGGCGTTGGTGCGGAAGCGCGGATCGTCCACGAGGTCGGGGCGCCCGATCGCCCGGAACAGGCGCTCGGCCATCTTCTGGATCGAGCCCGACAGGCCGACATAGAGCCCGTCGCTGCACCGGTAGGCGTTGCGCGGCGCCGAGTTCGTCGAGCGCGAGCCGGTCCGCGGCTTTCCCTTGCCGGTGAGCCGGTAATGGGCGGCCTGCGGGCTGAGGATCGCGAAGAGCGGATCCAGAAGCGGCAGATCGATCACCTGCCCCCGGCCGCCGTTCACCTCGACCTCGCGCAGGGCGATCATGGCGGCCGAGGCGCCGGTGAGTCCGGCGACGCCGTCCGCGAGGTACATCGGCGGCAGCACGGGCTCGCGGTCGGCGAAGCCGTTCATGGCGGCGAAGCCCGAGAAGCCCTCGATGACCGTGCCGAAGCCGGGCCGCTGCGCGTAGGGCCCGTCCTGCCCCCAGCCGGAGATGCGGATGATCGTCAATCCGGGATTGAGGGCGTGCAGAGACTCCGGCGCGAGGCCCATCGCTTCCAGCACCCCGGGGCGGAAGCTTTCGATCAGCATCTGGCAGGAGGGCACGAGCGCGCGGAGCACCTCGACGGCGCGGGGATCGCGCAGCGACAGGCACAGGCTCTTCTTGTTGCGGGCGTAGATCTTCCAGTGGGTCTCGACGCCCTCGGTCTTCCAGGCGCGCAGGGTGTCGCCCTCGGGGGGCTCGACCTTGATCACCTCGGCACCGAAATCGCCGAGCATCTGCGTCAGGACGTTGCCGGCGAAGAGCCGGGAGAGGTCGAGGATGCGCACCCCGTCGAGGATACCCCGGGCCTCGGGTCGGTAGGCGCGCCGGTGCAGTTCGCGCTCGGTCATGGGACTTCCGTCGCGGTGTGGAGATCGGACAGCGCCACGACGGCGCGGGCGCGGGCCAGGAAGGGCGGATCGATCATCCGCCCGTCCACGAGGATGGCGCCGAGACCCCGCGCCTCGGCCTCGGCGGCCGCCGCCAGGATGCGGCGCGACCACGCCACCGCGTCCGGGCTCGGCAGGAAGGCGGCGTTGGCGATGTCGACCTGGGACGGGTGGATACAGGTCTTGCCCGCGAAGCCGTGGCGGCGGGCCGCCTCGCACTCGGCGCGGAAGGCCTCGGGGTCCCTCACCGCCGCGAAGGCTCCGTCATAGGCGGGCAGGCCGGCCTCGGCGGCGGCGAGCCGGACGGCGACGCGGATCTGAGCGAGGGCGGCTTCGTCGTGCCGGACGATGCCGCACGGCTCCAGCAGATCGGCGTAGCCGATCTGCAGGCCGGCGACGCGGGGATGGGCGCAGGCGAGGTCAGCCGCCCGGCGGAGGCTTCTCGGGGTCTCGATGTTGACGAGGAGGCGAATGCGACCCGTCGGATCGAGGCGGTCGAGGCGCGCGGCCGCCTCGATGATGGCGGCCGGATCCTCGACCATCGGCAGGTTGATGAGATCCGTGCGCGGCAGGGACACCGCCTCGAGGTCGCGCGCGAAATGCCCGGTGCCGGGGGCGTTGACCCGCACCACGACCGCCTTGCGCAGGGTGGTCGGCGCTTCCCGCAGATAGGTCGCGAGCGTGTCCCGCGCCTCGTCCTTGCGGGCTTCCGGCACGGCGTCCTCCAGGTCGAAGGAGAGGGCGTCGGCGGGGCCGGTGGCGGCCTTCGCGAACAATTCGGGCCGGGAGGCCGGGACGAACAGCTTGGAGCGCATCAGCACGGCGCGCCTCCGTCAGGCGATCTTGAAATGCGCCATCGCGACGATGGCCACGGTGACGGTGAGCGCCCCGCCGATCCGCGTCGCGACCTGGGCGAAGGGCATCAGCTCCATCCGCTCGGCGGCGGTCAGGATCATCACGTCGCCCGTGCCGCCGAGGCCGCTGTGGCAGGCGTTCACGATCGCGGTCTCGATCGGGTACATGGCGAGCCAGCGCCCGACGACGTAGCCGGTGCCGGTCAGCGCGAGCACGGTCGCCACGATGGTGACGAGGTTGGCCGGGTGGAACGCCTCGACCAGCTCGTGCCAGGGAGTCAGCGCCACCGCCGTGCTGAACAGCAGCGGATAGGTCACCGCCACCACGAAGAAGCGGAACACCACGCGGGCGCCTTCCTCCAGCGAGGCCGGAACCGCCCGCAGCAGCTTCGCGAGGACGACGAGGAACAGCATCGCCACCGGCGCGGGTAATCCGATCAGCGCGTGGATCAGCGTGCCGAAGACGTAGACGGCGATGCCGGTGATGCCGCCGGCCGCGACGGTGGCGACGTCGATCCCGGAGGTGTTGCGGTGAGCCGCACCGTGGTCGGCATCCGTGTCTCCGTCAGCGGCGGGCTGGAGCCGGCCGTTGCCGGTGAGGTCGGGGCGGCGCTTGCCCAGCGTGTTCAGGGCGCCGCAGATGACGATGGCGACGAGGTTCCCGAAGAACACCAGCGGCAGGATCTGCCCCAGCATCCCGCCGTGGTCGACGCCCAGCGCCTCCGCGTAGCCGACCGAGAGCGGGATCGCGCCCTCGCCGACGCCCCCGGCCATCACGGGCACCACGACGTAGAGGATCGACCGCCAGAAGCCGATGCCGACGAGCCAGCCGACACTTCCGCCCACGAGGAGGCCGGCGAGCGACCCCAGCGCCAGGGGCACGAAGATCTTGGCGAAGCCCTGGATCAGCACCCGACGGTCCATGCTCAGGATCGAGCCGACCACCACGGCAGTGATGAACAGGTAGATGAAGTTCGTCGACTTGGTGAAGGTCGTCACCGACTGCACCAGCGGCGCCGGCAGGAGCTGGTGGGCGACGAGGAACGAGGGCAGGAAGATCGTCACCAGGGACGATCCGCCGACCGCCCGCAGCAGCGGGATCCGCCGGCCGATCTCGGCGCAGGTGAAGCCCCCCGCGACCAGGACGGCGATCATCACCGTCACTTCGCCCGAGATCTTACCCCTGACGGCGAAGGCCGCGATGAGGGCCAGCAGCAGCACATAGACGGGCAGCGGGACGATGCCGACCCGCGTCTCCATGGCCTGAGTCCAGAAGGGTTTCGGCGTCGATATCGAGCGGGTCGAGGTCGCGACCGTGGACCCGGCAGCGGCACGCGCAGTCATCGTTTCCTCCGCATCGCCCCGTGTTCAGCCGGAGTCGCATCGTGTCGGGCAGGCGTCGCCCCGCGCCTTGTCCCGCAGCGGCATGGTCGAGTAAAATGAATTGATCGCATCAATTCATGACGTTTCGGCATGAAACTCCCCGTCGACGGTGTTCAGGCCTTCGTTCTCATCGCGGAGCTCGGCAGCTACCGCCGGGCGTCCGAGAGTCTCGGCTTGACCCAGACCGCGCTCACCCGGCGGATCCAGAAGCTCGAGGGCTTCCTCGGCGCGATGCTCCTCGACCGCACCACGCGGACGGTGCGCCTCAGCGCCGTCGGCCGCGAGTTCCTGCCGCTGGCCACGCGGCTCATCGCCGACTTCACCCAGGGGATCGAGCGCTTGCGCACGACCTCTCGGCTGGGCGTCGGCGACGTCACCGTCGCGACCGTCCAATCGATTGCCTTCCGTCGGATGCCGGCGGTTCTGCAGGCCTACGCGCGCGATCATCCGCAGAACCGGGTGCAGATCCTCGAACGCTCCGGCGCGCTGGTCACCGAAGCCGTGCGCAAGGGTGAGGCGGATTTCGGGATCCACATCCAGCAGGAGGCCGATGCCGATCTCCTCGAGGATCGGCTCGTGCGGGATCCGTTCGTGCTGATCTGCCACCGCAGCCATCCGCTGGCCGGACGGCGCGAGCTTCGGTGGACCGAGTTATCCGGTACGGATCTCGTGACGCTCGGCGGCGCCAGCGGCAACCGGGCGCGCGTCGAGGCTCAACTGGCAGCCGCGGACTTGCCGCCGCGCGGTCGGTTCGTGGTCGAGAGCACGCCGACCGCCCTGGCGCTGGTGTCGGCCGGCATCGGCGCCGCGATTCTCCCGGCGGCCCTCGGGGGCGCTTCTCCGCGCGACGATCTCGTTGAGGTCTTGCTGACCGAGCCCGCGATCTACCGCACGATCAGTCTGGTGCGCCGCCGCAATACCTCCCTGACGCCGGCCGCAGCCATGTTCTACGAGGCACTCAAGGCTGAACTGTCGACGGATCTCGATGAGTTTGCACTGCGAGGAGATCCGGGCGGCGCCGCCCTCCTGCGCCGATGAGGGCGTGCCGCCGGAAAATCTCGCTCTCGGGATCCGCCGTCAACGCCCTGCATGACCGGGAAGGGGCGCAACGCGGGACGGGCGGTTGGCGGAACAGGGCTGCCCGCGCCGCGTCCGGCGCATGACCGACGACGTCGGAGATACCGCGGAAGCCAAGCTGGAATGAGCCGGCTCTCGACCGGGCCCTCTCCCGGCTGAGGAGCTGCGATGGGTTTCCGGGCCGCCGTGGCAGCATCCGACTATCCTCGGGCGAGCGGTTCGCTGAGGATGCCGTGCGGCGATGTGCGGTGATGTGCGGTGATGCGCAACGCTGCGCTGCACGCGCCCCGCGATCCCGCGCCGGCCGCGGGCCGGGGTTGCGCGCTGCCGCGGATCCGGTCAGGCCGGAGCGCGGTTCATGCCGGGGCGCCGCGCCCCCGTCGGGAGACCGAGCTTGACCGCGCCGAGTCCCACAGCCTCGCCCCCCGGACGTCTCCGGCGGCGCCGCCTCGCGGCCGGCCGGGGCAGCCTGAGCCGGCCCGGCGGCGACCTGCGGCGCCTGCCCACGGGTCTCGATCTCCGGAACGTGCGGCTCGTGGAGGGCGTGCGCGCCGCCTTCGCGTTCGGCGTCGTCATCCTCCTCAACATCTGGATCCAGTGGTCGCCGCTGCTGACCATGGCGCTCGCCGCCAACCTCGCCTGCTTCTGCGACAACGGCGGCCCGATGCGCGCGCGCCTGCGCGTCCTCACCGCCTTCTCGTTCCTCGGCGGCCTGCTCTGGGCCGGCCTCGGCCTGATCCAGCCCCTCGGCCTGCCGGTGGTCGTCCCGGTCGCCTGCGCGCTGATCTTCGCCTGCTCGTACGCGCGCGTCTGGAGCGTGCAGGCCCAGTCGGCCGGCAACGTGCTCGTGGTGGTGCTGTGCATCGCCCTCGACCGGCCGCTCGACGGGGCGCAGGCGGCCGTCACCGCGGCGATGTTCGCGGCCGGCGGTCTCTGGGCGACATTCCTGGCCCTGGTCATCTGGCGGCTGCACCCGTACCGCCCGGCCCACCGGGCCGTGGCGGAGGTCTGGCACAACCTCGCCCGGCTCTGCGGCGACCTCGAGCGGCTCGTCGCCCTGCCGGAGCCCGACACGGCCGCCTTCGACGGCCACGCGCGGGGCCACCGGCGCGGCGTGCGGGCGAGCATCGAGACCGCCCGGACCATGATCCTCGACCTCGCCCGCTCCCGCGAGCGCGTCTCCGACCGCACCGCCCAGGCCCTGCTGCGCCTGGAGAGCGCCGAGCAGATCTTCGCCGCCCTGATCGCCGTGGGCGAACTGATCGACAGCCGCCCCGACGCGCGCCGCCGGGCGCTCGCCAAGGTGTTCCTGCGGCGCCTGCGCCCCCTGCTGGTGACCATCGCGCGGGCGATCCGCGACGACGTCAACCTCGACCTCGCCCGCCTGGAGCACTCCATCGCCCGGGTGGCCGAGGGCCTGTCGGAGGACCCGACCCTGGCCCGCCTCGCCGACCGGATCGTCGGGCGCGTGCGGATCGGCGCCAAGCTGTCGACGCCGGACGGCTACCGGCCCGGCGGCACGATCACGGAGGGCGGCAGCCTCGACCGCTGGACCCGCTACGTCGGGCCGCTGGCGCAGAACTTCACCCTGGCCTCGCCCAACCTGCGGCACGCCCTGCGGGCGAGCGCGGTCGCGGCGCCGGCGCTCGCCGCGACCCTGACCTACGCGGGCGCCTTCACGCACTGGCTGGTGATGACCGTGGTGCTCACCATGCAGCCCTTCTACGCGGCGACGTGGCAGCGGGCGCTGGAGCGGATCGGCGGCACGGTGCTGGGCGGCCTCGTGGGCGCCGTGCTCGCCTACTACGCCACGAGCCCGCTGGCGGAGGCCGGGCTGATCCTGGTGCTCAGCATCGTCGGCTTCGCGGCGCGCCAGATCTCCTACGGCTTCTTCGTCACCTGCCTGACGCCCCTCGTGGTGCTGCTCGTCGAACTGCTGGAGCCCGGCCACAGCTCCTGGGAGATCGTCGCCATGCGGGGGGGCTTCACGGTGCTGGGCGGCGTGATCGCGGTGGCGAGCTGCCTGGTGCTCTGGCCGATCTGGGAGCCCGATCAGGTCCGGCAGGAACTGCGCCGGGCGCTCAGGGCGCAGGCCGGCCTCGCCGAGGCGGTGCTCCGCGCGCCGCCCGGCGAGGGCCGCGAGACCGCGATCGCGGCGCAGAGCCGCGAGGCCGGCCTCGCCCTCAACGATCTGGAAGCGGCGCTGTCCCGCGCCCTGCAGCAGCCCCGGGCCGGCAGCCACCCGGAGGTGGAATCCGCCCTGGTGGCCGACGCGACCCTGCGCCGGATCAGCGCCCGGCTCATCGTCCTGCGGCACGCCCCGGAGGCGGCCGCCCCAGAGGCGGAGCCTTGGCGGGCCTGGATCAGCGCGACCCTGGCGGCCCTGGGTGCCGACAGGCCCGTGCCCGAGCGGCCCGCGCTGGATCGCGGGCAATCGCTCGTGCGCCTCGTCAGTCAGGTCGATCTTCTGGTCGGGACCCTGCGCCCCGGGGAGATCCGGGCCGCGGCGGGGGACGATGGCGGGGCGCCGGAGACCGGGCGCGGGACCGACGCGCGCGCGGGCCAGCCGGTCCTGCCGTCCTGACGGACGGGCCTGCCGAGCCCCGCGCGAGGGCCGGTCCCGCGGCGTTCCCGCGGGCCCGGTCTCCCGTCAGAACCGCGGCAGGGCGTTGGCCGGGCCGCCGGCATGCGGGCCGCTGTAGCGGTAGGCGGCCGCCCGCGCGGGACCGGCGTCGTTCCGGTACAGGGCGGGGGCGTTGCCGACCCAGCCCGAATAGGCCGAGGCCGGGTAGGGCGAGTGCTTCGAATCGAGGCCCTGCGCGAGGGCGGGCGTGGCGACCGCGGCGACCAGGGCGGCGGCGGCGAGCATGCGGACGGTCATGGTGATCTCCTAGTGTCTTCGTATGACTTCGACGGGAAGTCATCCGGTCAACCGTGTCGAGTGAGGAAGATCGTCGTCGCGATGCGCTGGGCGGCGGTCTTGATCGCTCCGGCTTTGCTTGGCCGAATGTGACCTCTCAACGGGGATACTCTGCCCCGGGTTCGCGCGCCGCCGTGCGCTGGCGCACGGGGAGACGCGGCGCGGGCCGGGAGGCCGGAGACCGGCCCGGCCGGGGATGCGTCCCGCGCCGAAGCGTGGCACAGACCGCGGCCTGAAAGGGATGCAGACCATGCGGCTGATCGTCGGCCTCGGAAACCCGGGCGCGCGCTACGCGGGCAACCGCCACAATATCGGCTTCCTCGCCGTCGACGCGATCGCCCGCCAGCACCGGGCGAGCCCGTTCCGCCACCGCTTCCAGGGCGAGGCCGCCGAGGTGGTGCTGGGCACCGAGCGGGCGATCCTGCTGAAGCCCTCGACCTTCATGAACGAGTCCGGCCGCGCGGTCTCGGAGGCGCAGCGCTTCTACAAGATCCCGCTGGCCGACGTGATCGTGCTGCACGACGAGCTCGACCTCGCCCCCGCCAAGCTCCGGGTGAAGCGCGGCGGCGGCAATGCCGGCCATAACGGCCTGCGCTCGATCACCGCGCAGTGCGGCAACGACTACCGGAGGGTGCGGCTCGGCATCGGTCATCCCGGCGACAAGGCGCTGGTCCATGCCTACGTGCTCAACGATTTCGGCAAGGCCGAGCTGCCCTGGGTCGAGGATCTCTGCCGGGCGGTGGCCGACCACGCCGCCCTGCTCGCCGCCGGCGAGGACGCGAGCTTCCAGAACAAGGTCCACCTGGCCATGGCCGGCCGCGGCTGGGACGACGTGAAGACGCTGGGCGCCAGAAATTGACACGCCCACACGGGGACGGGATATCGGGGCGGGCGAGAGGGTCCGATGAAGGCGGTGCGCGTCGCGCCCGGCTGTCGGCGGTTCGATTGCCTCCCGGCGGCCGCGGCCCGGCGCGTCGGTGCCGCGCGTGCTCGACCGAGGACAGGGCGCGCGGCGTGTTCGCGGACCCGATTCTCATCAACCCATTCCGCGCGTCGCCCGACGACGCGCTGCGACGGAACTGACCCATGGGCTTCAAATGCGGCATCGTCGGCCTGCCGAACGTCGGCAAGTCGACCCTCTTCAACGCGCTGACGCAGACGGCGGCCGCCCAGGCGGCGAACTACCCGTTCTGCACCATCGAGCCGAATGTCGGCGAGGTGGCGGTGCCGGATCCGCGGCTGACTGACCTCGCCCGGATCGCGTCCTCGAAGGAGATCATCCCGACGCGGCTGACCTTCGTGGACATCGCCGGCCTCGTCCGCGGCGCCTCCAAGGGCGAGGGCCTGGGCAACCAGTTCCTGGCCAATATCCGCGAGGTCGACGCGATCGCCCACGTGGTCCGCTGCTTCACGGACGGCGACGTCACCCACGTGGAGGGCAAGGTCGATCCGGCCGCCGATATCGAGACCATCGAGACCGAGCTGATGCTCGCCGACCTCGACAGCCTGGAGCGCCGCGCCCAGTCGCTGGAGAAGAAGGCCAAGGGCGCCGACAAGGAGGCCAAGGAGACCCTCGACCTCGTCAACCGCGCCCTGCCGCTCCTGCGCGACGGCAAGCCCGCCCGCCTCGTGGAGCGCAAGCCCGACGAGGAGAGGCTGTTCCAGCAGCTCGGCCTGATGACCGCCAAGCCCGTCCTCTACGTCTGCAACGTCGACGAGGGCGACGCCGACAAGGGCAACGCCTACTCGGACGCGGTCTTCGCCCGCGCCAGGGCGGAGGGCGCCGTGGCGGTGGTGGTCTCGGCCAAGATCGAGAGCGAGATCGCCGTGATGCCGGAGGCCGACCAGGCCGAGTTCCTGGAGGCGGTGGGGCTCACCGAGCCGGGCCTGAACCGGGTGATCCGCGCCGGCTACGACCTGCTCGGCCTCGTCACCTACTTCACGGTCGGCCCCAAGGAGGCCCGCGCCTGGACGATCACCAAGGGCACCCGCGCCCCCGGGGCGGCCGGGGTGATCCACTCGGATTTCGAGAAGGGCTTCATCCGCGCCGAGACGATCGCGTTCAAGGATTACACGACCCTCAACGGCGAGGCCGGGGCCCGGGACGCCGGCAAGCTCCGGCTGGAGGGCAAGGATTACGTGGTGCAGGACGGCGACGTGCTGCACTTCCGCTTCGCCAACTGAGGCCGGTGCTGTCGGCACGGTGCGCGCGCTTCATCCCCGCCCCGCTGATCAACGAGACGAGCCCGCCATGCCCGATCCCGCCCTCGAAGACTTCTCCGTCGGCGACGTGATCGTCGGGGAGCCGCTGACGGTGACCCGCGACGACATCGTGGGCTTCGCGAAGGATTTCGACTTCCAGCCGTTCCACCTCGACGAGGCGGCGGCGGAGACGACCTTCGCGGGCCGGCTGATCGGCTCGGGCTGGCACACGGCGGCCCTGGGCATGCGGCTGCTCCAGCAGGGGCCGTTCCGGGGCGGCTCGTCGCTCGGCGCGCCGGGCATCGACGAGCTGCGCTGGCTCGCGCCGGTCCTGCCCGGCGACGCCCTGACGCTGACCTTCCGGGTCGCGGGCCTGCGCGACTCGGCCACGAAGCCCGGCCTCGGCTTCGTGACCGCCGAGGTCGCCCTCGGCAACCAGCGGGCTGAGACGGTGCTGACCCAGCGCTTCACCTTCATGCTCGCCCGCCGCGGCACCGACCCCCTGCCCCCGCGGCCGGTGGAGACCGGCGTGCCGGGGCCGGTCGCCGAGCCGGAGGATGCCGAGATCCTGCCGTTCCTGCGGGATGCCGAGATCGGGGCCGTGCGCGACCTGGGCGCCTACCCGTTCACCGCCGAGGCGATCGTGGCCTTCGCGCGGGCCTACGATCCGCAGGCCTTCCACCTCGACCACGACGCGGCCAGGCGCAGCCATTTCGGCGGCCTCTGCGCCTCCGGCTGGCACACGACCGCCGCCTACATGAACCGGATGCTCACGACCCGCGCCCGGGACGCCGCCTACACGGCCAGCCGCGGGCCGGTGCCGGAGGCGGGGCCCTCCCCCGGGTTCAAGAACCTGCGCTGGCTGAAGCCCGTCTACGCGGGCGACACGGTGCGCTTCAGCGCCAAGCTCACCGACAAGCGCGCCTCGGCGTCACGGCCCGGCTGGGGCCTGGCCTTCGCGCGCAACACCGGGGTGAACCAGCGCGGCGAGGCGGTCTTCGCCTTCGACAGCGCGGTCTTCCACCGCTGGGAGCCCTGAGCGGGCCCGGCCGTCAGGCCGGAGCCTTGCCGAGCACCGCGAGGGACTGGCCCAGATGCGCGCCCGACGGCCACGGCGCCGCCGTTCCGTCGAGGAACGTCACGCTGTCGAAGCCGATATGGTCCGCCCAGGTCTGCCAGACGCTGCGCTCGATGAACGTGTTGAGGTGCGGCACCGTGCTGGTGCGCTGCTCGCCGACCGTCTTGGTGAAGACGCCCCAGTGCGAGGCCATGCTGAACTCGAGGAACGAGGCCACGACGCGGCCGCCGGGCCTGAGGGCGCGGTGCATCTCCTCCAGGTAGATGTAGCACTCCGTGTGCAGGAGATGCGTGAACACGCTGAAGGCCGAGACGAGGTCGACGCTGCCGTCGGCGACCGGCAGCGACAGCGCCGTGTTCCTGGCGAAGCGGTAATCCTTGGGACAGCGGCGCTTGGCGTAGTCCAGCAGCTCCTGGACGACGTCGAGGCCGAGATACGCGACGGTGCCGGTGCGGGCGAGGTGAACCGCCAGGCGCCCGGAGCCGCAGCCGAAATCGACCACCGACTGGCCGTCCCGGAGCCCGAAATGGTGGAGGATCTCGCACTCGATCGCGCCGATCCGGTCGTAGTCGCCGCCCACCGCCACGCTCATCGCCTCGTCCAGGGGCAAGTCGCGCGTCAATTGGCGTACGTACGCCTCGTAATCCTCGACGAAATGAAATCTCGCCATCGCGGCCACCTCGAAGGCATCGAGATCGGACTGGGATGATCAGTCCGTCCGCCGTCGAGACGTGTTCTTCCCCGCGGCGGTCCAGCATCCGTTGTGCCGAACACCGTCGAGCCGGGGAAGCATCGGCGTGGATACGGGGCGCGAATTGCCCCCGAGGCTGCCTTTTCGGTCACACCGCGTTCGGGACGCCCCGGATACTGCGCCGGGCGGCCGCGGCCGCCCGGAACTCCGCCCTCACGCCGCGCTCCGGCGCTCCGGGTAGAGCCCGTACAGGCCCTCGCGGCTCGCGTCGCAGATGCCGCGCTCCGTGATGATCCCGGTCACGAGGCGCGACGGCGTCACGTCGAAGGCGGGGTTGGCCACCGGGCTGCCGGGGGAGACGACCTCGATCGTGGCGAAGCCGCCGTCGGGCAGCCGGCCGGTCATGTGGGTGACCTCGCGCCCGTCGCGCTCCTCGATCGGGATCTCCTTCACCCCGTCGTCGAGCGTCCAGTCGATGGTCGAGAACGGCAGGGCGGCGTAGAACGGCACGCCGTTGTCGTGGGCCGCCAGCGCCTTCAGGTAGGTGCCGATCTTGTTGCAGACGTCGCCGCTCGCCGTGGTCCGGTCCGAGCCGACGATGCAGAGGTCGACGTCGCCGTGCTGCATCAGGTGGCCGCCGGCATTGTCGGCGATGACCGTGTGCGGCACGCCGTGGCCGTTCAGCTCGAAGGCCGTGAGCGCGGCGCCCTGGCTGCGCGGCCGGGTCTCGTCGACCAGGACGTGGACCGGCACGCCCCGCTCGTGGGCGGCGTAGACCGGCGCGAGCGCCGTGCCCCAGTCCACCGTGGCCAGCCAGCCGGCATTGCAGTGGGTCAGCACGGTGATCGGCCGGTCGCCGCCCCGGGCCGCGTGGAGGTCGGCGATGATCTGGCCGCCGTGGGCGCCGATCGCGCGGCAGCTCGCCACGTCCTCCTCGGCGATGCGGCCGGCCTCCGCGAAGGCGCGGGCGAAGCGCTCGTCCGGCGCGGTCTGGCGCAGGTTGGCGGAGACCCGGTCCAGCGCCCAGCGCAGGTTGATCGCGGTCGGGCGGGTCGCCGCGAGCGTCGCCACCGCCCGGTCGATGCCGTCGTGGGAGGCGTCGGCCCGCATGGCGAGCGCCAGCCCGTAGGCGGCCGTGACGCCGATCAGGGGCGCGCCCCGCACGATCATCGTGCGGATCGCCACCGCGGCGTCCTCCAGCGTGGCGAGGCGCCTCAACTCGAACGCGAAGGGCAGGCGGGTCTGGTCGATCACCTGGACGCTGACGCCGTCGGGGTCCGGGAAGATCGTGCGGTAGGGCTGGCCGTCGATATTCATGGCCGCTCCTGTGCCACAGCGGGGCGGCTTTTGCATCCTCCCGGGCGCCGGCACGACGGCCTGGGGATGCCCCGCCCGGCGGCCGGTCAGCCTTCCTCAACCTTAGCGGGTCGTTAAGGCGCTCGTGCCTAGCCTCGGGGGTAAGTTCCCGTTTCGCGTCCGGTCCCGCATGCGCTCGCTTCGCCGTCCCGCATCGCCCTACGAGACTTTCGTCGACAGCGTTCGCCCGTTCCTGGGCAAGCGCCTGACGGAGCTCGGCGGCTTCGTGCTGTTCACCGGCGCGGTCGCCCTGACCGTGGCGCTGGCCACGTGGTCGATCGACGACCCGAGCCTGAACCACGCCACCGACCACGCCGCCCACAACGTCCTCGGCCAGCCGGGCGCCGTCGTGGCCGATCTCGCCATGCAGATCCTGGGCCTGGGCTCCCTGGCCTTCGTGCTGCCGCCGGTCCTCTGGGGCATCCGGCTGATGCGGGAGCGCGACCTGCCCGAGGGCGGCCTGCGCATCGCGCTCTGGATCATCGGCTTCTGCGCCGCCAGCGCGGTGGCGAGCGCGCTCCCGCCGACGACCCGCTGGCCGCTGCCCACCGGCCTCGGCGGCGTGGCCGGCGACGGCCTGCTGTCGATGGCGCGGGTGATCGTCGGCGCGGTCTCGTCGGCGGCAGCCCACCTCGTCGGCTTCGGCTACGCCGCGGTGGCGATCCTCAGCCTGACCGGCGCCTGCCGATTCGGCGCCGTCGAGGAGGAACCCCTGCACGACGACCCCTACCCCGTCCGGCGCGCGCCGGCGCGGGGCCGGGATTCGGGCCGGGACGAGCGCGAGGATTCCGATGAGCCGAGCCTCGGCCTCGTCGGTGTCGGCGCCCTGGCGCAGGGGCTGATGGGCCTGCGCGGCGCCGCGGCCGAGCGGATCGCCGCGTGGCGCGCGGGCCGGGCCGAGCCGATCGACGGCGCGTCGCCCGCCCTCGCGGCCCGCCGCGCCTTCACGGACGCCGATCTCCCCTGGGCCGACCACCTGCCCGAGGGCCGGCAGGCCGGCGCGAGCCGGCGCGAGCCCGTCTTCGACGCCTCCGAGGACGCCACCGCGGCGCCGGCCCGCCGCGCCGCGCCGCCGCGGGACGACGCGGAGGACGATCCGGACACGTTCGAGGCGCCGCAGCGCCCGATCCCGCCGCGGGCCGAGCCGACCGCGTCGCGGGTGGCCCCGCCGCCCGCCGCGCCCGTGCCGGCCCGGCGCGCCCCCGCGCCGCCGGTCCGCCCCGAGGATTACGCCCTGCCCGCCCTCGACCTGCTGGCGGCCCCCCGCGGCCCGTCCCAGGCGAGCCTGATCTCGGCCGATGCCCTGGAGCAGAACGCCACGCTGCTGGAGGCGACGCTCGGCGATTTCGGCGTGCGCGGCGACATCCTGGCGGTGCGGCCGGGCCCGGTCGTCACCCTCTATGAGCTCGAGCCCGCCCCCGGCACCAAGTCCAGCCGCGTGATCGCGCTCGCCGACGACATCGCCCGGTCGATGTCGGCGGTCTCGGCCCGCGTCGCGGTCGTGCCCGGCCGGAACGCCATCGGCATCGAGCTGCCGAACGCCAAGCGCGAGACGGTGTACCTGCGCGAACTCCTGGCCTCGACGGACTTCGCCGAGAGCAAGCACAAGCTGGCGCTGTGCCTCGGCAAGAACATCGGCGGCGAGCCGATCATCGCCGACCTCGCGCGCATGCCGCACCTGCTGGTGGCCGGCACCACCGGCTCGGGCAAGTCGGTGGCGATCAACACCATGATCCTCAGCCT
>Ga0207953_10085_pt1 | contig 48123 bp, 45 predicted proteins | sample AntDryMetagUQ313_FD_188091 | JGI IMG/M metagenome (GOLD analysis project Ga0207953, IMG submission 188091) | Polar desert microbial communities from Antarctic Dry Valleys - UQ313 (SPAdes) | ecosystem: Environmental > Terrestrial > Soil > Desert | place: Antarctic Dry Valleys | collected 2008-12-31
GGCCCTCCACGGATCGTCCATCCGCGTCAGAGCCTGAGCCTCGTTCCTGATCATCTCGACCTCCTCGCTCATCGAGGGGGTCAGATCCTCATGGCGTCAGGGGGTCAGTTTGCCGTGTCGCCTGACACCGCCCCGCCTTCCACCGCATCCACTGCGCGGCGGATAGCATCCCGTGCCGGTAAGCGCGGCATCCTCGGCGGCGCTGTCACGACCACCGATTCGAGCCTTGTCTCGACCTGAACCGGACTATCGTCTTGAGGCACCGCGGCTAGGTCGCCGTAGAGCGTAACACCCGCCATCTTCGTGCCGTGACCGTGATGGTCGTCTGTCGGCCACCACGGCTCTACGGCAAACGAGCGAGTTGCTGGCAGGGCTCCTACGAGCAGCGGGTGATCCTGCCGGACGCCTGTATCTAGCAGCGTGACGCAGGGAGCGCCGGTCCCGGGCCAACGGACGCGCGCGATAAGCCTTCTTAAGGCCTCGGTCCCGACCCGGAGATCGAACTGTTGCTCGTCTGACGCGAACGAGGACGCGCTCCTCAAGCCAACCACCGCAGCGCTTGCGCGAACGATGTCCTGGATTTGTGAATGCGTGGCGGTAACCCCACGTACGACCGTGTCGACGAAGGGTGTGGGCTTGCCAATAAACTGGAGGCCCAGCGCTCGCACCGCTTGCTCAAACGATTCCTGAAAATCCGCGCGCGTCCAGACCTCCCAATCGAAGTCATCCCGCCGCTTCGGGTATCGGTCCAGACTATCGGTCCACAGGTCTTGTACTGAGGTCGAACGGATTAGAGCGGCGCTTTCAAAGAGCTTGAAGCGCCGCGGTCGTCCTGTGTCGTCCTCGTAGGCCTCGTCAGAAGTTTCATCGTCGGACCCAACCCAATTGCCGTAATCTTCAAGGTTGCGTCGTAGTGTGCTGAGGGTGGCTGGGGTCGCAAAGAACGTGGCTTGATCGGTCTTTTGCTCGTAATCTGAACCAGCAACAGGCTTCCTGCGCACATTCAACAGCGCGAATCCTTGGCTCGAACGTCCTTGCCCAACCCTCAAAAGTATGTCCGGGCGCCCCTCAAACGTAACTGGCATTCCTCGCTTGTTTTTTCTGACCCCTGACGCCTTCTGAGCAGCCATGTATTCGTCGATGTCAGAAACGGCAGCGTCAAGACCTTCCGAGAGGATCCTGGCATGCTCGGCTCTGTCCACGACCGGGCGCACCTCCTTTTCAGAACCCATTCCGATTGCACGAAAAGACTCGGACGCCACGCCCAATCCACGGATGTGGAGGTGACGATAGAGATTACGCTCTGCCATGCCTAGGAAACGCTGATCACCGGGACGCCCGCAACAGGCTCGGGAGCGAGCTTATTGCGCGTGTACTATAGTGCGATCCGTTAGGGCCTGACAGACAAATTCCGTGGTGATTTCAGAGCCGTTGTCGAGGACGGCATCCCGCGCCGCATCCGATGCTGCCGCGACAATATCGGCCTGGCTGAGGCCGGGCGTGCAGCCGTCGATGCGTTCCCAGTCAAGCACTGAGAGATCGAATGCATGAAGGTGCTTGACCAGCACCCGCCGGGCGTCTTCCGGTGACGGCTTGTCATAGACGAACGCCGCGTCGAAACGACGGAAGATCGCCGGGTCGAGGAGCGAACGGAGGTTCGTTGCGGCGATGACGATGCTGCCCGAGGCGTCATCTTCCAAGAACTGTAGGAAGGAGTTTAGCATCCGGCGGGCCTCGCCGATATCATTCTCCGATGAGCGCCTGGAGGCCAGGGCGTCGACCTCGTCAAACAGGTAGACGCCGCGTGTCGTCATCATCGCATCGAACACAAGCCTCAGCTTGGCCGCGGTCTCGCCCATGTACTTGGTGATGATGCCGTCGAGTAGGACCGTCATGAGCGGCAGACCGAGCTCGCCGGCGATAGCCGAGGCAGTCATGCTCTTGCCCGTGCCGGGAGGGCCAGAAAACAGGAATTTGCGACGGGGCGTGAGGCCCTTGGCTTGGAGTGCTTCCGCCTCCTCATGCTCGCGGACGAGTCGACGCAATCGTCTCTCGATGTCACGCCCAACCACGAGATCGGCCATCCGGACATCCGGGTACGTTGCCCGCATCATGCCCGCGAGTTCGCCCCGAGCGGCAGCGATAGGCGTCGGCTTTGCCTGTGGGGTCGACCTAAGTTTTGCGCGCTTCACCGCGGCATTGATATCGTCGGCGACTTTGGTTTTGCCCGAACGCGCAGCCTCATCCGCGATGTGCTCTGCAATGGCTAGGAAGTGGCCACTGTCACCGTCAGCATGGCTGCGGATCATCGCGATGACATTTCTTGAGCTGGTCATCGGCCGATCCCGTTGCCGTCGCGTCGAATCGCGAGGGCAAGCGCCTTCTCGATATCTGGTGCCATCGTAGTTAATTCTCGCAATAAAAGCAATGATTTTCTGAGCGCCGAGATATCTGGGTCGGACGTCCTCAAAGCTGCGCCTGGCACGTCCCACGCGCGCTTCTCAAGGAGCGCTTCGACGCGCGCCGAAAGATCCCGTGAGAAAGCCTTTTGCGTCATGCTGCGTGTCAGGTTCGAGGCGCTTGTGCCGAGCATCTGGGCGACGGCGGCTCGACTAAGGCGCTGAGCCTGCCTCGCCTCTTCGAGGCGACGACAGAGTTCGGGGTCGCTGCGACGGGGTGGACGGCCAGCCATGATGCTAAAATTGATTTTATTGCTCATTTGTCAAGCCGTCCCAGGCGGCTCCGGGCTCGCGGAAACCCCAAGGTCCATCGTTGCTGGGCGTCAGTTGGACGAGGGCATACGGCCGTCGCTGTTTGTGGCGCGACGGCCGTATGCCCTTAGGGTGCGGGGGCTGGGAGCATTCGCCAGCACTAACCCTTTGCCGGGGACTTTGGCGGGCATCCGGTCGCCGTTGGCTGCCCCAAGCTCGGCTATCCACGCCCTCTCCAGCCAGGCGCTTCAGGAAAGTTCGCTTGTCTCAATGGCGCAGGAATTAACTTTGCCGAATTTAGTCCACACCTACTTCGGCGGGACAACTTGAAGATCAGCACGTTTACCTGCATTTAAGGCGCCATGTTCGCACTGATGAAATGCATGGCGATCCGGGCGGGGATCCCCGCGCCGGGCCACGCCGATTCTTCCTCCCGCGGATAGCCGCGCGTCCCCGCACGCGTGCCCGGGAGGCCCTCGAAGGTTCCCTCCCGATGACGACCACCGCCCTGCGAAAATCAGCTGCCCTCCACGGCCGAGGCCACCCCGGCCGCGATCCATCACGGGCGCTCGCGCGCCTTCCCGATACCCGCTGAGGGCTGACCCGCCGCCACGGAGCGCGGCCGGCTGCCCCTGCGCGGAGGCGGCCATCATGATCGAGTACAAGAATAGCCCTGGCCGGGAGCTTCATCGTGCCCCCGTTGACGAGGCTGAGAACCACGGACCCGCGGCCCTTTCGGCGCCGCCGCCAGTAACGGAGGATCCCGCCCGTCACGTTGGCGAGGTCTTCCGCCGACTGACCCTAGCCAGCGAGGCCTACCCTGGCACCGCGTTCGCCCGCATCGTCGCGGCGGTGCTCGTCGCCCTCGGCCGGGCCGCGCTGGTTGAAGCCGAACGGCAGGCCGCCAGGCTGCGCGAGAGGACCGCGCCGGCCCCGACCGGGGTCCGGCTCTCCGCGACCGCCCGCAGGGTGGAGTTCGACGGCCTCGACCTGACCAGTCCCGAATAGCCCCGGCATGCGCAGGAGCCTCGAAATGTCCCGCCACGACCGCCTGAAACGGATCCCGCCTGCTGCCACTTGGCAGCTGGCTCGCCGCATGCCCGCGGCGTGTCCTCCTCTCATCCCATCCGACACACCCACCGGGGCCTGACCGGCGCGCGAGGACGCGCGCGGCGGCCTCTCGATTGAGGCCGTCATGAGCAGTAGCAAGACGAACCCCAAGAAGCGCCTCGACCACCTGGCCCGCGTCGGCAGTCGCGTGAACCGTGGGCAGCCGGTCGACCCGACTGCCGCCGAAGGCTCGGAGCAGGAAACGACCGGCTACGAGTTCTTCGAAGGCGAGGACGAGCAAGCCAAGGCCGAGCCGATTGCCTTCAGCAGCCCAATCCATACGCTGGCCAAGGCTACCCTCGCCTCGGCGCTCACGGTGGCGCAGCGTCGGAGGATTGCCGGCTCCCCTCGCCTATCGGTCCTCGTCGAGGCACCGACGCCGGCCTGGATCCAGCCGCTCCGCCGGGCCATCGCGGCGATGGGTCCGTGGGCGAAGCTCGATGCCCGCGATGTCGTCAGCCGTCCCAGGCTACGGGCCGAAGAGGGCGAGGCCGAACTCGTCGAGCTCCTGGCCGCCGGTCGCCGCGTCGCTGTCGTATCCTGGCTGCCCGAACGCTACGTGCCGCGAAGTTTCGTCGACGCGGCGGACATCCGGGTCAGCCCGGGCCATCCGTCCCCAACGGTCTTGCGCCGAGTGATCCGCGAGGCGACCGGCACGCGTCCCCGTCGGATGCCGGCATCAATTCAGGGCGCCGACTACCCCGACTACCTCGCCGCGATCAGGGCTGGAGACGGCGCGGCCGCCGCCGTACGGAGGCTGGAGGCGATTGCCCGTGCGCGGACGCTTCCCGCCGGCGACCTCGACGACGTGCCCCTCGTGGGAGACATGGTGGGTCTTGGGGACGCGGGCGCCTGGGCACGCCGGGTGGTCGCCACCATCGAGGCTTGGCGACGCGGCGAGGGGCTATGGCCGGCCGGCAGCCTGAACGCCTGCCTGGCGAGCAGGCCGGGCCTGGGCAAGACGACGCTTCTGCGGAGTCTTGGCAAGTCATGCAACTTGCCTGTCATTACCACTTCCGTCGCAAGCTGGTTTGCCGGGTCCGGTTATCTCGACGATGTGCTTCGTCGCATGCAAGATGATCTTCTACGCGCTTCGTCTTCTGCTCCATGTATTCTGTATTTCGACGAGGCCGATGCCTTGCCTTCGCGGGCTGGCGGCGAAGATCGGCATGCCAGCTACTGGATGCCCATCCTCGGAGCCCTTCTCAGCTTCCTGGATGGCCTTGGGCTGCATGGGACGGACGCGTCGCGGATCATCGTCGTCGCGGCGACCAACGCTCAGGAGCGCATCGATCCCGCGCTGCTCAGGCCTGGGCGTCTCGGGCGCGTCATCCGGATCCAACCACCGGACGCCGATGCTTTGGCCGGGATCCTACGCCAGCACCTGCACGGTGACCTCGCCGACGCCGATCTCGACGGGATCGTCTCCGTCGGACTCGGCGCCAGCGGGGCCGAGGCGAGGGCTTGGGTCGAGACGGCCCGACTGAAGGCCAGGCTCGCGGGTCGTGCGATGGAGTTGTCGGACCTGTTGGCCGAGGCGGCACCGGCGGACGGGAGGTCGGAGGCGTCGGTGTGGCGCTGCGCATGCCACGAAGCAGGGCATGCTGTCGCCGTGGCGAAGACAGGCGGACGCAGGGTCCGGCGCATCAGCATCCTGGCGCACGGGCAGACCGGTGGCCACACGCTCACGACCGGGGAGGACACCACGATGTCCCCGGAAGGCATCGAGGCGGTGATCGTCGGCCTGCTCGGAGGCCGGGCGGCCGAAGAGGTACTCGGCCTCGGGCTTTCGACCGGGAGCCATACCGACCTGGGCGAGGCGACCTCACTCGCGGCCGCGCGCCTAGCCAGCTACGGAATGGGGGGTAGCCTGGTGCAAGGGGCGCCGGCGGATCGAGCCGCAGGTCTTCTCCTGGCTGACCAGGAGCTTCGCCTTGCGTGCGAGGCCGACCTGCAGCGCCTCTACGGTGTCGCCCTCGGCATCGTGCGGCAACATCGCTCGCTCGTCGAGGCGCTCGCGCGCCTGCTCGTCACCCGACGGGTGGTGGACGAACAGGCCTTCCTCCAACTCGTCGAGGCCCACGACAGAGGGCTCCTCTCCGCCGAGCAGGGCGGGCCGCACCATGGATGAGGCTGTCATGGCGCTTCTTGAGACCTTCGCCGAGATCGAGCGCGAGCTCGGAAGGCGGGTCTTCGAAGCTGTGGTCGAGCGGGCGCGATTGGCGGTCGCCGCCGAAGTCATGGTCGAGGCGGAAAGGAGGGCGATCCGTAGGACGCGAACGCTCCCCTGTTCCCCCGACGGCAAGGTCATTTCGTTCCCGACACGGGCCCACGGGAGGGAGGGAGTTGGCGATGCCTGACCGTCTCGCGCACCATGCCGAAGGAAGCCATTCCGCCCCGCGGGCCCGCCATTCCCCGGGAGTGGGGCCGCCGACCCGACGCCATCCACAGGCGCATTCGCCGGCCAGGGTTTTGTTAACGCGTCCTCAGGCGGGGCGGTGGCATGGTCGACCTACCGCCCACAGATCGACCCATGGCCATGAGATGGCCGCAACCGGAGGAGGACAGCCATGCTCAGCATGATCGTACGTCAGCCCCGGTCGGGCGGCGCCGTCCAGGCGATCAAATCCCCCTACCGGTACTGACCCGGAGCGCCGTCAGGCGCCCGAACCTTCGAGAAAACCTGAAGGCGCGCCTTTGCGAGGCGCGATGTCATGCCCGCCAAAGGGGAGGTCCGGATGCCCAGCCGCCACCAAATCCTCGTCGAAAGAGTTCGTGCCCATCGAGCACGGTTCGGGAGAGGCGTCCCGGTGACTGGACGCATTCCCGCGGTCAAAGGTTGAAAGGCTGATCCCGGCCAAAGGGGGACGCCGACGGTCCGCGGCAAGCGGCCGGCGGTCTCGTCGGGTATGACTGGGCGGATACCGATCCGAACCGGCATCCCGCGCCGAAGTGGGGTGGCGCGTCCACCGGCTCGGTGGTCGATCCCTTCCGGGGTGTCGAGTACGTCTACGAGAGCGAGCCGGAGCGCGCGGTCCTGACCGTCTTCGCCTCGCTCGCCGGCGTGCGACGTATCCGAGAGCAGCGGACGGTGAGGTACGACCGTGGCGGCGTCCAGCACCTCTACACCTTCGACATCATCGTCGAATGGGAGAACGGGTTCCGGGAAGCCATCGCGGTCAGGCAGACCGAGGCGGCCCTGCTGGCGGATGACACCGTCGATGTGATCAAGGCGATCTGCGCCCAGCGTGGGCCTGAGATCGCCGACGACTACCGCGCGATCACCTACGAGACCCTCGACCCAGTCGCGGTGCTCAACGGACGCCAGATCCTGCGGTGCGGTCGTGATCACGACTACGTCGGCCAAGCAGCGGTCCGGAAGGCTCTCGCTTCGCTGGGGCCGATCACGACCTTCCGCGAGATCGCCGCCGCGACCGGCCTCGGCCACCGCGGTGTTCGGGCGGCGACGGCGCTGCTGCAATCCGGGATCCTCGCGAACCCGCCGGAGGAGCGGCTCGACCTCGACCTCCCGCTTGAGAACCGTGTCCCGGCCGGAATCGGCCGGCAACACTAACCATCCCTCTTAATCGGGCCGAGAGGCCGCTGCGGGAAGGTGACGGCATCCGTCACCTTCCCGCAGGAAGTTCACCGGGCAGCAAGGACGATGTCAGCTGAACGCTACAAGCTTGGATGCCACGACCGGGTCACCATCGATGGTGTCCATTATCGCCCGGCCGGCAGGAAGGGGCGGGCGAACCTCCTTCGCCTCGTCGTCAACAACGCCGTCGTGGATACGACGCTCAAGCCTCTGAGCGACGAGGAATACGCGGCACTTCGGACGGCCAGGAAGATCCGCATCGAGGAAGGCTTCTACTCGCTTGCCTTCCAGCTTCTTCGGGACCGGGCCGCAGGCACGAACCTTTCCGACCTGTCGGACCTGCCTGACGAGGTCCTGCGGGACATCGCCTGGAAGGTCGAATGGTGCGTACGCTTCCGGCACGCCCAGAAGGGGGTGGCAGGCCACGAGATCCGCAGGAACAAGACCACGGAAGACCTAACCGCCTTCATTGAGGGCGAGAGGGAGTTGATGCACGACTGGTACATCGAGACGTTCGGGCTCAAGCGTCCGCTGGGCCGCAAGATCAGCGGTCAGCCTCGCAAGCCCTACGACTATCCAGGTGCCTCGACACTGCGGGAATGGATCAACCTGCTCAATGAGGGCGAGGACCAACCAGGCGTGTTCCGCCCCCAGTATCACCTGTGCGGCCGACGCAATCAGGTTGACGAACGGGCGATCGGCATCGTCGAGAAGCACGTCGGCCAGTTCGCCACTGGCAACAGGATCAAGCCATCCGACGTGTTCGCGCGGATCAAGGCCGAACTCTTGGTGCTGAACCGCCGCTTGCAGCCGGAATGTCCCATCTCGGTCGGCGAGAGCGCCGTCCGGCGGCGCATCAAGAAGTTGCCCCCGATCCTAATCGACTTGGCACATCTGGGTCCCAAGCGAACCGAGCTGAAGTACATGCCGGTCGGGAAGGGACTGGTGTCCGTCGATGGCCTGACGCCGCTCGCGTGCATGGAACGCGTCGAGATGGACGATTGGGAGATCGACCTCTTCACCGCCCTCAAGGACACGCGTGTCAGGCCCGATATCGGTCCCAAGGCGAGGGCTGAGGCGCGCCGCTTGAAGAAGAACCGCGTCGCGATCCGCTGCACGGTAACCGTCGCCATCGACGTGGTCACCAAGTGCATCGTGGGCCTGCACGTCACGCCTTTCGCGCCCTCAGCCGCCGGCTCGAAGTCCGCCCTTCAGAGCATCGTGGTCGACAAGGCGCCGATTGCGTTGTTGGCGGGGGCCCAGGGCAAGTGGCCCATGACAGCCCGTCCGCTAGAGGTCGCGACGGACGGCGGCCCGGCCTTCCGGGGCGACTTCCACGACGCCCTCGGCAGGCTGCGGGTCGAGCACCGATTTCCCGGCAAGGACCCTCGCACGCGTGGCACCATCGAGTCGTTCTTCGGCTCCCTGAAGAGGCTGTGCCGGATCTACACCGGCCAGTCCTTCTCCAACGTGGTCGAGAGGGGGGACTACCCTTCCGAGGAGATGGCGAGCCTGATCGTCGAAGACCTCTACTTCCGCCTCGTGCGCTTCATCGTCGACGACTATCACCAGAGGCCGCATTCCGGGCTTGGAGGCATGCGGCCCATTGAGGCCTGGCGCCGCGCCGACAACGACCTGGACCCGCCGCCGGACCACCACAACAGGCTGCTCGCCTTCGGCCTCCCGGTTCGCAACCGGGCCCTGGAAGAGGACGGCATCACCTACCTCAACGCCGTGTACAAGCACCCACTCATGGGGAAGCTGCGGGCATACCTTGGCGAACGACGGCTCACCATCGTCACCGACCCAAACGACATGGGCTGCGTGCTGGTCGGCATCGCGCCCGATCTCAGGCACCACTTCGAGGGTGACGGAGCCTACTTGGTGTTCGAGGCCGAAGGCCTTGACGGCACCACCCTTGCCGAATGGCTGAGGGAAAACCGCGCGCTGCGCCGCTTCGAGAAGGAGGAGGAGCTTGCCGGTAACCCATTCCGGCTCAGAGCGCTCCTCGACTTGATGGGCGATGCGGAGAAGGCGCGAAGGCGTGCCGGAGTACCTTCGCATGTCGTCTCGGCGGAGCAGCTGCGCTGTCTCGTGGAGAAGGTCGAGCGCGGGGGGCATGTCACGCTCTCGGAACGTCCGGCGCCGTCGGGCCCGCCCGTGAACGTGGACGCCCGTCCAGGCCAGATCGGGACCTCCCTGGCGACCCCGACCGGTGCACGGCGCCCCGCGCCGCCGCCCACCGCCGCTCCTACGGCCCTCGACGGCTCCGTCAACATGTTCGACGAGGATGACGAATGAGCGCCGACATGGACGGCCGCAAGGAAGCCGGCATCATGCCTGGCCCCATGGTCGACGACGCCGACGCGTTTTTTCATTCCCTGCGAGGGAGGTATTCGGACGCAAAGTTGAAGGTGGTGGAGCGGCTTGATCTTGTCGAGGCGGCCTACGTGGCTTGCGGCCGCGACAAGGTCTTGGGCGAAGTCTTCGATACGTTCCTGCAGCGTTTCGTCACCACAAGAGATGGTCGACGGAAGGAGGCGGACATCCTGTTTCTGACAGGGCCAAGCGGCGCCGGTAAGTCGGAGGCTATCGGACGTGTCCTCCGCCAGCACGAACTTCTGCAGACTCACCAAGCCTCGTTTGGGCCGATCTCCCCTTACGTGTCGATCAAGCTGTCCGGCTATACCCTTCCGCGCATTGCGGCGCACGACATCATCGTGGCCGCTGGACATCCCATGAAGTCGGATGCCGGTCGTGGCGACCTATGGAACGAGATGCCGGCGGCGCTTAAGAGGCGCTTGGTCTTCCTCGTGCACATCGACGAGACACAGCACCTGATCAAGGGGGAAGGAACCAAGAACGAGATCTCCGCGCTCGCCAACGCCATCAAGGGCGTTTCCATCTCATCGAGCTGGCCCGTGGCCTTCGTCCTTTCGGGGCTGCCGAAGATCGCTGCTCTTGCGAAGACCGACGAACAGTTCGAGCGTCGCGCCTTCTGGGTCGACTTCCCCGACGTCCAGATGCCGGCCGAACGCAAGCTCGTCGTCCGCATCCTCCGGAAGCTGGCCGAGGCGGGTGGCTTGAACATCGGTTCCATGGGGGACACCGACATGCCGGAGCGCATGGCGCGCGCTGCACGCTTTCGGTACGCACGCATCTGCCAAGGCGTTGTCGCCGCCATCCACGTGGCCTTGCGCGCCGACCCCAACGCCACGGAACTGCGTCGTGAGCACTTCGCCTTGGCCTACGCGAACCAGTCTCGCGCCCGCGGCCACAACCACATGAACCCGTTCCTGGTGGACGATTGGGCCAAGCTTCCGGAGGGTTCGTTCCTCGGTGAGCCCGGGGACGAGGAGCGATGACCATAAGGGCGCCTGTCCAGCCGTTGACCTGGAAGTTCCCGCCTCACGAGCGCGAGCCGGCCATAGGGTACGCGGCCCGCCTCGCCGCCCTCAACGGCGTCGATCTCGTCACCCTGATGCGCGACGCCGGCATATCAGCCCACGAGGTCCATTCCGGCCGCGAGGCCAGCGTGCGCGACGTCGCGTTGCTTGGCGGACTGGACGCTACCGAGACAGAGGTTCTGGCACGGCGTACCCCGTATCGAGCCACCAAGTACACGCACCCCCGGGTCGGGGAAGAGACGCTTGGGTGGGGTACGATCCTGTCCAGGTCCTTCCGCTTCTGTCCCCATTGCATCGCGCAGGATCTTGCCGGGGCTCCGAAGGACGTCCCCATGGTCGCCCGTCCCTGGCTACGGCTCGAATGGATGATCGAGCACGTCAGGACATGTAGGATCCATGCCGTCTACCTCGCCGAGACCACGCCGGTCGCCGCCGTGAAGGGCGTACTCATCGACTTCTCGAAGGCAATGGCGAGCGAGGTGCTGCCGAAGCTCGACCACCTGCGAGCCGTGACCGAGCCTGCCAAGCCCAACGCATTCGAGGATTGGGTGCTGCGACGCATGGACGGGGCGAAGGACCCCTCAAACTGGCTCGACGGCATGCCGCTGCACGCGGCGCTCGCGACCTGCGAGGGGCTCGGCGTCGAGGTGCACGAGGAAGGCAGCGGCAAGGTTTCTGAACTCGGGACCGAGGAATGGGCGGCGGCCTCCCTCGCAGGGTACCGGATCGCGAGCGACGGCGAAGCCGCCATCGAACGCTTTCTCGACGGGCTCGTCGTCAGGAATCAAGCGGCCGGCTACGTCGGCATGAAGAGCGCCTATGGCCATGTCCTGATCATTCTTGAGCGGACCTTGGACGATCCCGCCTTCCAGCGTTTTCGGGACGTCGTGCGGCGGCATATCATCGAGAACGTGCCCCTGGCTGCCGGCATCCAGGTCCTAGGCGAGGTGTTGGAGGAACGGCGCCTCCATACCATGTCCTCTGCCGCCGCGGCGTCGGGCACCACTCGCCAGACCTTGCGCGCCATCTTCGCGAGATCGGGCATCGCACCGGCCCTGGCCGAACCGAACCATCCACGGCTCACCGTGCGGGTGGACGAGTTCGAGGTCCGGTTGAGGGAGTTCGCCGCCGGCCTGAAGATCGCCGAGGCATCGGCGGCTGCCGGGATCCCCCAGAAGCACCTCCTGGAACTCGTGGCCCGTGGTCTTGTCCCAGCCTTGTTCGGGTCGCGCGAGGTGAGCAGGGCACGGCACCGCATCACACGCGCCGACCTCAATGCCTTCATGGACCGCCTTTTCGCGGGAGCAGTGCCCGTCCAAGCCCCGACTTCGAGGCAGGTCACGTTCGGCCGCGCCTGCTTCGCCGCCTCGACCAACATCGGCGACCTGATCGAGCTCATCCTCGACGACAGGCTCTCCTGGAAGGGCCGCTTGCTCGGCGGTCGACGCTACACGGACTTGCTCGTCGATGCCGACGAGGTGACCAGGGTCCTACAGGAGGCCGCCCCGCCGAGGCGAAGCCTGACGAAGAAGGAAATCCACTCGGAAATGCCCGGCCTGAACCGGGGCGTCGCTACCGCCTTGATCCAGGCTGGGCAGTTGGAGGTGATCGACGAATTCTGTCCGACGACCCGGAGAAGGTTGCCGCTCGTGACCCGGGACAGCTTCGAAGCGTTCAGGAGCCGGTACGTCACCGCCACTGAAGTGGCCGAACTTCACTGCATGGGGCCTCGGATGGTGATCCGTCTCGTCGCCGCGTCTGGCCGGAAGCCGGCGTTCGACCCGTCAAAGGTTCTGGGTTGGATCTATGAGCGCCCTCACGTCGAGGGGTTCCCGTGGTCCGACGAGAGACCGAAGCCAGTTCGAAAGCTGCCCTTGAGCCAGAGGGCCGACGAGGCTCAGTGCATCGGGCCCGGCGCGGCGACAGCGTAATCCGACCTGAGCTCGTCGGCGAGCGAGAACTGGGTCACGCCCAGGGCCATCGCCTTCTCGCAGAGGATACACAGGCGCTCTCGATCCTCAATGTCCGCCGCCTCGAAGATGGGCCCGGTCACGGACTCGTCGCTGGAGATCTCAAGCCGCAGGCGCGCCATCTCCTCCAGGACCTGCTCCAGCGTGTCCCCGTCGCGGGCCACGTCGGCGGCCGCGCGGGACAGGTAATCCGGATCGACCGGCACCTCGATCTCTTCGAAGACGAACCAGCGGAAACGGTCGCGAGGACTGTCGCGATACGCCTTATCCCGTTCGGCGCAGAGCGAGAGTTGCCTCACGGCGCTATCCAGCGCCGCCTCCCGCGACGTGCAGGGCACGGCATTGCCGGTCACCGACGGAACGCCGAGCGGTAGGTCCTTGAACGCGAGGTCGGCGTTCCATCCCCCGCGTACCTCGTAGATGTGCACCCCGACCACGTTCGCCAGCATCCATTGCGGGAATGAGGTCGTTGCCTGCGTGGTCACGGCATGCTCGACCGCGTCGCTCGCATCGACGAGCTTGCCCCGAAGGACCTCAAGCACGGCGGCGGCGCGCCGCCGGTTCTCCTTGTTCGCATGGTCGTAGCGCATCGGACGCAATTCCGGTGGCGGCTCCATCGCCGCGTGTCAGCAAGTTTCGCCTCCGCAGTCGAAACCCACAAAGGACCTCCCTCAGATCGAGTGCCGCATTCGTCCCGAGGGAAAACGGAACTTTGCATCCGCCAGGACCAGAACTTTGCGACGGAAATGGTTTGTGTCCCTAGGGCGTGAAGCGGATCTTTGCGGCATCGCGCAGACACCCTCCCGGCCCGGTTCGAGGTGATCACGGTGCCGCCGGGCGGCCCGCGCACCAAGCCGCGGGCGCTCAACGCCGCCCTGCCGCTGGCCCGCGGCGCCCTGCTCACGGTCTACGACGCCGAGGACGTGCCCGATCCCGGGCAGCTGCGGCTGGCGGCCGCCCTGTTCGCGCGCCTGCCCGCGCGCACCGCCTGCCTCCAGGGGCGGCTCGTGATCGACAATGCCGGCGATTCGCGCCTCGCCCGCGCCTTCGCCCTGGAATATGCCGGGCTGTTCGACGTGCTGAACCCGGCCTTCGCCCGCTGCGGCCTGCCGGTCCCGCTGGGCGGCACCTCGATGCACCTGCGCACCCACGTGGTGCGGGCGCTGCACGGCTGGGACGCCCACAACGTCACCGAGGACGCGGATCTCGGCCTGCGCCTCGCGCTGGCGGGCTACGCGGTCGGCGACCTGCCCAGCCCCACCTTCGAGGAGGCGCCGGCCCGCCTCGGTCCCTGGCTCGGCCAGCGCACCCGCTGGCTGAAGGGCCTGGTCCAGACGAGCCTGACCCACGGGCGGCGCCCCCTCGCCAACGCCCGCAGGCTCGGCGGCCTGGAGACGCTCTGCGCCGCCGCCCTGGTTCCCGGGACGGTGGTCTCGGCGCTCGCCTACCCGGTCTGCCTCGCCGCGGCGGCGTGGTCCTTCCTGGTCCTGGAGATCCCGGCCGCCCCCGTCTTCCTGGACAACCTCTCCACGGGGCTCGCCATCACGCTGTTCGGGACGGGGCTCGCCGCCCTGGTCCTGCCCGCCCTCGTCGGCTGCGCCCGCCGCGGCTGGGGGGATCTCGCCCGGTCGGTCCCGTGGATGCCGGTCTACTTCCTGCTGATCAGCCTGGCCGCGTGGCTGGCGCTGATCGAGCTGGTCCGCGCGCCGCTGCGCTGGAACAAGACCCGGCACGGCCTCGCGCGGACCTCCCGCAGCGGCCGGCGGCGCCGGGCGCATCCTGCGACACCCTGCGACAGCCTGCGACACCGGGCCGGGGCGGGGCGGCGGCGAATGCGCGTCGACTTGATCTGGATCAGTCGCGCCGGCGCGCGGCGCCGCTAGCCTCGCGCGCCGGCTCCCGCCCGCGCCGCGGGCGGCCGGTGATTCGCCTCGCGGTGGTCCAAGCGATGCCGGCCTATCACCTCCGACGCACCCTCGAGCACGCGGACGGCCGCTGCGGCCTCGCCTTCGCCAGCGACTGCCTGGAGGCGGACGACGCGGAGACGGCGATCCGCAACGCCCGCGACCTGTGCCGCACCGCCGCCAACATGCTCCTGACCGGGGCGGTGCTGACGGATTCCGTCGGCCGGATCCTGTGGTCGTTCACCCTGGCGCTGGCCCGGGAGCCGCTCTGCGTCCGGCCGACGAGCTGAGGGCCGCGCTGGCAGCCATGCCGGCGGCCGCGCAGATTGGCGCGCCGTGCAACGCCCGCGACCCGCGCGCCGTTGTCCCGCACGGGCGCGGCCCGGAGAGGTGCCGAGAGAGCTGCCGGGAGAGCTGCCATGAGCACGATCGCGATCCTGATCGGCACGCGGGCGGGCGCGCGCCTGCTGGCGGCCGCCTCCGAGCGGGAGGCGGCCCTCTCGGCCGAGGCCTTCCTGCTGCGCCTGCCCGTCCGCGCGCTCCCGGCGCCCCTCTGGGTGCAGTGCGCCGATCCGGCGGTCAGCGGCCGCCTGACCGGCTACCTGAACGGTCTGCAGGCCGAGCAGGTACGGGAGCGCGACCCCCGCCGGGTCTGAGCCCCGGCGGCCCCCGGGACGGATTTCCCTGCGCCGCGCCATGCTCTAACGCCGTCGCCATGAGCGAGACACGCGACGCGGGCCGGTCCGGGGCGAACGGGGTGCGGGACGACGATCCCGCCGCGGAGGCGCCCCTGGGCCGGCTCCTGCGGCTAATGGCGAGCCTGCGCGATCCCGTCGCCGGCTGCCCCTGGGACGTGGCGCAGAGCTTCGCCACCATCGTGCCCTACACGATCGAGGAGGCCTACGAGGTCGCCGACGCGGTGGCGCGGGGCGATCTCCGCGACCTGCGCGACGAGCTCGGCGACCTGCTCCTCCAAGTGGTGTTCCACGCCCGCATGGCCGAGGAGCAGGGCGCCTTCGCGTTCGACGACGTGGCCCGCGCCATCGGCGACAAGCTGGTCCGGCGCCACCCCCACGTCTTCACCCCGGACGGCGCGCCCCTGCCCGCCGGCTCGCCCCGGCGCGACCCCGCGGCGGTCGAGGCGCAGTGGGCGGCGATCAAGGCGCAGGAACGGGCGGCCCGGCAGGCGGAGCGGGGGGCCGATAGCCCGGAGCCGGATCCGGTGCCGGACCCGCTCGGCGGCGTCGCGCGGGCGCTGCCGGCCCTCGCCCGGGCGGAGAAGATCTCCCGGCGGGCGGCCGCCCACGGTTTCGACTGGGACGACGCCGCCCAGGTCGTCGCCAAGGTCCGCGAGGAGACCGACGAGGTCGCCGAGGCCCTGGCGGCGGGCGACCCGGAGGCCGTGTCGGAGGAGATCGGCGACCTGCTGTTCTCGGTGGCGAACCTCGCGCGGCACGCCGGGATCGACCCGGAGACCGCCCTGCGCGACGGCACCGCCAAGTTCGAGCGCCGCTTCGCCGCCATGGCGCGGCATCTCGCGGCCGCCGGAGGCGCCCTCGGCCGCTCCGACCTCGCCGCCATGGAGGCGGCGTGGCAGGCCGCCAAGCGCGACGAGGCGGCGGGCGGGCCGTAGCGGATCGAGGCCCGCCCCGTCCCGACCGCGCGCGGGCGCTCCGGAGGCCCGCGGGTCGGGATCGCGCGCCGTGGCGAGGGCTCGAGGCCGGCAGGCCGGCCGCCGCACGCGTCCGGTCGAGCGTCGGGACGAGCACCATTCGTCAAGGTAAAGGGGCTAGGACGGCGCGACCCTATCCGTCGAGACGACCGCCCAAGCTTCGCCGTTCCATGCCGCAGACCCCGGGACAGACCGAGATGCTCGAGGCGCAGCTGTTCGAGCTCGCGCCCGTTTCCCTCTGGTTGCAGGACCTCGGCGCGCTGAAGGCCCGTCTCGACGCGTGGCGGGAGGCCGGCATGGTCGACCTCCGCGCCTGGCTGCGCGATCCCGGGCACCTGCGGACCTGCCAGAGCCTGATCCGGATCGTGCGGGTCAACCGCAGCACGCTCGCGATTTACGACGCGCGGGACGAGGCCGAGCTGTTCGCCCACATCCCGGCGATCTTCGACGATCCGCGCGCGGAGGCGCTGATCGAGGTGCTGTGCCAGCTCTGGGCCGGGGCGACCCAGGTCCGCCTCGTCACGCGGAACCGCACCGTCTCGGGGCGCGTCATCGACGTCAGCTACGCGGGGCAGATGCTGCCGGGGCACGAGGCCGGCTGGACCCGCTACCTGATCTCGGTCGAGGACATCACGCGGCGCGAGGCGCTGCGGCGGGAGCGCGACGCGGACCGGCGCACCGGAACCCTGTTCCAGCACGCGCCGGTCCCGACCCTGATCCGCGACGAGACGGGGGTCGCCGCCCGGCTGGCGGCGCTGCGGGCCGACGGGATCACGGATCTCGCCGGCCACCTGGCGGCCCATCCGGGCTGGCTCGCCGAGGCCGAGGCCTCCCGCCGGATCGTCGACGCGAACCGCCCCGCCCTGGCGCTGTTCGGCGTCGACACCTGCGACGCCCTCGCGCGTCACCTGGATGGCGGTCTCGGCGGCGGTCTCGGCAGCGGTCTCGGCAGCGGCCTCGGCGAGGCGCCGCTGCAGCTCTTCCGGGAGGAGCTGGCCGAGCTCTGGGACGGCGCGGCACCGCGCAGCCGGGACATCGCGGCGCGCAGCCGCGACGGGCGCGACCTGCACCTCAAGATGCAGCGCTCGCCGGTCCCGGAGGCCGGCGGCGGGCGGCGCCTCGTCCAGATCGCCCTCACGGATATCGGCGACAACAAGCGCTCCGAGGCGCGCCTCGCGGTCCTGAGCCTGACCGATCCGCTGACCGGCCTGCTCAACCGCCTGGGCTACGCGGCCGCGCTCGACCGGCTGGAGGCGGGCCGGACCGTGCCGACCTCCGTGATCGTCGCGGACCTGAACGACCTCAAGGCGACCAACGACGACCGGGGCCACGATGCCGGCGACGACGTGATCCGCCGGTTCGGGGCCATCCTGGAGCGCCACAGCCCCGTCGCGGCCCGCCCGGCCCGGATCGGCGGCGACGAGTTCGTGATCCTGCTGCCGGGCCTCGACGCCGCGGACGCCGCCGCGCTGGCCCGGCGGATCCTCGACGGGATCGACGGCGAGAACCGGCCCGGCGCGGCCGTCATCAGCGCCGCCCTCGGCTCGGCCACCTGGCGCGGCGACGGGGGCCTGAAGGCCGCCGTGTCCCGCGCGGATTCCCAGATGTACGCGGCGAAGCGGCGCTATCGCGACGGCGCGTGGGCCGGGCGGCCGCCCGTGCCGGGCACGTCCGTCTTCAGCCAGGCGCCGCCGTGCTGACGGTGGCGGAGGCCGGGGCCGGACATCGCCGCGGCGATCCTCCGCGCTTCCCCCGCGCGCCGAGGGCTCGACACGTCGCGGCGCGCGGATATGTTCCGCGCATGCGCTTCGCCCTGCCCGTCCTCGCCGCCCTCGCCGTCACCGCCGCCCTGCCCCGGCCCGCCGCGGCCGAGACGGTCCTCCAAGAGCGGTTCGGCTGCCACAGCCAGGAGGTCACGGACCGCCTGTTCAAGCTGGTCATGGCGGGCGACGAGTCCGGGTTCGGCCAGCTGCTGCAGGGCAGCCTCGCCAGCGGCGAGTGCCGCTCGTTCAAGCCCGGCGAGGAGGTCCGGCTCGAGTCCCGGACGATGAGCTACGGCTGCCTCGCCCTGAAGGACACGCAGGATCGCTGCTACTGGACGCCGCTGAGCGCCATCGAGAAGGCGAACTGACGCCGGCCCGGGCAGCGGCGAACCGGCGCCCGGGGGCGCCGGCCCGCCCGCGCGGCCGGGGCGCGGTCAGGCGGCCTTCTTCCCCCTGCCCTTCGACGGCTCGGCATCCGGCTCCGCCCCGCCGGGCTCGCCCGCGGCGTTGATCGACGCGGCGATCTTCGAGAGCAGCGCGTCGGTCCGCTTCTCCTCCTGCAGGGTCTCGTCCAGGAGCTCGGCGGCGTCCGCGTAGCCGAGCTGGGCCGCCCAGGTCTTCAGGGTGCCGTAGCGGGCGATCTCGTAGTGCTCCACCGCCTGGGCGCAGGCGGCCAGCACCGCGTCGGCGGCCGGGCTGTCGGCGAAATCGTCGAGATCCTCCTCCATCTCCGAGACGATGCCCTGCATCGCCTCGCAGGTCTTGGCCCGGGCCGGCTTGCCGATGATCTCGAAGACCTGCGTCAGGCGCTCCACCTGCTGGGCGCTCTCCTCGGCGTGGGTCTCGAAGGCCTGGCGCAGCTCGTCGTGCTCCGCCGCCTTGGCGGATTTCTTGAGCGCCTTCACCGACTGCTTCTCGGCGTAGTAGACGTCCTTCAGGGTCTCGTAGAAAGCGTCCTGCAGCGTCTTCTGCTTGGCCATTCGGTCTGTCTCCGCTGGGGGCCGCGCGCCGTGTTCGGCGGCGTCCTCCGGGCAACGCCGGTCCGGCCGGCCGTATCCGGACGATATCTTCGCCCTGTGGAGGAACCTTTCGGGGCTCAGCGGCCCGCCCCGTCCGGGCGCGGCTTCCGCCCGGCCCGCGGCGCGCCCCCCGGCTTCGGGCGCAGGCGGTCGAGGACCGTTTCCAGGGCGCGCTCTACGGCGTCGCGGTCCGGAACGGTCTCCGGCGGGGGCGGGGTCGATCGGCCCGGGTCGCGGCGCTTCGGCATGTCGTCCGCCCGTGTCGGTGCCGGGCGGACCGGTCTTCCGGCCCGCGCGGCGGCTGCCGGCCGGTCGAGCGGCCAGGATCCTGAGATCAAAGCCTCCCATGATCCCGGGATCCCGGGATCCTGTGATCAAGGTTCCCGGATGGTTGCCGGCGCGTCCGGTCCCGGAGCCGCCAGCGGCCGCGCCGGATCGCGGGAGGTCCCGGCCGCGCCCTGTCCGGATCCGCGGCCCCCGCCGAACGGCCAGTCGATCAGGCCGCCGGCCCAGAGCGCCGCCCAGACGAAGACCGGCTGAAAGGCGAGGCGCGGCCCGTGATACCACCAGGAATCCGGGATGCCGTCGACGTGGACGTGGTCGAAGGCGTGCTTGAGGTTCGCCGGGTAGACGCAGACCGCGTAGAGGGCGAGGCCGATCGCGGCCGCCCGGCGGAACCGGCCCGTCAGGAGGCCGATCGCCCCGGCGATCTCGCACAGGCCGGTCGCCAGGATGACGAGTCGCGGCTGCGGCACCCAGTCGGGCATCAGCGGCAGCATCGCGTCGGTCGCCACGAGGTGGACCGCGCCGATGAACAGGTAGATCGCCGCGAGCCCGTAGCGCAGCCGGCGCCGCCCGGTCTCGATCGCCTGCTCGGTCACGCGACAGCGTCCTCCGTGACGCCGCAGGATTGGGCGACGCGGGCGCGCAAGGCCGCCTTGAGGCGGCCCACCGCCGGGTGGCCGTCACTGGCCAGGGCGGTGTCGCCGATGGCCGTCACGGGGGCCAGGAGCCGCAGGGAATTGGTCAGGAACACGGCCTCTGCGCCGAGGAGATCGGGCAGGCCGAGCGACCGTTCCTCGGCCCGCAGCCCGCATCCGGCGGCGAGGCCCAGCACCTCCGCCCGCACGATGCCGGCGAGCACGCCGTCTCCGAGCGGCGGCGTGACCAGGGTGGTGCCGAGCAGGGCGAACAGGTTGCCGGTGCCCGCGCAGGCGACGCGCCCCCGCGTGTTGCGGAACAGCGCCTCGTCGCAGCCCGCGGCGGCGGCCTCCCGGGCGGCCAGCACCGCGTCGCCATAGCCCAGCGTCTTCAGGCGGCTGGCGGGGGAGGTGTCGTTGCGGGCGATGGCGGTCGGCCAGAGGCGCAGGGGCGCGAAGGACGCGGCCCTGGTGCTCACGGCCGCGGTGGCGAAGAGCGTCGGGTTCGGGGCGTCCGGCGGCTTCAGTCCCCGCGGGCCGGAGCCGCGGGTGAGGGTGGTGCGGATCGCGAGCCGCTCCCCCTGCCCGGCCAGCGCCCGCATGGCCCCACGGATGCGCTCGGCGTCGGCCGGGATCCCGAGCGTGTCGGCGGAGGCCACGAGCCGGGCGATGTGGGCGTCCTCGAAGGCCACGCGGCCGCCGAGCGCCAGCGCGGTGTCGAACAGGCCGTCGCCGAGCGTCAGGCCGCGGTCGGTGTGGTCCAGCGGCGCGGTCGTCCCGGGGAGAAGCGCCCCGTCACGCCACAGCATCGCGGCGCCCCTCCGGTCTCTGCCGCCACGCGCGGGCCAGTCCCAGGAAATTGGCGAACAGGGCGTGGCCACCCTCGGTCAGGACCGATTCCGGGTGGAACTGGATGCCGTAGGTCGGGTGGGTCCGGTGCGACAGCGCCATCACCTCCCCCTCCTGCGAGACGGCGTCGACCGAGAGGTGCCGCGCCATGTCGGGGCCGGGGGTGACCACCAGCGAGTGGTAGCGTCCCACCGGCATCGGCGCCGGCAGCCCGGCGAACAGGCGCTGGCCCGCGTGGTCGATCGGCGTCATCTGCCCGTGCAGGGGCCGCTGCGCCCGCGCGACCGTGCCGCCGAAGGCCGCGCCGATCGCCTGGTGGCCGAGGCAGACGCCGAGGATCGGCACCGCGCCCGACAGCTCCCGGATCGCCGGCAGGGAGATCCCGGCCTCCGCGGGGGTGCAGGGCCCGGGCGAGACCACCAGGGCCTCCGGTTCGAGCGCCCGGATGCCGGGGACGTCCAGCGCGTCGTTGCGCACGACCCGGACCGTCTCGCCGAGCTCCTCCAGGTAGCGGACGACGTTGAAGACGAACGAGTCGTAATTGTCGAGGACGAGGATCATGCGAAGGCCTCGAAGACGCGGGCGGCCTTGGCCAGGGTCTCGTCGTATTCCGGGCCCGGCTCCGACAGCAGGGTCACCCCGCCCCCGGCCTGCAGGACCGCCTGGTGCGCGTCCATGAACACGGTGCGGATCGCGATCGACGTGTCGAGCGCCCCGTCGAAGCCGATCCGGCCGATGGCGCCGCAGTAGAGTTCCCGCGCGTCGCCCTCGATCTCGGTGATGATGTCCATGGCGCGGATCTTCGGGGCGCCCGTGATCGAGCCGCCCGGGAAGGTCCCTTCCAGGAGGTCGAGGGCGTCGAGCCCGTCGCGGAGGTCTCCGGTCACCACCGACACCAGATGGTGGACGTTGGCGTAGGTCTCCAGCCCGCACAGGGTCGGCACGGCGACGCTGCCCGGCGCGCAGACCCGCGACAGGTCGTTGCGCAGCAGGTCGACGATCATGACGTTCTCGGCCCGCTCCTTGACGCTGGCCTGCAGCGCCTCGGCCGCCGCCCGGTCGGCCACCGGGTCGTCGAGGCGGCGGGCGGTGCCCTTGATCGGGCGCGTCTCCACGTGCCGGCCGTCGAGGCGGATGAACCGCTCCGGCGATGACGAGGCCACGGTCAGGCCCTCCTGTTCCAGGTAGGCCCCGAAGGTCGCCGGATTGGTCTCGCGCAGCCGCCGGTAGAGGGCGAACGGGTCGAAGCCGGCCGGCAGGTCGGCGACGAAGCGCTGGGCGATATTGGCCTGGTAGATGTCGCCGGCGCGGATGTATGCGCGGACTTTTTCGACAGCCTCTTCATAGCTTTGGCGGTCGAAGTTCGAGCGCCACGCGAGCGGTTGGGCCGGCCGGGCTGCGGCCGGGACCGGCGGCTCCGCGCCGCCGAGCAGGTCGGCGAAGCCGGCGAGCCGCGCCTCCGCGCGGGCCCGCCGCGCGTCCGGCGCGGTCTCCGGGAAACCCGTGGCGACCAGCCGGGCCGTGCCGGCGGCGTGGTCGACGACCAGGGCCGTGTCGTAGAGGTTCAGCGCGATGTCGTCGGTGAGCCCCGCCCGCCGGGCCGGCGCCGCCACCCGCTCCAGCGCCGCGCCGAGGTCGTAGGCCAGGTACCCGATCGCCCCGCCGGGGAACGGTTCCGGCCCGGGCTCGAGCCGGTAGGGTTCGAGGCAGGCCCGGAGCGCCGCCATCGGGCCGCCCGCCACCGGTCGCCCGTCGAGGGTCGCGCGCCCGTCGCGGTAGCGGAACCGCGCGAACGGGTCGGCGGCCACGATCGAGTGCCGCCCCAGCGGGTCGTGCCGCATGGCGCTGTCGAGGAAGGCGAGCCCGGGCAGGGCGCGCAGCCGGGCCGCCGCCGCGACGGGATCGATGAAGGGGATCTCTCGGGTCCACATGACCGGGTTCGGGGCCGTTATCCTCGGGCTGTGCGTCGTCCGCTGCCGTCGCACAGGCGATGCCGCGGGGGAAGCGGCAGTTCCACGCAGGCCCCGCCGCCTCGCGCGGGCGGGCCGTGTCCGGGGCGCAGGGCCGCGCTGTCCCGTCCTGATGTGGGGTCTGAGAAGCCCGCCGCAAAGCTTTGCTGTCATGACAGGATCCGCGTTTGGGCCCAGGCTCGCGCGCGGGGCTGGTCACCCCTGCGGCGGCCGGCCTCGCGCGGAGGCGCCGGAGCCTGTATAGGAGCGCGACCCCGAATTCCTGGTCCCGCGCGCCGGGCGGCCGATCGCCCCGCCGGACTGTCCGACCCGAATGCCATGACCGCCACGCCCGCCCCCCGCGGCCCCGCTCCCGGCGCCGCCCCGAAAATCTCGTTCGTCTCGCTGGGCTGCCCCAAGGCGCTGGTCGATTCCGAGCGGATCCTCACCCACCTTCGCGCCGAGGGTTACGAGCTGGCCCGCCGGCACGACGGCGCCGACGTGGTGATCGTCAACACCTGCGGCTTCCTCGACTCGGCCAAGGCGGAGTCGCTCTCGGCGATCGGCGAGGCCATGGCGGAGAACGGCCGGGTGATCGTCACCGGCTGCATGGGCGCGCAGCCGGAGGAGATCCGCGAGAAGTACCCCGACCTCCTGGCGGTGACCGGGCCCCAGGCCTACGAGTCGGTGGTGGCGGCCGTCCACGAGGCGGTGCCGCCGGCCCACGACCCGTTCCTCGACCTCGTGCCGCCGCAGGGGATCAAGCTCACCCCGCGCCACTACGCCTACCTGAAGATCTCGGAGGGGTGCAGCAATCGCTGCAGCTTCTGCATCATCCCGTCCCTGCGCGGGAACCTCGTCAGCCGCCCGGCCGCCGACGTGCTGCGGGAAGCGGAGAAACTGGTGAAGGCCGGCGTGAAGGAGCTGCTGGTCGTCAGCCAGGACACCAGCGCCTACGGCGTCGATATCCGCTACAGTGAGAGCCCGTGGCGCGACCGGCAGGTCCGCGCGAAGTTCTACGACCTGACCCGGGAGCTCGGCGAGCTCGGGGCCTGGGTGCGGCTGCACTACGTCTACCCCTACCCGCACGTGGACGAGGTCATCCCCCTGATGGCCGAGGGCAAGGTGCTCCCCTACCTCGACATGCCGCTCCAGCACGCGAGCCCGTCGGTGCTCAAGCGCATGCGCCGCCCCGGCAATCAGGAGCGCCAGCTCGACCGGATCCGCAGCTGGCGGCAGACCTGCCCGGATCTCGCGATCCGCTCGACCTTCATCGTCGGCTTCCCCGGCGAGACCGAGGCCGAGTTCGAGGAACTGCTGGCCTGGCTGCAGGAGGCCAAGCTCGATCGGGTCGGCTGCTTCGAGTACGAGCCGGTGGCGGGCGCCACCGCCAACGCGCTGGGCGACCCCGTGCCGCCGGCGGTGAAGGCCGAGCGCAAGCGCCGGTTCATGGAGACGCAGAACGGGATCGCGCTGCGGCTGCAGCGGGCCAAGGTCGGCAAGCGGCTGCCGGTCATCGTCGATTCCGTCGAGGGCGGGGTCGCGCGGGGCCGGTCCAAGGCCGACGCGCCGGAGATCGACGGCACCGTCCACGCCGCCTTCCGGCGCCCGGTGCGGGTCGGCGACATCGTCACCGTGAAGATCGACCGGGCCGAGGCGTACGACCTCTACGGCAGCGTCGCCTGAGGCGGCGCGCCGTGGCGACGATCCGAACCGTGCCCTCATCCTGAGGCGCCGAGCGCTGCGGAGGCCTCGGAGGAGGGCTCCAGCCGGCCGCGCGATCCCCGGAGCCCTCCTTCGAGGCTCGCTCCGCTCGCACCTCGGGATGGGGGCGTGGGTGGGATATCCCTGTTGACGCCCCGCCCGGCGCAGCTTGACCCCGCAGGGCCGCCGCGATCTTTAGAACAGAGCGGGAACCAGCGGCGGATCTCCGAGGCGGCGATGGATCCGGAGGTCGCGCTCCGAAAAATCATCCACATCGACATGGACGCGTTCTACGCCTCCGTGGAGCAGCGCGACGACCCGTCCCTGCGCGGCAAACCCCTGGCGGTGGGCGGCTCGCGGGAGCGCGGCGTGGTGGCGGCGGCGAGCTACGAGGCGCGCCGGTTCGGCGTCCGCTCGGCCATGCCGTCGGCCACCGCGCGGCGGCTGTGCCCGGACCTGCTGTTCGTGAAGCCGCGCTTCGAGGTCTACCGGGCGGTCTCGGAGGAGATCCGCGCGGTCTTCGCCCGGCACACGGCCGTCATCGAGCCGGTGGCCCTCGACGAGGCCTATCTCGACGTCACCGAGAATCTCCTGGGCCTCCCGACCGCGACGGCCGTGGCGAAGGCGATCCGGGCCGAGATCCTAGAGCGCACCGGGCTCGTGGCCTCGGCCGGGGTCTCGTACAACAAGTTCCTCGCCAAGGTGGCGTCCGACCACAGGAAGCCGAACGCCCTATTCGTCATCACCCCCGCCATGGGGCCGGACTTCGTGGCCGCGCTGCCGATCGGCCGGTTCCACGGCGTCGGCCCGGTCACCGAGGCGAAGATGAAGCGGCTCGGGATCGAGACCGGGGCGGACCTGCGCGCCTGGACGCCGGAGCGCCTGCGCGAGACCTTCGGCTCCGCGGGCGCCTACTACCACGCGGTCGCCCGCGGGATCGACGAGCGGCCGGTCCGCGCCCACCGGGTGCGCAAGTCGATCGGCGCGGAGACCACCTTCTCGGACGACACCGCCGCCTTCGAGGTCCTGGCCGCCCGGCTGGCGCCGCTGTTCGACAAGGTCTGGGCCGCGGCCGACGCCAAGGGCATGCGCGCCCGGACCGTGACCCTGAAGCTCAAGTTCTCGGATTTCGCCCAGGTCACCCGGGCGCGGTCGCTGCCCGTCCCCGTCGCCGACCGGGCAGGGCTGGAGCGGATCGGCCTCGACCTGCTGGCCGGCCTGTTCCCCCTGCGGCGCAGCGCGCGGCTGATCGGGGTGTCGCTGTCGGGCTTCGCGCAGGACGCGCCCGAGGCGCCGCTCCAGCTCGGGCTGGCCCTGTGACGGGCTCCCGCCGCCGGGCCCGCGCCGATCCCGCGATGATGCGACGCGGGATCGCGGTGCGGTCCCGCACGCCGGGCCCGCGCGGCCGCCCCACATGGGATCCGTCCGGCGCGGACCGGGATTGCCCGGGGCCCGCACGAACCGAAGGGTCCGCCCCATGTCGAAGCCCGCCTCCCCGGCCCCGTCTCTGGCTTTGTCCGCCGCGCTCCTGCTGACCGTCCCGGCGGGCGCTGCCCGCGCCGACGGCACCGCCGCCTTCGGGGCCGCCAGCGCGGCGCAGCTCCGGGGCTACTCCGCGAGCCCCGCCCAGCTCTACGTCCCGGCGGGCGGCCCGTCCGCCGGGCTCGCGACCGGCCCGGCCCCGGCACCCCGGCGGCCGAAGCCGCCGGCCCGCGCCCGCTGACGGGGAGCGCCCGGGCCGCGCCGGCCCGGGCATCCGTCACGCGTTCAGGCTGTCACGCGTTCTTGCGCGGCCGGTGGTCGGGGTCGACGCCGCCGTCTAGCTTCGTCTCGTTGTCGACGTCGCCCTCGAAGGTCGAATCCGCCTGCAGATCCGCCGGGTCGGCGCCGCTCATCCCCTTCGAGGTGCCGATCCCGGGATTGCCCTTGAGGTCGGCGTCCGTGGGCGTGTCGGTCTTCGGGTGCTTGCCTGACATGCTGGCTCCTGACTGGCATCCCGACGGACGCCGATGCCGGGCCAACGCATCGGCGCGGGGCCGGTCTCCCGCGCGGCGTGCGGCGGTTCGCCTCCCGCCCCCGGGGCCGGTCAGCCCGCTCAGCCGATCTGCGCCGACCGGATCCGGCGCACCCCCGCCGCCTCCATGCGCGCCCAGGCCTGCGCGAGCGACCCGTCCACGTCGATCCCGCGCACCGCATCCTCCACCACGAGGACCTCGAAACCCGCGTCGCTGGCGTCGAGCGCGCTCCAGGCGACGCAGAAATCGGTGGCGAGGCCGCACACGGCGACGCGGGTGATGCCGCGCTCCCTGAGCGCCCCGGCGAGCCCGGTGCGGGTCGACCGGTCGGCCTCCAGGAAGGCCGAGTAGCTGTCGACCCGGGGATCGAGCCCCTTGCGCACCACGAGGCTCGCCCGGTCGGTGGCGAGACCCGGCGCGAAGGCGGCGCCCGGGCTGCCCTGGACGCAGTGGCGCGGCCACAGCACCTGCGGCCCGTAGGGCAGCGCCACGGTCTCGAACGGGGCCCGCCCCGGATGGGTCTCGGCGAAGGAGACGTGATCGGCCGGATGCCAGTCCTGCATCAGCACCACGTGCCGGAAGCGGTGCTGGAGGTCGTTGATCGGGCCGACCACCGCGTCGCCTTCCGGGACCGGGAGCGCCCCGCCCGGCAGGAAATCGACCTGCACGTCGACGACGAGGAGCAGGTCGGCGCTGCCGGGCGTCATGGTCGCCTGCCTCAGGGCAGCATCACGATCGAGCCGGTGGTCTCCCGGCCCGCGAGGTCGCGGTGGACCTGCTGCGCCTCGGCCAGCGGGTAGGTGGCGTTGACGGCGATCTTCACCGCGCCGTCGCCGACCACCTTGAACAGGCGGGCGGCCGCCTCCTCCAGGGTGGCGCGGTTCGACGAGAAGGTCGCGAGCGTCGGGCGCGTCACGTAGAGCGAGCCGCGCGGGGCGAGCAGGCCGAGGTCGAGCCCGGTGATCGCCCCCGAGGCCGAGCCGAAGCTCGCCAGCAGGCCGAGCGGCGCGAGGCTGTCCAGCGAGCCCATCAGGGTCGCCTGGCCGACGCCGTCGTAGACCACCGGCACGCCCTTGCCGCCGGTGATCTCGCGCACGCGCTTGGCCACGTCCTCCTCGCGGTAGAGGATGACGTGGTCGCAGCCGTTCCGCTTGGCGAGCTCCGCCTTCTCGGGGCTGCCGGCGGTGCCGATCACGGTGGCGCCGAGGTGCTTGGCCCACTGGCAGGCGATCAGGCCGACGCCGCCGGCGGCCGCCTGCCACAGGATCGTGTCGCCGGGCTTCACCGCGTAGGTCCGGTGCAGCAGGTACTCGACGGTCAGGCCCTTGAGCATCATGGCGGCGGCGGTCTTCTCGTCGACGCCGTCCGGGATCGGCACGGCCGCGGAGGCCGGGATCACCGGCTCCTCGGCGTAGCAGCCGTCCGCCACCGAACCGTAGGCGACCCGGTCGCCGGGCTTGAACTGGCTGACGCCCTCGCCCACCGCAGTGACGGTGCCGGCGCCCTCCTTGCCGGGGGTGTAGGGCATGTGCGGGGACTTGTAGGCGCCGGTGCGGAAGTAGATGTCGATGAAGTTGACGCCGATGGCGGCCTGCTTGACCCGGATCTGCCCGGGGCCCGGCTCGGCCAGGGGCACGTCCTCGAAGCGCATCACCTCGGGGCCGCCATATTCGTAGACCCGGATCGCCTTCGGCATCGTTGGACTCCCGCTCGCCGCCCCACGCGGGGGCGTTGCAGCCCGAGATAACGGACCGCCCGGCGGAGGCAATTTGTTTTTGCCGTCTCGCGCTCCGGTTGTAACTCGCCCGGTCGCGACCCCGTTCTGGATCCGTCGCCGCGGGCGGCCTATCTAGCGACTGCCCTATGTTCGAGCCGAGGTCCGAGATCCATGTCCGGCACCACCCGCACGAGCGCCGACCTCGATCCGCGCCGCCGCCGCCTCCTCTACCGCGCCTGGCACCGGGGCATCCGCGAGATGGACCTGATCATGGGCCGCTTCGCCGATGCCGAGATCGGCGACCTGTCGGAGGCGGAGCTCGACCAGTTCGAGGCGCTGATCGAGGTTCCGGACCGGGACCTGTTCAAGTGGCTGACCGGCGAGGTCGAGACGCCCTCGAACTACGACACGTCGGTCTGGCAGCGCGTGCGGGCGTTCCACCGGCACGACGCGCCGATCCACTCGTGACAGGGACCGCCATGGACGAACCGAAGCCCAATTACGACCACCCGGCCCGGTCGATCGCCACCGAACTCGTGGTGCGCATCATGCTGGAGATGATGGAGCGCTCCGACCCGGCGCTGCGCGGCGAGATCCTGCGGCAGGCGACGGTCCGGGCCGCCGCGATGACCGAGCACATGCCCAACGCGGATTTCTTCCGCGGCCGGGTCGAGGCGGCGCTGGCGGAGATCGTCGGGCCGGACGCGTGACGGGTCCGGTCGGAGGCCTCGATCGCATCCCATCGAAGCTGTCGGCTCTTGCAGACCGCTCCGTCATCACGAGCGGAGCGAGGTGACCCAGGGTGGCGCGACTTCGGAACCGTGGCGCTGCCCTGGATCGCTCCGCGACGCTCGCGAAGACGGCAGCCGTTCCACGCCGTACCAGAACCACCATATAGGGTGGGCTCAGCCGCCCAGACGCTTCCGTCGGGACGCTTTATCGCGGCGGCCCGATCGGCTAACGCCACCCGACCTCCTCCCCTGACGCGCCCGGCGGGCCTCCCCGCGAAAGACCCGATGGCCAAGCCTCAGCCGAAGCCCCCCGCCCCCGCCGCCAAGCCGCCGGTCGCGCGCTTCGCGCTGCCGAAATCCTCCGCGCTCGCCCGGGCGATCGACGCCCTCAAGCGCGGCGACAGCCCGGTCCTGGCGAACGCCCCGGAGGGCTTCGACGCGCTGGCGCTCGCCGACCTCGCCCGTGCCCTGGCGCCCACCGTCGACGCACCGGCCGTGCTGGTGCACGTGGCGCGCGATTCCGGGCGCTCGGCCGCGTTCCAGGCGGCTTTGGGCTTCGTCGCGCCCGAGATGGACGTGATGAGCCTGCCGGCCTGGGACTGCCAGCCCTACGACCGGGTCTCGCCGACCACCGCCGTCGCCGCCGCCCGGATGACGGCGCTCGCCCGCCTCGCCCGCACCCGCTCGGCCGAGGACAGGCCGCGCATCCTCTGCACCACCGTCAACGCCCTGGTGCAGCGGGTCCCACCCCGCGCCCACATCGCCAAGGAGGCGTTCTCGGCGGCGATCGGCAACGTCGTGGCGATGGACGACGTGGTGGCCTGGGTCGAGGCCAACGGCTTCCTGCGCACCGGGACGGTGCGCGACACCGGCGAGTACGCGGTCCGCGGCGGCATCCTCGACCTGTCGCCCCCGGGCCTGCCGGCCCCGATCCGCCTCGACTTCTTCGGCGACACGCTGGAATCGATCCGCGCCTTCGACCCGGAGACGCAGCGCACCACCGGTCAGCTCCGCTCCCTCGACCTGATGCCGATGAGCGAGGTCCAGCTCACCACCGAGACGATCCGGCGCTTCCGCCAGAACTACATCCAGAGCTTCGGCGCGGCGACCCGGGACGACCGGCTCTACGAGACGGTGAGCGAGGGGCGGCGCTACGCCGGCCTCGAGCACTGGATGCCGCTGTTCTACGACCACCTCGACACGCTGTTCGACTATCTCGGCGGCGTGCCGCTGGTCTTCGATCCCCAGGTGGAGGACGCCGCCGCCGAGCGGATCAGCCTAGTCCAGGACTATTACCAGGCCCGCGAGGGCGCGATGAAGACGCCGCAGCCCGGCGTCGCCCCCTACAAGCCGCTGCCGCCCCGCGCCCTCTACCTGACGCCGAACGAGCTGAAGGAGCGGATCGCCACCGCCACCGTGGCGCGGCTGACGCCCTTCGCGCAGCCCGAATCGCCCGAGCGCGCCGTGATCGATTGCGGCGCCAAGGCCGGACGAAGCTTCGCCCCCGAGCGGGCCGACGAGACTGCCAGCGTGTTCGACGCCGCGGTGGCGCATATCCGCGATCTCCAGGGATCCGGTCATCACGTGATCCTGGGAGCCTGGTCCGACGGCTCCCGCGACCGGCTCTGCGGCGTGCTCACCGACCACGGCCTCAGGAAGCCCGTGGCGATCACCCGGCTCACCGACGTCTACGCGCTGAAGCGCGGCACCGACGCGGCGGTGGCGGTCTGGGGCCTGGAGGCGGGCTTCACCGCGGGCGAGCTGGCCGTCGTCTCTGAGGGCGACATCCTGGGCGACCGGCTGGTTCGCCAGAAGCGCAAGGCCAAGCGGCCGCAGGATGTGATCCTGGAGGTGCAGGCGCTCCAGCCGGGCGACCTCGTGGTCCACGCCGACCACGGCATCGGCCGCTTCGTCGGCCTCAAGACGATCCACGCCGCGGGCGCCCCGCACGACTGCCTGGAACTGCAGTATACCGGCGGCCTGCTGCTCCTGCCGGTGGAGAACATCGAGCTCCTGACCCGCTACGGCTCGGAGGATTCCGAGGTCGCCCTCGACCGCCTCGGCGGCGGCGCGTGGCAGGCCCGCAAGGCCAAGATGAAGCGCCGCATCCTCGAGATGGCGGGCGAGCTGATCAAGGTCGCGGCCCAGCGCTTCGTCCGCAAGGCCCCCGCGCTGCAGGCGCCCGAGGGGCTCTACGGGGAGTTCGCCGCCCGCTTCCCGTTCGAGGAGACCGAGGATCAGGCCAACGCCATCGACGCGGTGCTGGACGACCTCAATGCCGGCCGCCCGATGGACCGGCTGGTCTGCGGCGATGTCGGCTTCGGCAAGACCGAGGTGGCGCTGCGCGCCGCCTTCGCGGCGGCGATCTCCGGCAAGCAGGTGGCGGTGATCGTCCCGACCACCCTGCTCGCCCGCCAGCACTACCGGACCTTCGCCGAGCGCTTCAAGGGCCTGCCGGTCCAGGTGGCGCAGCTCTCGCGCTTCGCCTCCGCGGCGGAGATGAAGCAGACCCGGGCGGGGCTCGCCGCCGGCACGGTCGACATCGTGGTCGGCACGCACGCGCTCTTGGCGAAGAACATCGCCTTCAAGGATCTCGGCCTGATCATCGTGGACGAGGAGCAGCATTTCGGCGTCGCCCACAAGGAGCGGCTGAAGGCGCTCCAGGCCGACGTCCACGTGCTGACGCTGTCGGCGACGCCGATCCCGCGCACGCTCCAGCTCGCCATGACGGGGGTGCGCGAGCTCTCGATCATCGCCACGCCGCCGGTCGACCGGCTGGTGGTGCGCACCTTCGTGACGCCGTTCGACCCGCTGACCATCCGGGAGGCGCTGCTGCGCGAGCGCTACCGCGGCGGCCAGTCCTTCTACGTGGTCCCGCGGATCGAGGATCTGGCGGAAGTCAAAAAATTCCTCGACGCCGAGATGCCCGAGATCAAGGTCGCGGTCGCCCACGGCCAGATGGCGGCGGGCCAGCTCGAGGACGTGATGACGGCCTTCTACGAGGGCAAGTTCGACGTGCTGCTCTCGACCACGATCGTGGAATCGGGCCTCGACATCCCCACCGCCAACACGCTGATCGTCCACCGGGCCGACATGTTCGGGCTGGCCCAGCTCTACCAGCTGCGCGGCCGCGTCGGGCGCTCGAAGGCGCGCGCCTACGCGCTGTTCACGACCCCGGCGAACCGCCAGCTCACCGCCCAGGCCGAGCAGCGCCTCAAGGTGCTCCAGAGCCTCGACACGCTGGGCGCGGGCTTCCAGCTCGCCTCCCACGACCTCGACATCCGCGGCGCCGGCAACCTGCTCGGCGACGCCCAGTCGGGCCACATCAAGGAGGTCGGCTACGAGCTCTACCAGCAGATGCTGGAGGACGCGGTGACGGCGCTGAAGGCCGGCATCGAGGACGTGCCCGAGGAGGCGTGGTCGCCGACCATCGCGCTCGGCGCACCGGTCACGATCCCGGAGGATTACGTCGAGGATCTCGGGGTGCGGCTCGCCCTCTACCGGCGGCTCGCCACCATCCAGGACGACGCCGAGATGGAGAGCTTCGGCGCCGAGCTGATCGACCGGTTCGGGCCGCTGCCGCCGGAGGTGGAGCAGCTCCTCAAGATCGGCACGATCAAGATCCTCTGTCTCAAGGCGAACGTCGAGAAGGTCGAGGCGGGGCCGAAGGGCGTGGTGGTCCATTTCCGCGACCGGTCCTACGCCAACCCGCAGGGGCTGGTGGCCTACGTCGCCGAGCAGGCCTCCTTCGCGAAGGTGCGACCCGACATGAGCGTCGTGTTCGTGCGCGAGCTGAATACCGTCCCGGCGCGGCTCAAGACCGCCACCGAGGTGCTGCGTAGCCTCGTGACGATCGCCGGGCGGGGGAAGAAGGCGGCGTGACGGTGGGCACGGTCGCGCGATCGTTGCGCGTCCGGCCCATCTCTGCTCTCTCGTGACGACGGTCAGGAGACGCGTGGATGGCAAACCCGGCGCAGGTCACCGGCGCGCCCGAGCCGGTGAAAGCCGCGCCGGGCGCCTTCCTCACGCCCCTGTTCACCGACCGGCGCATCGCCGCGGTGCTCGGGCTCGGCTTTGCGCAAGGCATCCCGTTCCTGCTCGTCTACGCGACCCAGTCGGCGTGGCTCGTCCAGGCGAAGGTGCCGCTCGCCACGATCGGGCTGATGAGCGAGCTCACCATCGCCTACAAGCTCAAGTTCCTCTGGGCCCCCTTCCTCGACCGCCACGACGCGCCGCTCATCGGCCGCTGGCTCGGGCGCCGCCGCGGCTGGATCGTCGCCACACAGATCCTCGTCGCCCTGGCGCTCGCGGGCGTCGCCTTCGGCGACCCGGCCCACTGGCTCGCCTGGACGGTAGCGTTCTCCCTGGTGCTCGGCGTCGCGGGCGCCACCCAGGACGTGGTGATCGACGGCTGGCGCATCACCGCCGCGCCGCCCGAGCAGCAGGCGCTGATGTCGTCCTGGTCGGAGATCGGCTACCGGATCGGCAATCTCGCGGCGGGGGCGGGCGCCCTCTACCTGTCCGACGCGTACGGGTGGCGCGCCGCCTACCTGTGCATGGCCGCGCTCATGGCCCCCGGCACGGTCGCGGCCCTGCTGGCGCCGGAGCCCCCCGCCCCCGAGACGCCCGCCACCGGCGGCTTCGTCGAGACCGTCTGGGCGCCGATCCGCGACCTCCTCGCCCGGCTCGGGCCGCTCGCCGTGCCGGTGCTCGCTCTCGTCGCGGGCTTCCGGATGCCCGGCTACGTCTCGAACGCCATGGCGATTCCGCTGTTCAAGACGCTCGGCTACTCCAACACCGACATCGCCACCGTCACGAAGCTGTTCGGCTTCTGGATCGCGCTCGGCGGGACGTTCCTCGCCAGCGCCATCATCCCGCGGATCGGCATGATGGCGAGCCTGCTGATCGGCACCGTCACGGCCTCCGCCTCGCACCTCGCGCTGGCCTACCTCGCGTGGCACGGCGGCCACGGCGGGGCGGCGTTCTGGACCTTCGCGCTCACCGTCGGGATCGACGGCTTCGCCTACGCCTTCGCGTCGATCGTGCTGATCACCTACATGTCGCGGCTCTCGGCCACCGCCCACGCGGCGAGCCAGTACGCCCTGCTGACCTCGCTCTGCGCCCTGCCCGGCAGCCTGCTCGCCGGGTTCTCGGGCTTCGTGATCGAGTGGACCGGGTTCCCATGGTTCTTCGTCGGCACGTCGCTCATCGGCGTGCCGGTGGCCCTGCTCTGCCTGCTGGTCGCGCGCCGGCACGGGCCGATGGAGGCCTCGGCGGAGGCGCCCGGGGACGCGCCGAATCGGGCCACCTGAGGCTGTGTCCCAACACGGGAACGCGCGCGCAAACTGTCCCTTTAGCGGGGATTAACCACACCGCGGCTTAATGGGGTGGACGGTTGATGTCCTCCCCAGACGGGCGACCCGGACCACGTGCGCGAGAACGGCTCTCGCGGGCGAACGGCGACGGCTGCCCAGGGGAAGCGCGTACGCGAGTTCCCGAATGGCCCAGGCTGCGTTGTCCCTCGCCGCGTTCCAGACCGCGTATCCGAGCGCGGAACCCCGGCGACCGGCGCCCCCGCGCCTCACCTACGTCGAGACCGTCTACGATCCGGTCGTCCGCACCCGGGCGCCCTACCCGAGCGCCATGCGGCGCGCCCGCCGCCGCGCCCGGCTGACGGCGCTCATCGCCCTCACCGGCGCGACCCTGGCCGGCTGGGCCGTGTTCAGCCACCCGCAGGGGCCGGCCCGCCCCGACGCGCAGACCGTCGCGGCGGCCGGGCCGACCGCCGCCCCGGTCCCGCAGGCCGTGGCGGCGCCGCGGCCGAGCCTCGCCTGGATGCTCGACCGGAGCCCGGCGCTGGGCTCCGACACCGCCACGGCCTTCGGAGGCGCGGCCCCGCCGGCCGCCGGCTTCCAGATCGCCGCCGCCGCGCCGTCCCCGGCGGTCCGGGAGATCGCCCGGCAGGTGGCCCAGGCGGAGCGGGCGCGGACCGCCCAGGTTCGGCTGGCCCAGGCCGGGCCCGCGGAGAGGGCGACCGAGAAGGCCGGCGACAAGATCGCCGCGAAGGGCGCGGGGGCGCCGGTCCGGATGGCCGCGGCCGAGCCTACCCCCGCCGCCCTCGCGCCCGCCCTGGTGCCGCTGCCGGTGGCGCGCCCGCCCGAGCTGCGGCGCGCGCCGGCGCCGCCGCCCGCGCGGGTGGCGAGCCGCGCCCTGCCCCGGACCCGCGACGTGTTCCGCGCCGCGATGGCCGAGGAGCCGTCCTTCTTCGAGAAGCTGTTCGGGGTCGGCGCGGCCGCGCCGTCTCAGGAGAATCGTCAGGAGCCCCGTCAGGCGCTGGCCTATGCCAGCCCGGACGCCCTGCCGCAGGAGGCGCCGCGCACCCGGATCAGCCCGGAGCCCGATTCGGTGGCCGGCACGGCCGTCTACGACATCACCGCCCGCACGGTGACGCTGCCCTCCGGCGAGGTATTGGAGGCCCATTCCGGCCTCGGCGAGCACATGGACAACCCGCGCTACGTCCACCTGCGCATGCGCGGCTCGACCCCGCCCGGCACCTACACGCTGACCGAGCGCGAGCGCCTGTTCCACGGGGTCCGGGCGATCCGCCTCAACCCGGTGGGCGGCAGCGCCGCGATCCACGGCCGCGACGGCCTGCTGGCCCACACCTACATGCTGCGGCAGCCCGGCGCCTCGAACGGCTGCGTCTCGTTCCGCGACTACAACCGCTTCCTGCAGGCCTTCCTGCGGGGCGAGGTCCGGCGCCTCGTGGTGGTGGCCGGCAGCGGCGACGGCGGCATCCTCAACCGGATCGGCCTCGCCGGCCGCCGGGGCGGCCGGGGCTGAGGCTCGGCGGCGCTAGGCCGAGCGTCCGAGATCACTAAAGACCGAGATCACTTCGGCGCGGCGCGGCTTTACGCGCCCGCCCAAGCTGCCTTAACGGGGCTCAGACGCCAGCCCTGACAAGAGGCACCCGATGAAACTGCCCCGCCGCTTCTTCCAGCCCCTCGCCACCGGCGCGCCGGCCCCGTTCCGCGAGCTGCCGGTGCGGCTGGAGCGGATGATCCACTTCGTGCCGCCCCACAACGACAAGGTCCGGGCCCGCGTGCCGGAGCTCGCCGGGACCGTCGACGTGGTGCTGGGCAACCTGGAGGACGCGGTCCCGGCCGACCAGAAGGAGGCGGCCCGCAAGGGCTTCGTCGCCATGGCGCAGGCCACCGACTTCGCCGCCACCGGCACCGGACTCTGGACCCGGATCAACGCCCTCAACTCGCCCTGGATCTTGGACGACCTGTTCACGATCGTGGCCGAGGTCGGGGACAAGCTCGACGTCGTGATGGTGCCCAAGGTCGAGGGGCCGTGGGACATCCACTACATCGACCAGCTGCTCGCCCAGCTCGAGGCGCGCCACGGGGTGACGAAGCCGATCCTGGTCCACGCGATCCTGGAGACGGCCGAGGGCGTCGCCAACGTCGACGCCATCGCGTCGGCCTCGCCGCGCATGCACGGCATGAGCCTCGGGCCGGCGGACCTCGCGGCGTCCCGCGGCATGAAGACCACCCGGGTCGGCGGCGGCCACCCCGATTACCGGGTGATCGCCGACCCGGCCGGCGACGCGCCCCGGGCGAGCGCCCAGCAGGACCTCTGGCACTACACCATCGCCCGGATGGTCGACGCCTGCATGGCCAACGGCATCAAGGCCTTCTACGGCCCGTTCGGCGACTTCTCCGACGGCGCGGCCTGCGAGGCGCAGTTCCGCAACGCCTTCCTGATGGGATGCGCCGGCGCCTGGACGCTGCACCCGAGCCAGGTGGCGATCGCCAAGCGGGTCTTCGCGCCGGACCCGGCCGAGGTGGCCTTCGCGGCCCGGATCGTCGAGGCCATGCCGGACGGCACCGGCGCCGTGATGCTCGACGGCAAGATGCAGGACGACGCCACCTGGAAGCAGGCCAAGGTCATCGTGGACCTCGCCAAGCTGGTCGCCGCGAAGGATCCGGAGCTGGCGGCGGTCTACAAGCTGGGGTGAGCGGGCTGCCGGGGCCGCGTGTGGCGGTCCCGATTCGGCGTCCGCGAGTCGCGACGCGCCCCCCTCTCCCGTGGGGGAGAGGGGACCCGCGTGCCGTTCTGAAGCGATGACGCCGCGGAGCCGGACAATTCGCTGGGGCTAGGCCCGCGCAAGCCGCAGCACCGTATCATCCACCGGGTCCGCAACTGCGTTGCCGGAACCGTGCGGTGAGCAGATCGATCCCGCGCGCGCAGCCTGCGGCGCGCGCAAACAAGCGCCGAGGCCGAGCTCTGGCGCGTGTTGCGCAATCGCGCGCTCAACGGCTGGAAGTTCCGCCGCCAGCACCCGATCGACCGGTTCGTCGTCGACTTCGCCTGCCTCAAGGCGAGGCTGATCGTCGAGGTCGACGGCGCAACGCACTCGACCGCCAGCGAGGTCGCCCGGGATGCCGCGCGCACCGCGATCCTCGAATCGCTCGGCTTCGCCCTGCTCCGTATCCCGAACGCCGACATCCACGAGCATCGCGACGGCGTGCGCGAGACGATCCTGGCGGCCCTCGAACGCCGCGACACGGTCTAGAGCCGTTCCCGATCGGGTTGGGACGCAGGCGATCGGCGAGCCCGTGCCGAACGAGGCGCGGGTCCCCTCTCCCGTGCGGGAGAGGGACAGGGTGAGGGATGAGAACAGTCCGGAAGAGTCGCGCCTGTACGCGCATCGGCGGCCTGTTCAGTCCTGATCCTTCTCGTCCCTCACCCCAACCCTCTCCCGCACGGGAGAGGGGGCCTGGCGCGGTTGGCGAGACCGGGCTCGCCCTCCTTCCCGACCGTTGCAACATGGTCGGATACGGCTCTAGTCCACCCTCACCCGCCGAACCGCGCCCGGTACTCCTGCGGCGTCGCCGCGACGTGCCGCAGGAAGCTGCGCCGCATCGTCTCCTCGGAGCCGAAGCCGCAGGTCCGGGCGACGCGCTTGACCGGCTGCGCCGTCTCGGCGAGCGCGCGCCGGGCCGCCTCCACCCGCAGGCGCTCCACGGCCCTGGCCGGAGTCAGGCCGGTCGCCTCGCGATAGTGCCGGCTGAGGCTGCGCGCGCTCATCCCGGCCGCCGCGGCGAGCGCCGGCAGCGACAGGTCGCCGGACAGGTTGTCGGCGATGTAGGCGTGGAGCCGCCCGAACCGCTCCTCGCCCGCCTGCAGCGCCAGCGCCGCGCTGAACTGCGCCTGCCCGCCGGGGCGCTTGAGGAACATCACGAGGTGGCGCGCCACCGCCAGGGCGGTCGCGCGGCCGAGATCCTCCTCGACCAGCGCCAGGGCCAGGTCGATACCGGCCGTGACCCCCGCCGAGGACCAGACCGGGCCGTCGCGCACGAAGATCGGGTCGGGCTCGATCCGGGCGCGCCGGTAGCGCGCGGCGAGCGCGCCGCAATGCTTCCAGTGGGTCACGGCCCGCCGCCCGTCGAGGAGCCCCGCCGCCCCGAGCAGGAACGCGCCGGTGCAGACCGAGGCGACCCGGCGGGCCCGGCCCGCCCGGGTCCGCACCCAGGCCACCAGGGCGGCGTCGTCGCAGGCCGCGACGACGCCGGGGCCGCCCGCGATCACCAGCGTGTCCACCGGCGTGTGGGGATCCGGCAGCGGGTCGGCCACCAGCCGCAGCCCCGCCGAGGCGGTGAGCCCCGGGTCGCCGGCCGCGATCACCCGCGGCGCGTAGGGCATCCCGGCGCCGCCGTGCTCGTTGGCGGTGGCGAAGACCTGGAGCGGCCCGGCCACGTCGAGGAGCTGCACCGACGGGAAGGCCAGCACCTCGACGGGGCGCGGCGCGTCTGGCGAGAAACGAGGGCTCTTTGGCATTTCGGCCAGATCCTGACGCGGTAGGGTCGTCCTGTCCACCACGGAGGCTCCGGCATGATCCCGCCCGACACCCACCTGCAGATCGGCTCGCTCCTGTTCGAGGGGCTCGACCAGATCGACCTCACCGGCCCGTTCGAGGTCCTGTCCCGGGTGCCCAACAGCACCTACCGGGTCTACGCGCCGCGCCTCGAGCCCGTCCGCGACGTCCGCGGCCTCCGGATGCTGCCGGATGCGACCCTGGCGGAGGCGCCGCGGCTCGACGTGCTGCACGTGCCGGGCGGCCAGGGCCAGGAGGCGCTGATGCGCGACGCCGCCGTGCTCGGCTGGATCCGCGACCAGGCGGCGGGCGCGAGCCACGTCCTCTCGGTCTGCACCGGTGCCCTGCTCCTCGGCGCGGCCGGCCTCCTGGTCGGGCGCAGGGCCACGACCTACTGGAACGCGGTCCACCTGCTGCCCCTCTTCGGGGCCGAGCCGGTGGACGAGCGGGTGGTGCTCGACCGCGACGCGGACGGCCGCCGCTGGGTGTTCGCGGCCGGCGTCACCGCGGGGATCGACGGGGCGCTCCGGCTCGCCGCCGAACTGCGCGGCGACGAGGCCGCCCGGACGATCCAGCTCGGCATGCAGTACGCCCCCGAGCCGCCCTTCGACAGCGGCACGCCCCGAACGGCCTCCCCGGCCACCGTGGCGCGGGTGCGGGCGGCGGCGGCCGACATCACGGCCCGGCGCGAGGCCACCGCCCGGGCGATCGCGGCCGACCTCGGCATCCGGATTTCGTAGGAGACTCCGATGGACCTCAGCCACGTTCGCGCCTTCGCGGCCGCCCTGGCGGCGAAGGACCGGGACGCCATGCTGGCGCAGATGACCGAGGCGGTGGTGCTCAACACGCCGCTCGCCGCCGAGCCCGTGCGCGGGAAGGCGGCGATCCGGCCGGTGGTCGACGCCCTGCTAGCGGCGGTCGACGCCTTCGAGATCCGCGAGATCCTGGAAGGCCCCGCGCACGCCGCCGCCTTCTTCGGCGCGACGGCCGGCCCGCACCGGCTCGACGGGATGGATTACTGGCGCCTCGACGCGGCCGGGCGCATCGCCGAGATGACCGTCCTGTGGCGGCCGCTGCCGGAGGCGATCGCCGTCCGGGACCGCCTGGCCCGCGCCGCCGAGACGCCGACTTCCGCGGCGACCGGGTGACACGATCCGTCATCGGACCTATCTGTCCGATCTGGACGGGTTGAACCATGTCGGACGTGACACTGAGAACCGCGAAATTCGCGATCGGCGCCGTGGTGCGCCACCGGATCTACCCGTTCCGGGGCGTCGTGTTCGACGTCGACCCGGTGTTCGACAACACCGAGGAGTGGTGGCTGTCGATCCCCGAGGAGGTTCGGCCGCGCAAGGACCAGCCGTTCTACCACCTGCTCGCCGAGAACGCCGAGACCGAGTACGTGGCCTACGTGTCGGAGCAGAACCTCCTGCCCGACACGTCGGGCGAGGCCCTGCGCCACGCCGGCATCGCCGAGATGTTCGAGCGCGACGCCGCCGGCGCGTACCGGATGCGCGACCGCGCCACGAACTGAGCGGGTCGGGCCCGTGAAGGTCCTGGCAAGCGGCGGGCGCTAGTCTGCCGCGACGGCCGCTGCCGTCGGACGAGCCCGTCGCCATGATCCGACCCGCCGCTCTGCTCACCGCCGGCCTTCTCGCTACGGCGGCCCGCGCCAACGACAGCGCCGCCGAGCTCGATGCCGGCGGCCTCGTCCTGCGGCGCGAGCCCGGGATCGCCCTGGTGAGCGAGGACCTGTCGATCGCCCGCGACCGGATCGGCGTGTCCTACCTGTTCCGCAATCAGGTTCAGGAGCCGCGCACGGTCCGGATCGCCTTCCCGCTGCCGCCGATCGACGGGCGCGAACTCAGCTTCTCGGCCCTGGCGCTGCCCCGGCCCGACAGCCCGAACTTCGTCGGCTTCACCGTCACGGTGGACGGCAGGCCCCTCGAGCCCGAGCTGGAGGAGCGCGCCTACGTGGGCGAGCGCGAGGTGACGGACCTGCTGCGCCGCCACGGCCTGCCGCTGAACCCGCTGCGCTTCGCGGCGATCAGCGCGGCGGCCGGGCGGATCGGCGCGCCCGAATGGGCCGAGCTGGTCAGGGCCGGCCTGTTCCCCGACGTCGCGGACGCGCCGGACCGGATGACCGAGGGGCTCTGGCGCGGGGAGGCCAAGTTCCACTGGCTCCAGACCTTCCCGGCGGGGCAGGAGGTCCGCATCGCGCACAGCTACGCGCCGGTGACCGGCTTCCACCTGCTCGACCTCAAGGCGGCGTCCCGCGCGGCCTACCGGGCGACCTACTGCCTGGACGCGGCCGGGCTCGCGGCGATCCGGCGCCTGCACGCGAAGGCGGCGGATCCCGGCGGCCACCTGCGGGCGACCGTGGTGCCCTACATCGTCACCACGGCGCGCAACTGGGCCGCGCCGATCGGGCGCTTCACCCTGACGGTCGACAAGGGCAGCCCGGAGGCGGTGGCGAGCTTCTGCCGCACGGACGTCCGGAAGACCGGGCCGACCACGTTCCGCTGGGAGGCCCGGGACTACGTGCCCGACCAGGACCTGCGCGTGCTGATCGTCCAGCCGGACTCGGGGCCCGCGGGGATCCGCTAGACCCCGCCGCCGGACGGGCCAGACGCGAAGGGCCGGACCTCGCGGCCCGGCCCCCGATACGGACCCGCCGCGCGGCGGGTCGCTGGTGCTTACTCGTTACTTGGCGGCGGGGGCCGGGGCCGCGCCGGCGGCCGGGGCAGCGCCCTGCTGCTGCTCGAGCTTCTTGCGCATGTCCTCGGAGCGCTTCTCCAGCTCGGCCTGGAGCTTCTTCTGCTGCTCCTCGAGCACCTTCGGGTCGATGGCCGGGCCGTCGAAGGCCTTGCCGAAGCCGGCCAGCGGCACCGCGAAGGTGACCTCGCGCTGGGTCTGGTTCTGGACCGAGACGTTGAGGGTCGTGCCCTTCTTCATCGCGGCGATCACGCCGGCATCGACGCCGCCGGCCTCCGCGAAGCAGCCGTTCGGGAAGCAGACCGCGAAGCGGCCGGCGGTCGCCGCCTGGCCGTCGACGTTGAAGCGGATGCCCGGCTGCAGCAGCAGGCCCAGCGGGAGCAGGTAGCGCACCACGCGCACCTCCTGCTTCTGGGCGGGGTTCTTCATCTCGTAGACCGCCACGGCCAACACCGGCTGGCCCTGGTCGGACACGAAGTCACGGGTCGTGTAGCAGATGTCGGTGCCCGAGCCCTGGTCCTTGCCGCAGACCTTGGTCCAGTCGGCCTGGCTCGGCTCGGACTTCACGGCGACGATCTGCGGGCCCGTCTGGGCGGCCGGGGTGTTGGCCGCCGGGGTACCCGGGGCGGTCGGCGCCGGCGCGGCCGGGGCGGGCGCGGCGGGCTTCTTCGGCTGCGCCAGGGCCGGCGCGGCCGCGAGGCCGAGGCCCGCGAGGCCGAGGAGAGCGGCGCGGGCGAGCGTCGCGGTGCGGGTGAAGGACATCGGCTCTGACCCCTTGGAAGAGACGTGGTGTGGCTGGCAGGATGCGGAGCCGGCCTGGCGGCAGGTCCGCCGGAGCGACCGGCCGCCCGCCGCGTTGGCGCACCGCCCGGAGCTCCGGATGAATCGGTCCGGCCATCGGGCGGGACGGGCGCCCGTCTGCGCGCATCCCTCACCCCGGCGACCGGGCGGCCTGCCTTTCCCCTCGAATGAGGCGAAGGCATGACACCGCGGCCTTGGGGCTGTCGGAACCGTCCTGGCCGCGCCCGGCCCCCGATAGGCCCCCGTCCGCCCGGCCGCAAGCGCGACGTTGCGCGGCCGCGAGGCACGAGCGCGTGATCGGACCGCGCCGCCGGCCGCCGCCGGCCGCCCTCCTGCGGCGCCCGGCGGCGCGGCCCTCTTAGCGGTCGGTTAACCCTGTGGGGCCGAGATGATAGGAGTTCTGCAGGATCGGCGGGGGCGGCGGGTTTGAGCGCGTTGGCGGTGGCGGAGTGGGCGGTCGACGCCGCACCGGACGCGTCCGCGCGATCCGAGAACGGGCCCGGCGGCCTGTCCGGCGGGCTGTTCGGCGGCCCGTCCGACGGTCTCGCGATCCGCCTGTTCGCCGCCGCCCTGACGGGCCCGCAGCGCACGGTCCTGCGTGATTCGGGGGACCGGGTCGCGTGGTGCGGGCGCCCGAACATCACCTGGACCTACGCGGCCGCCGCCGAGATCGTCGGGCGGCTCGCCCGCGGGATCGGCGCGTGGCGGCTCCCGGCCGGCAGCCGAATCGGGCTGTGGTATTCGGGGGGCGCCGAATCGGCCCTCGCCCACCTCGCCGTCGAGGCGGCGGGCCACCTGCCCTGCGCGATGCCGGCCCTCTGGGACGACGCGGAGCTCTCCGCCGGGATCGAGGCGGCGGGCCTCGTGGCCGTGTTGACGGAGGGCCGCCGCGGCGCGCGCCGGCCCGCGGAGGACCTCACCCGCGCGGCCATGCGCCATTTCGGCCTGCGCTACCTCGCGGCCTTCGGCCCGAGCGTGCCGGACGGCGTGATCAGCCTCGACGCGATGGCCCTGGAGCGGGGCGTGGTCGATCCCGCGCCGAGTCGCGGCCTCGTCACCTTCGCGGGCGGCGATCCCGGCCGGCCGGTCTACCGCACCGCCGCGGCGCTGGCGGCGGCGGTCGCCGCCCATCTCGACGCGCTGCCCCTGACCGCGGACGAGCGGGTCCTGACGCTCCTGCCCGGCCACGACCTGCGCGGCCTCGTGACCGGCCTGGGCACCGCCCTGGCGGCTGGTGCCGGCCTGGAGACCGTGCTGCCCTTCGACGAGGCCGGGTTCCGCGCCGCCCTGCTGCGGCCGGTGCCGACCCGGCTGGTGGTCCCGGCGCGGGTCGAATCGGCCCTCGCCGCCCTGCCCCTGCCCTGGACCGTCCGGGTCCTCGACGTGGTCCACCGCGCGCCCGCCCGGCTGACTTTGCGGAGCGCCGGGCCCGCGGGCCCGCAGCGCCTCGATTCCCTGGTCCTGGGCGAGGTGCTGGTGCTCACCCGCCCCGGCCCGGACGACCTCGCCGCGACCCTGGCCGAGCCCGAGCAGGCCTTCCTGCCCCGCGATCTCCTGGACCTCGCCGGCGGCGCCGACGGCGCCCTCGCCTGCCGGGGGGCGGCCTGCGCGGCGGCCCCTCTTACCCGCGGCGAGACCCCGGCGACCGAGCCCCTGGCGTGGCGGAGCACGGGCTTCCGGCCGCTCCGCGCGGGCGGGCGCGCGGACGGGACGGTCGCGGCGATCGCCGCCGCGGCCGTCCCGTCCGCCTGAACGGCGGGCGATCGCCGGTTCATCCGGCACTCAGGCGGCGCGGATAATCTCGCATCTGCACACGAACCGACGGATCCGATCCGCCTGTTCGCGGGTTCTGCATCGGATTGTCGTGACGGCTATCTTTCCAAGCCGTCCCGGATGGAGTACCGCTCAAGCTTATGGGTGCGCTGCAACAAGTGCTCGTGGTCGACGACGGTGTCCGCGCCGTGGACCGGTCCCTCTCGGGCGAGCTGGCCAGCCTCGGATACGCGAGCGTGACCGCCTCGATGGAGGCGGCGGACGACGTTCTGACCGTGATCGCCCGCCCGGCCGCCGTGCTGCTCCAGGCGCCCACCCGCCGGGATCCCGCCTACGCCCGCCGCGCCGCCCGCCTCCGCGGCCAACTGCGCGAGCGCGGCATCCCGGTGATCCTCATCGGTGATTCGGGCGAGGCCCGCGCCGGCGGCCCGGTCGATCTCGCGACCCGCCTCGGCGCCTACGTGGCCGCCCAGCCGGATCTCTGAGGCCCGTCTCGGCCTCCGACGCGCGGACGGTCGCTCCTCCTCGCCCCACCTGGCCCGGGACACCCGGACGGACCCGCCGGCGCGCCTCGAGGGCGCCCTCCGGCGACCGAGCGCCGTCCGAGCGGCCCCTTCGTCGCCTCCGCTGGCGCTCCCGCGCCCCGGGCCGAGGCAGCGTATCCGTGCGCCGTTGCCCGGGGGAGCCTGCAGCCGAACCCGTCCGTGCCGAGAGGGGCGCGGGTTCCGTCTCCCGTCGGGAGAGTGGGCAGGGCGCGGCGGCCTCGGCCGGAGATGCCCCTCGTCCAGGCGGCCGCAAGACGATCGGGAGCGGTCCTAGCGCGCCGCGCGCATCAGCTCCGGCGCGCCGATCCGGGGCAGCACGCCCTCCCGCATCACCAGGCGCCGCAGCGGTCCGAGCTGCGTCATCGCCAGCAGGCCGAGGCCGCGCAGCGCGTCCACCGGCAGCAGGTCGCTGAGCAGGCTGCGGTTGAGGAGATCGACCGCGGCGGTGCGCGCCGCCGTGTCGACGCGGCGCGCCCGCGCGTAGCCGTCGAGCACGGCGCGCGACCCGGGATCGCGGCGGTCGCGGGCGGCGGCCAGCACCGCGTCGCGCAGGGTCGCGGCGTCGCGCAGGCCGAGATTGAGCCCCTGCGCGCCGATCGGCGGGAAGACGTGGGCCGCCTCCCCGATCAGCGCGAGCCGCGGGGCTACCGGGGTCGCCACCGCGAGGCCGCGCATCGGCACGAGACCCCGGGGGCCGTCGACCCGCATGGCGCCGAGCATCGCCCGGGCCTGTCGCTCCACCGCCTGTCCTAGCGCCGCGTCGTCGAGGGCGGCGAGCCGCCGGGCCGCCCCCTCCCCGGTCACCCAGACGAGGCTGGACCGGTGGCCGCCCGGCAGCGGCACCAGGGTGAAGGGTCCCGACCGGGTGTGGAACTCCGTGGAGACGTCGCGGTGCGGGCGCGCGTGGGCCAGGATCGTGGTGATGGCGCTCTGCGGGTAGGTCCAGTCGCGTACGCGGACGCCGCTGGCGGCCCGCAGCGGCGAGCGCGCCCCGTCGGCTCCCACCACGAGCCGGGCCTCGACGGCGTTCCCGTCCGCCAGCGCGACGCGCGCCGCCGTCTCGCCGGGCACGGCGCCGGCGGCGTCCGCCTCGACCAGGGTGAGGTTGTCCTGCGCCCGGGCGCGGGCGCGCAGGCTCTCCACCAGGCGGGCGCTCTCGACGTTCCAGCCGAAGGCGTCGAGGCCGATCTCGGCGGCGCGGAACTGCGCCGGCGGCGGCCGGAACAGGCTGCCGGTGTCGTCGACGATCTGCAGCGTGCAGAGCGGGCTCGCGTGCGGCGCCACCGCCTCCCAGGCGCCGAGCGCCTCCAGGAAGCGCACCGACCCGTCGAGGAGCGCGACGGTCCGCCCGTCCGCGACTGGGGCGTGGCGCCCGACCAGCGCCGTGGGGATCCCGTCGCGCGCGATCGCCAGCGCGGCGGCGAGCCCGGCTGCCCCGGCTCCGACCACCGCGACCGCGAACGGCGCGCCGGCTTCTTCGACCCTGGTTCCCTCGGACATGCTGCCCCGCACGATCTCCGCTCGTTCCCGTGCCGACCCGACCACGCTCGCCCGACCACGCTCGCCGGAGGCCCGGGACAGGGCCGTCGCGTCGCGTCCGCGCGGCACGTGCCCGTATCTGAGCTTTCGGGTATGTCTGCCAAGCCCGCTCCGCGCAGGCCACAGCGCCGCATCCCGGAGGCGCGTCGCCGCGCCCGCTACGACCGGCTGATCGCCGCCGGTCTGTTCCCGGCGCGCGGCCGGATCTGCGACGCGGGCTACGACATCGCGGTCGATCTGTTCCGGGCCGGCGGCCGACTCAGCGCAGGAACGCCGCCAACTCCGAGAGAACCGCGTCCGGCCGCTCCTCCTGGAGGGTGTGGCCGCAATCCAGCGCCCGGCCCGAGACGTCGGTCGCCTTCTCGCGCCACGTCTCCAGCACGTCGTAGGTCCGGCCGACCACGCCCTTCGCGCCCCAGAGCGCCAGCAGCGGCGCGGTGATCCGGGCCTCGGCATCGGCCGCGTCGTGCTCCAGGTCGATCCCGGCGGCCGCCCGGTAATCCTCGCAGATCGCGTGGCGGCAGGCCGGGTCGGCGTAGCAGCGCAGGTACTCGGCGAAGAGTTCCGGCGGGGTCGAGCCGGGGGTCTTCGACTGGCCGTCGACGTGGTGGCGCAGGAAGTATTCCGGGTCGGCCCCGATCAGCGTCTCCGGCAGGGGATGAGGCTGGATGAAGAAGAACCACCAGAAATAGCGGGTGGCGAAATCCTTGTCGGTGCGCGCGTACATGGTCGCGGTCGGCGCGATGTCGAACACGGCGATCCGCTCCACCGCCCGGCTGTGGTCGAGGGCGAGGCGGTGGGCGACCCGGCCGCCCCGGTCGTGGCCGACCACGGCGAAGCGTTCGTGGCCGAGCGCCCGCATCACCGCCACCGCGTCGGCCGCCATGGCGCGCTTGGCGTAGCTGGCGTGGCGCTCGCCCCCCGGGGGCTTGGCCGAATCGCCGTAGCCGCGCAGGTCCATCGCCACCACGGCGTGCCGCTCGGCGAGGCGCGGCGCGACGTGGAGCCAGGTCGACAGGGTCTGGGGATGGCCGTGCAGCAGCAGCACCGGCGGCCCGGATCCGGCCGAGCGGGCGTTGATCGTCACGCCGGGCGCGGTCTCGATCCGGTGCCGGTCGAATTCCGGCAGGAAGTCGCGGGCCATGGGATCGGTCTCCGGGTTCGGTCTCCATCCTGCCGCACTGGCGCGCCGGGATGCACCGGATGATAAGGCGCCTCCGGCACCATGTCCGCCGAACCGCCATGACAGATGCACGCCCGACTCAGGACCCGGCCTTGAAGGATTCCGACGCGGCCGAGGCGGCGGAGGCCGCCCCCGCGCCTGCCGTCGCCCCGACTCTGCGGCCGAGCATCCTCGATCCGCTCTTCGCGCCGGCCCGCGCCCTGCCGGGGATCGGGCCGAAGATGGCGCCGCTCATCGAGAGGCTGCTCGGGACCCCCGAGCGCGAGGCCCGGGTCGTGGACCTGCTGTTCCACCTGCCCCAGGGCGGCGTGGCGCGGAAGCTGATGGGCTCGATCAGCGAGGCCCCCACCGGCGAGCCGGTGACGATCGGCGTTACCGTGGTGGCGCACCGCCCGGCCCAGGTCGGCGCCGGCCGGCGCCCGCACCGGGTGCTGGTGGAGGATGCCTCCGGCGACATCTCGCTGGTCTTCTTCGGCATGCCCCGCGCCCGGGTGGAGAAGATGCTGCCGCTCGGGGCGCACCGCTACATCACCGGCCGGATCGACCTCTGGGACGGCACCCGCCAGATGGTCCACCCGTCCCGGATCGTGGACGAGGCGGGGCTCGCCGAGCTGCCCGCCGTCGAGCCGGTCTACGGCGCCACCA